>Ga0256405_10000713_pt1 | contig 105135 bp, 90 predicted proteins | sample RumenRJG_02DNA_FD_189096 | JGI IMG/M metagenome (GOLD analysis project Ga0256405, IMG submission 189096) | Bovine rumen microbial communities from Lethbridge, Alberta, Canada - RJG_02 | ecosystem: Host-associated > Mammals > Digestive system > Stomach > Rumen | place: Canada: Alberta...
CATTAAAATTCTTCGATGTTTACACAGTGGCAATAAGTGGAATACAGTTTTCGTTCTTCCTATTGGCTATGATAATTGCGATTGGTTCTGTTATCACAGCTCAAAGAGTTTGGACGCTCAGGGAAATTTGAAATGAACGATATGGATAGCTTCGAGTGGCTGCTATGTCCTGTCTGTAACAGTAAAACTCGTATCAAGCTGCGGTTAGATATCGCGATGTAAAAAAGCGGATTGCAGAGCTTGAGTCTGCGCAGACGGAATACAAAAAGAAAGAAAACGACGCGTCCCGTTTTGCGGCATTGGTAGAGCGCTATATCGACATCCAGGAGCTTACGGCTCCATTGCTTCACACATTGATTGATCATGTAGTGATTCATGAGAAAGAAGAGCTTGATGGTGAAGTGATTATGCGGGTGGAGATCTACTACCGCTTCATCGGTAAGGTCGGCGATGAGAACGGGGATGATATATGCGCCGAACCCACAAAAAACGCAAAAACACACTATTACACGACTCATTCAGGGCAAAATGGTGCGCAATGTGCGGTATAACCCGGTTATCGTGAAGTATCCTTTCTGGCAGATGACGAATGACAACCCGAAGGCTGTCTATGCCTGCCTGAATTACAATGAAGCCTACTGCCCGAAGCAGATCGAATCGCAGTCCATCTGCATAGACGGGGACAGCCAAGATGTGATTGCACGTCTGCTGTAAAACCAGAAGATTGAAAAAACAGTCCGGAGTCAGATGTCGATTTTTTCGATGTCCGGCTCCGGATTATTTTTCAAGAATTTGCCGAAAAGCAAAATAAGCGTTTTGCAAAAACGCGCAGCTCACACAAAGTGTGATCTCTGGGTTTGGGAGGTGTTCCCAACGAGCCGGTGCAGAAATTGCGCGCAGGTCCGGATCTGTACACTGCTTGCTAAGTAGTGAACAGCCATCCGGACATGCTCGCAAATTTGCAGATAGCGTTTTGCACCCTGCTTGCCAGGTAGCAAAACCTGTATGTGTCTGCCCTGCTTGCAAAGTAGCAGACTCTTACTAATCTGCATTGCTTGCCAAGTAGTATATGGATGGCAATGCACTGCTTGCCAGGTACTGAAAGCCTGGCAAAGCAGGACGTTGACGCGAAAAACCGTCAACAGGTTTCAGATGGATTGACAGCAGAAAAGCGCGCTGGTACAATATCGTTGGTCCTGAAAAGGATCATTTGGGGGAATCAGGTTTATCTGATTCGTTAATCGGTTCCCGTCCCTGAGATTGCCGGGTTCCGATATGGTATCTGTCCGATAGGATGGATACGGTAAGGCTGCATCAGGGCGGCCGTCGGCTGTTTGATAGCCGGGTTACATAGAAGCATATCAGCAAAGGCGGGCTTCCATGCTCGTCTGTTGGTGCGTTTCTATGTGACCCGGCTCTTTTTGTCCGGAATATTCAAAAAGAAGGAGAACAGCCAAAATGAGAAACGTAAGAATCAACGAGGCCGGTCACATCGTGGTGAAGAATCTCTCGGCATATTGGATCCCGGAGATCAAGGTCGAACGCGAGATGCACGGAACCGTCTACACCGTCACCGGCAGCTATGAAGGAACGGAGCTTCCTGACCGGAAGCTCACCCGCATCCTGCTGAAAAATGTGGAGGATGCCAAATGACAAACAGGAAGAATACTGCTATAATGGCACCAGCCAATTCTGTGCAGACAGTTGCCCCCGAAAAGGAGGAAACAGAAATGTTAAGGGCAACTGATAAGATCACAGCACTATACTGCCGTCTGTCCCAGGAGGATGAAAGACTTGGCGAGTCGCTGTCCATTGAAAACCAGAAACGTATCTTACAGTCGTATTGTAAAGAACATCATTTCCCAAATCCGGTCTTCTTCGTAGATGACGGATACAGCGGAACCGATTTTGACCGTCCCGGCTTCCAGGCCATGCTGAACGAAATCGAATCTGACCATGTGGCGGTGCTGCTGACAAAGGACCTTTCCCGTCTGGGGCGTAATTCCACGATGACGGGGATGTTCATCAACATCACTTTTGCAAAACACGATGTCCGCTACATTGCCATCAACGACAATTTCGATTCTGCCAATCAGAACAGTGTGGACAATGACTTCGCGGGGATCCGGATGTGGTTCAACGAATTCTATGCCAGAGACACCAGCCGGAAGATCCGTGCGGTGAACAAGGCCAAGGGTGAACGCGGAGAGCATCTGACGACCAACCCGCCCTTCGGGTATCTCAAAGATCCGGAGAATCCCAAACAGTGGATCGTAGATGAAGAGGCCGCCAAGGTGGTCAGACACATCTTTGATCTTTGTATGGAAGGCCGGGGGCCGATGCAGATCGCAAAGCAGCTGACCGAAGAGAAGGTGTTGACCATTACGGCGTATACCTTGAAATCGGGAAGGAAGGCATTGGGGCCTGAACCTGCCGATCCCTTCCGGTGGTCTGCAGATTCTGTCATCGCCATTCTCGAGACACGCGACTATACCGGCTGCACCGTGAACTTCAAGACCTACACCAATTCGATCTGGGATAAGAAGACCAAGGAGAATCCTGTTGAAAATCAGGCTATCTTCTACAACACCCAACCGGCGATCATTGAACCGGAGGTGTTCGAAAAGGTCCAGGAGATCCGGTCACAGCGGCACCGCCGGTCAAAGACGGGCAAGTCTCATATGTTCTCCGGGTTAGTCTTTTGCGCAGACTGCAAGTCCAGGATGTACTACTGTACTACAAGCTACTACGAAGAGCGGCAGGACCATTTCGTTTGTTCGAATTACCGCAGCAACACCGGGTCGTGCTCGGCACATTTCATCCGGGCGGTCGTTCTGGAACAAATGGTCTGGGAACATCTCAAGGAAGTCATCTGGTACGTAGGCCACTATGAAAGTCATTTCAGGTCAATCATGGAGTCTAAGCTGAAAAGCGAAAGCAGGGAGATCCTTCGTGCCAAACAGAAGCAGCTTGAAAAAGACGAGAAGCGTATTGCTGAATTGGATCGTCTCTTCATCCGTCTCTATGAGGACAATGTGGCATCCCGGATCAGCGATGACCGCTTCGTCATGATGAGCCGGGCCTATGAGGATGAGCAGCGCGAATTGAAAGCGGAAGCAGAAGTCTTACGTCAGGAAATCGAGACACAGGAACAACAGAACCGGAATCTTGAACTCTTCATTCAGAAGGTCAGGAAGTACGCGGATATGACCGAATTGACGCCTTATGCGGCCCATGAGCTGATAAAGGCGATCTATGTCGGGGCTCCGGATAAAAGCAGCGGGAAACGCCGCCAGAGCATCCACATCTGCTACGATCTGATTGGGTTCATCACGCTGAGTGAACTGATGGAACAGGAAATGGCATGACCCGAAGATCATGCCATTTCCGGAAAACTATAAAACTTTCTTACGAGGGGCGGCCGTTGGGAGCCCCTTTTTTGGCAGGTGTTTTCGGTCTCGCAGGCCCAGCCTGCCCTACTTTGGACAAAAGCAGGTGAACACTGTGGTTAATTCTCTTTCGCAGCGCCCTCGCCTTGACCCGCTTACGCGCGCCGTCGTTGCCGCGCTCTGGATCGCGCTCGGCATCTTCGTGCTCTATCCCGCGTTCCGCTTGCTTTGGCTTGCTTTCTGGGTCGAGGGAAAGTTTTCTCTTGCAAATTTCGCGCCGGTCATTACCAACTGGTACGACCGGATGGCGCTTTGGAACAGTCTTCTTCTTGGCGGCGCCGTCGCCGTTTCAGGCACGCTTTTGGGCTTTTCGTTTGCCTATGCGGTCACGCGTCTGTCGCTGCCGACATGGTTCAACATGGCTTTATCAGCGGTGTCGATGCTGCCGCTCATTTCTCCCCCGTTTACGAGCAGTATCGCGCTGACGCTTTCGCTCGGTCCGAATGGTATCCTCATCAAACTTTTCGGTCTTCAGGACTTCAATTTTTACGGTTTCTGGGGAACGTTCCTCTCGGAAACGCTTACGTTCTACCCTGTCGCGTTTATGACGCTGACGACGATCCTCAGCCGCATCGACTCCAACCTTGAAGACGCAGCCTATTCGATGGGCGCATCCCCGATGCGTGTTTTCCGCACGGTCACGCTGCCTCTGGCAGCCCCCGGACTGGCCAACGCGTTTCTGCTGGTCTTCGCCTGTTCGCTCGCCGATTTTGCCACGCCGCTGGTTCTGGCGGGACACAGTTTTCCGGTGCTCCCCACACAGGCATATCTGCAGATCACCGGCATGTACGACCTCAAGGGCGGCGCAGCGCTTTCTTTCATGCTTCTCGTGCCTGCACTGATCGTCTATGGTCTTCAGTATCACTGGCTCAGCAAAAAGAGTTTCGTCACCGTCTCCGGCAAAGCGGGCGGCCGCAGCAGCGTCAAAGGCCCCGGTCCTGTTCCGACGGCGCTTCTGCTCGCGTTTCTGACGTTCGTGGTCGTGTTCATCCTCTACATCTACGCTCTTATTTTCATCGGCTCGGTCGTCCGCGTCTGGGGCATCAACAACACGCTCACGTTCGAGAATTACAAGTACGTGTTCAATTTCGGGCGCAAGGCGATCTATGACACGCTGATCATCGCCTGCGTCGGCACTCCGATCGGCGGTCTGCTTTCAGTGCTCGTCGGCTACGCGACTGAGCGTCTGAAAGTGAAGGGGCACAAGACGCTGGAAACGGTCTCTCTGCTCAACTTTGCCCTGCCGGGCACGGTCGTCGGCATCGCCTACGTCGTCGCGTTCAACAGCAAGCCGCTGATCCTCACGGGCACGGTGACGATCCTCATTGCCTCGTATGTGTTCCGGTACGACTCGGCCGGCATTCGCAATGTCATTGCCGCGCTGCAGCAGATCGATCCTTCGATCGAGGAGGCTTCGGCCAGTCTGGGAGCTTCGTCGGCGCGCACGTTCCGGAAGGTCACGCTGCCGCTCGTCCTGCCGGCAGTCCTGGCGGGGATGCGCTATCTGTTCATCCACTCGATGACGGCCATCAGCGCCACGATCTTCCTGGTTTCCGTACGCTGGAGCCTGATCACGACGCGCATTCTTGAGTGCATGACCGAGCTCCAGTTCGCACAGGCCTGCGCATTTTCGATCGTGCTGATCATTCTTGTCTTCATCGCCAGCGGATTCATGGCACTTCTGGCTAAGCTGCTGTGCCGCACGGGCAATTCCGGAGGAGGCGTTCGTTAAATGTCTGTTTCGCTCACTTTGAATAATGTCAATAAAACCTTCATCAAGGACGGTGAAGAGTTCCACGCTGTCAGCGATGTCAATCTGTCGGTCAATACCGGCGAGTTCCTCACGTTCCTCGGCCCCTCCGGCTGCGGCAAGACGACCACTCTGAGAATGGTGGCGGGATTTGAGATGCCGACGACAGGAAGCATCCTCATGGGCGACCGCGACATCACCTACATGCCCGCCAACGAGCGCAATATCGGCTTCGTGTTCCAGAACTATGCCCTGTTCCCGCACATGAAGATCTTCGACAACGTCGCCTATGGGCTGCGCGTCCGTGGTGAAAGCAAGGCCGATATCGCCCGCAAAGTGCGTGAAGGTCTGGCGCTCGTCGGCCTCGAAAAAGCCGAAGAGCGCTATCCCAATCAGCTTTCCGGCGGCGAACAGCAGCGCGTCGCCCTCGCGCGCGTGCTGGTGCTCCGTCCTTCGCTGCTGCTGATGGACGAACCGCTGTCCAACCTCGATGCCAAGCTGCGCATCCACATGCGGTCCGAGATCCGCCGTATCCAGCAGGAACTGTCGCTCACCTGCCTCTACGTCACTCACGACCAGAAAGAAGCGCTGACGATGTCCGACCGCATCATGGTCATGAACCGCGGCCGGATCGAGCAGGTCGGCACGCCGATGGAAATCTATGCCGATCCCGCCTCCGCATTCGTCGCCGACTTCATTGGTCAGGCCAACCTGATCCCGGGAACGCTCGTCGCTGAAGAAGGCGACATCGGCGTGTTCGAGTCGCACGGCGTGCGCGTGAAAGCCCGCCTCGGCCGCCAGACGCCTCCCGCTGTCGGCAAAGAGGCTCTGCTGATCGTCCGTCCCGAGAACCTCAGCTTTGCCGAAAGCGATAACGCGCTGCCAATCGTCGTTGAACACTGCCTGTTCGAGGGCGACCGGCTTGATTATCAGGCCCGCCTGGCCGCGGAAGGTGCCGCAGACAAGCTCGAAATGTCCGTCCCCTTCCTCCCCGGCACGCAGATCCACGCCGACGGAACGAACATCAAGGCTTCGTTCCAGCCTCACGGCGCCGTCATCATTGCAAAATAAACATTTTTCACCAGATAAAAAGGCCCTGCGGCAAAATTACCGCAGGGCCTTTTTGTTTTATGCATGGTCATTCACTCAGAGCGCGGCGCAAAATACAGTAGGCTGCGAGATCGTCGATGCAGCGCGGCGGCACAAGCAGTGAAACGGGAACAAGCCGCCGCAGGCCGGTCGGACGGTGCAGCTTCCAGTACAGATCGCGGGCTTCAAGCGTCGTATTCGTTTCCTGCACCAGTTCCGCATCAAGCTGCCAGGCAAGCAGCGTCTCAAGATATGCAGCATGACCGGTACCGTCGCCGCAGAATACCTTGCGCACGCGAAAGCCAAGCGGAACTTCGCCCTCGATCCTCCAGTCGATGAGTTTTTCCGGAGCCTCGGCGACGATCTGCGCAAAAAGTTCCAGCTCATCTGCCTGTACGATGCCCGACGCGCAGAACGCGCCGTTTTCCTCAGTCAGGGCCCAGCCGAATTTCTGCCGCCCCGGATCGATCCCCAGATACATTTTAACGATCTCCCTCTACGGTACTTGCCCAGCGCGGATACAGCCAGATCAGCCATTGTTCCGGATGCTCCAGGATCCAGGCGCTGATGCGGTCGTTGCACATGCGAAGCGCTGTTTCTTCATTTTTGCCAAAGACGTCGCCGCTCGGATCGGCCAGAGGCGGCTCAAAAATGATCGTATGCGTGAAGCCGTCCTCGTTTCTGATAATGTGCGCCGGCACCACGGCAGAGCCGAAACGTGCCGCCAGCTTGGCGATGCCGATCGGCGTGCTCGCCGGCTGCCCCAGGAAGGGCACGACCACGCCGTGTTCTTTCGCGTCCTGATCGTGAAGGATGCAGAGGATTTCACCGCTGCGCAGACAGCGGAGCGCACCTTTCAGCCCCTGCCCCTTCTGCACGTTATGCGCGCCGCCAAGGGCGCGGAGCTTCATGAGCAGATCGGTGATGCGCGAGTCGCGCTGATTGGCCGCGATCACGTTCAGCGGGAACCAGCGCGAGGTGTAGATGTTGGCGATCTCCCAGTTATCGAGATGCCCCAGCAGCAGGATCACGCCCTTGCCGGCGTCGAGCGCATTCTGGAGATTCTCGCGTCCCTGGAAGGAAACGTATTTTTCGACACAGCCGGCGATCTTCGGCAGGCGCAGTGTTTCCGCCACCGCACGGCCGATATTGCGGTACGAGCCCAGAACGATGGCCCGGGCAGGAGTGACGCCGATGCCGAGCGTGCGCACGCAGCGCTTTTCAGCTTTATCGACCTTGCTCTTGCACACCAGCCACATCACCCGTCCCAGGAAGTCACCGAGGCGGACCGCCGCTTTGTGCGGCAGGGCGCAGAAGATCTTTGAGAGCGCGCAGATAAGATACCAGTAAAAGTTCTGCACGAATGCCGCTCCTTTCTTTTGCGGATTTGAGCTTATTATAACACTGCCGTCCACGCTTTTGCACACAAAGTTACTTTTTTCCTGAGGAACTTCCGCCCGTCATGACACCGCGTCCGTAATGCCCGCGCGTGTACTTCCCGCCATGAAGCGCAGCGCTTCCTCTGCCGTCGAGCGCACCGCGGTAGGCCCGCGTTACGGAAAGGATTTGCTGCCCGGTCATCGCACGCCCGTCGATCCGCAGACGCAAAATCCCGATATGTGCAAGATGCTCGACGCTGTCAGCCAAGCACAGCTCCTGAGAGTTTAAAACGTGCATCCGGCAGTACTGGTCGCCCTTCAGCGGGAAGCGGGCCCCCGTGCGGTCCGTCAGGAAGAGATCTTCACGGCAGCGGTTGGAACAGCGTCCTTTGTCCAGGCCGCCGAGCCAGCTTCCAGCTGCGCAGTACTCAGATACCATCATCTCCACAGGACCGTGCACGAGACATTCGAGCGGCATCACATTCTTCCCCGCTAGCCTGTCGATCTGCCCCATGTTCAGCTCGATCGAAAGCGTCGCCCCGGCGGCCCCGTGTTCTTTCCAGAACAACAGACTCTGCGAGTTGAAGATATTGAGGCTCATATCAGCCCACAGCGGTACGCACACATTGCGCTCCCGTGCAAGCTGCCACAACCCCAGATTGTGAATGCACAGCTCGTCAGCCCCCAGCTCCGGCAGTCGGGCAAATTCTTTTGCAAAGGATCCAAGAGCGCCTTCATTGACGATGCGGGGTGTGCTGAAGGCACATTTTTTTCCGTTCTGATGCGCCATATCCGCAGCCACAGCGTAATCTTTCCACGAAAGGTCTTTTGTCGAGTAGCGGTCACCGCCGAAGATCAGCAGATCTGCGCCGCCGCGCAGAGCCGCTTCGGCTTTTTCAACGGCATCGACCCAGACCGTCAGCATTGGCTTTGCAGAGCGGGGCTGATGATATGCCGCCTTCGGTCCTATCGCAGACTCACAGACAGCTGAGACTGCATTTTCCGCGACAGGCTTTCTCCGCGAGGAAGGAAACGCCGTGCGGCGGGCAGCATCGAGCTCACGGCAGGCCGCGCGGCGAGCTTCGTTGATCTCGCTGGCGGGGACGATGATGTTTGCCTCAAGATCACATGTAAATCCCCTGATTTCGTATGCGGTCGTGCCGAGCCGGTCGATCTGGCGCCGCAGTGCGGCTTCATCAAGCGGGCGGCTGAGAGCAGCTTCGGCCGAGGTCAATGTTTCCCCGCGGCCCACACGCCCGTCCTGATCACGCAGGAACACTTCCAATTTTCGCCCCATCCGCGCGGTGACAGTCACGTCTACCGGGATGCGTCTTTTGTTTTTTTCGCCGAAACTGCGCTGCGCCCTCGCCATCAAATCTGCGTCGCTGGTCTTAAAAACGTCCATCCCCGTCTGCACACCCCGAGGCGTTCGGACTGACGCGATCTCACCGGGCTTGGCCAGAGTGACGGAGCGATTATTGACGCGGATCTCCGCCACCGTGGTCCCTGCTGAAACGTTCTTTTTAGAAGAGAATTCCAGGCCGTCGCCCGGGCGCAGGACGCTTTCAAGCCGGATCAGACATCCGCCCGCAGAGCGGTCAGTCCCGACGACAGAACCGATTCGCACGCCGCGGTTGTCGGGACGGGCGTCGCTCATCATCAGCTTTCCCTCATGCCGTTCAAGATAGCCGGTCGTGAAACCGCGCGAAAAGATCTGCTCAAGGTCGCGCCGGTCTTCATCGCTCACTTTGAATTTTCCCGCACGCCAGCTGTCGATGGCGCGACGATACACTCCCACGACAGTCGCGACATACTCAGGGCGCTTCATTCGGCCTTCGATCTTGAAAGAACACACGCCCGCCTCGATCAGACGCGGCAGCAGATCAACCGCATTCAGGTCCCTAGGACTGAGCAGATAGCGGCCTACGCCGCGCCCCTGAAGAACATTCGTCCCTGCCGCATCGACGAGAGAATACGGCATCCGGCACGGCTGGGCGCAGCTGCCGCGGTTGCCGCTGCGCCCTCCGATCATGCTGCTCATCAGACACTGACCGGAGTAACACACGCACAGCGCTCCGTGGACGAACGCCTCGATCTCGATCCCCTGCTCCGCCGCGCTTTTCAGCTCTGCGATCGAAAGCTCGCGGGCAGGAACGGCGCGACAGAGGCCGTTTTCAGCGGCAAAGCGCACGCCCGAAGAATTCGTGATCGTCATCTGCGTGCTGGCATGGAGCGGCAGCTCGGGCACGATCGCTCGGGCCGCTCTGACGATGCCCAGGTCCTGCACGATAATGCCATCGACACCCGCGTTGCTGAGAAAGACCAGATACCCGGCCAGCTCCTTCATCTCGCTGTCATCCACCAGCGTGTTGACCGTCACATAGATCTTCACCTGATAGAGATGCGCAAACTCAACCGCTCGCGTCAGTTCGTCGCGATCAAAATTATCGGCAAAAGCACGCGCTCCAAAATTCGTCCCGCCGAGATACACCGCGTCTGCGCCGCTGTATACCGCAGCTTCCAGCGCTTTCCAGCTCCCGGCCGGGGCCAGCAGTTCAAGCTGTCTTGCATATTTCATCGGACGTGCCTCCTGCACTGATTCTTTATTCTTGCTCATGACATAAAAAAGCCCTTCTTCCAGATTTTACAGGAAAAAGGGCACTTATTGCAAGAAAACAGAACGCTTCAGGAAAAGGATAATATGGTGCGAAGGAGGGGACTCGAACCCCTAAACCCGAAGGTACCAGATCCTAAGTCTGGCGCGTTTACCAATTTCGCCACCCTCGCAGCTGCATATTATAAAAAATCCCGGCCTGATGTGAGGCCGGGATAATTTTTAAATGGTGGATCATACAGGAATCGAACCTGTAACCCTCTGATTAAGAGTCAGATGCTCTGCCAATTGAGCTAATGATCCATATAAATGGTGGATCGTACAGGAATCGAACCTGTAACCCTCTGATTAAGAGTCAGATGCTCTGCCAATTGAGCTAACGATCCATATTGGGGTGGGTAAAGAGATTCGAACTCTCGGCCTGAGGATCCACAATCCTCCGCTCTAACCAGCTGAGCTACACCCACCGTATTGCACTGTGTCCGAAAAGTTGGCGCGCCGGACAGGATTCGAACCCGTGGCCCACGGCTTAGAAGGCCGTTGCTCTATCCGACTGAGCTACCGGCGCACGGTAATGGAGCGGAAAACGGGACTCGAACCCGCAACCCCCAGCTTGGAAGGCTAGTGCTCTACCAATTGAGCTATTTCCGCAAGCCTAACTGCTGGTCGGGGTGAAAGGATTCGAACCTTCGACCCCCTGCTCCCAAAGCAGGTGCGCTAACCAGACTGCGCTACACCCCGGATTTGAGAGTTCATGGTGGAGCTGAAGGGATTCGAACCCTCGACCTATTCGTTGCGAACGAATCGCGCTCCCAACTGCGCCACAGCCCCTCGTCACCAACACAAGGGGCATTTTATCCTTTCATCCTCATCTTGTCAAGGGGGAATTTTTTGAGATAATCTATGGGGTGATCATTTTGAGAAAGAACAGGAGATCGTAGACATGAATTACGGACCGGAACTTGTCAGCGCCCTCGTCCCTGAGCTTCGGCAATACTGCGGCTGTCAGCTGCAGCGCGTTGAGGCCGGAAGCGACTGGTGCGTGATGACCTTCAAAAATAAAGGTTCTCTCTTTTTTTCATGGAATCCGGAGATCTTCGGCGTGTGCTCTGTCACTCCCGGTGATCTGCGCGAGCTGCGCGGGCGCAGCGTGAAAACGCCTTTTGTGCTGGGACTGCAGCGGCATTTCGGCGGCGGCGCGATGACTGAGGTGTCGTGCGCTCCCGGCGACCGCGTGCTTTTTCTCAAATTTCAGCGTTTTGTCGGCGGCGGCGTCAGCAAGGAGACGACGCTGGTGCTCGAACTGACAGGGCGCATGAGCAATGCGCTTTTTACCGACGAAAACGGCGTTATCCTCGAGGCCGCCAAGCACGTGTATCCTGAGGTCAACCGCTACCGCTCGGTCGTGCCAGGACTGCCGTACACGCCTCCTCCGCCCTTTGAAGGCGAACTGGCTCGCCCGGAAATGAGCAACGCTGAGCTGGGCGCTTTTCTCGAAAGGCCGCGAGGGCTCGGCCGCATTGCGGCACATTGCCTGAAGGACCTTTGGCAAGAGGGAAAAACAGAGCTCGTCCGCAACGCACTGTTTGGCTCTCCGGCACAGTTTCAGCGTCTGGGCAGCTATCTCACAGCGCTCGGTACAGCGCTGCCCGGAGCGGAAGACGTTCTTGAGAACGGGCTGGCGTTCTGCCGTACTTTTATCGCCGGTGCTGTTGAGAAGAGAACAGCGCGCAACGTAGCCGCTCAGGCGCTGAAACTTCTTGACCGTACGCGCGGCCGCCGAGTCCGTCATATGGACGGTCTGCTCAGCCAGATCGATAAGGCGGAACACTGCGACGAGTTTCGCATTGCCGGTGAAGCGCTGATTCAGAACTTTGGGAAGGTCAATTCACGTCAGGAGCTTATCACTCTTTCTTACTGGGATGCCGAAGGAGAAAAGACGATCGACGTGCGGCTCAATCCGGCGCTCGACCTGCAGGGCAATGCCCAAGCGTATTTCAAAAAATACCAGAAATACCGCGCCGATGTCGAAGCGGTGCGCCGTCAGGTGGACGCGCTTCAGGCCGAACTCGACGACATCGCGGCGCTGGAGGCGAATCTGAAGCGTGTGGACAGCGTCGAAAAGCTGACGGAGGTCTGCGAGCAGATCGCTCAGCAGTACGCCGACGCTTCAGCTCATAAAAAAGCGGCTCCTTCGCACAAGGCAAAAAAGCCGCTGCCGCCGCATCTTCGTTTTGCAATCGGAAACAGCCTGATCCTCGTCGGCCTGAACGAACGCGGCAACCGATACGTCACGTTCCAGGAGGCTGCCCCTGACGACCTGTGGTTTCATGTGCACGAATTCCCCGGTTCGCACGTCATCCTCAAGTCCCCCCCCGCCAATGAAACGGAGCGCGAACGCGCCGTGCGCGCCGCGGCTTCGCTGGCACTGTGCTACAGCGAGTGCAGCGACAAAACCTCAGTCATTGACTATACCGAGAAAAAACAGGTACGCCACATCGCCGGCGCCGGTCCGGCCAACGTCACCTACAAGCGACCTCAGACCGTCCTCGTCTCTTCCGATGAATGGAAGGAAATCCTCTCTTATTAGCACATACGCACACCGCCGCCGCGCTGAAGTTATTTTTTCAGCACGGCGGCGGTGTGATTTCATATTTGTTTTATACTGTTTTTCGACGTGCGGCACGTCCTTCTAAGAGCGCAGCCGCGCGATTGGCATTTTAATCACGCATGAGATTAACGGTCCGGCGCTTGCGACAGAGGGACGCGCAGTGCCTCGACAAGTTCTTTGGGCAGCGGTACGCGGAACTCCATCCACTCCCCCGTCACGGGATGAGAAAATCCCAAATGCCAGGAGTGCAGGAACACACGGTCTTTCAGGATATGCTGCGACGGGTCCTTGGGGCCGTACAGCGTGTCGCCGTCAAGCGAACAGCCCAGCGCCCGCATGTGTACGCGGATCTGATGCGTTCGCCCCGTGTGCAGCCTCACCTTGATCAGATTGTAGCGGGCTCGGCTCCAGAGGACTTTATAATCCGTGACCGCTTCACGTCCATCCCAGGTGACGCACATCTTCAGCCGGTTGTGCGGGTCGCGCCCAATCGGAGCGTCGATTGTTCCTTCGGGTGACCGCAGCGCACCGACACCAAGGCCTAGGTATTCCTTGAGCACTTCGTGAGCCTGAAACGCTTCCGTGAGGCCCGCAAAGGCTTCGTCACTGCGTGCTACCACCATCAGCCCGCTCGTGCCAACGTCGAGCCGGTGCACAATGCCCGGCCGCACCGCATCGCCGATCGCACCGATGTCGGGGAAGCGCTCCATCAGGCCGTTCACGAGCGTGCCGTCAGGTCGCCCGGCCCCGGGATGAACCACCACGCCAGCCGGTTTGCTGATTACGATCACATGCTTGTCTTCATAGATGACGTCGAACGGCACCTTCTGCGGCACGATCACCGAAGGTTTTGTCTGGGGCATCGTCACGACATATCTCTGCCCCGCCTGGATCCGGACCGAGGCACGGATCTTTTTCAGATCGGGCGACTCCGCTGCTCCCTGCTCGATCAGCTTCTGCGCCCGGCTGCGCGAAACAGACAGCTCACCTGCCAAAAACAGATCAAGCCGCGTCCCCTGCTCTTCTTCAGGGACCGTCAGCTCATAACGTTCCAATTCTTGATTTTCTATCATGCCAATCACCACACAGTAATTCAAGCGGCGTTTCTGTACAAAAAAAGAAGTGGCCGTTCATCACTGCCACTTCCTGTATTTTGCTTTGCGAAACGACCGATCTTGCGATAATAAATGGCGGAGAGGAGAGGATTTGAACCCCCGAGGGGCGTGAACCCCTGGCTGATTTCGAATCAGCTGCCTTCAACCACTCGGCCACCTCTCCGCAACAGAGGGTATTATAGCACAGTCTTTTTCTGTTGGCTAGTTCTGATTTACGAAAAAGTCGCGTTGAGGGAACAAATATTTATTTCTTCTTCGCCTGGTTGGCTACAGCCTCAGCGGCGGCCTTCGCAGCTTCCTCGTCGCCCAGATAGCGGTGAGAGACGGGGCGCAGATCGTCGCCAAGCTCGTACAGCAGCGGGATGCCGGTGGGGATATTGAGGCCGATGATCTCTTCGTCGCTGACGTTGTCGAGATATTTGATCAGCGCGCGCAGGCTGTTGCCGTGGGCAGCAATGATCAGGCTCTTGCCGGCACGGATCTGAGGACAGATCACGTCGTTCCAGTAGGGCAATACACGCGCGACTGTATCTTTGAGGCACTCGGTCAGGGGCAGCTCGGCGGCGCTCAGATTCTTATAACGAGGATCGCTGCCGGGGTAGCGGGGGTCATCGGCCGTCAGGGCAGGCGGCGGAACGTCATAGCTGCGGCGCCACACTTTGACCTGAGCCTCGCCGACTTTCTCCGCCATCTCGGCCTTGTTGTAGCCCTGGAGGGCGCCGTAATGGCGTTCGTTGAGGCGCCAGTCCTTGGTGACGGGGATCCACATCTGATCCATCTCCTCAAGGACCAGCCAGAGGGTCTTGATCGCACGCTTCAGGGTCGAAGTATAGGCAGCGTCAAACGAAAATCCTTCCTCTTTCAGAAGCTTGCCGGCGGCGCGCGCCTCCTCTACTCCCTTCTCAGAAAGGGGAACATCGGTCCAGCCGGTAAAACGGTTCTCGAGGTTCCACTGGCTTTGACCGTGACGCAGGAAAATAACTTTGTAAGTCATTCTTTCCATCCTCCCAAAGAGAACTGATTCATTGCTTTTTTGTATTGTAGCGCATTTTCCTGCCTTCGTCGAGCTTTTCTTGCAAAACCGTGCGCAAAACGATGTAAAATAATCACTTTTGATATACAAAAAGAGCAGTCCGCGGAAAACGGACTGCTCTTTTTCGTCGATGGACTTATTTGCTGTAGAATTCGACGACGACCTGCTCGTCGGCGATGTTGGGGATGTCGGCGCGCTCAGGCATGCGCACGACGGTGCCCTTGGCACCCTCAAGGGTCAGCCAAGCGGGCTTGGAAACGGCGGCGGCGACTTCAAGGTTCTCCTTGAGGACCTTGAGCTCGGCGCTGCGCTCGCGCACGGTGATCACGTCGCCGGGGTTGAGCAGCACGCCGGGCATGTCGACCTTGCGGCCGTTCAGCAGGAAATGTCCGTGACGGACCAGCTGGCGGGCCTGAGGACGGGTCGAGCAGTAGCCGAGGCGATAGACAACGTTGTCAAAGCGGCTCTCAAGCAGGATGAGCATGTTGCTGCCCGTGACGCCTTCCATCTTCTTGGCGGTGACGTAGACAGCACGGAGCTGCTTCTCGCTCACACCGTAGGCAAGACGGATCTTCTGCTTCTCCTGAAGCTGAAGGCCGTAAATCGACTGCTTGTTGCGGCGGCGGGGCGCTCCTCCGGGAGGAACATCGCGCTTGCCGAGCAGCTTGTCGTACTTGGCATTGCCGAAGATGTTCACGCCGAGGCGGCGAACGATCTTGCCCTTAGGGGTGACTTTTCTGTTGACGTTCTTGGACATTGATGATGAGACTCCTTCAAACAAAGAAATTTGACGGTTATTTCTTTCCAGCAGCCTGTAAAACTTACTTCATAAATCGAATTCTGTCAAGAGCTACTTTCGCTTCCCGGCAGATTTTTTTCTTTCGTCTGACGGCGCTGAGAGCTTTTATTCCGATCACTTCACAGCGGCGCCGCTTTTATACGCAAACGGAATATTCAGCGTCATCTTTTCGCCCAGTTCGCGCAGGCGGAAACGAAACACACGGCTCTGCCCGGGCACCGGCCGGTCGTCAAGATCGAGCACGTCGATGCGCAGCTCATGCGTGCCGCTGCCGACTGCAACAGTCTGATCGATGTCGCCGTCGTACAGTGTCTTGGGAGCGCCGCCGTCGACGGTCAGCTGAACGGCTTCCATGCCGGACAGCTTCTCTGCTCCAGCCGCATACGCCGTGTTCTGGACGATGAAGTCATACGCCTTGCCGCGGTCGTAACAATACCAGCCGAGCAGCACAAACGCGGCCATCAGCGCGAGATCGACAAGGAATCGTCTTGTTTTCATCACTTTGCCTCCTTGTCAGAGTTCTGACCGCGGAAATGCGCACGCGCCGCTTCGCGGTCAGCGTGACGCCGCCAGGCATGGAGCACCAGTGCCAGAGAGATGATGCCGTAGCTGACGAAGACGCGGAAGAACTCGCCGATCTGCGCATCTCCGGTCAGGTACTTGCCTGCCATCGGCGAGACGACAAACATGAGGTGGAAGAGGATGACGCCGACAAACACGTTCAGGATCGAAGCGCGCGACACGCTTGCGCCGCCGACGAGCAGCGAAGCGATGGCGAACACGCCGGCCTGCTCGTGACTGTTGTACGTGTTCAGCGTACCGACATTTTGCAGAAAGATGATCTGTCCATAGCTGGCCAGCACCGTCGAGATAACGATCGAGATCACGCGCGTGTGCAGCACGGGGATGCCTGCCGACTCGGCAACAGCCATGTCCTGGCCGGTCGCGCGCATATCCTGGCCCAGTTTGGTGCGGCGGAACCAGAGGATGAACAGGCAGAACGCGCCGATGACGGCAAACGTCGCCAGGGGGATCTGGATGCCCGCGATCTCGCAGCGGACAAGATCGTCAAGACAGCGCCGAAGCGTGTCAAGATTGAGCGTGTTGCGGATGCCGTAGCCGCGAGAGAGCAGCAGCTTAGGGCTGGAGATCGGCACAACGGCGCCGAATCCGTAGAGGACGACGAGCTGATACACGCCGTTCATGAAGAAGCCGAGGATGTACGACGTGACCATCTCGCGTCCGCGGGCCTTGTTCAGCACCACGCCGCAGATCCAGCCGAAGACGATCGCCAGCGGCGTGGCGATGATCGCCGCCAGAACAAGTCCGTGCAGCCCCACGACGTTCCAGTCGCTGACGAAGATCAGACCGATCTGCCCCGCCATCGCGCCGAGCACCATGCCGAAGTTCAGCCCCATGCCGGCCATGATCGGCACGAGCAGCGAAAGCACGAGGAACGAGTTGCGCGACAGGCGCACGAGCATCTCCTGGATCAGATAATCCGCCGAGAACTGAGAAAACGGGATCGCCGCGGCGCTGACGAGGATAAAGACGATCGGCACGGCGTTCCTGATCAGGAACATCTTGAGATTTTTCGAGCTGTTCATCATGATCTCCCCTTCGTCGCACGAGTCAGAGCATAGAGGATCATGCCGTTGGAAACGATAATGCGGATGACCTCGGACATATCAGTCTGGATCATGCTGTTGATGACGGACGGCGTCATCGTCAGGATGCCCTGGAACAGGATCGTGCCGACGATCACGTTGACGATGCCGGCTTTTTTGACCGAAGCGCCGCCGATGAGGATGGCCGCAACTGCCGGAAACGCCATGTAGAACGGCCCCATATAGAGCTGAATGAAGCCGAAGCTCTGCTCGTACATGATGATGCCGATCGCGCCCAGCCATGTCGAGAGAATGACCGAGAGCGTGCGCATCTTATCGATGTTCACGCCGCTGGCTCGCGCGTATTCCGGATTGGAGCCGACGATCGTCATCGCCGTTCCGGTCCTCGTGCGCATGAACAGCGACATCGCGCCGCAGAGCAGCAGAAAAACGATGAACATGCCTGTCGGCACTGCCAGGAACTCATTGATGCGGAACGAGGCAAAGCGGCTGATCGCGTTCTGCCAGAAGGCTTCGACAGAGATCGTCGTGCGCAGACCGCGGCCCGCATAGCCCCACACCATGTTCGGGCTGCTGTAAGGCAGTGCCAGCCACATGATGCACATAAAGGCCACCGACGAGAATCCGACATAGGTCGCGATCATCATCTCACTGCCTTTCACCTTGTTGAGCAGAAGGCCGTAGCACCAGCCCAGGAACACGGCGATGGGCGTGGCGATCAGCATGGCCGTGAGCACGCCGGCAAGACCTGTCACTTCCAGTTCAACGCTCGTCACCGCGCCGAGCAGACCGGCGATGATGCCCAGAGGCAGGCCGAAGTTCAGCCCGCAGCCGGACTGCACCATCGGCACCATAGCCAGCACGAGCACGCCGTTCATGCCGAAGCGGACGAGCGTGTCGTTGATGGAAGCGTCGAGGCGCACGCCCACGAACGGGGCGATGACGAACAGCGACAGCAGGAACAGCGCGATGAGGATGCGCGGCCAGCCGACGTTTTCGATGAATTTTTTCACGCGCTGCATCTAGACCGCGGCCTCCTCTCCCGTGCCAAGCATCATGTAGCCGAATTTCTCCGACGGATCGCTCGCCGGCCGGATGCCGGCCACGACGCCCTTGTCGATGATGGCGATGCGGTCGCATACCGAACGCAGCTCTTCCAGCTCCGACGAGATCATCACGATCGTCATGCCGCTTTCGCGGTTGTACCTTTTAAGCGTATCAAGGACGACCTTCTTCGCCCCCACGTCGATGCCGCGCGTCGGCTCCGAGACGAACAGCAGACGCGGATGCGTCTCAAAAGCCTTGGCAAGGCAGACTTTTTGCTGATTGCCGCCGGAAAGCTCCCGCACGCGCTGCGCCGGACCGACGCATTTGATCTCGAGCTCGCGGATATAATCCTGCGCGCACGCAGCGATCGCCGCGTCGTCGCGCACCTTCAGCAGTCCGCCCAGCGCCGGACGCAGGAACCGCTTCTGATTCTGAAGCGACGTGAAAACGATGTTCCAGCCGATCGACTCGTCAAGCAGCAGCCCCACGCCGCGACGGTCTTCCGCCACAGCGGAGATCCCCATGCTCAGAGGCGCAGAAGGATCGTTCAGGGGCACGCTGCGGCCGTCAAACGTGACCGAGCCGCCGGAAGCAAACAGCCCCATGATGCCGTTGGGGATGCCCAGCTTGCCCTGTCCCGCCAGTCCGCCGATGCCGAAGATCTCGCCCTCACGCACGTCAAAGCTGACATTACGCACCGTCTCGCCGGGCATATCGACCCACAGGTCGCGCACGGACAGGATCGTGTGCCCGTCGTCTCTGCGCTCCCCGGCGTCGGCGGCAGACTGTTCGACACGTCTCCCTACCATGCTGGCAGCGATCTCGCGCAGACTGGTCTGAGAGGGCGTCGTCGTCAGAACGACCTCACCGTCGCGAAGCACGACGATGTCGTCGCACACTTCCATGATCTCGCGCAGGCGGTGCGAGATAAAGATGATCGCGATGCCGCTGGCCGCCAGACGACGCATCGAATCCAGCAGGATCTCGGCTTCACTTTCCGTCAGCACGGCCGTTGGTTCGTCAAGCACGAGAAGCCTCGTGCCGGTCTTGTCGATCTCGCGCGCGATCTCGACAAATTCCTTGTGGCCGACGGGCAGCTCAGACACGGGCGTGTCACCGTCGAGAGAAAAGTTCAGCTTGCTGATTGCTTCTTCGGCGCGGCGTTTCATTTTGGCGCGGTCGAGCGTCTTCAGCCGATCGCCGAAAGCCTCCACCAGAGGATTGTAGACCAGCGACTCACGGTTGAGGACGATGTTCTCCGTCACCGAAAAGCCCGGGATCAGCGAAAACTCTTGATGCACCATGCCAATTCCGGCTTCGAGCGCGTCGTTAGGGCTGCGGAACTTCGCCTCTTTGCCGCCGATGAAGAACTTCCCCTCATAGCCGCCCGTCTCGGCGATCACGTTCATGCCGAAGAGGATGTTCATCAGCGTCGACTTTCCCGCGCCGTTCTCTCCGACCAAGCCCAGGATGTGTCCCTTCTCCAGCGAGAACGAGACGTTTTTCAGCACTCTGTTTCCAAAATAGGACTTGCCCACTTGCTCAACTCGCAATAATACCTCGTGCTCCACGGGCGTCCCTCCTTCTGAAAATATTCGTCGCCGCCGGCAGGATTCGGCGGCGATTTCTACACAGCTTTACTCTGATAGCGTGAATAGACTCCGCTTAGTTTAGATTACATGAGGAACAGGCTGGCGTCAAGGCGATTTGCGATGGAAATTTTGCTTTATCCCCATCAATTTATCGCTCACAATGAAACAGCCCTCTTTTCCATTAAAAAGAAAAGAGGGCTGCTCTTATATTCTGCTTTGTTTAAGGTAGCGCTTAGCTCACCACGTTGACGGGGGCACCGGCAAAGAAACCGTGAACGTCGTCAGCGATGATCGAGACGAGCCGCTGACGCGTCTCCATCCCCTTCCAGCCCATATGCGGCGTGATAATGACATTATCCATATCATACAGAGGATTGTCAGCCGCGGGAGGCTCCGTCTCCTGAACGTCGAGACCGGCGCCGGCGATACGTCCCGTTTTGAGCGCCGCGATCAGCGCCGGCTCGTCCACAAGAGCGCCGCGCGACGTGTTGATCAGGAAGGCCGTCGGCTTCATCTTGCGCAGCGCCTCCGCGTCGATGATGTGGCGCGTCTTGTCCGTCAGCGGGCAGTGCAGCGAGATAAAGTCGCTCTGACGCAGCACTTCATCCAGCGTCGTGTATTTCACGCCATCCTCGTCCTCTCGCGGCGTGCGCGTGTAGACCAGCACGTTCATCTCCAGCGCGCGGGCGATCTTGATCACGCAGCGGCCGATGTTGCCCGCACCGACAACGCCCAGCGTCTTGCCGTTCAATTCCGTGTGCGGCACCATCAGATGCTCCGTGAAATTGCGGCGGTCACCGGCAGCCAGCATGCGCAGCTGTTTCTGCATCGACGAAGCCAGATTGAGCATCAGCATCACAGCCGTGTGCGCCACGCGCTGAGTGCTGTATGCGGGGATGTTGCAGACGGTGATGCCCTTCGCACGCGCAGCATCGAGCGGGATGTTGTTGTATCCCGTGCCCGCCTCGCAGATCAGCTTCACGCTTTCAGGAAACTGCGCCACCAGCTCAGGCTTGAGCACCAGCTCCTTCGTCACGATCGCATCAGCACCCTGGATGCGGCCCAGGATCTCGTCCTCGCGGCTGTCTGCATAGACTTTTACTTCATCCGAAAGAACTGAAAAATCAAGACTGCCGTCGAAGTCCATCTTCGCGGCATTCAGCACGACCACCTTGCCCATGTCACAAACCTCCCCAGGATTGTATCCGCATCAGTTCTGCACCGATACGGATAGAACTGTAAAATAGCATTCGATTTTAAGGAGAAAACGAGCGTTTTCAATCCAAACACCGAAACAGTATAACACAAAAGCGCCGGATTTTGCCTAACTTGGCGAAATCCGGCGCTTTTTCAAATTTAAAGGTGGTGGGCCCACCAAGAATATAGCAGGAATCTGAACTGCATATCATGCCGATGTCGCCTTTTCTCGTGACTGCCGGCATGAGGAACGCTCCTTTCTTTACTTTGTCTTATCCTCTGATAAAGTACAGGTAATTGCAAATGCAATCATTAAATGTTAACGAGGTGTTTCTAATGGCTGACACTGTTCTTGTCCAAGCAAGCGTCCCTGCTGAGCTGAAAACGCAGCACTGACCCTATTTTCCAGTAGATGGGGATAGATACAGCGACGGCAATTCGCATCTTTGTGGCGCAGGTCAAGCTGCGTAATGTTTTACCGTTTGAGGTGAAGGTCTCACCGCAATTCTCAGTTGAAGAATAGCACTCAAATAACTCAAGGCCGCGCTGTCGTTTGCTGACAGGCGGCCGTTTTTCAGTCAAACATGCTCGCCAGATGCGCGGGCACGTCGACACTGCCGGGATTGAGGTGAATGTTTCCGGCGGCCTGCAGCACGATGTCGCCGCCGTCTTCCCAGCCCAGCCGCTGCAGAAATGCCAGGTCGCTCTGCTCCTTCTGGTCGCGACGCTGATACGAAATATCCTGGGCAAGCTGAAAATACAGCTTCACGTTCGCCTCCGCGGCGATCTGCGCGGCGATGGTCTTGAGCGTGGTCGCTTCCCAGGCGCGCGTTTTTTTCGTGCGCATCGCGTCGCCGCCGCTGGCGTTTTTCTTGCTGCCGACGGGCGTCGAACGCGCCTTGATCGTGACGGTGCTCTCCGGTCCCTGCGCGGTGATCTCGTCGATGAAGAACTGGCCGCAGTACAGCTCGGCGGTGTCGCCTTCGTCCGTCCAGTCGGCCACGCACAGCGTCGCCTTGAGCGTGGCGCCCTTGTCGGGGAACCTGCCGTTGCGCCACAGGGCCATCGGATCGGCCAGCGTGATCTGCAGGTCGTCGGCCGCCTCGAAGCTGTCGGTGAAGGAAAACGATTTCAAAAACGGCGCCAAGTCTTCGCTGATGTCGGCCCCTTCATACAGCAGCCGCAGCGCCGCGCGCCGCGCGGGGGCTGTCATTGCGCCCTCCACGGCGGCAGCGCGCTGCGGACCGTCTGCTCGGTCTCCGGAACGACGATATGCACGCCGGTGGAGAAAATGGCTGTGTTCAGGTGTTCAGGATTGGCTGCCAGCAGCACGTCCATCAGCAGCTCGTCGCCATAGGCGCGCTTCGCCAACCGGTCCCATGTGTCGCCCTGGATGGTGGTCAGTATTTTGGGCATGGAGGTTCACCTGCCTTTCGTATTGTGGGTATGAAAAAAGCCGCTGTCTGCGTCAGCAGAAGCGGCATTATTAAATACAAATGCAATCAAACGTTATTGAGCAACAAGGAAATACAACAAATAATCAACAACTGGAGTAAAAATGAAATTTGGACATACAAATACTAAATACCAATAAATCCCATACTTTAAGGCTTCCAAACTATAATACCATTTTTCTTCCACCAAGAATAGCCCATTAATAGTTTCTATCATCGCTCGCACCTCCATTTACTCGGAAAAAGCAAGCCGACTATCATCACTCGCGTAAATAGTATCAGAACGTTCATTAAATGTCAAACCAAATTGTTGTAAGCGTTTAACAAAGTCCTCAGCATCTTCTACACCCGTAACCTTTGCGTTGATTACAATATTATTCGTCACGTTTTTTCATTGGTATTTATCTGTTCTGTTTTCTTTGTCAATGACTCTGTAATGTTTCTTTCTGCATACCTTCCAAGCCCCAAATTTGTGGCACTATATGCTCCTGCTCCAATCAGACCTAGTGCAGGAATTGAGAATGGAAGCCAATTCTTCGGTGAAATAAGTGGGGCCAACGCACCTGCTAAGGCCATAGAAGTTGGCAACGCATCCTTAAAAGATTGCCGTATGTCATGTAATTCAAGCCAAGAAAGACCAAAAGCTCCATACTCGTCAATAGGTGAGTGTGCAAAATAGTCCTTGTGCGTTTTAAACAAATCCGAAAGGACTTTTAGAGGAGAAATACGAGGCTCCTCTGCAAAATAACTATACCGCCCATCATCATTTTCATTTGTATTCCCTTCAGTAATGCCACCATCCGCCATCATCGGCACGCCAAGATCCTTTCCCGCCGCCTGCCACAGTGCCAGCGCTCTGTAACGGTAGCGGCTTTCGGTGGGAATGACGTACTCTGGTGCGGCGCCCTCGCCGATCAGCGAAAGCATCTGACCGTTCGTCTTGCGGCCGGCGGCGCTGCCGGGGACGTTCATGTCGAAGTCGCCGGACGGGTCGGCCGCGCCCTTGCTCCACGCGCTGACACCGGCGCCGATCTTCTTGCCCATGTCGCCGAACGAGAAGTTGAACGTGAAGAACTCTTTCAGCTTGCCCTTGATGTAGCGGCCGAACTCTTCAAACGCATCGCCGATCCGCGACGGCAAGCTCTTGATCATCTCGACAAAGTAATCGGGGATCGATGAAATCCAGCCTTTGAACCTTTCAGGTAGTTCGCGGAACCAGTCGGCCACGCCGGAGGCTTTTTCCTTGATCCAGTTCCACGCGGCAGCAGTCTTATCTTTGATGCCAGTCCACGTTTCGTCCCACCACTTGCGGAACGACTCCCATTAATTATACAGCAGCACTGCCCCGGCTGCCAATCCTGCGACGGCGGTGATGACCAAGCCGATCGGATTGGCATTGAGCGCCGCGTTCCACAGCCATTGCGCGGCGGTGGCCGCCTTCACGACTGCGCTGTTGGCTCCATAAGCGGCTGTCAGGGCGGTCATTCCGCCTTTGTACAGCAGCATCGCAGCATGTCCGGCGAGCACGGCGCCTTTGACGCCGAGATACACGCCTTTGAGCTGGGCGAAAGCGTACTGTGCGGCAAACACGGCCATCTTGAGCGCGACGAACTTGGCGGCCCATTCGCTGACAAATGTGACGGTCTTCTGATTCGCGCTCAGCCAGTCGGTGAGCTTGTTCAGCTTTTCGGCGATGCTGTCGCTGGTCGCGGCCAGCCCCTTGCCGGCTTAGCTAGCTAGGCGCGCTGGCTGCACAGCCGGTCGCCCAGCTCGAAAACGCGGTCTTTGGCCGCGGCGGCTTATTGTGTTCATGTTTGTTGTAATGTAACATTGGTCTTTGCTGTTAGTTGACAAGATGGTACTTTTAAGTTACCATGTCAACTGAGGTGATTTTGTGGCTATCGTTCTGATGTACCGTGACAAAAATGATGCCTCGCCTGTCGAGCAGCTTATCACCGAGCTTGCGAAGAAAGCCGCACAGAACAAAAGCGCCCGGATTCGGCTCGACGCGATCCGTTTCTGCATTGCCATGCTGGAGTTAAAAGGCGTCAATATCCGGGAGCCGTACGCTAAAAAAATCGAAGGTCAGGCGGATCTTTACGAGCTTCGGCCGCGCGGCGACAGGATCTTCTATTACAGTCTCATTGATGAAAACACCTTCGTGCTTCTTCACTCGTTCGTGAAGAAATCGCAGAAAACTCCGCCGAAGGAAATCCAGAAAGCTGTCAAAGAACGAGACGACTTTATCGAAAGGGTGTTGAAAAATGGTAAAAAATAATGTTCCGCCCAAAGACACATGGACCGATCTCGAAAACCGGCTGTTCAACCAGACGGACCGCCAGAACATGAAAACGCGCGCCGCGCTCGTTGACGAGATCCAGACCGGACGCGAAACAAAAAATATGTCTCTCCGTCAGCTCGCGGAGATCACCGGGATCAAGCATCCTGTCATCTCCCGCTTTGAAAGCGGCATCACCGACCCCCGACTCTCCACGATCGTGACGCTTTTGACCGCGCTTGGGCTGGAACTGACGGTCCAGCCGATCAGAACAGCATCGCCGGTTCCTCAGCGCGAACCCATCCCTGCCTGCGATTGACGCAAAGGCAGCCTGCACTCTGTTGTGCGGGCTGCCTTTTTTCTGCTCAGTGCAACCTCAGTAGTGAGTTCCGTCCGCCGGTCATTATTTCCGACTCTCTTTCACAGCCGCGTCGATCCACAGCCGCAGCTCGTCAAGCGGCAGGCGGGAGAACTCCAGGGCCCTGCTGAAATACCGCCCGGCCAGACGCAGGCAGATGGTGCGCAGCTCTCCGGGCGTTGTGCGGCCTACTGACCGAAAAAAGCGCGGTCGCGGCGTTGCCCAAGCGGGCACTGTCAAAGCCGTCCGTTTCAAGCCACGACCGCTGAGAGCTCGCACACTCGCGGGCGATCTTCATCCGGTCGCGCTCAAGCCGAGCCTTGTACAGCGACAGAGCTGGCAAATGCCCCGGCGTCTTTCGCTTGGTCGTCACCGTCTCGCCGTTTTTTGAGCCTTTGGCGAAATTGCCAGGCTTTTGTGCCGCTTAGCACGATCTCCATATACAGGCAGCCGGAATCTCCGACGATAGAGCGCTTTTCCTTTGTTTTCAGGTCTGGGGGGCCTTTGTCAGCACTTTGCTCATCTCCCCTCGTGACCGTGTGTACCATTTGGGGCGTTTTGGACGTGTGCATCATTTTCTGCGTACCACTTTGCGCGAAAAATTGGCTTTTTGCTGATAACTCACAAGGTGAATATAACACAAGAACGCCGCATTTCACTTGATTTCGTGAAATGCGGCGTTCTGCAAATATTAAAGGTGGTGGGCCCACCAGGGTTCGAACCTGGAACCTCCCGGTTATGAGCCGGCAGCTCTACCCTTGAGCTATGGGCCCGAAATGGCTGTTGCTATTCAGTTATTTCGATGCAGGAAACGGGGCAGCTGTCCGACGCCTGTTTGGCCTTTGAGCTGCCGTCTGCGCAGACGACTTTCGCAACGCCGCGGTCGGCATCAAGTGAAAAAACGTCTGGCGCGATCTGCACGCACACGCCGCAACCCATACATTTTTCACTGTCCAAGGTTACTACCATGTTCCTGCCCCCTTTCAAAGACGACTTATTATAGCGGGCGCGCTGACGTCCGTCAACCCACCGCCGCTTAAGGCGCTCAGCTTAACGGCAGAGGGCGTTTCAGGGTCGCCGTTGCCCAGACGCAGACGGCCTGCGCAGTTCCGACGGGAGCAATGCCTTCGCCCGATTTAAACGTGACGCTCACACGCCCTTCGCCGAGAACGCCTTCAAGCGAGCGGACGATCTGGTCTTTCCAGGGAGCAAGCCTAGGCGTTTGCGCCGTGAGGACCGCGCTGATCCAGTCAACATTCCAGCCTTCGGATTCGGCACGGGTAACAGCGTCTTTCAGCAGTTTCATGCTGCAGATACCCTTATAGCGCACGTCAGAAGCCGGGTACAGCGTGCCGATATCGGGCAGTCCGGCGGCACTGAGCACCGCGTCAGCAACAGCGTGCGTCAGCGCATCAGCGTCCGAATGCCCCTCCAGCCCAAGGCGCGAAGGGATCACCACGCCGCCGAGCACGAGCGGCCGCCCAGGCACGAAGGGATGGACGTCATATCCCAAACCGTTTCTGATCTCGTCTGGACGGGACGCAAGCATCTGCGCCATCTCCCAGTCGCCCCTTTCCGTGACTTTGAAATTGATCTGAGAACCTTCCGCCCAGTCCAGTTTCTCGCCTTGCTGAAGCCACAGCTCAGCCTCGTCCTTATAGAAAAAATCAGCAGAATGTTCAAGCATCCGTAGCAACATCAAACGTGGGAACAGCTGAGGGGTCTGTGTGATGAACACGCCGTCGCGGTTCATCGCCGTGATCTCCCCTCCGCTGATCCTTTTGAGGGCGTTCGCCTCAGGCAGCAACGGGATCACCGCATTCGCTCCGGTAAACTTTGACAGAAGCCGTTCGCACAGCGAAGCATCCACAAACGGACGAGCGGCATCGTGCAGAAGCACGGCGTCTGCCTCCGTCGCACGCAATGCGGCAAGCACCGACAGCGAGCGCGTCGCTCCTCCCGCTGTCACAGTCGTGTGTTCAGGGAGCTGCGCTCTCAGTTTTTCAGCTGTATCAGCGGTAGGCAGCACGAGTACGATCTCGTCGATCTGTGCGCTCTTTTGGAGCGAGAGCGCACAGTCCAGGCTCCACCGCCACAGCGGCCGGCCGGCAAGACTGCGAAACTGCTTGGGCTCGCCGCCCAGACGCTCGCCTTTTCCCGCGGCAAGGATCACAAAGGCTGTCTTCATGACGCTCTCCCTTCATTTAACAGCATTCAATAATGCCCGACAGCCTTGATGCAGATTGTCGGGCATCCGGTTATCCTTTTACTTCCTGACGGCTTTCCAGCGCTGCGTGGAGCGTGACCCTATCGGCAAACTCGATCGAGCCGCCGACCGGCAGACCGTATGCAAGGCGCGACTTCTTCACAGGCACGTCGCGAAGCGCGTCAAGCAGTGCATAAAATGTCATATCGCCCTCGATCCGCGGGTTCGTCGCGATGATGACCTCGCTGATCGGATACTCCTGAAAGCGGCGCAGCAGCTTCTCAAGCGTGTGAGCAGGCAGCTTTTCCCTGTCTTCAAGCGGCGAAAGTGACATGCCCAGCACAAAATACAGCCCGTTATACAATCCCGACTGCTCGATGCTGACAAGGTCTTCGAGCGACTCTGTCACACAGAGGAGCGAACGGTCGCGCAGCGGATCGCTGCAGATGGGACAGGGCTGGAACTCCGTAAGGTTTCCGCACTTTTCACACGTCGTCAGGCGCGTGTTCAGCTCACCGACAGCACGGGAAAGCTCTTCACCGTATTCGTTCCCCTGCTGAAGCACGTAAAACGCCATGCGCCGCGCGCTTTTTTCGCCGACGCCGGGAAATTTCTTCAGCAGAGAAATCAGATGTTCGATCGGTTCAGGCAGCGCCATCGCTTAGAAAGGCAGCTTCATGCCGCCGGTCAGCGCCCCCATGCGGGACTCCATCATCTCGCGCGCTTTGTTTGCAGCATCTGATACGGCGGCAAGGATCAGGTCTTCAAGCATCTCGATGTCGTCGGGATTGACCACCTCGGGAGTCAGCTTCACGCTGACCAGCTCGCCCTGACCGTTGACCGTCGCCGACACCATGCCGCCGCCAGCGTTGCCCTCGACCCGAGCCTGCTTCAGCTCCTCCTGAGCCTGCATCATCTTTGCCTGCATCGCCTGAGCCTGCTTGAGCATCTGGCTCATGTTTCCCATTCCGCCGCGTCCGCCAAAGTTCATGTGAATCCTGCTTCCTTTCAGTTCTTTAATGATGATATTTTGAGCCGCTGTGGATCATCGCGGCCCGATAGATCTGCTCAGCCATGAGCAAAAGCGCCATCTCGTGAGTAAACGTCATTTTTGACAGGGACAGGAGCATATCAGCGCGCGTCTGAAGCTCCTTCGAAGTGCCGTACGGACCTCCGATCAGAAAGATCAGCTTGCCCTGTCCCAAGGCAATCTTTTCGTACAGCCGTGATGAAAGTTCCTCACTCGTCCACTGCCGGCCGCGTTCATCAAGCAGAAAAAGCGCGTCGCGTCCGTCGATACGGCGCAGGAACTCCTGCCCTTCCAGCTCGCGCCGCTGCTCTTCGCTCAGGCTGCGGCCGCGCCCCGGCTCCGGGAGGAATGTCCACTCGACCGGCAGAAGCGGTTTCAGACGTGTCTGATAATGCTCCACGCCCTGAATGATGAATGGCTCCCTGGGGCGCCCCATCGCAAGCACCTGGATCTTCACGGCATCGTCTCCGTCAGCGTTTCTCTTCCGGATCTTTCCACGGGAAAATATTGAAGCGCTCCCGAAGGACCATGATCACGAACGAAAAAAGCTGCAGGTCGCGCTTGATGCGCCACGGCTCCTGAAACAGACGGTACAGCCATTCGCAGCCAATCTTCTGCCAGAATTTCGGCGCGCGCTTCAGCACGCCCGCATACACGTCAAAACTGCCGCCGACACCGACGCACAAAACGCCATCCAGCGCCTGGCGCTGGCTGTCAAGCCATTTTTCCTGCGCGGGCATCCCCAGCGCCGCGAAAAGGATTCGCGCGCCGCTCTCACGGATATGCTCCGCGATCTTCGTCGAGTATGCCCGGTCAAAGTATCCGTCGTAGCACCCCGTCACAATCAGACCGGGGTGCAGCTTCATCAGCTTCTCCGCCGCTCTGCGGGCGATCCCCGGGCGGCCGCCGAGCAGATAGATCGGGATGCCTTCCGAAGCAGCCAATCGGCAGAGGCGGTCCATGTAATCGACGCCCGCAATCCGCTCCACGACAGGCATCTTCAGCTTTCGCATCGCCCACACTAGTCCTGAGCCATCGGGGAGCGTCAGGTCGGCTTCATTAGCCAGACGACGGAAATCAGCGTCACTGCGAGTCTCGTTCAGTCCCAGAGCGTTCAGCGTGACCACCATGCGGAACTTGCGTTCATCGCTCCTCAGCCACGCCAGCGTTTTTGAAAGCGCGTAATTCATCGAAATGCCGTCGATCTTCACGCCCCACAGTGAGTGACCGTTCGCGCGAGGACGCCGTCCGCCATGCACGCCCCAGAGGACGAGCAGCAGAAGCCCTGCCATGACGGGAACGACCATCTTCAGCGCAGCCGAATCAGGCATGAGCTGCATCAGCGAGACAGAACCGCCTACCAGGAAACAGATCTCTGTCACCAGCCGCACCGCCGCCGGATGATCGACGCCGCGCTCGATGACGCGGCTGTACAGGTCGACAGGATGTGCCGGCGCGTGCGTAAAGGCGTGACTGACAAGCCCCAGCGACATCTCCGCCAGCGGCACCGCATAAAACCCCAGCGGAATGACCATCAGAGCCGTCAGCGTGATGCCCTTGCTGACGCCGATGATCGAGATGCCTGCTACGAGCGTTCCCCACAGCGAGGCCAGCGGCGCGCCAAGCTGCCTGAACTGGTGTCCGAGACGGCTCCAGTAGGCACAGACAAGCACGAGCGAGACGAGCGAGACGAGAAACGCCTCGTTCAGATTCTGACGCGAAAAATACGTCACGGCCGACATCAGAGACAGGCTGACCCCCAGCAGATGCCCCGCCAGTCCCGGGATCTGATCGAGCCGCCGGAAGAGAACAGGAAACAGCGTCATCCACGCCGTCGTCAAAACGACCGACTGCCACCGCGTCAAATACAAAAACGTCGAACCTGCCGACGATACAAACGAGATCGGCTGCCCCGTCAGCGCGAAGATCAGCCCCGGCAGCACGATGAACGAGTAAAAGCCGCGACTGGGCCGAGCCTGCTCTGCCAGTCCGATCACCATCGCCAGCAGCGAACAGGCCACCAGCGCCTCGATCCGGTCGCTGCCGCTCCACAGCGCAAGCAGCATCATCACCGACATCAGCGACAGATCGCGCATATAAAAATACTGATCCCGGCTCAGCTTACTCCGGAAAAAACGCTGCAGCAGCACGCATCCGGCAGCGATCGCAAGCAGCGCTCCCAGCGCGCCAGCGCTGAACTGAAACTCCATTCGCCGGTCCCTCCTTGCACATTACGCATTTATCATTTCACAGACGCGACTGAATCAGCAAAAGCCGCATCTCGACTAATCTTGTTCATTCTAGCAGATGAATTCGTAAAACACAAACAGAAACTCATAAATTTTCGCAAAAAAGTTCGAAAACACACTGCCGCTGATTTTTCCAACAGAAAAGGGCGCTTCACCGCATACGCCGCGATGAAGCGCCTTTTATTCGTTGCTGCAATACAGCTTACTTGCCGAGAGGATCGATGTGCTTGACGCCGCCCATGTAGGGAACGAGCGCATCGGGCAGATCGATGGAGCCGTCGGCGTTCTGGCCGTTCTCCAGCACCGCGATGAGCGTGCGGCCGATCGCCAGGCCGGAACCGTTGAGCGTGTGGACGAACTTCGGCTTGCCGCCGTCGGCGGGACGGTAGCGCGTGTTCATGCGCCGCGCCTGGAAATCGACGCAGTTGCTGCACGAGCTGATCTCGCGGTAGCAGTTCTGGCTCGGCAGCCACACTTCGACGTCGTACGTCTTGGCAGAGCCGAAGCCCATGTCGCCCGTGCAGAGCACGATCACGCGGTACGGCAGGCCGAGCCCCTGAAGGACCTCTTCAGCGTTGTTCGTCAGCTTTTCGAGTTCATCCCAGCTCGTCTCCGGCGTGCAGATCTTGACCATCTCGACCTTGTCGAACTGGTGCAGCCTCATGATGCCGCGCACATCGCGGCCGTAGCTTCCGGACTCGCGGCGGAAGCAGGGCGTGTAGGCCGTGTAGTACTTCGGCAGATCGCTCTCTGCCAGCATCTCGCCGTGATGGAGATTGGTCAGCGGCACTTCGGCCGTAGGAATGAGCCAGAGATCGTCGCGGTCGACCTTGTACAGGTCTTCGGCAAACTTGGGCAGCTGGCCTGTGCCGAGCATCGTCTCCGAATTGACCATGACGGGCACGTTGAACTCGGTGTAGCCGTGCTTCATCGTGTGCATGTCAAGCATGTAGTTCATGATTGCACGCTCAAGACGCGCCCCCAGCCCCTTGAAAACGGTAAAGCGGCTCTGCGCCATGCGGGGGCCGCGCTCGAAGTCGAGCAGGCCGCAGGCTTCGGCCAGGTCCCAGTGAGGCTTGGGCTCGAAGTCGAACGTCCGGGGCGTGCCCCAGCGGCGCACTTCGACGTTCTCAGTCTCGTCCTTGCCGATGGGAACAGATGCGTCGGGACGGTTGGGGATCTGCTGAAGCAGAGCCGTGAGCTCGGCATCGATCTCGGTCACGCGGGCATCGTCGGCCTTGACCTGCTCGCCGATCTTCTTCATCTCTTCCTGGATGGCACTGGCGTCGCCGCCGGCAGCCCGGATCTTGCCGACTTCCTTCGAGCCGGCGTTGCGCTTGGCCTTGAGCTCCTCGACGGCGGCGAGCAGCTTCTTCTTCTCGGCGTCCAGCTCAAGCACTTTGTCCACGTTGAAGTCGCTGTTGCGGGCCTTCAGATAAGCCTTGACGGCTTCAGTCTCTTCACGGATGACACGGATATCAAGCATTGTAATTCCCTCTTTTATCGAAAAATTTTATTGATCTCTGTTCTCGCGGATCTGGCGCAGCAGCGAGACCATTTCAAGAGCGGCAAGAGCAGCCTCTGCTCCCTTGTTACCGGCCTTGCTGCCGGATCTCAGCAGTCCCTGCTCCAGATTTTCGGTCGTCAGCACGCCGAAAGCAACAGGAACGCGCTGCTCCATTCCCGTTGCAGCCAGGCCCTTCGACATCTCGGCAGAGACGTATTCGAAATGCGGCGTGTCGCCGCGGATGACCGCGCCCACGGCAATGACGGCGTCGTAACGCCCCGTGAGGCACAGCTCCTTGACTGTAAGAGGCAGTTCCCAGGCTCCGGGAACCCAGTAGACGTCAAACTCGTTCATCTTCACGCCGTGGCGGATGAGCGCGTCTTTGGCTCCCTCGACAAGCTTGCCTGTGATCAGTTCATTGAAACGGGACGCGACAATGGCGTAATGAGCGCCCTGCGCGACGAGATTTCCCTGGACGACTTTCATGTTGTTCCTCCTGAAAAATGTTCTTTTTGCGAAAAAGTTCCCGCTGATTGTACATCAAAAATGCGCTCAGCCCAAGAGGAAAGACAAAATTTTTTTCAAAAAAATGTCTTTACCAGCCCATCTCGGCCAGGCGCTCCATCGTCAGCCCCGACAGCGGCACTGACGGCTGATTTTCATCTGAAAGTCCGAGCAGCTTTTCCACATAGCGGGCGATCATGTCTGTCTCGATATTGACCTTCTGCCCGGCCCGCAAACTGCCAAGGGTCGTCCTGGCCAGCGTCTCGGGGATCACGGCGACGGAAAACGAACTGCCGCTCACCGAAGCAACCGTCAGACTGACGCCGTCGACGCAGATGGAACCCTTACGGACCACATAGCGGGTCAGCTCCCTGGGTAGATCAAGCCACAGCTCCGCTGCCGCCGGTCCTTTTTTGAGCGCCATGACGACAGCCGTACCGTCGACGTGACCGGCCACGAGATGTCCGTCGAGACGTCCGCCTACGGGGAGAGCCCGCTCCAGATTAACGCGGTCGCCGGCGATCATCAGCGAAAAGCGCGAAACGCGCATCGTTTCTTCAGTGAGCTGCACGTCAAAATATCCTGGACCGCAGTCGGTGACGGTCGTACAGACGCCGCTGACACAGACCGACTCGCCGCGCTTCAGCTCATCAGCAAAGGGACAGGAAACGCGGAAAACAGTCACATCCCCTCCGCGGGTGGCGCGCACTATCGTGCCAGTCGCTTCAACCAGTCCAGTGAACATGGATTTCCTCCTTCGATCCACAGGTCATCGCCGACAGGCCGCACACGGCGCACCGTCATCGGCACCGCCTCGCCCATGCTGGCAAGACGCATCGATGTCGTGATCTTGCGCCCCTCGCCCATGAACTTCGGCGCGGCAAACAGCTGAAATTCATCGGCCAAACCCGCCTGAATAAAAGCCGAGGTCAGGCGCGGCCCCGCTTCGATCATGACGCGGGCCAGCCCCATCTCGCCAAGCTTTTTCAGGACGGCACCAAGGTCAAGCCCGCTATCCGCAGTCAACGGCACAAGCGTGGTCTGTCCGATCCATCGTTCAGGAACGGCTGATCCTTCGCCGCCAAAGATGATTAACCGCTCGTTCAGCGCCTTGTACGGTCTGTTCAGGCAGCGAAGATCGCGGCTGAGGATCACGGGCCGGGGTGAGGTTCCTTCGGTTTCGCGCACGGTGAGCGCAGGATCGTCAGCTTCGAGCGTCCCCGAGCCGGTGAGAATGGCGTCGTTTTCGCTGCGGAGCAGATGCCCCGCCTTTCGTGCCGCTTCACCTGTGACCCAGCGGCTGGCGCCGTTTTCCAGCGCCATGGAACCGTCGGCAGATATAGCCGCTTTCAGCGTCACCCACGGACGACCGCGCGTCTGGAGCGACAGAAAGCCTCGATTCAGCCAGGCGGCATCATCGGCAAGCACTCCGCAGGCCGTCTCGATCCCCGCTTCCTGAAGGATGCGCAGTCCTCGGCCGGCGACTTTGGGATTGGGGTCGCCGATCGCGCAGACGCAGCGTGACACGCCGGCACGGACAAGCGCCGGCGCGCACGGCGGCTGCCGCCCCTGATGACTGCACGGCTCCAGAGTCACATAGGCCGTCGCGCCGCGGGCCTTTTCACCAGCGTCGAGCAGCGCCGCCGCTTCGGCATGCAGTCCGCCGAGGTGATCGTGCCAGCCGCGTCCGACGACTGTTTCGTCTTTGACGAGCACGCAGCCGACCAGCGGGTTGGGCGTCGTCTTTCCCGTGCCGCGCAGCGCCAGATCAAGCGCCATGCGCATGTAGTATTCGTCAGTCCAGCGCTGTTTCATGCGCGATGGATGCCTCGCTTTCGTTTGGGATCGTAGGTTCGTCTCACGCGCTTCACTCCAAGCAGCTTCGCCAGATCAGGCTTGTCCTCGCGTTCTTCGCCATCCACGTTTTCGGGCAGCTCCCGCCACTCGGGAAGCTGTTCCTGATAGGGCACGTCGATCGTCTCGTTCCAGTGGTATTTTGCATGCGCCGTTTTCTGCTGCGACACGGCGACGATCTCAGCGGCAGAGCGCGCTGGCTGTGCGGCTTCCGAGGCGGCGTCTTCAGCTGCCCCGTTCAGTCCGGCGAGGAACGCGGCAATACGCTCCGCCTGCTTCGGACCGATGCCAGGAGCTTTTTGCAGCTCGTCGGGCGTGAGCGAAGCCACTCTCTGCACGCTGCCGAACGTCGACAGCAGCGCCGCGGCCGTGTGCTTGCCAACGCCGGGGATGTCTTCAAGCGACGAACGGCTGAGGCGCGAGACGCGCTTGTGCCGGTGCGTCGTGATCGCAAAGCGGTGCGACTCGTCACGAACACGCTGGAGCAGCCGCAGCGCGGGATCGTTCCAGTCAAGGCGCAGAGGCGGTCTGTCGGGTTCGGTGAAGATCAGTTCGTCACGCTTGGCCAGCGCTACCGTCGCGATCTTCACAGGCACTTCGCCCAGAGCTTCGCGCGCAAATGCGAGCTGCTCCGGGCCGCCGTCGATCATGATCAGCTGCGGCAGCGGCTGCTGATTTTCGATCATGCCGCGGTAGCGGCGCAGGACCGTCTCGCGCATCGACCGAAAATCGTCGATCCCCTCGACCGTGCGGATCGCATAGCGGCGGTAAAGCGACTGATTGGGATAGCCCTGTTCAAAGACGACGGCCACGCCGTACGTCTCATGCCCGGATGAATGGGAGATGTCAAAACCGTCGATGCGCCACGGCACTACTGGCAGTCCGATCAGATCGCGCAGACGCGTCATCGCCGTCCAGGTGTCCTCGTCAAGGTCATCCGTGAGCGTGACTGACAGCTTCTGACGCGAGAAGCGCCACAGATTGCGGATCGTGTCGCGGGCCTTGGCCGCTTCCTCAAATTTCAGTTCCTTCGCCAGCTTTTCCATGCGGCTTCTCAGGCGCGAGACCAGATCGGCCGTCTGGCCGTTGAGGAGCAGAAGGATATCGTCGACCGTCTCGTTATACTCTTTTTCCGTGCATTTGCCGCCGCAGGGACCGAGACACTTGCCCACATCGTACATCAGGCACGGCCGGATCAGCTTATCTTTCGAGAGATCCTTCGTGCAGTTCCGCAGCGGGAAAAAGCGGCGGATCATGTCGAGCATCCCGCGCATGTTGCCGGCGCTCGTATAAGGGCCGAAGACTCTCCCGCTCTTGGGACGCGTGTGCGTGACGAGCACGCGGGGAAAGCGCTCGCTGGTCACGACGATGAAGGGATAGCGCGAGCCCATCTTCAGCTCAACGTTGAAAAAAGGCTGAATGGCCTTGATCAGCCGGCTCTCGACGATGAACGCCTCCGCTTCCGTCTCCGTGCGGATAAAACTGATGTCGCAGACCGTCTGCACCAGCTTGCGCAGCCGGGGAATGGCAAAATCGCGGTGATTGAAATACGACGATACGCGCCGCTTCAGCTTCTTGGCCTTGCCGACGTAGATCACTCTGCCCGTCTCGTCATGCATCAGATACACGCCAGGCTTGATCGGCAGCGTCTTCAAAATCGCGCGGATACGCCCCATGCGCTCTTCTTCATTCATGCGCGTCTCCCCTCCTTTTCTCGATCAAAAAGATTTTTGCAGTTCCAATTCTCGTTTTCTCGGGTATAATAGCGTCGAAATAAACACGCCCATTTTACACCATTCCAGAAAACGGAGGAATATTTTTTCATGGCACTTGTCCTTTACAATGACCTGACGCGCAAAAAAGAACCGTTTGTCCCCATCCGCGAGGGACACGTCACCTTTTACAGCTGCGGCCCCACCGTCTATGACTATTTCCACATCGGCAACGCCCGCCCCTTCATCGTCTTTGACGTGTTCCGCCGCTACCTCGAATTCCGCGGCTACGAAGTGACCTTTGTGCAGAACTTCACCGACATCGACGACAAGATGATCAACCGCGCCAACCGCGACGGCATCACCGTTCAGCAGCTGGCCGAAAAGACCATTGCCGATTATTATGAAGACGCCGACGCTCTTGGGATCAAACGTGCTTCGTTCAATCCCCGCGCCACGGAGTACATCCCCAAGATCATCGCGCTCATCCAGCGCATCATCGACAACGGCCACGCCTATGTCGTCGACGGCACCGTCTACTTTGACGTGAAGAGCTTCCCGGCCTACGGCAAGCTCAGCCATCAGAACATCGACGACCTCCAGAGCGGCGCGCGCATCGAAGTCGACGACGTCAAGCACAGCCCGCTCGATTTCGTCCTCTGGAAGCCACAGAAACCCGGCGAGCCCGCCTGGGAAAGCCCCTGGGGCCTCGGCCGTCCCGGCTGGCACATCGAGTGCAGCGCCATGTCGAGCGACCTTCTCGGAGATACGATCGACATCCACTCCGGCGGCATCGACCTGATCTTCCCCCATCACGAGAACGAGATCGCTCAGAGCGAAGCCGCTTCAGGCAAGGAATTCGTGCACTACTGGCTGCACAACGAATACATCCTCATCAACGCCGAGAAGATGTCGAAGTCGCTGGGCAACTTCATGACAGCACGCGCCGCTCGCGAGAAATTCCCGCCGCTGGCCATCCGCATGTTCCTGCTCTCCGCCCACTACCGCTCGCCCGTCAACTTCGCCCCCGAAGGTCTGGAGCAGGCAGCTGCCGCTGTTGAGCGTCTGCGCAACTGCTGGAGCGACCTCCAGTTCGCCAAGTCCAGCCGTCTCGGCACGGACGATGAAGCCGGCACCGCGCTTGTCAAAGCTGTCGAAAAGGCGCGCGGCAAGTTTATCGAGGCCATGGACGACGATTTCAACACAGCTGCCGCCATGGGCGTGATTTTCGAGGCCGTTACCGAAGTGAACAAGTACCTCAAGGAGAACGCCACGGTCGCTCCCTCTGCTGTGGCTGCGGCCGAAAAGTTCTTCACCGACATGGACGAGGTGATGGGCATCTTTGGCATCGAGCAGGACAAGAAGAACGAAAACGGCGACGAAGCCGCGCAGATCGAGGCGCTGATCGCCGAGCGCAACGCCGCCCGCAAGGCCAAGGACTGGGGCCGCAGCGACGCCATCCGTGATGAGCTTGCTGCCAAGGGCATCATCCTCGAAGACACCCCGCAGGGAACGAAGTGGAAGAAAAAGATTTAACCGTATTATAAGACACACAAGAGCTGATAAAAATAGCCGGAGCGCGAATGCTCCGGCTATTTTTGTTTCCAACCAATTGTCTTATGCGTACAGCCCGTCGGGATTTTCGATCAGCTTCGCGCCCTTCTGGCAGGCGTCGCAGATGCAGTACTTTCCGCCGGCCGCCTTGGCATCCTGAGCAGCCTTGAGCAGCTGGGCCGCCTTTTCGGCGCCGAAGTAGCCCTTGCCGGCGTCGGAACCAAAGAAACCGATCACGCCGTCGATGCTGCTCACGTCCTCTTTCAGTTCTGCAAGCAGGGCATCAGCCGCTGCTTTCTGCTCCCCCGTGCCCACAGAGGCCAGCCACTTCTCGCCCGCCGCCTTCAGCTCGGCGCAGCAGCTCGGAGCCGCAAGGACTTCCTTCACAAGCGCGATCGTCTTTTCACATGCCATCATGAATCATCCTTTCAGTTTCGATTTATCCTTACAAAAAAAGCCCCGCGAACGCGAGGCTTTTAGAAGGCTGCATGGTGCCTAAGGAGGGACTCGAACCCTCATGTGGTCGCCCACGGGGGATTTTGAGTCCCCTGCGTCTACCGATTCCGCCACTCAGGCACACAATCTACTTGGTAATAATAACACGTTAAAGGCACGACCGCAAGATGATTTTTAGGAAAGCACTGATGAAATGAGCCTGTCTTGTCACGGGCCAATCAATCAGCGCTTCCTGAGTTTTTCAGCGTGTCATCGGCTGCTTGACGGTGATGACACGGTCCATAAAGCGGCGGCCGGTTTCGTTGCCTTCAGAGTCGAGCTCGACGTACATCAGCGCGTCGTAGGTGAAGCCGAACTCATCCGCGTAAAAGCCGTCGGCATGGCGTACAAGGAGTCGGTCCTGCTCGTCCGCAAAGGTGTAGATCTGCTGCCCCCGACAGCTGAGCACGGAAACGACGGCACGGGAGAGTCGAACGAGCTGGTCGAGGGTGAATCTGGCGTTATGTTCGGAACGGATGACGATCATGTCCTGCTCCTTTCATTCTCTGGCGGGCGTGAACGCCGCAGCGATGCTGGCTGAAGCGGCGCAGTCGTCGAGGATCTGCCGGTCGGCTTCGGTCGGGCGGCCTTCGGCAACGCGGCGCAAAAACTCGGAGGCCATATCGTGCGGCAGCGACCAGAGGTCGTCAGGCGTTTCGATATGCGCTCCGGTCCGCGGATTCCACAGCACGGTCACATGAGAACTGTCGGGGAAGGTCTTGCAGAAGGCAACTTCCCGGATCGTTTTAGACGGCATAGCTCACTCCTCGCTTTCGCACTTTTCGGATGGTACAGAGTATTGTATCCTTTTTGTGCTGAAAATGCCACGCTGAGAAATCGAGGCAAAAAATCATTTTTATGATAAACTTGCAGGTGAAAATGCAGGAAGGGAGCTGTGGGCGATGGAACCTGTAGAAATCCGCGAGATGGCGCTGATCCTTGCGGTGAGCGAGGAACTGAGCTTCACGCGCGCCGCGGAGAAAAATTATATCTCGCAGCCGGCGCTGAGCAAGATCGTGCGCCGCGTGGAAAAAAATCTCGGTGCGGCCGTCTTTGACCGCAGTTCTTCGCCGCTGCGGGTCACACCTGAGGGCAAGCGCATCATCGAATATTTCCGCCAGATGCAGAAGGTGCAGAACGATCTTGAAGCCTACTGCGCCGAGCTGAGACGTCACCGCAAGAACGGTCTGACGGTCGGCGCGCCGTCGTTCTTCTGTACATACGTGCTGCCGCCGCTGGTGTCGGCGTTCCAGATGGAGCACCCTGACTTTGCGGTCAAGCTGATCGAGACAAACGACGCTGAGCTGCTCGCGCTGCTTCGGGCAGGCGTGCTCGACGCCGGGCTGACGGTCGAGGAGGATCTGCCACCGGAGCTGGATTCATTTGTGCTGAAAAACGAGTCGATCGTGCTTGCCGTGCCCGGCGCTAACCCCGTCAACGAACGTCTGCGCGATTTTGAACTTGGCGAAGCGGTCATGCGCGATGACGCGCTCGCCGATCCGCAGCTGCCGCGCGTGTCGATGAAGGAATTCGCTCATGAGAGATTTCTTTTTCTCAAGGAAGGCAACGACATCCGCCGGCGCGGCCTGAAGATCTGCCGCGATGCCGACTTTGAGCCGGAGATCGTCATGGAGCTGGATCAGCTTCTCACAGCGTATCATCTGGCCGAAGCGGGACTGGGCGTCACGTTCGTGCGCGCATCGATCCCCTGCTACGCAGGGCTGTCGCCCGATCTGTGTCTGTACGCGGTGGACCATCCTGACACGCAGCGTCACATCCGTGCCGTGTTCGGCCGCAAAACAGGATCACCGGCGCTGGAGGCGTTTTCCTCGTTCCTGAAGCGCAGCGCGCAGCCGCAGGCGCCCGTTCATTCCTTTTGAAGCACAACGTTATTCGCAAACGGCTATTTGATTTTTCCCCGGCAGCGGATACAATACGCTTAGGTTATTCCGTTCCTTCTTTCACATTATCCGAAAGGCGGTCTTGTTCATGAATATCGTTGAAAAATTTGACATGCTCGGCATCGACAACGCTCCCGGTCAGGAGAGCCTTCAGAAGTCGCAGAAGCTCGATCTGCGCGGAGAGAAGATCCCCGGCGCGTTCGTCGACTTCTCCCACGGCGACGTCGACGCCCACCTGCCCACGCCCGGCAGCTTTGAGGTATTCTCTCGCGGCTACTTCGAGGGCGGCGCTCAGGCTTACACGCCCTACCGCGGCCGCAAGACCGTGCTGGAGCACGTGGCCGAGAAGCTTTCTGCCTTCAACGGCGCAAAGATCGATCCGGCCCAGAACCTGATCCTCACCCCTGGCACGCAGGGCGCTCTGTTCCTTGCCATGGGCGCGAACATGATGCCCGGTGACAAGGTCGCCATCGTCGAGCCCGACTACTTTGCCAACCGCAAGATGGTCGAGTTCTTCGGCGGCGTGCTCTGCCCCATCCAGATGAACTGGCACACCAGCGGCAAAAGCGGCATCGACCTGGCCGCTCTTGAGGCCGCGTTCAAGGACGGCGTCAAGCTGTTCCTCTTCTCCAACCCCAACAACCCCACCGGCTGCGTCTATTCCTATGACGAGATCTGCACGATCGCCGCTCTGGCCAAGAAGTACAACGCCACGCTGATCGTCGACGAGCTGTACAGCCGCCAGGTCTACGCCGGCGTGAACTACACGCACCTCGCCGCCCAGAAGGAGATCCCCGACAACCTGATCACGATCATCGGCCCCTCGAAGACCGAGTCGCTTTCCGGCTTCCGTCTTGGCGCTGCCTTCGGCACGGCTGAGATCATCGAAAGAATGGAAAAGCTCCAGGCCATCATGGCCCTGCGCTGCCCCGGCTACAACCAGGCCGTGTTCTTCACCTGGTTCGCCGAGCCCGCAGGCTGGATGGAAGCACGCGTTGCCGAGCATCAGCGCATCCGCGACGACATCATGAAGGTGCTCAACGCGGCTGAGGGCGTGACCGCCCGCCCCACCGACGGCGGCAGCTATCTGTTTGTCGAGATCCCCGAGCTTGAAGTGAGCCTGCATCAGTTCATCCGCATCGTCCGCGAACTGGCCGGCGTCATCGTCACACCCGGCACCGAGTTTGGGCCCCAGTTCCTTCACCAGTTCCGCATCAACTTCTCGCAGGACCACGACAAGGCCGTCGACGCCATGAAGCGCCTCCTGGCCGTCATGGACCGCTACCGCAAGGCGTAATCTTTTCGATACAAAAAACGCGATGTTCCCTGATGGGAGCATCGCGTTTTTTGTGTATCGTACCGTCATCGTTCCGCGATCGCGCGACGGATCACCGCGTCGGCGTTCTCGGCATATTCCCGGAAGACCGTCTGGGCCGTCTGGATAAAGCCGCTCATATAGCGCGGCTTGTAGCTCTCACGACGGTAGACGAGATTTGTGTATTTGGGCGAGGAGAGATTTTTCATCGGAAAAACTCGCAGCGACGGATCTTCGCGCATCGTGTTCATCATGTCGTAGAGGATCATCTGATAGATCAGCCCGATCCCGCCGCCCTGCTGACAGAAGCGCAGCACCAGGTCGTGACGCGACGTTTCCAGCATCACGTTCGGCCGCTTGCCCACCTTTTCGCAAAATTCCTCCAGCGTATCGCGCAGCGAATTCCCGCGCGAGAAGGCCACAAGCGGCAGGCCGATCACATCATCCAGCTCCAGGCCGCCGTTTCTGGCTTTTTCAAAAAGCCCGCGCCCGCCATCAGAAAAATGCTCGTTGATAAACGACTGGCTGGCGACGCAGCAGACTTTTTCCTGCGTCAGCGTCCAGACTTCCGTATCGCTCCGCACCGGCGCGTCCACGCCGATATACAGGTCAAGCCGGCCTTTTTCGAGCAGATCGTCGAGCCTTGCTGTCGAGGCTTCGGTCAGCGAGAGCGTGATGTTCGGAAATTCCTTGTGAAAGCGCTCCCATATCCGCGGCATGAAGATCGTGCCGCGGATGCCGGTGATCCCCACATCAAGGTGCCCCATCGACGTGTCGCTCAGGTCGGCCAGCTGGGCCTGAAAAAGACTCTCCAGCCGCAGCGTTTTCCTCGCGTAATCGACCAGAGCCGCTCCCGCCGGCGTGAGCATCAGCTTCGGCTTGCGCTCGAACAGCTGAACGCCGTACTGCTTTTCAAGCTTCTGGATGTGCACGCTCAGCGTCTGCTGCGTGATGTACAGCTTTTCCGCCGCACGGCGAAAGTTCATCTCCTCTGCCGCGACCAGATAATAGCGAAGCCCCCTCAGTCCCATGACAGAACCTCCCCCGGATCGTTTGATTGTATTATAGCCATCCTTCACAAAATTGCCAGCAGCTCGATTCGATCTGACAGTAAAAAAGCTGTCAGCACATCCTCTATTTTCTGTTTGATTTAAAACGTGCGTCCCTGTATGATGAACATCGTAAAAGATCAGATTTACAAATTCACCTTTTTCGGAAAGAAGGAGTTTTTTTAATGTACTTTTTTGACTGCACTATGCGCGACGGCGGCAATGTGGTGGGCTGCGGCTTCGATGCCGAGCTCACGAAGATGATGGTCGAAGGGCTGCTCGACAACGGCATTACGACCATCGAGCTGGGCAACGCCAAGGGCATCGGCGCCTACGAGATCGACGGCGCGACGGATGCGCTTACTGACGAAGAATACCTCGACCTGGTCCAGCCCTACCTGAAGCGCGGCTCGATCGGCATGTTCCTCAATGCCAAGCGCTTTTCGCAGAAATACGTGGATCTGGCTGCCAGCAAAGGGCTGGGCTTCCTGCGCGTCGGCGCCAACGCCGGCAGCGGCCCGAAGATTTCCGTTGAGCCCATTCACGCTGTCAAGAAGGCCGGCATGGTCTGCCACTACTCGCTGATGAAGGCGTATGTGAGCACTGCCAAGGAGCTTGCCGAGGAAGCCAAGTTCCTCGAGGGCGAAGGTCTCGACGCGATCACGATCATGGACTCGGCCGGCACGATGCTGCCCGAGCAGGTCACGGAATACACGGAAGCCCTCGTCAAGGCTGTGAAGATCCCTGTCGGTTTCCACTGCCACAACAACCTCGGTTTGTCGGCCGCCAACGCCGTAGCTGCCTGGAGAGCGGGCGCCACGATCCTCGACGGCGGTCTGCTTGGAATGGCCCGCAGCGCCGGCAACCTTGCCACCGAAGTGGGCGTCGCCCTGCTGCAGCGCTACGGTGAAGCGAAGGAAGTCAACTTCTGGGGCCTGCTTAACTTCCTCGACACCAAGCTGATCCCCGCCATGAAGGAGCACAACTACCATGTCGCCATTCGTCCGCTCGACCTCGTGCTCGGCATGACCGGCACGCACTCAAGCTTCGTCAAGACGTTCAAGAAGGTCGCCGCCGAAGAGGGCGTCCCGCTCTATCAGCTCATTGCCGCCGTGTCCGCCGTCAACCAGGATAATCCTTCCGAAGCGCTGATGCACGAGAAGGCCCAGTCGCTGAAATAGCGGCGAAGGAGGAACGTCATGAAAAAGATCGCACTCGCCGGGAAGTACACTCCCGAAGCCGTTGAAGCCTTCCGCACCGCTCTGGCAGGCGAAGACTGTGAAATCGCCGTCGTCAACACGCCTGAAGCCTATGCCGCGCTGACTGACGCCGACGCCATGGTCCTGCGCGTATTTAAGGCCTACAAGGCTGATATCGAGCGCATGCCTGACCTGAAGCTGATCTGCCGCTGGGGCGTGGGCGTTGATTCCGTCGACGTGCCTTTTGCCAGCTCACGCGGCATCATGGTCACCAACACCCCCGGCGCCAATGCCTATGCCGTGGCCGAACTGGCCGTGACGCTGATGCTGGCCGTCGGCCGCAACCTCATGTTCCACAACAAGAGCATCCAGAGCGGCGTGTGGAGCCGCACCATGTTCACCGACAACGCCGTCTCGCTCAACGGCAAAAAAGTCGGCATCATCGGCGGCGGCAACATTGGCCGCCAGGTGGCGCGCCGCGTGCAGGCCTTCGGCGCGACCGTGCAGTATTACGACGTGTTCCGCCTCAGCCCCGAGATGGAAAAAGAGTTCGACATGACCTTCACCGATCTTGACGACCTGCTGAAAACATCCGATGTCGTCACCATCCATGTGCCCCTGCTCGACAGCAACCATCACATGCTGAACGCTGACAAGATCGCCCTGATGAAAAAAGGTGCCATCCTCATCAACACTGCCCGCGGCGGCCTTGTCGATGACAAGGCGCTGCTTGCTGCCATCGACGAAGGCCGCCTGATGGGCGCCGGACTCGACTGCGTGGAAGATGATCCCCTGCCCGCAGGACATCCGCTGCTCAACCATCCCAACATCGTCATCACGCCCCATGTCGGCGGCAACACCAGTGACCTCGCCACCGTCATGGTTCCGATGATCGCCGATAACCTGAAAAAGTTCCTCCACGGCGAGAAGCCCCGCTTCATCGTCAACGAAAAGGACTTGGCAAAGTAGCACTCGCAACAAAAAATCTCACGTTCCGGGAATGTCTCGGAGCGTGAGATTTTTTGTATAGAGCAACAGTGACGTAAAAGAATCAGGCCAGCACCGGCATCAGCGCTGTCAGCTCGGCCAGGCTGCACAGGATCGTGACGCTGTTGGCGGCGCTCGCCTTGCCGGCGTCGCCGCCGCACATCTGCACATACGCAGGCGCGATGGCGCTCATCGGCGACAGGAGCACGAAAACGAGCGCACTCCGTACAGCCGGCTCGTACGGAAGAAGAAAATACACCGTCACTGCGCAGGCAGCCGCAAAGAGATGACGGGCCGCCACGAGCGCGAAGATCGCGCCGAGATACTCGCGCTTCAGCTCCAGATGAAACATCAGTCCCAGATAGAACATGGCGATGAACGCATTGGCATCTGCCATAGGAGCAACAAGCGTCAGCACGGCATCGGGAAGGCTCAGACCGGCGAAGCTGAGGCAGAGCATAAGCAGATAGACGAGGATACAGGGACTGTTCAGCAGACGCCGCGCGAACCCCGCCGCGCCGGCACGTTCGCCTTTAAGATACGCACCGGCGATGGCATAGCTGCCGCCGGTGCACATGATGCTGTTGCCGATGTCGAACATGCACACGGCTACGCTTCCGAGCGGCGGCAGAAAACTCTGCACAAACGGCAGGCAGAACGCCCCGATGTTGTACGCGGGCAGACAGAACATGGCCAGTGCTTTGTCCGCATCAGGCCGCCGGCGCGTCATCAGCATCCCCGCGCCGAGCATAAACAGATTGGTCCCGATCCCCATCAGGCACAGCGTCAGCAGCGAGCCGCTGAGAGACGGAACTTTAGAGAAGTTGCTGACGATGACTGCCGGCAGCGTCACATAAAAGAGGATCTGCTTGAGCGCAGCGGCCCCGCGTTCGTCGATCAGTCGGAAGCCGCGCACCGCGATCCCGGCCGCGAGCGCCAGGATGAACGACGACGCCCGCAGGAGGACGTCATTCATTCACCATCTCCGGCAGTTCTTTCTGAAAATGCGGCGTCACAGCGGCGCTCTCGATCAGGCGCTCCACCAGCTCGCGCAGCGGGATGCCGGCCGTCTCCCAGAGCTTGGGATACATGCTGATCGACGTGAAGCCGGGGATAGTGTTGATCTCGTTGAAGATCACGCGGTTCGTGCCGTTTTCGAGGAAAAAGTCGACGCGTGACAGCCCGTCGCAGTCGAGCGCGCGATAGATCTTCTTCGCCGCCTCGCGGATCTCGTCGGCCTTGCCCTCAGGAAGCTCGGCGCTCAGCACCGTTCGCGACGTGCCGTCCAGATACTTGGCGTCGTAATCGTAGAATTCCGCCGTCGCAAGGATCTCGCCCACGCCGCTGACGCGCGCGTCCCATCCGCCCAGCGCCGCCGTCTCCAGCTCGCGGCCAACGATCGCCTCTTCAACGACGATCTTGAAATCGTTCTCGGCCGCGATGTGAAGGGCTTTTTTCAGACCGTCGCGATCCGATGCCTTGGAAATGCCGCACGACGAACCGGCGTTCGAAGGTTTCACAAACACCGGATAGCCCAGCACCGTCTCGATCTGTCCGCATACCTTGTCAAGGTCTGCAAGCTCCTCGCGGCGGAAGATCAGATATTTCGCCTGAGCCACGCCGATACGCTCGACAATCGCCTTCGTCGTCGCCTTGTCCATCGTCGCCGCCGACGACAGCACGCCGCAGCCGACATAAGGGATCTGCGCCAGTTCCAGCAGTCCCTGCACACAGCCGTCTTCGCCGTACAGGCCGTGGAGCACGGGGAAAACCACGTCCACATGCACCATCGTAAGTTCGTGCCCGTCATCGATCAGCACGCTTTTCAGCTGAGCATCCGGCAGCAGCACCGCGCGCACGGTGTTGTGCTTCCATTCACCCGAGACGATCTCCTCCACCGTGTTCGTCTTCAGCCAGCGCCCTTCCTTTGTGATGCCGATCAGCAGCAGATCGTACTTTTCAGTATCAACGCCGCGCGCCACCGTGGCCGCCGAAACGCACGACACCTCGTGCTCCGAAGACTGCCCGCCGAAGAGCAGGACCAGATTTTTTTTATCGCTCATTTTTGCTCGCGCTCCTTCACAAAAACACGCACCTCGGGTGCGAAATTTCTATTTTCCCCGCCTATTGTACACGCTTTTCGATTTTCTTGTTATTCTGAAAAGTAATTTTTAGTAAATTATCGTATCTATTGTTTCAAGATCGTCAAATCTTTCACTGACAAAATAACTCTATCATTTACCTAAATAAAATCACAGACAATAGGCTAATATATTTTCTTCGATACTTTACAATCGCCAGCGAAAATGATATTATTTATTCGTAATAAAAGTATCAGAAACACAAATCAATCACAGTATCGGGAGGTCATCATGAAAAGAGTTTTCAACCCCAAGAGTCTTCTTCTCGCGGCAACGGCAGGGATCTGTGTGAGTGCTTTTTCAGGCGCGGCGTTCGCGGCCGGCAATGATGACCGTGTGCTCAGGCTGAGCATCCTCGCCCCGCTGACGACGATCGACCCGCACCGCACGGTCAACCTTCAGGACAAAATTTTCCTGCCTCAAATCTACGAAAGCCTGTATCTCCAGAACGAAAAAACAGGCGAATACCAGCCTCGTATCGCTGAAAGCTACACCGTTTCCGAGGACGGCAAAACATACAAGTTCAAAATCCGCAAGGGCGTCAAGTTCCATAACGGCGACGATCTCAAAGTAAGCGACTGCGTGTTTTCATTCAAACGTGCACAGACCACGCCGCAGATGAAAAGCAACCTGACCGTCGTCACCGACATTCATGCTGAAGGCGACGACACGCTGGTATTTGAGCTTTCACAGCCGAACTCCGCATTCCTTAACAGCCTCTGCAATATTTTCGTTATCAGTGAACGCGAAGTGACCGAACAGGGCGAAAAATTCGGCACGCAGGTCGCTCTTGCCGGCACGGGCCCTTACTATCTAACGTCGCTCCAGCATGACGTCGAGTGGACGTGCAGCGCGTTCCCGCAGTATTACCGCGGCGAAGCCCCGATCAAAAAGCTGGACTACAAGCCGATCACGCAGGCTTCGGCCGGTCTGATCGCGTTTGAAGCCGGCGAGCTCGACTGGTACATCGCCCCGATCGCCAACTGGGACGATCTGAAGGACAACGACAAGTACAACACCGAACTGGTCCCCGCCAACCATATCTCGTTCCTGGTCATCAACCCCGCCGCCAAGCCGCTCGACGATGAAAACCTGCGCAAGGCGATCGCCTACTGCATTGACAAGGACGCGATGAACATGACCTGCTACGACGGTCTGGCCGTCAACGCCGACTTTATGATCCAGAAGCAGAACGTGGGCGCCCCGACTGAAGGCATCGTCTACAACTACGACCCCGACAAGGCAAAGGAATACCTGGCCAAGTCGGCATATCCCAACGGCGTCGACATCGGCGTGATCAACTGCTCGGCCGGCGGCTACTTCGAGAAGATGGCCCAGGTGCTCCAGCAGAACATGGCCGACATCGGCATCATTGCCAAGGTCAACCGCCTCGACTCGGCCACGAACATGAACAACATGCGCAAGCAGACGTTCAGCATCGCCCCCACCGGGTTCTCCCCCTCCGGCGACTTCGACTTCTACCGCAAGTTCTCGCAGACCGACATGGTCGGCTCGTTCTACGTCAAGTTCGAGGACACGCCCTACGACTGGAAGCACATGAACGAGCTGTGGGACAAGGGCGTCGCCACGACCAACGTCGAAGAGCGCAAGGCAATTTACCGCGAGCTGAACGACTGGATCGCCAACACCGCAACGTATCTGCCCATCTTCCACAAGGTGCAGCCGTACGTCTGGGTGAAGGATCTCGTCATCCCCGTCAACTATCCGACGAATCCTCAGATTTACGAGTGGTCGTGGAAGAAATAGCGCGTCTGCAACTCACCAATAGCACAGATCAATTCAGGGGGCAGGGCGGATGTTTATCCCCCTGCCCTGTTTTCATGTTTCCCTTTCGGGAGGTGCAGTGTTTTGTATCGATTTGTCCTCAAGCGTCTGCTTCTGATGATCCCGATCGTCGTGGGCGTTTCGTTCCTGATCTTCACGATCCTCAATCTCATCCCGGGCGATCCTGCGTCGAACATCCTCGGCATCGGCGCGGTTCAGGCCGACATCGACGCTCTCAACGAAGAACTCGGCTACAATCTGCCGTTCTTGCAGCGGTATTTCAATTACATGTACAACGCGGTCGTCCATTTTGATCTGGGCGTGTCGTACTCCACCAAAAAGCCCGTCTTTGACGAGATCCTCGGCCGTCTGCCCGTCTCGCTCAAAGTCGCGTTCAACGCCATTCTTTTCTCGCTCGTATTCGGCATCCCGCTGGGCGTGCTCTCGGCAGTCAAGCAGAACTCGCTCGTCGACCGTCTTTCGACCGGCATTGCGCTGCTGCTGGCATCGCAGCCTGGCTTCCTGATCGGCATGATCCTGATGCTGATCTTCTCGCTGCGTCTGCGCTGGTTCCCTGCCACGGGAGCGGCAACGTGGAAGAGCTACGTCATGCCGATGATCGCGCTCGGACTGCCCTACGGCGGCCGCCAGCTGCGATTCACGCGGTCGAGCATGCTTGAGACGATCCGTCAGGACTACGTGCGCACGGCACGCGCCAAGGGCGCGAATGAGCACATCGCCATCTGGCGCCACGCCATGAAAAACGCGCTCATGCCCGTCATCACAGTGGCCGGCACCAGCTTCGGCATCCTCATCGGCGGCGCCATCGCTACTGAGACACTGTTCGGCCTGCCCGGCCTGGGGTCGTTCATCGTCGCGGGCATCAAGCAGAAGGACATCCCCGTCGTCACCGGCGGCATCATCATCTTCGCGCTGATCTTCTCGTTCGTCATCCTCGCCGTCGATCTGTCATATGCGTTCATCGATCCGCGGATCAAGGCCAAATACGCGGGAGGAGGGAAACGCTGATGAGTACAAAATACGACGATTCTCCCCTGATGAACCTGACAGAGAAAAAGGTCGAAGTGAACTTCAAAAAGGAAAGCCAGATCAAGGAAGTCTGGCGCCGGCTGAAAAAGGACAAGCTGGCCATGTTCGGCCTGAGCGTGATCGTCCTGATGATCGTCATTGCGCTTTGCGCACCGCTGATCCGTCCGTACAGCGCGGCGATCAAGATGAACATGCGGCTCAAGCTGGCGCTGCCGTCGGCTGCGCACTGGTTCGGCTGCGACGGCTACGGGCGCGATCTGTTCACCCGCTGCCTGTACGGCTCGCGCGTGTCACTGACGATCGGATTTGCGACAGCGTTCGCGACGCTGGTCATCGGCAGCATGCTGGGCGCGCTGGTCGGCTATGTGGGCGGCGTGCTCGACGACGTGGTCATGCGCGCGCTCGACATCTTTTCGGCCATTCCTTCGACGCTGTTCGCCATGGCGGTCGTGGCGGCAATGGGGTCGGGCATCTTCAACATCTGCGTGGCCATCTCGCTGACCAATATCCCCGGTTTTGTGCGCATCGTCCGCTCGGCCGTGCTCGGCATCGCCGATCAGGAATACATCGAGGCGGCGCGCGCCGGCGGCAGCCCCACGCTGCACATCCTGCTCCGCCATGTGCTTCCCAACGCGATCGGCCCGCTGATCGTTCAGACGACGGCAAACGTCTCGTCGATGATCCTCTCCGCCGCAACGCTCAGCTTCCTGGGGCTGGGCATCGACCCGCCGCAGCCTGAATGGGGCGCGCTGGTCAGCGAAGCGCAGGAGTTCCTGCGCCGCTCGCCACACCTGCTCATCTTCCCGGGCATCCTGATCTGCGTCGCTTCGTTCTCGATGAGCGTACTCGGCGACGGTCTGCGCGACGCGCTCGATCCTCGCCTGAAGAGCTAAGGAGGCCGACCATGACACAGGAACTGCTGAAGATCACCGATCTGAGCGTGGAGTACCGCACCGACAAAGAGACGGTCCACGCTGTCAACCACATCAATTTTTCGCTGAATAAGGGCGAGACGATCGGCCTCGTCGGCGAGACCGGCGCGGGCAAAACAACGACAGCGCTGTCGATCATGCGTCTGCTGCCCGAAAAAACTGGATTTATCCCCAACGGCTCGATCGTTTTTGAAGGACGGTCGATTTACGATCTGGAAGAAAAAGAGCTGCACAACATCCGCGGCAAGCATGTCGCGATGATCTTCCAGGACCCGATGACCAGCCTCAACCCGATCATGACCGTCGGCGAGCAGATCGCCGAAGCGCTGGAGCTGCACAACACCGACCACAAGTCGCACGAACAGATCCAGGCCCGCGTCGACGAAGTGCTGAGCATGGTGGGCATCTCCCCCTCGCGCAAGAACGCCTTCCCGCATCAGTTCTCTGGCGGCATGAAGCAGCGCGTCGTCATCGCCATGGCGCTGGTGTGCGAGCCTGATCTGCTGATTGCCGACGAGCCCACTACGGCGCTGGATGTGACCATCCAGGCGCAGGTCATCAACATGATCCGTGAGCTGCGCGACCGCCTGGGCACAGCGATGATCATGATCACGCACGATCTCGGCATCGTCGCGCAGACGTGCGACAACGTGGCCGTGATGTACGCCGGGCGGATCATCGAAGCCGGCACGGCCGCCGACATCTACAAAGGCGAATTCCGTCATCCCTACACGGTGGGGCTCTTCTCGTCGATCCCCAATCTGCGCGAAAAGACCGCCCGCCTGACGCCGATCCCCGGTCTGATGCCCGACCCGACAAAACTTCCCGTCGGATGCAGCTTCGCGCCGCGCTGTCCGCATGCGACAGAGCTGTGCCGCACGACGCCTCCGGCCGCGTACAAAAACAATACGCACGTGATCGAGTGCCATCTGCTTGAAGGAAAAGACGGCTGGACGAAGGAGGCGCGTGTATGATGACGAACATGGAAAACGTTTCCAATGTCCCGCTGATCGAGACCCGCGGACTGAAAAAGTTCTTCAAGGTGCGCGGCGGCCTTCTGCACGCCGTCGACAACGTCAGCATCACCATCCCTGCCCGAAAGACGCTGGGCGTGGTGGGTGAATCCGGCTGCGGCAAGTCGACGCTGGGACGCGCCGTGCTGAGATTGATCGAACCGACTGCAGGCGAAGTGCTGTTTGAAGGACGCGACATCACCAAGTTCAATCGGAGCCAGATGCGCGAGATGCGCCGCAAGATGCAGATCATCTTCCAGGACCCCTATTCCAGCATCAACCCGCGCATGTCCGTCGCCGAGATCATCGCCGAGTACATGCTCATCAATCACACCTGCGCGAGCAAGGCCGAAGCCTTTCAGCGCACGGCCGAGCTGATGGACGTCGTCGGTCTGGCGCGCCGCTACGCCAACGTCTACCCTCACGAGCTCGACGGCGGACGGCGCCAGCGCATCGGCATTGCCCGCGCGCTTTCGCTGCGCCCGCAGTTCATCGTCTGCGACGAGCCCGTCTCCGCGCTTGACGTGTCGATCCAGGCTCAGATCCTCAATCTGCTCATGGACATTCAGGACAACATGGGGCTGACATATATGTTCATCACCCACGACCTGTCTGTCGTCAAGCACATCTCGGACGAGATCATCGTCATGTATCTGGGCCAGTGCGTGGAACGCGCCACCTCCGACGCTCTGTTCGAGAAGCCGCTCCACCCCTACACACAGGCGCTGCTGGCCGCCATTCCTGAGCCCGACATCTCGATGCGGAACAAGCCTATCCAGATCATCCGCGGCGAAGTGACCAGCCCCGTCGATCCCCCGCCCGGCTGCCGCTTCGCGTCGCGCTGTGAAAAAGCCGGCGAACGCTGCCACCGCGAGACGCCCGACCTTGCCGAGCGCGAGAGCGGCCACTGGATCGCCTGCCATCTGTACGACGGAAAGGGAGTGTAAGCTGCCATGTTCAGCTATGCTGTCAAAAACGCGACTGTCATCGACGGCACGAGGTGCAAGCCCTATAAGGCAAACATCTATATCGCCGGCGACGCGATCGCCGAGATCACGGCCGAAGACCGCGAAGCTGAGCGCAGCTTCGACGCAGCCGGCCTCGTCGCCGCTCCCGGTTTTATCGACATCCACACCCACTCCGATGCCACGTTCCTGACCACCCCCACGCACGAGGGCAAGCTCCTCGGCGGCGTCACCTTCGAGCTGGCAGGTCAGTGCGGGCTCTCGCTTGTGCCCAACACCCCCGCCACGCGCGATGAAAACGTATTCGGCGTCACGCGCCCGTTCTTGATCGAGCCGACGCTTGAGCAGTTCCCCGCGCACGACTTCGCCGGCTACGTCAAAGCCATCCGTAAAAAAGGCATCTCCATCAACTTCGGCAGCATGGTCGGCCACGGCGCCCTGCGCGCCTGCATTGTGGGGTACGAAAACCGCCAGCTGACACCCCAGGAGCTCGACCAAATGTGCGAACTGCTGGCAGCCCAGCTCGATCAAGGCGCACTCGGCGTGTCGTTCGGGCTCATCTACCCGCCCGGCAGCTTCTGCGACACCGCGGAAGTCGTCGCGCTCGCCCGCGTCGCCGCTTCACGCAGCAAACTGCTGGCCGTCCACATGCGCAACGAGAACGCCCGTGTGTTTGAAGCCCTCGACGAGATGATCGCCGTCGCCCGCGAGACCGGCGTCAGGCTCGAGATCTCGCACCTCAAGCTGATGGGTCAGGCGCAGTGGGGACGGGCCCAGGAACTGCTGAACAAGATCGACCTCGCCCGCGCGCAGGGTGTGCACATCCATGCCGATCAGTACCCCTACTGCGCCTCGCACTCCGGCCTCAAATCAAGCTTCCCCAAATGGGCCACCTCCGGCGGCGACGCCGGATTCGTCGCCCGCCTCAAGGATGATGCCACCTGGGCCAAGATCACCGAAAACGGCCTGCCCGAGATGGAGGCCCGCGGCGGCGCGCCCCGGATCAACATCAGCTCCACAAACGGACTCTTCCCCGAGATCGAGGGCATGACACTGCCCGAAGTCGCCGCATATCTCAAACTCCCCCTGCTCGACGGCATCCGCGAAGCGCTCATCCGCTGCAACGGCACCATCGGCTGCATCTACCACGCCATGAGCCGCAAAGACATGCTCACCATCATGAAGCGCACCGACATCTGCGCCGCCAGTGACGGACGCGCCTATCCCCTCGATCCGCGCCTGGGCAAAGTGCACCCGCGCAACTCGTCCACGTTCGTCCGCTTCCTGCGCACCGTTCGCGAAGAGCATCTGATGCCCCTCGAAGACGCCGTATACAAGATCACCGCGCTGCCGGCCACGCTGCTGGGACTCGACGACGAGCTCGGCTATATCAAAGCCGGACACAAGGCCAACCTGACCATCTTCGACCCCGACACCGTGACCGACACCGCCACCTATGCCGATCCCCTCCGCAAGCCCGAAGGGATCGCCCAGGTCATCGTCAACGGCCAGGTCGTCCTCGACAACGGCACGATCACCGACGCCAGACCGGGAAAAGTGTACGCACGGTAAAAATCAATAGTACAAAAAGAGACGATCCTGCTTCCACACAGGATCGTCTCTTTTTGTACTATTGATTTTCGCAAGTCTTGCCTCAAGTGCGCTATAATACAAGACTGATTCACATTTTCGTATATTTAAGGAGGAAGGCGCCGGTGCCGCAGTCAACAGAGAAAAAGATCCCGCCGCTGCCGCCGCTTGAGCTGCTGTCTCCGCACGAGGCGGCGATCGTGCGGCAGCGCTGGGACGGCGATCCTTTCATTCCCACGCCCAAGGGATACGCGCTTGAGTCGGAGGCAACAGCCTATTTCAAGGCGGCCGATGTTCCCAATTCGCCCTACTTTCCGAAGTTTGACTTTTATCACATGTACAGTCACGGCTCGCTGTCGATGCTGCCGTGCTTTCGCACGTATCAGCAGACACGGGGCTACACGTGCGCATCGGCGATTGCGCTGATGACGCTGTATCACTTCGGGGTGACGGACTGGGAGGAGCTGCAGATCGCCGATGAAATGGCGTCGTTCCACGGTCTGCCGCCTGACACGCGCCGGCCGATCCCGGTGAAGGATCTGGCGCAGTTTTTCACGTCGCTGGGCTGGGATGTGGAGACGAATCTGGAATGCGCCGCGCGCGCGCCGGAGGACAAGCACATTTACGATCCCTGGCGGTCGGAGGCGGCAAAGACGTTCCCCACGCTGGAAAGTTTTGCCGAGTTCTGCCGATTCACGATCCGCTCGGGCGCGCCGATCATGGTGGAAAATATCGACTGGGGAGCGCACTGGCGCATGATCGTCGGCTTTGACGACATGGGCACGGGCAAGGCGGAGCACGGAGTGCTGATCCTGGCCGACCCGCACGACACGGCGGATCATTGTCAGGACGGCTTTGTGATCGAACATATCGACAAGTTCTACAGCATGTGGTACGACATTTTCGTGATGGAGCGGGACGAATGCACGCAGCCGTTCGTGGTGGCGCGCCCGCCCTGGATGAAGGGAGACGACGGATCATGCAGAAGGATGTAACGCCGCTGGTTCGCTTCGGCGTCGCGGTGCCGGAGAATCTGCTGCACAGCTTTGACAGGCGTCTTGAGGAAGCGGGGCTGCCCAACCGGTCGGAAGCGCTGCGGCAGCTGATCCGCGAGTACGTGGCGCAGGATACATGGGAAAACGGCGGCACGGTGTACGGCACGATCACGCTGACGTACAACCATCATGCAAACGATGCCACGGGCCGTCTGACGGAGCTTCAGCACGATTTCGGCGAGATCATCGTCTGCACGACGCATGTTCACGCGGATCATCATCACTGTCTCGAGGTGATCATCGTGCGCGGGGACGTGGCGCGGGTGAAGCAGTTCCTCACGTCGCTGCGGGCGCTGAAGGCAATGCAGTCGGTCACGCCGGTGATCGCGACGCTGGAGTAGGCTTTGGCTCAGTTTTCTTCCGCGCGGATGGGGACTGATCCAGTTCCCGCGCTGATCGTGCGTTTCGCGCTGCCTGCCACGGTAGGCGTGCTGGCCAACGCGCTGTACAACATCGTTGACCGCGTGTTCATCGGAAGGTCTGTCGGCCCGGCGGGGCTGGCGGCGATCTCGATCGTGTTTCCGATCGTGCTGGCTGTAGTGGCTTTTTCTGCTCTGTTCGGCGTGGGCACGGCTTCGCAGATCTCGCGCTTTCTCGGCGCCGGCGACCGGGAACGGGCCGAATCGGCGCTCGGCAGCGGCCTGTGCTGTGCGGCGATCTTCCTCGCACTTGCGCTGCCGCCGATGCTGCTGACGCTGCCGCAGGTGGCTTCGCTGTGCGGCGCCCGGGGTGAAATGATGCCGCTGACTGAGACGTATCTGCGCATCACGGCTCCCGCCATCCCCGCCCCGTTCCTGACGATGGTGCTGATGGGCTCGCTGCGCGCCGAAGGACGGCCGCGTCCGGCCATGTGGGCGATGGTGCTCGGCGCTGGGCTGAACGTTCTGCTCGACTGGCTGTTCATCATCGTTCACGGCATGGGGGTCGCCGGCGCAGCCTGGGGAACGGCGCTGTCACAGCTGTTTGCGCTGCTGTGGACGCTGGCCTTTTATCTGCTGCGCAAAAGCGAGCTGCGGCTTTCGCTTCGCTGTCTGCGGCCTCAGCTGCAAAACGTGCGTGAGATGCTAGGCGTCGGGTTGTCGCCGTTTCTGCTGAACATCTTCTTCTCGGTCATGCTGGCGCTGTTCAACGTGCTGCTGGGATCGCACGGCGGCGAACTGGCCGTGTCGGCAATGGGGATCTTCTTCGGCATCGACAGTCTGCTGTTCATGCCCGTCACGGGGATCGGCGAAGGAACGATGCCCGTGGTCGGTTACAACTACGGCGCGCACTCGTTCGCCCGCGTGCGGCTGGCCGTGAGGCTGGCGCTGGCTGCGTCGATCGCCTGGTACACCGTCTCCGAAGTCGTCGCCTTCGTCTGGCCAGAAACACTGGCGTCGTTCTTCACGACCGATGCGGAACTGCTCCGTCAGACCGCGCGCAGCATGAGGATCGGCTACGCGGCACTGCCTCTGGGCGCTGTGGCCGTGATCGGCTGCTATGTGCTGGAAGCGCTGGGGCGGGCAAAAACGTCGTTCATATTCAACGTCTTTCGCCAGTCGCTCTCGATCGCTCTGCTGATCGTACTGCCGCGTTTTCTCGGCACTGACGGCGTTTGGCTGACGCTCCCGGCTGCCGACGTGATCGGCGGCGCGAGCATGGCTTTTTTGCTGCACCGTGAATCGCAGACGTGGGTCTGACCGCGTCACGCACTTGCAATATTGCTGAATATAAAAATTGCTGCTCCCGTCAAAACGATCGAACGGGAGCAGCATTATTATTGTTTTTCTTCCAGTCGCCGGAAACGCTTGCGATAGACGAGCAAAAATCCGAGCGTCACGCAGCAGGCCGCCACATCGGCCACCGGGTAGCTGGCAAACACGCCCGTCACGCCCCAAAATCGCGGCAGGAACACGAGCGCAGGGATGAAGAAGATGACCTGGCGCGACATCGACAGGAACAGCGCCGGCCCGGCAAAGCCGAGGGCCTGAAAGACGACCGTGCCGATCACCTGAAAGCCCACGATGGCAAACGTGCTTTGCAGGATACGCACGCCCCAGACGGTGAGCCGGACGACCTCCGGATCGTTGGTGAAGGCGCGAACGAACACATGCGGGAATGTGAGCAAAAACACCTCGGCCGTCGCCGTGATGGCGAGCGCGGCTCCGAGCGCCAGCTCGATCGTCTTGCGGGCGCGGGCATACAGCCCCGCCCCCCAGCAGTAGCCGACGATCGGCTGCATCCCCTGCCCCAGGCCGAAGATCGGCATCACCGCCAGCGACGAGACCTTCATCATGATCGAAAACGCCGCGATGTGCTGCGGCGTACCGTAGCGCGAGATCTGATTCATGAGGATGGAGTTGGCCACCGTCAGCGCGCCCTGGCGAGCGAACTCCGACGCGCCGACGGAGAGGATCTCGCGGTCGATCTCCCAGCGCAGCGGCATCTTGGAGAATTTCAGCTCGATCAGACTTCGGCGTCCCGTCAGATAATAGCGCAGCACCCACAGAAACGTCACCAGCTGCCCCGTCACCGTCGCCCAGGCCGCGCCAGCCATGCCCATCTTGAAGCCGAAGATGAACAGCGGATCGAGGAACACGTTCAGCACCGCGGGCAGCACCATCGAGTACATCGCGTATCTGGTGTTGCCCTCGGAACGGATCGTGTTGTTGAACAGCATCCCCACGATGATCAGCGGATTGCCGAGAAAGACGATGCGCAGATACTCCTTAGCGTAGCCGGCCACCGGCTCGCCCGTTCCCATCAGGCCGATGAGCTGATCGACAAACGTCAGTCCCAGCGTCATCGTCACAAAGCCGAGCACGCTCGACATCAGGAAGCCGTTCGCCAGCGCCCGCTCGGCATCGTCGTCAAGCCCGGCCCCAAGCCGCCGCGACGACAGCGAAGCCGTGCCCATGGCGATCCACATCGACAGCGCGCCCACGAACAGCTGCATCGGGAACGCCACCGACGTGGCGGCAATGCCGAGCGGCCCCACGCCCCAGCCGATAAAGATCGCGTCGACAACGTTGTACGAGGCCATCACGAACATGCCCAGCATCGCGGGCACCGAAAGTTTTATCAGCAATGGAAGCAGCGGCGCCTTCGCAAGCATTTCCCGGCGATTCTCCATCACGATCCCTCCTTGTCGAAATACGCGCTCAATGATAGCACGCAGCCCTCAAAAGCGAAACATGTCCCGAAAAATGTCGATTGGTCTCGTTCAAATCAACCGAGCAATTAAAAAAATCTCGCGTCTTCTGTGCTATAATAAATTAGGGTATTTTCGTTCTTCAAAATCCGCCTCGCTGAGGCGGTGCGGTACCCGGTTTCAGTTTTATGTTTTTCAGAAGGAGGATCATTCACAGATGAAAAAGTTTTTCCTGGGTCTGTTCGTCGTGCTCGTGCTGGCTGTGGCCGCCGTGTGCACGCTGGACATCGGCACGGAATGGATCGCCAACAAGGGCGCTCAGTACGTGGCAGACACGTACAAGCTGGGCGTCTCCATCGGCGGCGCGAAGGGCAACCCCGTCAGGGGCTACACGTTCAGCGACATCGAACTGTCTGAGCCGAACGGCGGCGCCTCGCTGCTGAAGGCCGGCAAGATCGTCGTCGATCCGGCCATCCTCAAGCTGATCCGCGGGCAGATCGCCCTCGACTGGGTGGAGCTGACCGACATCAAGAGCACCATCCCCAACCTGCTCAAGCTGGCGGAGATCTTCACCGGCCAGAAAGTCGTCCTGCCCGACGCGATCCCGCTCAACGACCTCGTGCTCAACAGCGTTGGCGGCACGCTTGACGGCAACGACGCCGAGGCGAAGCTCGACATCGCCCTCAACGGCCTGCCCATCAAGGGCGACTTCAAAGTCACGCTCGCTCCCGGCCTTTCGATCGGCAAGGGCGACGTGCAGACCGCCGGCGGCACGATCAACGTGACCGGCGCTGTCACCCCGGCGCTCGACCTGAAAGCCGACGTCAGCAAAGTGCAGATCGGCGAGCTGGCCGCCATCGTCCCGCAGATCAAGCAGTTCGCCGCGCGCGGCCTGCTGACGACCAGCGCGACGATCAAGGGCGCGCTCGACAATCCGGCCGTGAAGGGCGACGTGACGTTTGACGACGGCTCCGTGATGGGCTTCCCCGTCTCGGCCAAGACCAACGTCGCGTTTGAGGATATGAAGGTCAATCTGAACCCGCTGACGGTGAACGCCATCGGCATCCCCACCGCCGGCAGCGTTTTCGCTGACATCAGCGGCAAGACGCCCGCCGTGAAGGTCGCGATGAAGACCGCCGGCGCGGTCACAGCCGCGACGCTTCGCAAGAATCTGCCCTCGCTTCCCGCCGATCTCGGCGGCCAGGTCGACGCCGTCAGCGTCGCCGTTGAAGGTCCCGTCACCGCGCTGACCGGCAAGGCCGAAGTGAAGGCCGACAAGCTCACCGTCGGCGGCCAGCCGATCACGAACACACTGCTCAAGGCCGACTTCAACAGCAAGGGCATCGTCACCATGTCCGGCGGCTCGAACATCGTCGGCAATCCCGCCACGCTCAAGGGCACCGTCAACGCCGGCGGCAAGGACGTGATCGCCGATGTGGCGTTCAGCGTCAAGAACTTCGACCTCGCCATGCTGCCCAAGTTCGTCCCCGCCGCGCCCGCCAACATCAAGGGCAAAGTCAACGCCGCGCTCACCGTCAAGGGCAAGGGCAGCGCCATCACCGCCGGCGGCAAGGTCGATTCGCAGCGCGTCTCGCTCAACGACATGAACATCGACAAGATCAACGTGCCCGTCACGTTCTCCGGCGACACGCTGACGTTCAAGGACGCCTCGCTCGTCTTCATGGACCTGCCGATCACCAAGGTGAACGGCTCCATCACGATGGGCACCGGCAACGTGGCCTTCAAGGAAATGTCGGCCGCCGTCGCCAACGGCCTGATCAAGATGAACTCCGTGCTCAAGTTCGGCAAGAACCTGAATGGCACCTACGACCTCAGCATCGCCAACATCGACCTCGGCAACGTGATGAAGACCTTCGGCGCCGGCTCGCTCGGCGCTTCGGGCAAGCTGTCCGGTGCGGTCAAGGGCGCTGTGTCCGATACTGATATCACCGGCAACGGTTCGCTGTCGATCCCCGTCTTTGCACTCACGGGCCTCAAGTTTGAGCAGATCAAGTCGTCGCTCAAACTCTCCAAGATGGTTGCCACGCTGCCCGATTTCGGCTGCAAGTTCGCCGGCGGCACCATCGGCGGCAACGTGACGCTCGACATCAACAAGATGACCTACGCCATCAAAGCCGCGCTCAAGGGCAGCCAGCTCAAGAGCATCATCGACCAGATGATGCCCACGCTCGGCGGCGGTCTGACCGGAACGCTCACCGGCGACTACTCCGCAAGCGGCAAGCTCAGCCCCTTCACGCTCGACGGCAGCGGCACCGTGTCGTCCGCGGGCGGCCAGGTGTACGGCTTCAAGAAGTTTGACAGCATCATCGGCATCGTCGGCAAGCTGAGCGGCCAGAAAGCCATCGCTTACGCCAACGCGAAGATCCCCTTCCACACCGCCATCGACAAGCTGACGCTGAAAGACGCGGCCATCAACGCCAAAAAGGGCGACGCGCTGTATCAGTACATCAAGGCCAAGGGCACGTTCGCCTATTCGGGCGCTCTGAACATGGACGTTGACGGCTCGGTCAACGCCATGTACGTCAACACCGCGGCCTCGGCGCTCACCGGCGCGGTCACAGCCGGCGGCGCGGCCACGCTGCTCACCGGCGGCCTCGGCGGCATCGCGGGAGTTGCCGCAGGCGCGATCACCGGCGCCAAACAGTCGTACGGCAAGGCCGACTACCGCAGCCTGACGTTCCACATCGGCGGCACTGTCGACAACCCGAAGATGAGCAACTTTAAAGTCGGCGGCAAGAATTTCGACGCCAAGGCCGCTGCGGCTGAGAACAACAAACTGCTCAACGCGACCAACGTCAAGGAAAAGGTCGAGGACGTGAAGGCCAAGGCCAAGGAGAAAGTCCAGAACGAGGTCAACAAGGCCGTCGACAAGCTTTTGGGCGGCAAATCCGACGCCAAGAGCAAGGGCAAGACCGACGGCAAGCAGTCGACCAAAGACAAAGTCAGAGACCAGATCAATCAGGAGCTGACCAAGGGGCTCGGCAAGCTCTTCGGCGGCGGGAAAAAGAAATAGCGTTCGTAAAGCAGCAAAAAAGCTCCGGCTCATCGCCGGAGCTTTTTTTGTTAGGATAAAATTGGATCATTCACCGCAGCTTGCGCAGTTGCCTTCACAGGTCGCGCAGGATTCGCCGCAGTCAAGTCCCTGGCGCTTGTAATAATCCTGCAGCGCGGCGCGGATGGCTTCTTCGGCGAGGACGGAGCAGTGCAGCTTGTGCGCCGGCAGGCCGTCGAGCGCTTCGGCGACGGCTTTGTTGGTCAGCTTCATCGCTTCTTCGACGGGCTTGCCCTTGATCATTTCGGTCGCCATGGAGCTGGAGGCGATCGCGCTGCCGCAGCCGAAGGTCTCGAACTTCACATCGGTGATGATGCCGCCGTCTACTTTGAGGTACATTTTCATGATGTCGCCGCACTTGGCGTTGCCGACTTCGCCGACGCCGTCTGCGTTTTCGATCACGCCGACGTTGCGCGGGTTGCGGAAATGATCCATTACTTTTTCGCTGTACAGAGGCATTTGTATTCCTTCCTTTCCTTTATCAGAGGATAAACTGTTTCTTCCCCTCGCACAGGTCGCGCCACATGGGCGACATGCCGCGCAGCTCTTCGACGACGTCTTTCACGCTGGCGATCAGGTAATCGACCTGTTCTTCGGTGATGTCATCGCCGAGGCTGAGGCGCAGCGAGCCGTGCGCCACTTCGTGCGGGCGTCCGATCGCCAGCAGGACGTGAGAGGGATCGAGCGAGCCCGACGTGCAGGCGCTGCCTGAGCTGGCCGAGATGCCCTTGTCATCAAGTCGCAGCAGCAGCGACTCGCCCTCGATCCCTTCAAAGCAGAAGTTGACGGTGGCCGGCAGACGGTGCTCGCGGTCGCCGTTGAGCGCCGAGTGCGGGATCTGTTCAAGTCCGGCGATCAGCCGGTCGCGCAGCGGGGTGACACGGGCCGTATACTCGTCAATGTGCGCACAGGCTTCTTCGAGCGCCGCGACCATGGCCACGATCCCCTGCACGTTCTCTGTGCCGGCGCGTTTGCCGCCTTCCTGGGCGCCGCCTTCGATGAGGTTGGTCAGGCGGATTCCTCTTCGCGCATAAAGCAGGCCGACGCCCTTGGGACCGTGAAATTTGTGCCCGGCCAGCGAGAGCATGTCGATGTTCTGCTGCTTCACGTTGATTTTCACATGCCCCACTGCCTGCACGGCATCAGTGTGGAAGAGCACGCCCTTCTCGCGGCAGATGCGCCCGATCTCGGCAATGGGCTGCACGGTGCCCAGTTCGTTATTGGCGTACATCACGCTGACGAGCGCTGTGTCGGGGCGGATGGCCGCAGCCACTTCCTCCGGGCGGACGAGGCCGTTTTCGTGCACGTCAAGCAGCGTCACCTCAAAGCCCTGCTCTTTTTCCAGTTTGGCAAGCGTGTGCAGGATGGCGTGATGCTCGAACTTCGTCGAGATCATGTGCTTCTTGCCCTGTGCGGCACCCAGCTTGGCGGCTGTGAGCAGCGCCTGATTGTCGGCTTCGCTGCCGCCGCCGGTAAACAGGATCTCGCCGCTGTCGGCGCCCAGGCACCGTGCGGCGCGGAGCCGCGCATCGTCGAGGGCTTCTTTGGCCTTCTGTCCGATGCTGTACAGGCTGGACGGGTTGCCAAAGTTCTCGTTCATGCAGGCGACCATCGCGTCGATCGCTGTTTTGCTCATTTTTGTCGTCGCCGCGTTGTCGGCGTAGACTTTCATATATAAACACCTCCAAATGTGATTCGCGGCTTTAGCGCCCCCGCGCTTTTATTCATGCAACCGCAAAAGTCTGATTTCAATCAACATACTAAAAAAGTTCGTTGATATTGTACCATGGAATTTTTGCCACGCAACAAAAAAATCCCGCCGGATCGCGTCCAGCGGGATTTTTTTATTTGTTTTATTTAGAAGAGGTTGCCGTTTTCGTCGAATTTCAGCTCGTAGGGCTCGCTCAGCACTTCCATGTTGGGATGGGCCTGAACGACGGGCAGCAGGGCTTCGCTGACTTCGATCTCATTAAGGGCGATCGTGTTCTTGATGCGGACGATGCGCAGCTTGGACCAGTCGTCGACGTTGCAGGTCTTGATGCATCCCTGGATTGCCTGCCTGTCGCTTTTCAGCACCATGGGGATTTTCACGGTAAGCGGAACGGTAGACGTGATCGCGTTCGGATAGGTCTGATCCATATCGAATTTCTCAAACGCACGGCGAGTCGTCATGTCGAGCATTCCAAAACCGTTGCCGTTGCCGTGGGACACGTCGGTGATGTCAAGGGCGGTGACGCGGGTGATCTTGGGGCCGCCGGAGGCATAAGGCGTGTTGTAGCGGCCGACGACGTTCGTGTCGAAGCCGGTGCCGGCGATGTTCTTGCCGATCTCATCCATGACGAGCACGTCAAACTCGTCGATCTGGATCTTGGCGAGCAGCTCCCAGGCGCGCTCCAGCAGGGCGGGCTCCTTTTCGAGCACTTCCTCTTTGTGCAGCACTTCAAGCTGCGCGGTCTCGTGATACGAGTTTTCGAGCAGGGCAACGCAGCAGATGATGTTTTTCTTCTCTAGCGTGACCTGAGCGATGGCGGGGATGTTCTCGGCCATGTGACCGAAGCCCTCGGCGTGGCAGAAATCGGCGCCCTTCTGCTTGCCCATGCCGATCGTGACCATCTTGCAGATGCCGCTTTCGACCTTGCCGCGAAAGCCGGTATGGGGCTTGACGCGGTTGACGACGATGATGCCGTCGGCTTCGTTGGCGTACTTGTCAAGGTAGACGGGGCGTCCGTTCCAGGCCGTGCCCAGCTGGACAACTTCCATCGTGGACTTGACCGGGCAGCCCATGGTCTCCTCGGTGATGCCCAGTCCGGCGAGCATGTTCTTCTGCCCTTCGGCGGTCGCGCCGCCGTGGCTGCCCATCGCGGGGAAGATGAAGGGCGAAGCGCCGCGTGCTTTGACCTGATCGACGAGCGTCTTGATGACGAGAGGATAGTTGGTGATGCCGCGGCTGCCTGCGGTGATGGCAATGCTCATGCCGGGCTTGACACCGTCGAGGAACTTGCCGCTCTCCAGCTTGGCGAGGAGCTCGCCGGCCGGGTCGGTGACCACGGGACGGGGGAAGTTCTGACGGACTTTGACGAAACGAGGGATCTGAATGGGATCGAGCGCCTGATCGATAAACGACATAGCAACCACTCCTCTATTGGGAAATTCGTGAAAATAAGAACAGCCTTCGGATATTACTTTCGCACGCTCGCGTATGTTTGTCCAGAGCCGAATCGCTCATAAGTTCATAACGGCCGGGACATGACGCCGCCCTAGCGCCCCAGCATAGCGGGGATGATCTTTCTCAGCTCCGCCGTCTTTTCGATCGTATACAGCGGCACACTGCTTTTGCCGCACAGGTCGGTGAAGTAGCCGTCGGCATTGCCGTCTGCCCTGACGACGGTGTAGTCGGCGCTGGCCGCAAACGGCAGAAACGGCTTGGAGTTGTCGAGCCGCCGCGGCTCGCCGCCGATGTGCATGGCGATCACCTTCACGCCGTGGGCGCGGGCGCCTTCGATGATCTCCGAACAGCGGGCGGCTTCGTCGAGGATGCTCAGTCCGGACACGGTCGGACTGGGCTTGCCGTCGCGGGTGATGACGATGGCCGTCGAATCGGCGTCGAACGCGCAGCAGTAGACGCTGCTGCTGCACCCGAGCACGGCAAAGAGCGTTTTGTATTTGCTCCAGTCGATCTCGGCGGAAGGCACATCGAGCTTGTACTCAGCATTCACCTTGAGGCGGCGGCAGATGATGTTGACGTTGTTGGTGTCCTGGCTCTGGCCGAAGCCGGTGATCAGCACAGGAGAATCGATCTGCGGCAGGGGGGGATTTTCGCCGGCCAGCGCCAGCGCCGCGTTCCACGCCGCACACAGCGCCAGCATGACCCCCGTGATTTTCTTCATGGTCCTTTGTTCCTCTCTTTTGCTTCGTTGACAGCGCCGCGGCCGCGTGATACTTTTAATTCGCTTTGTGCGCGCTGTACTGATTTTCCATCAAGGATTATATCACAGTGCCGCGCACTATTTTCCATTCCGCCCAGGAGGTTTTTTGAAAATGGCAGAAGTTGTTCCGTCTTCGCAGGAAGCGCGCCCTGCGCTGCTCGCCTGTGAAGACCTGACGATCGGCTACGAGGGCGCCCCCGTCCTCGAAAAGCTGAATTTTGAAGTGAACGCCGGCGACTATCTCTACATCGTCGGCGAGAACGGCTCGGGCAAGAGCACGCTGATGAAGACCATCCTCGGTCTCACGCCGCCTCTGTCGGGCCGCGTAGTAACCGGCGGCGGGCTGAAACGGTCCGAGATCGGATATCTGCCGCAGCAGACGGCCGTCCAGAAAGACTTTCCCGCCAGCGTGCGCGAGGTAGTGCTGTCCGGGTGTCTCAACCGCATGGGACTGCGGCCGTTCTACTCCCGCACCGAAAAGGACAGGGCCGCTCGCAGCATGGAGCGTCTCGGCCTCACCGGTCTGGCCGGAAAATGCTACCGAGAGCTGTCGGGCGGCCAGCAGCAGCGCGTCCTGCTCGCGCGCGCTTTATGCGCGACGCGAAAACTGCTCATGCTCGACGAGCCGGTCACAGGCCTCGACCCGAACGCGGCCGCCGGCATGTACGACCTGATCGCGTCGCTCAACGGCGAGGGCGTCACGGTCGTGATGATCTCTCACGACCTCTCTGCCACAGAGCGGCATGCTTCGCATATCCTGCACCTCACCGGTCACAGCTGGTTCTTCGGCACTCGTGAGGAGTATCTCAGCAGCGACGTCAGAAGAAGGTTCGCGCCCGCGGAAGGAGGAGAACGATAATGCAGGAACAGCTCGCTCAGCTGGCAACATATTTTCAGTACCCGTTTGTGCGCTACGCCTTCATCGTCGGCGTGCTCGTGGCGCTGTGCTCGTCGCTGCTCGGCGTCACGCTCGTGCTCAAGCGCTTTTCGCTGATCGGCGACGGTCTGTCGCATGTGGCTTTCGGCGCGATGGCCGTCGCTGCCGTGCTCAAGCTGACGACCACGACCGTGCTCACACTGCCGGTCACGGTGATCTGCGCCGTGCTCCTCCTCTACGGCGGCAGCCGCCGCATCAAGGGCGACGCCGCGATCGCCATGCTCTCCGTCAGCTCGCTGGCGATGGGCTATCTGCTCATGAACGTCTTCTCACGCTCGGCCAACCTCTCCGGCGACGTGTGCAGCATCCTCTTCGGCTCGTTCTCCATCCTCACGCTCGATCCGCTTGAGGTGAAGCTGTGCGCGGCGCTCTCGTTCGCCGCGATCGCCGTGTTCGTGCTGTTTTATCACCGCATTTTCGCCGTCACGTTTGACGAGGATTTCTCCATGGCCACGGGGCTGAACGCCCGCGCCTACAATCTTGTCATCGCCGTCGTCATCGCTGTCATCGTGGTCCTGGCGATGAATCTCGTCGGCTCGCTGCTGATCTCGGCGCTGATCGTCTTCCCGGCGCTGAGCGCCATGCGCGTGTTCCGCTCGTTCCTGTCGGTCACGGTCTGCTCCGCTGTTATCTCCGTGGCCTGCGCGTCGTGCGGCATCATCGTCTCCATCCTCGCGGGCACGCCCGTGGGATCGACCATCGTCGCCGGCAACATCCTCGTCTTCCTTGCCTGCGCACTGCTGGGCCGGATGAGAGGAAGCGCGCAATGAAGCGCCTCGCCGTCCTTCTTCTGCTGCTCACGCTCATCACTCCCGCCAGTGCTGCCGACATCGACCTGACGAAAATGAGCAAAACGATGCTCTTCGCCGTCGTCCTCGACATCCACAGCCGGCCGGAGCAGTACCTGGGCAAGAGCGTGCGCATGAGCGGCAAGTTCGCCATCATCCAGGGCGTTGACGCGCAGGGGCAGCCCGATCCCGACAAGATCTTCTACAACTGCGTCATCCCCGGCGCGCAAAGCAGCCTCGAATTCGGTGTTGCTGGTGAGCTGTACTATCCTGAAGACTTCCCCGACCTCGAAAGCACGATCACGGTCGAGGGCGTGTACGAAAAATACGAGGACAACGGCAAGGTTTATTACCGCGTCGGACAGTCCGAGATCGATTTTTAAGGAAACAGGCTTCGGCAGTCATGCGACCGCCGAAGCCTGTTTTTGTGCTGCTGTTGCTTATTTTTTTATATCCCTGCGGTTCAGCCACTTGGCATAAAAGCGCTCGCGGCTCTTTTTCTCTTTTTCGACCGGCTTGATCTCGCCGGCGGCCAAGAGCGCCCGCTGCGTCAACACCGGGCCCGTCAGCTCATAGATCAGGACCGAGAACAGGACCAGATTGCGGATCAGCGTCGCGTCATGGCCGCCTAAGCGTGAAGCCGTGGCGACCATGCCCAGCGCCACGCCGGCCTGCGGCAGCAGCGTGATGCCCAGATATTTGCGCACCGTCTCCGAACAGCCGCAGAAAGCGCTGCTGAGCCGGGCTCCGAAATACTTGCCCAGTGAGCGGAAAAGGATGTATACCAGGCCGATCACCACAGCAAGCCCCTGCGCAAACACGCCCAGATCCAGCTCGGCGCCGCTGAGGACGAAGAACGTGGCGAACAGAGGCGCTGTCCACTGATCGGCGCGCGCCATCAGGTCGAACGAGAACTCGCTGAGGTTGCAGAACACCGTGCCCAGCATCATGCACACCAGAAGCGGCGATGCCGAAACTGTCAGCGGGCCAACCGGGAAGTGCAGCGACGAGAGCGCGATCGTCAGGATGACGAAGCTGATCGTCATCGACAGACGGTTCGTGTTCGAGAAGAACCACTTTTCGATCTGCGTCAGCAGCCAGCCGAGCGCGCTGCCGAGCAGCAGCGACCAGACGATCTCAGCCATCGGATTGAGCGCCACCGACCACACGCTCAGCGAGCCGCCCTTGAGCGCCATCGCCACGCCGAACGACACAGCGAACAGCACCAGGCCGACGGCGTCGTCGAGCGCGACGATCGGCAGCAGCAGTTCGGTGACAGGGCCCTTGGCCTTGTACTGACGCACGACCATCAGCGTCGCTGCGGGAGCCGTCGCCGAGGCGATCGCGCCCAGCGTCACGGCAACCGGCAGCGGCAGCACCTCAGGCCCCACCATGAAATGCACCGCGATCAGCGCGGCATCGACAAACAGCGTCGCGATGCACGCCTGGGCGATGCCGATCACCGTCGCCGCGCGCCCCGTGCTGCGCAGCTGCGAGAGGCGGAACTCGTTCCCGATCGCAAAAGCGATGAATCCCAGCGCCGCGTCGGTGAGCACGCCGACGGTCTGAAGCTCCTCATAGACAGAAAACCCGATCCCGGGAACGCCAAGACGGCCCAGGCCATAGGGGCCGATCGCCAGCCCCGCGATCAGGAACGCCGTCACGTCGGGGAAATTCCAGCCCAGTTTCTTGAACACACGCGTCATCAGCAGCCCCGCCATCAGCGCGAGCGAGAGCGGGAGCAAAACTTTGATCTGCATTGCGGTTTGACCTCCGATTTCAAAGCGCACTTGATGCGCCGATAATTGCACTGTTTGAATACAAAAATTCACATTTTCTCAACAGAGTGAGAGTATATCACTTTTTTTGCTCGACGAAGGCTTATGCACATTTTATCAGCTCATAAAAACATAAACGCGTTTTCCGTCAAGCGCTGTTCCGCACAAAAAGCGAACGACCGTGCCGGTGCACGATCGTTCGCTTTTGCTGCGGATTGTCTTTGTGCTGATCAGCGTACAGAAAACTACACAAGCTGGGTCTTCGCGTGCAGGATCTCCATGAACTCATCGCCGGTGATGGTCTCGCGCTCGTAGAGGTGCTTTGCCAGTTCGTCGAGCTTGCGGCGGTTATCGGTGAGGATCTGACGGGCTTTTTCGTGCTGGGTGCGGACCAGTTCGATCACCTTTTTGTCGATCGTCGCCTGCGTTTCGGCAGCGCAAGCCAGCGACGTGTCGCCGCCGAGGTACTGGTTGGTCACCGTCTCCAGCGCCACCATGCCGAAGTCGTCGCTCATGCCGTAACGGGTGATCATGGCGCGGGCCAGTTTCGTGGCCTGCTCGATGTCGTTGCTGGCGCCGGTCGTGACGGAGCCGAAGACGACTTCTTCGGCAGCGCGGCCGCCGGTGAGCGTGGCGATCTTGTTTTCAAGCTCTTCCTTGCTCATCAGGTAGTGGTTGCCCTCCTCCACCTGCATGGTGTAGCCGAGCGCGCCCGAAGTGCGGGGGATGATGGTGATCTTCTGCACGGGCGCTGACTGGTTCTGCATGGCGGCGACAAGGGCATGGCCGATCTCGTGGTACGAAACGATCATTTTTTCCTTGTCGGTGAGGATAGCGTTCTTCTTCTGGTAGCCGGCGATGACGACTTCGATGCTCTCTTCAAGGTCCGACTGCGAGGCATGGCTGCGGTGGTCGCGGACAGCGCGCAGAGCGGCTTCGTTGACGATGTTGGCCAGTTCGGCGCCGGACGCGCCCGAGGCCATGCGTGCGATCTTGTTAAAGTCGACGCCCGGATCAAGCTTGATCTTTTTGGCATGGACCTTGAGGATCTCTTCACGGCCCTTGAGGTCGGGCAGCTCGACGGGAACGCGGCGGTCGAAGCGGCCGGGTCGGGTCAGTGCAGGATCAAGCGACTCGGGACGGTTGGTCGCGGCAAGGATGATGACGCCGGTGTTGTCCTCGAAGCCGTCCATCTCGGTGAGCAGCTGGTTGAGCGTCTGTTCGCGCTCGTCGTTGCCCATGACGTTGCCGCTCCGCTTGGTGCCGATGGCGTCGATCTCGTCGATGAAGACGATGCAGGGCGCTTTTTCCTTGGCCTGCTTGAACAGGTCGCGCACTTTCGACGCGCCCATGCCGACGAACATCTCGACGAACTCAGAACCGGAGATCGAGAAGAACGGCACGTTCGACTCGCCGGCGACGGCCTTGGCCAGCATGGTCTTGCCGGTGCCAGGAGGTCCGACGAGCAGGATGCCTTTGGGCATCTTGGCGCCGATCTCCTTGTAGCGGTTCGGATTGTGAAGGTATTCGACGATCTCGGCCAGGTTCTCCTTGGCCTCGTCTTCGCCGGCCACGTCGGTGAACTTGATGCCCTCGGTGGATTTGACGTAGATGCGGGCTTTGCTCTTGCCGAACATCATCGCATCGGGACCGCCCATGCTGCCCATCAGGCGCTTCTGCATAAAGTGCCAGAACACCCAGAAGATGCCAAGGGGCATCACCCACGACAACAGGGCGCTGAGGAAGGGCGAAGCCTCTTCGATGATCTCGCTTGAGAACTTGGCGCCCGACTTGTACAGGCGCTCGGTGCGTCCGGCGTCGTCCATCAGGCCGGTTCGGTACATCTTCTTGTCCTTGTCGGTAAAGACGATCTGGTTCTCCTGCACCTGCACGGCAGCGATCTTTTTCTCCTCGGTCATGGTGATGAAGGTGCCGTAGTCCACTTCGGTGATCTGCGCGCGCTGATACCACGGTTTGGCGAGCAGATTGAAGAGCGTCAGGATCATCATCGCGATCGCCCAGTAATACACGAGCGGCTTACTGGGCTTTTTCAGTTCGTCCATGTAAAATTCCTCCTTTGTGAACGAAATCTGTTTTTCGACGTTATTATACTCTTTCCCCTCAAAATGTCGGTTGTAGAAATCACCAATTTCGCGAATAAAAATAATTCCTCCGCCTGAAACAGACGGAAGAAAATGGTTATTTTCTGAAGATCCAGAGCTTGCTGAAAATGTAGTTGAGGATCGTGACGACCACGTTGCCGGCAAGTTTGATCCACATGTCAGGCAGGCCGCAGACTTCGACGAACAGCCACATCATGCCGACGTCGAGCGCACCGGAAAAAACGCGCGCGGCCACGAACGCTGTCAGCTCGCGAGCCAGCGCCGCGATGCCGGCCGAACGGCTGTGGAACACCCAGATCTTGTTGGTGACAAACGCAAACAGCACCGCCAGCACCCAGGCCCAGAAGGTGCTCCAGGTGACGCTGAGGCCCAGCGGGCGCGTGAACACGTAATAGGCGACGTAATTGACGATGGTCGTCAGCACGCCGAAAAACAGATAGCTGACGACCTCATTCATCTTTTTACGGTCGCAGTGCAGCATATCGGCGATCTTATCGATCAGGATCATGACGACTCTCCTCTCCTCCGACGCCGGCGCTCCGTCTGCTGAGGCTCTCCCGGCAGATTGCTTTCAGCGACGATATACAAAGGCCGCCCCTTCGTCTCCATAAAGACGCGGCCAAGATACTCGCCGATGATGCCCAGCCCAAGCAGCTGCACGCCGCCGAAAAAGAGGATGCCGCAGAACAGCGACGGATAGCCGGGGACCGGATTGCCGTACAGCAGCGTGCCGGCAAAGAACCAGCAGAACGACAGCAGCGCCGCCAGCGCGCAGACCGCGCCGACGATCGTCGCCAGGCGCAGGGGCGCCGTGGTGAATGATGTGATCCCGTCGAGGGCCAGATTGAGCAGGCGGAAAAAATTGAACTTGCTCTGGCCGTGCAGCCTGGGTTCCTGATCAACGGGGACGGCCTTCTTTTTAAAACCGATCCAGCTGTACAGGCTCTTCATGCTGCGGCTCTGCTCAGGCAGGCGGCGCAGCGCGGCCAGCGCCCGGGCACTGAGCAGGCGGTAATCCCCCGCGTCACGCTGCACCGGCACGTTGGTGCTGTGGGCCAGCAGAAGATAATACAGCTTTGCCGTAAACTTTTTGAAAAATGACTCTCCCCCGCGGACGTGCCGCTGGGCATACACGTCGTCGAAGCCTTCGAACCAGCCGTCGATCAGCCGGGGGATCAGCTCCGGCGGATGCTGAAGATCGGCGTCCATGAAGATGGCCCCGTCACAGTCCAGATGGTCGATCGCCGCCGAAAGCGCGATCTCCTTGCCGAAATTACGAGAAAAGCTGAGGTAGCGCACGCGTTCGTCCTCTTTCGCAAGCGCACGGATCACGTCGAGCGAGCCGTCCGTGCTGCCGTCATCGACGAAGAACAGCTCAAAGCTGCAGTCCGTGATCTTCTCGAGCACTGTGCATAGCCGCTCGTACAGCGCGCGGAGGTTCTCCTGTTCGTTAAAAAAAGGCACGACGACCGAGAACAGCGGGCGTGAAGAAAAAGATCCAGCCATATCACAGCCTCCGTTTAAAAGCGCACGACCACAGCGCCGCTCACGATCCGCACCGAGCCGTCAGCCGGATAGCGCGGCATGGCGAGCACCTCGGGCAGACGCTCGTACCTTTCTACGTCCTGGATGACCGTGGGCGAGAAACCGCACCACAGGCTCATGAAGTCCTTCCAGGCGTAGTTGTTGATGAGGAGGATGTTCTGATTGAACAAGTACGGCAGCAGGCGCACGCGGTCGAGCTCGGCATACCGCGGGGCGTTGGGATCGCGCTTGTTGCGCTCGTTGATATAAACGACAGGGAGCTCGGGTGAATAGCCCGGCAGACTCTCGATGCGCGTGACCAGACGGGTAAAGTATTCGCGCGCCTGATTCTGGATGATATCGGCTTTGAAGTAGCAGACGTTGTCGTAATGGCAGTAAAGCGCCGAAATGCCCAGCATCAGCGACACGCCGCTCCAGTAAAGCCAGCGGGGATAATGCCGGCGGTCGAGCGCCGCGCCTTCCAGCAGGCAGATGAACGCCATGAACGTCAGCGCCTTGCTGTATACCATCAGCGAGTGGACGAGCTGCACGTCGACCATCACATGCACGAAATTGACGCAGAGCGGAAACAGCGCCAGCAGGAACAGGAACTCGATCCCTCGGCGTTTCTTCGCCCGAAACAGCTGCCAGGCTCGGTCGAGCGCCAGCAAAATGCCCAGCGAGAGCACGGCCTCGTACAGCCAGTACAGCGCCGCCGTCGGATACATATCGCGCATCTTTCCGGCCGGCGGCCAAAAGAACTCGGCATAGGCGCGTCTGACGCGATCAAGATACCGCTCCCATCCCGAGAAACCAAAAGAGCTGATGCTCTCGTAATCAGTCAGTTCAGTCCCCGCCAGATGCAGCGCGAGCCGCGTGGCTGCCAGATAGAGCACGAGGATCAGCAGGCTCGCGCCTGCCAGCGACAGCCCCTTGCAGAAAAAACGAAAGCGCCGGTCAGCGGGATCATAGCGCAGGCTCATCATCATATACAGCAGCATGATCGTCAGCGCTACGCACAAATAGGCCTGATACACGCCCGTCCCGCAGGCAGCAAAAACGCAGCCGAGCAGGAACTGCACCGGCCGTTCCCGGCTGGCGCTGCAGATCAGCCAGACGCCCAGCAATGTCAGGTCAAGCCCCAACAGGTAGTACGGCGCCGTGTACATATACCCGAACAGCGCCGCCACCGCGGGAAACGTGATCAGGATCCCAGCCAGCGCCACACAGCTGAGCGTGCGCTCGATGCGGAAGATCTTTGCCAGGAAACCGCCGGCAAAGGCGATCAGCAAAAGCGAGACCAGACCGTTGAACAGCGGCAGACTGTAAAGCGCCCCGCCAAACAGAAACTGTCCGGCATATCCCAGCAGTTCAAGCATCCACCGCCCTGACGAGACCGTCGCACCGACGTGGAACACCATGTGTGCATCGTCGTGAAAAGAAAATTTGTTCAGCAGCATCACTCCGTGAGCTGCGAATCCCCATGCCAGCGTGCTGTACAGCATCAGGCGGAAAGGATTTTTCGTTCGTTCCATGTGCATTCCTCATTTATGATCAGTTCCTGCCGTAACAAAACGACGAGCGTATTATACTGTTTTTCGTTAAAACTGCTAGCGCATTTTTAGCCGTTTTATAGCGCCGAAGGCGCGTCGAAAAACACATGAGACGGCGTGGCGCCTGTAAAAGCGCCGACTGCCGCGCCCGACTTTGCGACGCGAAGCTCATCCTTTAGGGCGCGGCCGCGCGATGAGCATTTTTATCGCGCGTGAGTATTATACAGCAAGCCGCACAAAAAAGGACGGGAATGCGCCCGGAAAGAAACGCATCCCGTCCCTGTCATTTCATTGCAAAATCTGCGAATTATTTAAGAATATCCGGCAGATCGGCGATCGCGCAGTCGCGCCACTCCAGTTTGTGCGCGGCAAACGCCGTCGTATATTTGAGACCGCCGCCTGTGGTCACAAGCACAGCGCTCTCCCCTTCTTTCACGATCCCCGACGCACGGGCGAGGCGCAGCGCGCCAAGCGGCACGCACGACGCCGGCTGAGCGAACAGACCGGCGCGGGCCATGTCGGCCTGCGCGCGGATGATGTCCTCTTCAGGCACAGAGACAGCGGCCCCGTTCAGCCGGCGCAGCTCGGCGACCGTGCGGTTGCCGCTGGGGGGGAACGGGTTGTCGATGGCGTGTGCGATCGTTTCCGCATCAGGCGCGCGGCGGATCTGCGTCCAGCCGCTGGCAAACGCCGTCACGATCGGCGAATTGTTGCGCGCCTGCGCGCACATGAAGCGGGGCATCCGCTTCGTCAGACCGGCGCGAAGCAGGTCCTCAAAGCCGTTGATGATGCCGCGGATGTTGCCGCCCGCGCTTGTGGGCACGATCACCCAGTCGGGCACGTCAAAGCCGCGGTCCTCTGCGATCTCGAAGGCGATGGTCCGCGAGCCAGCCGCGCGGAACGGCACGTCGGAGTTGGCGTAATAGATGCCGCGCTCGGCCCCGAGCCGGAGACTCTCTTTGTACAGCTCGTCATACGGACCGGCCACACGCAGCAGATGCGCGCCGTAGATAGCGATCGGCGCCAGCTTTTCGTCAGCGACGTTTCCCTTGACCAGGATGAACGCCTCCATGCCGGCCGCAGCCGCGTAGGCCGCGACCGAAGCCGCCATGTTGCCGGAGGAAACGGTGCCTACTTTTGTGTAGCCAAGCGCGCGGGCGTGAGCAATACAGGCAGCAGTACCGCGGTCTTTGAACGACCAGGTAGGATTGGCGCTCTCGTTCTTGAACGCGACCTCTTTCAGTCCCAGTTCTTCGGCAAAGCGCGCGATGCTCACGCATGGCGTACCTCCCTCGCCGAGCGACGTCCACTCAGATGCGTCAAAAGGGAAAAACGCCGCGTAGCGTCTGGCCTGGCAGCGCTCGTTTGTATCGATCGCCGCGCCGTCCCAGACAAGGTCCAGCGGCTCGCCGCAGTCGCAGCGGAAGCGCGCGGTTCCCGCATCATACTCAGCGCCGCACGTTTTGCAGCGCAGAAGTGCCTTTTTCAAACACAACACCCCGTCTCAAAGAAGATGCAATCATCTTAGCACAAAATTCGTCGCGAAAAAACTTCTTTTCATCACGTTTCCCAGTTGATTTTTCGCGCTTTTCAAGTTTAAATATAGGGTGGCCTCGGTACACGCTTACGAGACAGGAGAAACGCTCCGCGCCGTCGTGCACGGACGAAGAATTTAAAAGCATCAGGAGGAACTCAGAATGTCTGACTCAATGAATGAACTGCGCGGCCAGTCCCGCGCACAGGATGAGAACACGCCCAGAGGGCTGAAAGCCCTGGCGCCGGAGGACTTCAAAGAAGAAATGGAAGCGATCACCGGCGGCGTCAAACGCGCAGCAGCAAAGCTGACCGGCCGCGCTGAGCCCGTGCCCGAAGGCGAGCCCGTCCCCGTCGATGTGGCCGCGAAAAAATCATTTTTGAGCTCGGCCGTTTCGGTCGCCGGCTTTCTGTTCAGCGCTGCCGGCGACGCATTCAAGTCGTCAGGCACGCCGGGCGTGGTAAAGAAAAAAGAACCCCGCCGCCCCATCTTTGCCGAGGAGCATGAAGAAGATCTCCCAGAACCGCCCCGCCCGTCAGAGAAAAAGATCGCGAAGGCCGCCCATCGCGCCGGCGAGTCGATCAAGTCCGGCGTGGCGAAAGTTCTTTCCGAAGAGCACCGTGAGGCCGGCAGAGCCGTTGCACAGACGTTCGGCGGCGGTTTCGGCGAGGCTTTCCGCGGTGTCGCTCAGGGAGCGCAGGCGATCCGCCAGGCGATCGTGAAAAAGGTTCCTCAGTCCGCCCCTGTGTTCGAAGCAGTCGGCAAAGTTACAGGAAAAGCGGGAGAACTTGCAGGCGACGCCGCCCGCGCGACCGGACGCGGCATCAAAGCCGCAGGCTCAGTCGCCAGTGAAAAGCTTCGCGATCTGAAGGATTCCGGAGTCTTCCAGAACGCCGGTGCCAGGATCAAAGAGTCGGCATCAGGCACACTCCACAGCCTGGCCGAAGGAACCAAACGCGCCGGCTCAAAGATCGGTGAAGCCACCCGCAATGCCGCCGAAGGCGTGAAAAAAGGCACCCAGAACGCCGGGACAAAGTTCTCCGAGCTCAAGGAAAAAGCCGGCGAAAAGCTCGCCGAACGCCGTGCCGCCAGCGCTGAACCGAGTGAGCACACTCCCTCTGCTCTTGGCGAAAAGCTCAGAGGCCTGACCGAAAAGACGAAGGAACGCTTCGAGAGCGCCAAAAACGCTGCCACTGAAAAAGCCCACACGCTTGCCGAAGGCGCACGGAGCAAGCTCGAACAGCTCCGCAGCGAGCACGAGCCCGCAGCCGGAGAACACGAACACGCTCATGCTGAAAAGCTGAAGGACATCGCCGGCAACTTCCAGGCCAAAGCCAAAGGATTTGTCGGCAAGGCCCGCGAGAAGATGGAACACTTCATCACCGACGAAGACGAAACTCACGACCGCAAATAACGAACGACAGAAAAACAGCCGGAAGAGACGGAAAACTCCCCTCTTCCGGCTGTTCTTTTTTCGTCCAGATGCACAAATGCAAAACAGCCCGGTATGCACAGGCACACCGGGCTGCTTGCGTATCACGAGACAAATGTCAAAGCTAGGCTTTCTTCGCGCGGGCCTTCGTCAGCACCCAGAGCAGCACCAGCACAGCCATGCCGCCGACATCGGAGAGCGTGCCGGGATACAGCAGCGCGATCGCGCCGCCGATGGCAAGGATGCGCTCATACCAGTGCAGCGGAGCCATGAAGTAGTTCTCGGTCCCGACGGACAGCAGGAACACGCCGACAACGGCCGAGATGAGCGCCTGGATCGTGACGAGCCAGTTGGTCACGTTCGTGAGCAGGATCTCCGGCGCCAGCACGAAGATGAACGGAACGATAAAGCCGGGCAGCGCCAGCTTGACACCTGTGAACGCCGTCTTGTTGGGATCGGCACCGGCAAGACCGGCAGCGGTGTACGCGCCCACGCAGACGGGCGGCGTCACCGACGAAAGCACGGCGTAGAAGAACACGAACATGTGAGCGTCAAGAGGCTTCACGCCCAGCAGCGTAAGGGCGGGCGCAGCCACGGCGCTGGCCATGACGTAGCTGGCCGTCGTCGGCATGCCCATGCCCAGCAGCGTGGCGATGACCAGCGTGACGACCATCGTCAGGACCAGATGTCCCTGCGTCATCGACAGCACCGCGTCGCCGATGCGCAGCGCGACGCCCGTCGCGCCCATCATGCCGATGACGTTGCCGACGATGATGCAGGCCATGGCGACCGACAGAGCGCCCAGCGAACCGTCCTTGAGCGTGTTCAGGAACGTCTTGATGTCAAGCCGGTCTTCCTTCTTGATGAAGCTGAGCACCACGCAGCAGGCGATGCCCCAGCAGCCGGCATAGAGCGCGTTGTAGCCGCGGACAAGATAGTAGATGATGACGCCCAGAGGGATGGCCTTGTAGCCGCTGGAGACAAGCACCTTCCAGACGTTGGGCAGCGTGCTCTTGTCAAGGCCGCGCAGGCCGAGACGCGACGCCTCGAGCGACAGCGAAGACCAGATACCCCAGAAGTACAGCAGAGCGGGAACGATCGCGCAGATAAGCACCTGCACATAGGGGATGTTCAGCGTATCGGCAATGATGAACGCCGCCGCGCCCATGACGGGAGGCATGATCTGGCCGCCCGTGGAGGCCGCCGCTTCGACCGCGCCGGCAAAGTGCGGCTCGTAGCCGATGCTCTTCATCAGCGGGATCGTGAACGCGCCCGTCGTCGCTACGTTAGCCGACGTGCTGCCGGAGATCGTGCCCATCAGGGCGCTGGAAAGAACGGAGATCTTCGCGGGGCCGCCCTTGAGGTGCCCCGTCAGAGCCATCGAGAAGTCGTTGAAGAAGTCCGACGTCTTCGTCGAGGTGAGGAACGCGCCGAACAGCACGAACAGGTAGATGTACGTCGCCGAAACGCCCGTGACCATGCCGAACAGACCGTCAGTAGTCAGGTAGAGCTCCTCGATGATGCGCGGCACCGACAGACCAAAGTGCTGGATCGGTCCGGGCATCGAACGTCCGAAGTAGCCAAACAGCAGGAACAGGAAGCAGAACGCCGGAAGGGCAAAGCCCAGCACGCGGCGTCCGGCAATGAAGACCAGCACCGTGAACACAGCGCCGAGGTAGAGCTCGTAGTCATACACCTCGCCGGCACGGTTGGCCAGGTCCTCGTACATGAAGAACACGTACAGAGCGCATCCGGCTGCGGCCAGCGCGAAGATCACGTCGTACCAGGCGACATGGTCGCGCGGCGAACTCTTGAACGCAGGATAAAGCAGGAAAATCATGGGAAGGATGAACGCGACGTGGAAACTGCGCTGCTGCATCGTCGGCAGCACGCCGAAGAACGCCGTGTAGAGCTGGAACACCGCCAGCGCGATCGCCAGGACGGTGATGACCATGCCCATCGGGCCGGTCAGCACGCGGCGCTTGCCGGGCTTTTTCTGAAGCTTCTGCGCCTCGACGTTCGCATCGGCAACGCTCTGAGCAGAGATATGATCTGCCATTAGAAAGATTCCTCCTTGAAACGAATGTCAGGAATATGAAGATTGACAAAAAGAGGGAGAGCCAAAGACTCTCCCTCAGGAATGAACCAAGATCGTCTTTACTTGATCAGGCCGATCTCTTTGTAGTACTTCTCCGCGCCGGGGTGGATGGGCATGCTGCAGCCGTCCAGAGCGTGCTCGGGGCCGAAGTCCTTGAAGTAGTTGGGAAGACGCTCCTTCAGAGCGTTCACGTTCTCAAACATGGCCTTGACCGTCTTATAGACGACTTCGTCGCTGACCTTCTCGTCAGAGCAAAGCACGCCGATGGCCGCGATCGTCTTCAGATCGTTGGGATGGCCCTCATAGGTGCCGCCGGGGATGGTCGCCAGAGCAAAGTAAGGATGCTCCTTGACGATCTGCTGACGCTTGTCCTCATCGATAGAAAGCAGACGCACGCCGCCGGTGATCATGTCGCTGACCTGAGCATTGGGAGCGGTAGTGGTCCAGAAGTTGCCCTTGACCTCGCCGGTCTTGATGGCTTCAGCGCTCTCGGTCTTGCCGTAGCGGTTGATCTTGATGTCCTTGTCATAGATGCCGTAGGTGTTGAGGATGATGCGGCAGTAGGTCTCAATGCCCTGGCCGATGGCACCGAAGTCGATCGGCTTGCCGCGGAAGTCCTCGATGGTCTTCATATCGTCGCCCTTGACGAGAACGTGGCAGGGCATCTGATAGATAGCCGCGACGAAACGAAGGCTGGTAAGGGGCTTCTTGAAAGCGCCGGTGCCCGTGACACCCTCGTTGATGGTGGCCGACTGGCACATGCCGAACTCGATATCGCCCTTGGCGAGCGCGTTCAGGTTCTTGGTCGAACCGCCGGTGACGGCCGTGTAGTTGACGCCGTTCTTGGCCGCGTTGCCAACCTGCGCGATCGTGTTGCCGATCAGGTAGAAACCGCCGCCCACGCTGCTGGTGCCGATGCGGGCAAAGTCAGCCGCGAAGGCCGAGCTCGCCAGGGCAAAAACAACAGCCGCCGCAAAAACGCTCTTCATAGTCTTGCGAATCATGAAAAAACCTCCCCATAAGATATGTGATGCAAATTTCATGCGCCGCCGGTTCCCCAGGAAACCGCGGAAAAACTTTCATCCCGTGGAATAACATTCTATCCTGTGATAACCAGCATGAATATTATGACGTTATCTTCATCCGTTGTCAAGTAATTTTTATTCGTCATGACTTTTACTTCACTTAAAAAAACACGGCGCTCAAACTTCGTGAACAAAAAATTTCATATTATGTACTAGACTTTCACATTATGGAATTTCATGATACAATTTTGCCATCCAATAGATCCCTCACAGGCAGAAAGGAGAGAAAAGCGATGAATAAAACGGTCACGGGCGCTTCATCCATCCGCAAGTGCCTGTCGGTGCTCGACTGTTTCACAGAGGAAACGCCGCGGCTTTCTCTCTCCCAGACGGCGGAGCGGACGGGTTTTTCGATGCCGACCACGTTGCGCGTGCTGTCCGTGCTCTGCGAAGAAGGCTTTTTGGAGCGCGGCGAGGATCGCCTTTATCAGCCCAGCTGGAAGACGTACCGCCTCGGCCGTCTGTTTGACGCGCACGACGCCATCCGCAACGCCATCCTCCCCGCCATGCGCCGCCTGCGCGACGCCACCGGCGAGACTGTCAGCCTCTACTGCAAGCACGACATCCACCGCGTCTGCGTCGAACAGGCCGTCAGTACGCACGAGCTGCGCCGCTCGTCGCATCCGGGCTATCCCTATCCGCTCTGGGCCGGTGCGACGTCCAAAGTGTTCCTTCCGTTCCTGACGTCTGACGAGCTCGAGCGCATTCGCCAGGAAGCGCCGCCGCAGCGTCAGGCCGTGTGGGATGACTTTCTTGCCGAAGCGGCAAAAGCGCGTGCTCAGGGATACGCCGTCAGCGACGCCGAGCGCGAAGAGGGCATCGCCTCTATCGCCGCCCCGCTGTTTGATTCGCGCGGCCGGCTGGCAGCCTGCATCGGCATCTCCGGTCCCAGCTTCCGCTTCACAGATCAGGCTCGCCAAGCCGCTGTGCCGCTCCTCAGGAACGAATGTGCCGCGCTGACGAGCGAATACGGCGTGCAGCTTTCCTGCTGCGCCTTCGTGCTGCCACCAGTCCCCAGACCATAAAAGCGATCCCGGCCTCCACTGAGAGACCGGGATCGTTTTTATGGTTCGATTTCGGGCGCCGCGGCCAATTTTGCTTCGTAGCTCCGGCGGCGTAGCAGATAATAGCCGACCGTCATCGCCGTCGTCGCGCCCCAGGCGATCGGATAGCCCCAGAACACGAGCGTGATTCGGTGCTGGATAGAGAGCGCGATCGCCAGATAAACCTGACGCACGACAACCATGCCGAGCAGCGAGAGGAACATCGGGACCTTCGTATCGCCGTATCCGCGCGTGACGCCCAGGGCAACCTCGCGCAGAGCCATTACGGCGTAGAACGGCAGCAGCGTGCGCATCATCGCCACGCCGACGGCGATGACGCGGATATCGGAGCTGAATAGACGGACCAGGTTCTCCGCCGAAAAAAACAGGATCGTCCCCAGCGTGACGCTGTAGCACAGCGCCAGTGCAGAGCAGCAGCGCACGCCGCCGCGGATACGTTCGGCCTTGCGAGCGCCGACGTTCTGCCCCACATAGGTCGTCAGCGCTAGGCCAAAAGCCTTTGTCGGCAGCGCCACAAAGCGGTCGATCTTGCCGGCTGCGCCCATGCCCGCCATCGACACGGCGTCGAAGCTGCTGATGTACTTCCACACGAACAGATTGGAAAAGAGGATCAGCGAGTTCTGCACGCCGGCCGGCATACCGATGCCGATCATATCGGCGATCACGCCGCGCTCGCGCCTCAGCTCCGAGAACGTAAGCCTGAAATGAGAGTCCACGCGCCGCAGACGCGCATACACCGCCAGCACCGAGATGAACTGCGAGATCACCGTCGCAATGCTGACGCCGGCCACGCCCAGCTTCAGCCAGACGACGAACACCACGTCGAGCGCCACGTTGAGCGCGCACACCGCCGCGAGGATCTTGAACGGGCCGCGCGAATCCCCCACCGCGCGCAGCAGCCCGGCAGCGACGTTGTAGATCACCGTGAAGAGGATGCCTGCCAGGTAGATGCGAAGGTAGATCACCGCGTCGCCGTACACTTCCGGCGGCACCGAGATCATTCGGATCAGCGCCGGCGTGGCGAAGATGCCGGCAACCGAAAGCACTGTGCCGAGCAGCACCGCAGAAGCGAACCCCGTCCGCATCGAGGCAGACATGCGTTCTTCCTCCCCCGCGCCAAAGTAGCGCGAGACGACCACCGAAGCGCCGATCGACATGCCGTTGAAAAAACCCACTACCATCTGCGAGATGGCCGTGCACACGCTCACAGCCGCCAGCGCTTTGGCGCCGACAAAATTGCCGACCACCAGCGCGTCGGCCGTGTTGTACAAATTCTGAAGCAGTTCCGCCAGAACGATAGGAATGGCGAACAGCGTCAGTTTTTTGAGAATGTTCCCCTGCGTAAAGTCGATCGTCCGCCGTTCCACAGTTTCGCCTCCGATACAAAACACACGTCTTTCGCTTACAATACTTGAGTCAACTTACTTTGTCAAACACGAAAAGCCCGTTCCGCGCCACAGGTATTTTCCTTGCGATGAAAAAAACGATCCCCGCCCACGAGGATCGTTTGCGGCCCTATTCGTCCGGGCGGTACGCCTTGCCCACCATATAGCTTTCGATGCGGTCTTCCTGGAGCGCGGCAAGGTTGCCGCTTTTCAGGTTCTCGACGATGTTGCGGTGGAACGTGAGGATGCTGTCGAGGTCCTCCGGCCCGACGTTGTGGATCATGTACTGGAACAGGCGCGAATACGTCTTTTTCAGCAGCTCCGCCGTCCATTTCAGGCCGGAGATCTTGTGGATGTAAAAGTGAAACCGGCATTCCAGATCGAAGAACTCCAGCTGTCCTTCTTCAAGGCTTTTTTCGAAAACGGACCTGATCTCACCGTACCGGTCGATGCAGCGGTTCAAATATTCACAGTGCTCATCGGTCATCAGATGATTGTTCACGATCTGCTCGTACACCTGCATATCGAGCAGCACGCGCACATTGTAGATCTCCCACACATCTGCGTCGCTGTATTGCAGCACCAGCGCACCGCGGCGCGGCAAAGTCTTGACGATGCCGTAGGATTCGAGCGTCTTCAGTGCCTCACGCACCGGCGAACGGCTCACGTTCAGTTCCGCAGCCACTTCGTTCTCGCGGATGAACTCACCGGGGCGGAAGCGCTTGCGCACCAAAAGCTGCCGGCGCAGATAGCGCACAACCTCCTCCGTGATCGACTGTGCTATGGGGAAATCGTCAGACGCCATTGTTTTTCAACTCCTTGCATCATGCCTCAACAGGCAGGAATATCAGTAATCGGCTTAATCATACTCGTTTTCGCGTCAAAATTCCACAAAATTAATGAAAACAGGGACCACGGCAAAATATTTTTACCGCAGTCCCTGTTATTTTAGTTACGCTGACACAGAACTTTAAGCGAGGATCTTTTTCGCCATCTGCGCACCGACTTCGCGCAGCGCGGCCTCGTCGGCCTCGGTGGCACAGCTTTTCACCTCGACGACGCTGTCGATCAGATCCCAGCCGGGCTTGGCAGCAAGCTCCTGAAGCGGCTTGATCTCCGCGCCCTTGCTCCAGGTGTAGCAGCCGGCGATCGCCAGAACGCGGCCGGAGACTTTGCAGTTGTCGATCTTCTCCACCACGGGGAACATCGCCGGGAACATGCCCATGTTGTAGCAGCAGCTCAGCAGAGCGATCCCCTTGCTGCGCCACACGTCACGGATGATCCAGCTCAGGTCGGCGGTGCTGGCGTCGTACACCTTGATGTCCTCCACGCCGTTTGCGCGCAGGCCGTCGGCAATACACTCTGCCATGTGCGCCGTATTGCCGTACATGCTGCCGTAGACGATCGTCGCGCTCTTCGTCGTTTCCTGCCTGCTCAGGCTGTCGTACAGAGCGACCACTTTCGCCACGCCTTCGCCGCGGTGGATGGGACCGTGCGAGGGGCAGATCATCTTGATCGGCAGGGCCGACGCTTTTTTGAGCGCCGCCTGAACGTTCGTGCTGAAGCGGCCGACGATCGTCGCGTAGTAACGGCGCGTCTCGGCCGTGAAAACATGCATGTCCATCTCGTCGTCGAAAATGCCGCCGTTCAGCGCGCCGTAGCTGCCGAACGCGTCGCACGAGAAGACGATGCCCGTCGTGCTCTCGAACGAGACCATCGTCTCAGGCCAGTGCACCATCGGGATGGCCGCAAACGTCAGCTTGTGCGCCCCCAGGTCGAGCGTCTCGCCGTCTTTCACTTCCTTCGTGCTCGCGCTCTCGCCGTAGAACTGCTTGACGAAGTTGAGCGCCTGCTTGTTGCTCACGATCGTGATGTTGGGGTACACCTGGCGGAGCATGCGGATGGCGCTGGAATGGTCGGGCTCGACGTGGTTGACGATGAGGTAATCGACAGGGCGCCCGTTCAGGATGCTCTGGATGCGCTCAAGGTACTCGCCGAAGAACTCAGCCTTGACGCCGTCGATCAACGCGACCTTCTCGTCGTCGATCAGATACGAGTTGTACGACACGCCATAGGGCAGCGACCACAGATTTTCAAAAAGATGCGTCTTGCGGTCGTTGACGCCCACCCACCAGATGTTCTCCGCAACAGAAATTGCCTTTAGCATGAAAAAACCTCCGAACGTGATTTTTTGATTCTCGTGTGCATTGATAACCGAGCGGCGCGATAATACCTGCGCCGCAAGCGCTTTATTATACGTCAGAAGCAGCTCATGGCGCAAGCCGCAAAATATCGGGAGCAAAAACGCCCGAAAACGACAGCACCACACGGGGATATTCACATTCATGACCAAACATCACGAATCCACTCCAGCATTAGGTGCTTGACGCTTGGGATTGCCTATTTTCAGAATCAACGTTCACACATCGCCGCCCCACTTCCCCACAGTCCTGTAACCGTTTTTAACCGTATTATACCCAGGGCGCGCCGCCAGCTCACGGGGGTATTTATAAGTACCGGCCGCGAATAAAACACGTCGCAAAAAAGGCGGCCCATCACGTTCGTTCACGATGGACCGCCTTTTTGACTTTATCAGTCAGGCAAAAGACAGCGTTACTCGTCGTCGTCACGCTTCAGCATCGCGCCTTCCACGCCGCTGGTGACGAATGCGCGGTAATGCTGCAAAAACGGAGAGTCGCACTTCAGCTCGGGACACTTCCAGGCCGCACGACGGCGGGCCAGCTCTTCGTCGCTGACTTTCAGTTCCAGTTTGCGTGCTGGGATGTCGATCTCGATCAGGTCGCCCTCCTCCACCAGCGCAATGGGGCCTCCGGAAGCGGCTTCGGGCGAGATGTGTCCGATCGAAGCGCCGCGGCTCGCGCCCGAGAAGCGGCCATCGGTGATAAGGGCGACGGTGCTGCCCTGCCCCATGCCGACGACGGCCGAAGTGGGCGAAAGCATCTCTCTCATGCCGGGACCGCCCTTGGGTCCCTCGTAACGGATGACGATGACGTCGCCGTCCTTGATCTGGCGGCCGTAAATGGCTTTGCTGGCTTCGTCTTCGCTGTTGAACACGCGCGCAGGGCCGGTGTGCTTCATCATCTCAGGCAGAACGGCTGTCTGCTTGACGACAGAGCCCAGCGGTGCAAGGTTGCCCTTGAGCACGGCGATGCCGCCCTCGGGATCGACGGGATCCTCAAGCGGTCGGATCACTTCGGCATTGGTCACGCGGGCGTTTTTCAGCTTTTCAGCAACGGTCTCGCCAGTGCAGGTGATGCAGTCGCCGTGCAGCTTGCCTGCATCGAGCAGTTCCTTCATCACGGCGGGTATGCCGCCCGCTTCGCCGAGGTCCTCGCAGTGGTACAGCCCGCCGGGGCTCATGCTGCACAGGTGGGGCGTGTTGCGGCTGATCTCGTCCATTTTCTCAAGCGTCAGCTTCACGCCGGCGCAGCGGGCGATAGCCGGCAGGTGCAGCGTGGTGTTGGTCGACCCGCCCAGCGCCATGTCAACGGCAACAGCGTTCTCAAAAGCCTTTTCGGTAAGGATGTCGCGCGGCCGCACGTTGTGCTCGATCATCCACATCACCTGACGGCCGGCGTTTTTGGCAAGGCGGTCGCGGGCAGAATACACGGCTGGTATCGTGCCGTTGCCGGGCAGAGCGATGCCCAGAGCTTCCATCATGCAGTTCATCGTGTTGGCGGTGAACATGCCGGAGCAGCTGCCGCAAGTGGGGCACGAGGTGTCTTCGACGTAGCGCAGCTCTTCGTCGTCGATCCTGCCGGCGGCGTACGCACCGCAGGCTTCGAAAATGGTGTTGATGTCGCTGGTCTTGCCGTGAGTGCGGCCGGCCAGCATCGGGCCGCCGCTGACGATCAGGCCGGGGATGTTGAGGTCGGCCAGCGCCATCGCCATGCCAGGCACGATCTTGTCGCAGTTGGGGATCATGACGACGGCGTCGAGCGCGTGCCCCTTGATCATCGCTTCGACGCTGTCGCGGATGATCTCGCGGCTGGGCAGCGAAAAGTGCATGCCCTCGTGATTCATGGCGATACCGTCGCAGACGCCGATGACCGGGAATTCGAACGGCACGCCGCCAAACGCATAGATCCCGGCTTTGACCGCCTCAGTGATGCGCTTGAGGTGCACATGTCCGGGGATGATCGAGTTATAGGCGTTGACAACGGCCACGAACGGGCGTTCCATCTCCCAGTCCGTGTAGCCGGATGCCTTGAGCATGGCGCGGTGCGGGGCGCGCTGATAGCCTTTCTTGATATGATCGCTGTTCATCGTAACATCTCCTTATGATTATTTCATGCCCATAAGCGCGGGCAGGAAGGTCGTCAGCGACGGCACATACGTGAGCACAAGGAGCACCGCCGCAAGCACGAGGACCATCGGGATGATCGGCTTCGTCAGCCGCTCCATGGGCAGACCGGTGATGGCGCTGGCGACGTAGAGGTCGATCGCCACGGGCGGCGTCGCCATCCCAATGGCAAGCCCGATGGTCACGAGCAGGCCAAAGTGGACCATGTTGCCGCCGATGTTCATGATCGTGGGAATGAAGATGGGCGTCAGCACGATAAGAGCCGATGACGTTTCCATAAACATGCCGGCAATCAGGATGATCACCATGATCATCAGGTAGATCATCGCCGGACGGCCGCCAGCTGCGCGCAGCATCACTTCCGCCACCTGCTCGGGCGCCTGGCAGAATGCCAGCTCCCATCCGAACAGCGTGGACGTGGCGATGATGAACATGATCAGCGCCGAGGTGACGCCCGCACCGACGACGAGCTGATAGAATTTTTTCCACGTCAGCGAACGATAGATCACAAACGCCACGATCAGCGAATAATCCACTGCAATGGCCGCGGCCTCAGACGGCGTGAAGAGCCCTGAGAAGATCCCGCCGAGGATGATGAGCGGCGTCAGCAGACCCCACAGGGCACTGACCAGGCGGCGGCGCTTTTCCGTCTTGTCCACGGGATCAGCAGCAGGATAGCCGCGTTTGTGGGCTACGCGCAGTGCGATGACGATCAGAGCGCCGCCCATGATGATGCCGGGCACAAAGCCGGCCATGAACAGCTTGGCGACCGATTCGCCGGCGATCGTGGCAAACAGCACCATCGGCACGCTGGGCGGGATGACCACGCCGATCGTGCCCGCGGCAGCGATCAGAGCAGCCGAGAAGTCGATATCGTACCCTTTTTTCTCTAGCTGCGGCAGAAGTGCCGAGCCGACCGCCGCCGTCGTCGCCGCGCCGGAACCGGACACAGCCGCGATGAACATCGAGGCGATGACCGAGACGATCGACAGACCGCCGCGCAGACGTCCGACCGAGCTCTCGGCGAACGCGACGATGCGCTCGGAGATACCGCCCTTGGCAAGGATATCGCCGGCAAGGATAAAATACGGCACGGCTACGAGCACGAATGAACTGCTGCCGGTGAACATCATCTGCGGCAGCATCTCAAACGGCAGATCGGCCGCAAATAAAAAGACCAGGCTCGACACGCCAATGGACAGGCCGATCGGCATCCCCAGAAAAACAAGGATCAAAAACGACAATCCAAGCAAAAGGCCCATGCTAATCCCGGCCTCCTCTCAGAAAGAGCTCGATCCCCGCAAGCAGATGCAGGACGACGACCGCAGAAAAAACAGGGAACTGCCCGTAAAGCAGCTTCATCGACAAGCCGAGCGCCGGAGTCATCTGCGAAGCTTCCTGTTCCATCAGCACCCAGCCGTACCTGGCCAGGATAGCGAAAAAGCCGACGCCGGCCGCCTGCATCACCAGAAACAGCGCCGTACGCAGCACGCCCGGCAGTTTTTCCACCAGAAACGTCACGGCGATATGGCTGCCGCGATAGAAGGCAACAGCCGCCCCTATCAGCGACACCGTCACCAGCAGGAACCGCGTCAGCTCCTCAGACCATGTCAATGCCTGGGTAAACATACGGCACAGCACCTGCGCCGTCGTCGTCGCGATCATCGCCAGCATCAGCACGAACAAGACCACTTCGCACAGCGAATTGACGCCCCTGCTGAAAGAGACAAGAGGCGAATACCGCCCCTTGTCTCCGCAGTGTTTCATATTTTCTTCAGCCATGAGACAAACTTATTTGGTCTCCTGGATCGCCTTGACCAGGTCTGCTCCGAACTGGGCCGCATACTTGTCGTAGATCGGCTTGACCGCCTCGCGGAAGGCCTCGCCGTCTGACTGCGTGACGGTCATGCCCTGAGCCTTGAGGAACTCGAGCCACTCGGCTGCCTTCTGATTGTCGATATCGCGGTTCGCCTGCGCACCGGCCAGCGCGGCCTTCTTCACAAGCGCCTGCTGCTCGGGCTTGAGCGAATTCCAGCAGCGCTTGCTCATCATGATGACGTTGGGCGAATAGGTGTGGTGCGTCAGCGTGAGGAACTTCTGGCTGTCGTAGAGCTTGAACGCGACGATGACGTTGAGCGGGTTTTCCTGTCCGTCGATCGTGCCCTGCTGAAGCGCCGTCAGCGTCTCCGTCCAGGCCATCGGCACGGCATTGGCGCCAAGAGCGCGGAACGTCTCAACATACACGGGGTTCTCCATCAGACGGATCTTGAGGCCCTTCATGTCATCAGGGCGGGCCACCTCGCGCTTGCTGTTCGTCAGATCACGGAAGCCGCGCTCACCATAGGCAAGCCCCACCCAGCCGGCTTTGTCCATCCGGGCCAGCATATCCTGTCCCACCTTGCCGTCAAGGACCTTATAGGCGTGTTCCTCGTCACGGAACAGGAAGGGCAGATCAAAGACGCCGAATTCCGGCATGAAGTTGATGATCGGACCGCCGGTAACGATGGCCAGGTCCACCACGCCCATGCGGATGTTCTCCAGAAGCGTGCGCTCATCGCCGAGCTTCGCGTTCGGGAAAATGGTAATGCTGAGTTCACCGTTGCTTTCTGCTTCGACGACTTCTTTGAGCTTCAAAGCCGCGACATGGAACGAATCCTGCTCGTTGACGACGTGGGCCAGGCGAAGCGAGCGCGCATACGCGGCGCCGGTAATCGACAGGCTCACCATTGCAAGAGCGACAACAAAACTGCGAAACTTCGACTTCATTTCCTTTTTCCTCCTTCTCCGGCTCCGTGCCGGAAAAATTTTTATTGCCGCGCTGAAATTTGCGCGTTCTCAGGATTTTAAGTTCGCGTTCGATATTTTTCAAGGTTCTGTTCTTAAAATTTTTCTTAGCCGTCTAAAGTTGACATTCGCTTCGAGAATGAACTGATTTATATCTCTAATTCTAAAAATACGGGGACATTGCATAAAAATTATTGTCCGCCTCCGAAGCAAACGGAAGCGGGCAATTCTTATTACAGGGAGCACAACAAAAGAAAATAATGTCACCGCACAAGGTGGTAGCGGTTGGTCGGGCGGCCGACTTTCTGATATTCCAGCTCAAGAGCAGCTTTTCGCTGAGAGACAAGAAATTCAAGATAGCGCCGCGCGGTGATGCGCGAGACGTTCAGCATCTGAGCTGTCTCGATCGCCGACATCGGCGCGGGAGACGCCTCCAGGAGCGCGATCACCTGTTCGAGCATCTGCGGGTTGAGTCCCTTGGGCAGGTTCTCGTCAGACGTCAGCTCGTTCTGCTGCTTCTGAAGCAGCTGGTCCAGCTCCTGCTGATCGATCTGGGCCGCTCCCTTGTTCAGCCGTGTCTCAAGCTGCTCGAAAGCGCGCAGCGATGTCTGGATACGCTCGAACACAAACGGCTTGATGATGTAATCGAACGCACCGGCTTTGAGCACGGCATTCACCGTGTTCGTGTCGCGCGAAGCCGACACGACGATCACGCCGACAGTGCTGTTCGTCTCGCGGATCTTTTGCAGCGTTGCGACACCGTCCAGCCCGGGGAGGAAGATATCGAGAATGACGAGCCGCACCTGATGCTTCTCCAAAAACTCGAGCGCATCGCGTCCGCTCGAAACGACACCGGCGACTACGAAACCGGGGATCTCGGCGATGAACTGCCGGTGCACTGCGGCGACCATCGGGTCGTCTTCCACGATGAGCACGTCAATCGGTTCTGGCATGAGACGGAGCCTCCTCTTTTTCTTTTCTGGCCGGGATGGGGATCGTCACGGTGAACTCCGTGAATTCGCCCGGCACAAAATCGACGTCGATGTCGCCTCCAAGCGAATCGACGATGGAACTGACATTGTAAAGGCCGTAGCCGGAAGGGCGTCCTTTGGTGCTGAACCCCTTGTCGAAAATGTGTTCCGCCGTTTCGGCATTCATCGTACCGGCGTTGTCGCGCACGAGGATGAAGATCCGTCCCGACTCGTCGAACATCGCCAGCGTGATCAGGGCCCCCTGCGTCACGCCCTTTTCCATCATCGCCTCGACGGCATTCTGGAGCAGATTGCCGACGATGATGACGAGCGACCGGTCGGCGATCTCGGCACTGTGATCGGCGCAGAAGCTCTCAGGATCGAGTTCGAATTTGATGTGCTGTTCGCGGCACAGTCCGGCCTTGCCCATGACGATGCCGCACACGGCAGCGTTCTTGATCCTCTCGGTCATGAACGTCTGAGCCGTCTGTGACGAACCGGTCTCAGCCGCGATGAACTCCACAGCCCGGTCGTACTGGCCAAGCTGGACGAGTCCGGAAATTGCCTGAAGCGTGTTCATGAATTCGTGATTGTGGATGCGAAGCGACTCTACGTACATCTTTACGCCTGTCATCTCCTCGGCCATCGCCTGCACCTCGCTGAGGTCGCGAAGGGTGACGACGGCGCCGAGGACGCGCTGATCGACGACAACGGGCGCCTTGCTGCACGACAACAGAGCGCCGCGCAGGTTCTGCTCGGCATCGTACACGGGCTGTCCGGTGCGGATCACCGCCGCGATGTCGAGTCCGGGGATCAGGTCATCGGCATTGGTGCCGAAGGCGTCGTTCGAAAGGTCGAGAAGCTGGCGCGCCATGCTGTTGAGCATCGTGATGCGCCCGTGAGCATCGACAGCGAGGATGCCTTCGCGCAAGAAGTCGAAGATGCGCTCCCGTTCGCCGATCGTGACGCGGATCTTGCGGGCCAGCGCGTGGTTCCAGGCGATCATGATGACGATCAGGAGCACGGCAGCGCAGGCCGCCCGCATGATGAACTGCGGCGAAAAGACGTACTCTTCGGCATCGTTCAGCCAGTGATCGAGGATCTGCGTGTAGCGTCCGCTCTGCTTAATCTCGCGCAGCGCGTGTCCGATCTTGACGGCAAGTTCCATATTGCCCCGCAGCACAACGATGGCCCGGTCATACGACTGGAGCGGCAGCGAGCGCTGCCGGATGGTGTAGCGGTACCGGCGCACTTTGCTCATCTCATACGCGCCCTGGAACGTCTCGCACACGAAAGCGTCGCAGATGCGCAGGCTGAGCGTCCGCATCCCTTCCGACACGCTCGCCGTCCGGAAGATCTCCTCGTCAAAGCCCATCTTGCGCAGAAAACGCTCCTCAGGTGCGTCCTGGACAACGCAGATGCGCTTGCCGCGCAGTTCCTCCAACCGGTCGGGCTGTCCCTGAGGAATGAACAGCGACGATGACTCCCAGAGGAACGGGAATGCAAAGCACAGCGCATCCTGCTGATCCTCGACGACGCTGTCGAGCATCCGCGTCACGGAACGGGCCATGCGCGGATCGTCGGGGTCAAAGTTGCGCACCGGCAGATAGCCGTAAAGGTCCTGTCCGGATTCGACAGGGAATGTCGAACCGATGACCAGATCGGGAGGCGTATCGCCGCTTCCGCCGGGGCGCTCCACAAGAAATCGCAGCTGCGAGCCCCTCGCGATTGCTTCGAGCAGTTCAACGTACACACCATCAAGGCGGCCGTCGGGCGCAGTGAAAAGGTACGGCGCAAGGTGATCGAGACAGCGCACAGTCACAGTTCTTCCCGCGCCGATGCCAACGTACTGCCCTCTTTTGTCAGCAGCCGGCGCCGTAAACGCAGCAGCTGCCGCAACGATCGCGGCGATCAGAAAACAGCATTTTTTCACGGTCTGTCGCGCCCCCTTCCGCCCAAGGCCGCATTTGTTCTTCTGACACGCGTTTATCATACCATATTTACAGCCTAAAATAAATAAAGAGGGCTCCGCAATGCGAAGTCCTCTTCGATTTTTTGTGCTCAGCCAAGATAGTTTTTCATCTCGGCCGCGCTGTTCAAAAACGCTTTATAGCCGCGGTACGTTTCGTAAATGTCGGCCTTGCTGGCAAGCTCGCAGGGCGCGTGCATCGAAAGCAGCGCCACTCCGCAGTCGAGCACCTGCATCCCGTACTTGGCCGCAAACGGAGCGATCGTTCCGCCGCCGCCGAGGTCGATGCGCCCCATGCCGCCAATCTGCCAGCTCACGCCAGCTTCATCAAAGATGTCGCGGACAAAGGCCATCAGCTCCGCGCTGGCGTCGTTCGCTCCTGCTTTGCCGCGGGCGCCGGCGTATTTCATCAGCACGGGGCCGCTGCCGAGCCGGGCGGTGTTATTCGGCTCGAACGCTGAGGGGAAATTCGGATCGTACCCCACGCACACGTCGGCAGAAAGCAGCACGCTGTTTTCAAGCGCTGCGTCGCGGTCGAACGGGTCGCCGCCGCTCAGACGAACAAGCCGCGAGACGATGTTCTCCATCAGGTGCGAGTTCATGCCCGAATTTCCCTGACTGCCGACTTCTTCCTTGTCGACAAACAGCACGCCCGAGGTGAAGGCAGGGCGCTCCGTCTCCAGCAGCGAGCGGAACGCCGGGTAGACGCAGATGCGGTCATCATGCGCGTAGCTCGCGATCAGTGAAGCGTCGAGCCCCGCGTCGCGGGCGCCGCCGGCAGGCACGATCTCGAACTCTGCGCTGGCAAAGTCCTTTTCGTCGATGCCGTATTTCTCTTTCAGCAGCCCCAGGATCGCCGCTTTCACGCCCTCGGTCTTATCCCCATCGAGCGGGATCGAACCGACGATCAGGTTCAGCTCTTCGCCGGCAATGCCGTCGGCCAGCTTCTTCTTATACTGATCGGCCGCCAGGTGCGCAGGAAGATCGCTGATGTAGAGCACGGGATCGTTCGCGTCCTCACCGATGATGACGCTGACACGCTCGCCGCCTTTTTTCACGGCAACGCCATGGAGCGCCAGAGGGACGGCCGTCCACTGGTATTTTTTGATGCCGCCGTAATAATGCGTCTTCATCAGCGCCATGCCGTCTTTCTCGTACAGCGGATTGGGACGCAGGTCGAGGCGCGGGGCGTCGGCATGGGAGCAGATCAGGCGCAGCCCGTCCGTCAGCGGACGCTCGCCAATGACGAAGAACGCGGCCGCTTTATTCTGACGCATCACATAAATCTTATCGCCTGCCTTCAGCGCTGTGCCAGCCGCGCACAGCTCGTCAAGGTCGCGAAACCCAGCTTCTCTGGCGGCGCGCACCGTCTCGGCAGCCGTCTCACGTTCCGTTTTGCAGCGGCTGACAAATTCCCGGTAGTCCTTCGCAAACGCCATGACCGCGCTGCGGTCTGCTGTGCCTTTCCACGCGGACGGATAAAGGTCCGCAAATGAATTCTTGCTCATGAAGTACCCTCCGTAATCGATTCATGCAAAAACGGCCTCGCAATCACGTCACGAGGCCGTTTGCTCTTGTACCGGAATCCTACAGTGAAGCGCAGAGGCTGTCGATCATCTTCCAGATGCGGGCTGTATCAACGTTGGTGACGATCTTTGCCTTCTGGGTGCCCGCGGGAGGCACGCCGGTGATGAAGGCGCTGGGAGAACCGTAGCCGGGGCCGAAGGACGTGTCGACATCGACGTGCGCCGTCACGCTCTCCGTGATGAGCGAATTGTCGATGCACACCGCCGCGGCGATAAGATCCCACATGAACAGATCAAAAAGCGCCTTGCCGGAGCCGTAGACATAATCATACTTGGCCTGGAGCATCGAGTGGATGATCTCGTTCTTCGTCAGGCCGATCAACTCTGCAAGTTTGGGGGCGTCGTAGGGCATATGGTTACAGGCGTCGAGCGGGATGATGATCTGCTCTTTGAAAGGAGCGCGCACACAGGTGCGGGCAGCTTCGGGATCGCACCACCAGTTGAACTCAGCGCGCGGTGTCGTGTTACCGGGGACGAAGAAGGTGCCTCCCATGTAGATCACGCGCTTGACCAGAGGCGCAATATCGGGCGCCATACGCAGCGCTGCAGCGAGGTTGCACGGCGCTCCGATCTCGACGATCGTCACCTCGCCGGGGTTGCGGCGCACGGACTCAATAATAAAGTTGACGGCGTGTCCATCCATGGGAGCGCATTTGGGCTCGCGGCCGTAGGCTTTTTGATACACGCTGCGCCAGTCGCCGGGATCGGTTTTCGAAAAGGCTCCCCAATATCCGTCAAATCCGGAACCGAACGTTTTGATCTCATGCTGCAGAGCGATCTGACGCCCCGCGCGCGTCGTCTGGTCGATGCCCTTCAGCACAGGGATCTTCCACTCCATTTTGACGGCTTCCAGCTGGCGCAAAGCATAGGCGATGCCTTCACTCACCCATGTGTTGCCGAATGTGATGGTGACGCCGAGCAGTTCGATCTCATCCGACTTTGCCAGCATGAGCATCGCCATGCCGTCGTCAAAGCTCTCCACCATGTCGGTATCAAGGATGACCTTCTCTTTCGCAAGGGCGCCTCCGCTCACAGCCAGCAGCAAGGCCAGGACAGCGGCGCTTTTTCTGAAAACGCGGTTGAACATCGTACTTTCCCCTTCCCAATCGTTATCGGGCGCTCAAAGGCGCCGTACTAAAAAATACTGTTTCGTTCCTTCGATCAGGTTGATTCTATCATATTCCACGGGATTGCGTTCACCTGCGCAATCTTTTTTGCGTAAACTGTCGTTCGTCATACAGATCACGGGCGTCAAACAGCTTTCCTTCAGAATTTCACGCCTGATATTCAGGGCAAATTTTGCCGCGCGGGAAATTCAGGTCTTGTCAAAGGGAAATTTATCCCTATAATTGACCTTACCCCTGCTATAAGCGGGAGACTCCTCCGCGGATGAGCATGATCGTCCTGCGGCAGGAAAACAAAGGGGCGAAAATTTTTGCCAACAATGCCGGGCCCTGTGGGAACTTCCCGGCACAAGCTATAGGAACGGCACGAGCGTCACGCCGGTCCTGTAACAGGAGGATGAGACGTAAATTGAACAATGCGGCTGTACCGTTGATCCAGGTGAAAGACCTGCGCAAAAGTTACGAAGATGGGGCTCCTGTCCTGAAGGGCGTTTCCATCAATATCGAAGAAGGGGATCTCGTTTCCATCATCGGTCCCTCGGGCTGTGGAAAATCCACATTTCTGCGTTGTCTCAACTGTCTTGAGTACATCGATTCCGGCACGATCACGATCGCCGGCGTAACGGTCAGCCGTTCTGTTGAGGACGAGGAGCAGGACCGCGATTTCGACAAGAAATTCCTCGAAGCGTGTCACAAGATGCGCCAGGAAGTCGGGATGGTGTTTCAGAGCTTCAACCTCTTCCCCCACAAAACAGTTCTTGAAAACATCATGCTCGCTCCTATGGTCGTCAAGCACGTCAAAGAGGACGTCGCCAGGAAGACGGGGATCGAGCTGCTTGCAAAAGTCGGTCTTGCGGACTTTGCCGACAAATATCCGGCCACGATGTCCGGCGGGCAGACGCAGCGCGCTGCGATCGCCCGCGCCCTGGCCATGAATCCCAAGGTCATGCTCTACGATGAGCCGACGAGCGCGCTCGACCCCGAGCTGGTCGGCGAAGTGCTCCAGGTCATGAAGAACCTCGACCAGGAAGGCATGACGCAAGTGATCGTCACTCACCAGATGAAGTTTGCCCGCGACGCGTCGGACTACATCGTCTTCATGCACGGCGGCGAGATCGTCGAGAAGGAAGACGGCGACGTGCTCTTCACTCAGCCGAAGGATGAACGGACCAAGAACTTCCTTCGTCACCTCAACGGAGTGATCGCCTGATGAAACGGGTTCGTCTTCTTCTCTGCGCGATCATCGCGCTGTTTGTCTGCGCTTTTTCCGCGTCGGCCGAAGACAAGCCCGTCCTCAAATGGGGCGGCGACTCCGAGGGCAATGTCCCCTACATGTTCATGGAGCCGGACAGCGAAAACAAGCACATGATCGGTTTTGAGATCGACATCGTGAACGCGCTGGCCGAAAGGATGGGAATGACGCCGCAGTTCGTCCACAACGGCTGGGACAACCTCATTCCCGGGCTCAACCTGGGACTGTACGACATCGCCCTTTCGGGTCTGGAGATCACGCCCGAGCACCAGGAAGAAGTCGATTTTTCTCTTCCCTACTATAAGACGTTTTTGCAGCTCGTCGTCCAGAAGGGCAATCCCGCCAAGATCAACTCGCTTGAAGACTGCGTCGGCAAGCGAGTCGGCACGCTGAAGCAGTCCTACGCGTTTTTCCAGCTTGTCGAAGCGGGCGTGGACGAGATCCGCACCTACGACAACGAGATCAACGCCTATCAGGATATGGCGCACGACCGTCTCGACGCGGTGCTGATGGATTCCCCGATCGCGATCTTCTACGCCGGCTTCAACACCGATCTTGAGTTCGTCGGCAAGCCGATCGGCGAGATCCTGTACGGCATCCCGGTGCGCAAGGGCAATTCGGAGCTGCTCGATAAGCTCAACAAAGCGCTCGTTTCCATCCGCGACGACGGCACGCTCCGCGGCATTTACGACCGCTGGAACATATGGACGCCCGTGATGGCCGACTTCTTCCACGACGAAACGCCCGCCAAGTTCGGTCCCGACCGCTTCAACGCCTGGGCTGAATATCAGCGCAAAGGGCTGACCTGGAAGCAGCGCTTCGACCGTTACGTCAGCTTCCTGCCCACGTTCGGCAAAGCGTCGATCGTCACGCTGAAAGTCTCAGTCTGCGCAATGGCACTGGCGATCGCCCTCGGACTGATCCTCGCCGTGACCAGGCTGTTTGCGCCCAAGTTCCTGTCGCGCATCGCCACCGGCTACATCGAAGTGGTCCGCGGCACGCCCGTGCTGATCCAGCTGTTTTTCATCTTCTACGGTCTGCCCAACATCGGGCTGAAGCTCACGCCCTTCTGGGCCGGCGTCATCGGCCTCGGCATCAACTATGCCGCCTATGAGGCCGAGAACTATCGCGCCGGACTGATGGCCGTTCCCCGCGCGCAGATGGAAGGCGCTCTGGCGCTCGGCATGACCAAGCGCGAGGCCCTTCGCTACGTCGTCATTCCTCAGGCCGTGCGCGTTTCGCTGCCGCCGGTGACGAACGATTTCATCTCGCTGCTCAAGGACTCGTCGCTCGTTTCGATGATCACGCTGATCGACCTGACGAAAGCCTACGGTCAGCTGGCAAACACGTATTATGACTACTTCGGCATCGGCATCATGGTCGCCATCATCTACTTCCTGATCGGCCTGCCGTTTGTCCGTCTCGCCCGCTACACCGAGCGCCGTCTGGCCGTGGCAATCCAGGGCAACCGCGGCGGCAAGCACGGCCGCGACACGACGCTCCGTCCGGCGAGTTACCATAACTGATAGCTCCAAACGAACTGTTTAGCTCCAGGGAACACATCTTCCAGAATGCGAGGCTGATACTACTTCCATGAAGATCAAGCCGAAATTGTGCGCCGCTTTTATTGCGGCGATGCTTTTCGCTTCCTGTGCTTATGCCGGCTTTATGCCTGACAAGGTGCTTCGCTGGGGAGGCAACTCCGAAGGCGGCGTGCCTTTCATCCTTTACGATCCCGAAGATCAGTCCAAGCTGACCGGCTTCGAGACCGAGATCGCCGAAGCCCTGGCTGCAGAGCTGGGACTCAAGGCTGAGTTCGTCCAGAACGTGTGGGACATCCTCATTCCGGGAATGCAGCGCGGACTGTACGACATCGCTATCAACGGCATCGAGGTGACGCCCGAGCGCGCCGAGATGATCAACTTCTCCATCCCCTACTACGTCACCTATCTTCAGATGGTCGTGCCCAAAGGCAATCCCGCCGGCGTGAGCAACCTTGAAAACGCCCGCGGTCACACGATCGGCACGCTGCGCGGCTCCTATGCCTACGAAACACTGGCCAAAGCCGGCATCACTGACATCCGCAGCTACGAGAACGAGGCCACCGCCTATCAGGACATGCAGAACGGACGACTTGACGCCGTCGTCATGGACGCGCCGATGTCGATCTATTACTCGCAGTTCAACCCGATGTTTGAGTTTGTCGGTGAGCCGATCGGCCGCATGGAGTACGCCATGACGATCCGCAAAGGCGAAGAGGAGTTCCTCAAGGCCGTCAATGAAGCGATCGTCAAGCTGCGCGACAACGGCACGCTGCGCCGCATCTATGACCGCTGGAACCTCTGGAGCCCGGTCATGGCTGATTTCTTCAACGACCACCGCCCGGCGCTGGAAAAGCCCGTGATGTACGACCACTGGGCCGACATCCAGCGCGGCGCGCGCAACTGGGGCGAGCGCCTCAAGCGCTATGCCGGCTTTTTGCCGTCGTTCGGCAAGGCCGCCCTCGTCACGCTTGAAGTGTCGATCTGCTCGATGGCGCTGGCGCTCTTCGTCGGACTTCTCATCGCCGTCTGCCGCCTCTTCGGACCTTTGCCGCTGCGCGCCCTGGCGCTGTGCTACACAGAGTTCATCCGCGGCACGCCGGTGATGATCCAGCTGTTTTTCATCTTCTACGGACTGCCGAACGTGGGCATCCGCCTCACGCCGTTTGTTGCCGGCACCCTGGCGCTGGGCATGAACTACGCGGCCTACGAGTCCGAGAACTACCGCGCCGGGCTCGAAGCCGTTCCCCGCGCGCAGATGGAAGGCGCGCTAGCGCTTGGCATGACCAAATGGGAAGCGCTCCGCCATGTCATCCTGCCGCAGTCGATCCGCGTCTCGCTCCTGCCGATGACAAACGACTTCATCGCCCTGCTCAAGGATTCGTCGCTCGTCTCGATCATCACGCTCGTCGATCTGACACGCACCTACGGCCAGCTGGCCACGGTCAACTACGACTATTTCGGCACCGGCTTCATCGTCGCGGTGATCTACCTGCTCATTGGCACGCCGTTCGTCCGCCTGGCCCGCAAGCTGGAGAAAAAGCTCAACGTCTCCCTCCGCGGCCGCCGCGTCGTCGCTGTGCACCGGGCCGCAAACTACAACGAGTGATTTTCTGCACACACAAAACACAGCCGTCAGACTTTTCAGGTCCGACGGCTGTGTTTTGTGTGTCTGCTTATCAATTTTGTATTTAGGATACCACCTTCACATTCGAAAAAAAGCTTAGCAACACTCAGCTCCTCGTACCGACATACTATCTTACGATATTTCAGCACGCTTTTCACGCTATAAAATAGCATATATTTGACGCGCTGAAGTTCGCGCGCTATAGTAGCATCGATTTTTAATTTTTCACTCGCTTCTGAAAGGTTGATGTTCAAATGTCAGCTCTGGTTCCTGTTCTCGTGCTGATCGTCTCGCTTGCAGCACAGGCAGCCTTTTGCGGCGATCTTCGGCCTTACGTCCCCCTGCTGCTGGGAATTGCATCGTCTGTCGTGCTGGGGATGGCACGAGGCAAGTCATGGCGCGAGCTGTCGAAAGAAATGTTCGCCGCAGCCGCGTCGATCCCTTCGGTTTTGATGCTCTATCTTCTGATCGGACCGCTGATCTCGTCGTGGATCGCCTCCGGGACATTGCCGGCGCTGATCCTCTGCGGAAGGGCGATCATTACGCCGGCGACGTATCTGCCTGTGACGTTTGCTCTGATGGCGGTCACCGGAACGATGATGGGCTCTGGCATTTCTGCGCTCGGCACAATGGGGATCGCTCTGCTCGGGGTCGGTCAGGCAATGGGGGTACCGCTCTGCCTGATCGCGGGCTGTCTGGGCAGCGGAGCGTTCTGGGGCAATGCTTTTTCACCGATGTCAGCGGCGAACTTTCTTTGTGTCGGTGTGACCGGCTGCACGTCCGAAGAGTACAACCGCATCGTTTTTCGTCAGCTTGCCGTTCCGTTTGTGATTTTGTTTGCTGCCTACGCCGCACTGGGGCTTTTTTTCAACGTCAGCGTCCCTGTTCAGGGAAATTCATTTGACGAACTGAAAGCGCTTTTCCGTCCCGGACTGCTCAGCATCGTGCCACCGCTTCTGATGCTCATCCTGATCATTTTCCGGGCCCCGACGCTGCCGGTGTTCTTTATCAGCATTGTTGCAGCGCTCATCGTCGGTCTGGCTGCCGGCACGATTTCCCCTGCCCAGCTCCCCTCGCTGATCACCGATGGCTACCGTTACACCGGGGCTGACAAGATGCTCCGCGCGATGCTCAACCGCGGCGGGATTTCGGCCACCGCCTCGATCCTGATCACGATCACGCTGGCAATGGTATTCGGCGGCAGCTATCAGGCATGCGGCGCGCTGGCTGATCTGCTCTCTTTTATGACGAAAAACGTAAATTCGCCATCAGGGTTGAGGCGCCTTGCGCATATCTGCTGCACGTTCGTGATGATCGCGACAGGAAGCATCATGATGACATGCGCGCTTGTCGGGACGCTGTTTGTACCTCAGATGAAGAGATCAGGACTGCCGCCTGCATTCCTGGCTTCGGCCATTGGCCCCCTTGCAGTCGCGATCTCGCCTGTTATTCCCTGGAGCGTGAGCGGCACGGCACTGACTCACATCGTCGGACTTTCACTTGCTGGCGACTTGAGCGGTCTGCTGTACATCCCCCTCTGTTTCACATCATTCGTCATACCGCTTTGGCTGTTTATCGTGCAGCCGCGCACATCACGATAAAAACCGCGCCTGCGCCGCAATTTTCATGCGGAGCAGGCGCGGTTTGTCTATGATTGTTTAATCCAGCGGGCCGATCTCGCGTTCGACAGCATCGACAAGAGCTCCGCTGCGGACGAGGGCGATCGACTTGGTCATGAATGGGTTGAGGAACGTGTCTTTTTCCAGATACGGGATCTGCTCGCGATAGGCTTCGAACGCTGCCTTCGTGCCTCTGCCGAGGGCAAGCGGCAGTGAAAAATTGATGCCCTGGCAGGCGTCCATCGCCTCAATGCCGAGGATCTGCTCGACGTTGCGCAGCACGCGCGTGCCTTTGAGCGAGGCCCAGTAGCCCATAGAGACGTGATCTTCCTGATTGGCCGAGGTGGGGATGGAATCGACGCTGGCGGGATGTGCGAGGGTCTTGTTCTCACTGGCAACGGCCGCGGCAGTGTACTGGGTGATCATAAAGCCGGAGTTGACGCCGCTGTCGTTGATGATGAACGGCGGCAGACCGTTCGACAGGCTTTTATCGACCATACGGGCGCAGCGGCGCTCGGAGATGCTGCCGTACTCGGACACGGCGATGGCGAAGAAGTCCATGGCCAGCGCGATCGGCTGTCCGTGGAAGTTGCCGCCCGACAGCGCGGCTTCGTCATCGGGAAAAATCAGCGGATTGTCGGTGACAGAATTCATTTCCGTCTCGATCCGCTCTTTCACGTAAGCCAGCGCGTCGCGGCTAGCTCCGTGCACCTGCGGCATGCAGCGCAGCGAATAGGCGTCCTGCACGCGCGCGCCCTTGTACTTGTCGATGATCTGACTGTTCTCGATAAGTCGGCGGATGTTGCGCGCCACGTCGTTCTGGCCTTTGTGCGGGCGCAAGGCATGGGTGCGTTCGTCGAAGGCATAGGGCACGCCATGGAGCGCTTCGAGCGAGAGCGCACCGATGATATCGGCGTTCTTCTCAAGCGTCAGCGCGTCCCACAGCGCCAGCGCCCCAAGGCCGGTGAGCGCCGCGGTGCCGTTGTTGAGGGCCAGGCCTTCCTTGGGATGCAGTCTTACGGGCTTCAGTCCGGCGCGAGTCAGTGCTTCGAGCGCGGGCAGCCGTTCCCCCTTATAGAACACATCGCCCTCCCCCAGCATGGCCGCGGCGATGTGCGACAGCGGGCACAGGTCGCCCGAGGCGCCTACGGAGCCCTGCTCCGGGACGACGGGCGTGATGCCAAGGTTGATGAAGTTCACCAGCTGCGTCAGCGTCTCCAGCGTAATGCCGGAATGTCCGCAGATCAGGCCGTTGAGGCGAAGCAGCATGATCGCCCGCACAGCGTCCTCCGACAAGGGGGCTCCCACGCCGACGGCATGGCTGCGGATCAGGTTCTCCTGCAGCAGACGCGTGCGCGCTGCATCAACCTTCACGGTGGCCAGGTCGCCAAATCCCGTCGTGACGCCGTAAACGACGCGATTATTCGCCACCCAGTTCTCGATCAGCCCGGATGCCCGGTTGATCAGCGAAACAGACTCTTCGGAAAGCCGCACGGTCGCGCCGCACCGGGAAACGTTGATCAGCTGTTCGAGAGTCAGACTGTGTCCATTGAGGATAACGGGATTGGCGCTGTTCATGACGATCACTCCTGTTAGCAATTTTTACGGGCCGCCGCGGCCGAAATGTCGCGGCGGCCTCACTTTTATCAAAATAAAGAACTACTTACGATTCGCGTCGCGCTTGGCACAGGCCTCTTGAACGGCTGTGCTCAGACGATCGCTTTCGACGTGATACGGCAGCGTGATGTGGTACTTGCCTGGGTACTTGGCGTTCACTTCGCGGCTGACTTCCTCCGCGTGCCCGCAGCGCCCCCACGCACGGCGGGCCACGCCGCTGAGCACGTCCCACATCATCGCCGAACGGATGATCTCGTCGGTCTCGGGCCGGCCGTCGAGCAGCAGGCCGAAGCCGCCGTTTATGCACTTGCCGATGCCCACGCCGCCGCCGTTGTGGAGCGTGCACAGAGTCATGCCGCGCGCGGCATTGCCGGCAAATGTGTTCGTCGCCATGTCGGCGCAGATGTTGCTGCCGTCGCGGATGTTGGCAGTCTCGCGGTAAGGGCTGTCGGTGCCCGACACGTCGTGATGATCACGCCCCAGCATGACAGGGCCGATCTTGCCCTCGCGCACCAGCTTGTTGAACGCCAGTGCGATGTTCGTCCTGCCCTCGGCGTCCTGATAAAGGATGCGGCACTGCGTGCCGACGACGAGTTTGTTCTTCTCGGCGGCGCGGGTCCACACCCAGTTGTCGTAATCCTGGCCGCGGCGGTTCGGGTCGATGCAGTCCATCGCAGCCTGGTCGGTGATGCGCAGGTCTTCCGGCCGGCCGCTCAGACAGCACCAGCGGAACGGGCCGTAGCCGTAATCAAACAGCACCGGGCCCATGATGTCTTCAACGTAGCTGGGCCAGATGAAGCCGTCATAGGTGTCCTTGCCGTTGCGGGCGATCTCCGTCACGCCGGCATCGAACACAGCGCGCATAAAGCTGTTGCCGTAGTCGAAGAAGTACGATCCGCGCGAAGTCAGCGTTTTGATGGCCGCAAAGTGGCGCTTCAGCCCCGCGTCGACGTGACGGCGGAACTCGGCCGGATCTTCGTGCAGCATCGCCGTCCTCTGCTCGAACGTCAGGTCGGCAGGGCAGTAACCGCCGTCGTACACGGCATGACAGCTCGTCTGATCCGACAGCAGCGGGATGAAGATATTATGTTCAACAGCGTATTCCAGCAGCGTGACGACGTTGCCGTGATAGGCGATCGAGAGCGGACGCTTCTCGTCCATCGCTTTTTTCGCCATCGCAAACGCCGCCGCGCAGTCGTCGGTGACCTCAGTCACCCAGCCCTGATCGTGACGGGTCTTGATGCGTGACTCGTCCACCTCGGCGATGATGCCCACGCCGCCGGCGATCTCGATGGCTTTGGGCTGAGCGCCGCTCATGCCGCCCAGGCCGGACGTGACAAACAGCATCCCCGCCAGGTTGTCGCGCGGTCCGACGCCAAACTTGAGGCGCGCCGCGTTGAGAATGGTGTTGAAGGTGCCGTGGACGATGCCCTGCGGGCCGATGTACATCCAGCCGCCGGCCGTCATCTGGCCGTAGTTGCTGACGCCCAGCTGCATGGCGCGATGCCAGTCGCTCTGGTTGTCAAACATGCCGACGAGCAGACCGTTGGTCAGGATCACGCGCGGCGCTCCCGGATGCGAGGCGAACAGCCCCACGGGATGACCGCTTTCAAGCACCAGCGTGGTGTCGTCGGTCAGCTCGCGCAGATACTTCTGGATCAGCTGGTACTGGAGCCAGTTCTGGCACACCTGCCCCGTCTCGCCGTAAGTGACGAGTTCGTAGGGATAGAGCGCCGTCTCAAAGTCCAGATTGTTGTCCATCATCACCTGAAAAGCCTTGCCGGCCAGACACTTGCCCTCATACG
>Ga0256405_10000714_pt1 | contig 105086 bp, 105 predicted proteins | sample RumenRJG_02DNA_FD_189096 | JGI IMG/M metagenome (GOLD analysis project Ga0256405, IMG submission 189096) | Bovine rumen microbial communities from Lethbridge, Alberta, Canada - RJG_02 | ecosystem: Host-associated > Mammals > Digestive system > Stomach > Rumen | place: Canada: Alberta...
CTGCGATAATCTGTTTGTATCTGTCGCGCTCTTCATTGCTTAGGTGCGTGCCCTCTAAGTGGTTGTTAATCACAATGATAGTGTCTTTGTTAACCTTTAGATAATAGGCTACCGAACCATTGGCATGTGAATCGTAAAGTATACGCTCTTTCTTTATTATTGGGAATCGCGTGTGTATGCCCACGCCATTAATGCTTGCGTCCTGTGGATTAAAGATAACGGTGTCGTTATATTCGTATATCTTCTTGTATCGCTGCATAACATATCTACGCCAGGTATCTACATCTTCCTGCAGACAAACGATGTCGGCATCCTGAAGTTTCAGGTAGTCGTAAACAGTTTCAAATCCCTGTTCATACTTATAGTTACCGCCGTATGTGCACACGTTGTAGGATATTATTTTAATTGTACCCTCCTTGGGCTCTTCTTGATCAAGATGTAAGGGCATGTAGAGCGTCAGGGGGCCATAGACAATGATATAGCCCACAACAGGAATCCATAACTTGCGCCACTTAAACGTGAGCCAGAAGAATACGAATAGCAGATTTGCGATAAGGAAAATGGGGAAAGTCATGCCCATGCATGATAGCAATGGGTGTTCAACAGGGTTTATGCGGTCTGCATATCCTGCCAAAACCATAAGCAGGATTGTGGCCACATTGGCTCCTGCTATCATATTTATGGTAAATGACTTCAGTTGCTTGATCATGACTGGTTGCTTGCGTCGAATAGACGTTTTTTCTCTTCCTTGGTAAGACTATCGTAACCACTCTTGCGAATCTTATCAAGGATAGCATCAATCTCTGCCTGATTCTGGCGCTTACGGGCATTATACTCCATGTCATCCTCTTTTGTAGCACTCCCACCATGATTGGCGTGCATATTAGGATTATTATATCCGCTGCCTTGATTTTTGCTGCGCTGTTCGAAGTTGCGTTTAAGATTCTCGAAGAACTGCTGTCCTCGACCACGATCGAACCCGGAGTTGGGATGACGATTCCAATAGCGAATCATCAGGAATCCGAATAGCATACCACCAAGGTGAGCTGTGTGGGCCACACCATCGCCACTTGAACCAAGAGCTGAGAAGAACTCAATGGCCACATATCCAAGTACAAACCACTTTGCCTTGATGGGGAAGGGGAATGGTATGATGAACAGGCGCTCGTTGGGGAAGGTCATACCAAAAGCTAAGATGACAGCATAGACTGCACCCGAGGCGCCGATGGTGGTCCAGGCATTGAGTTGTCCGCTGAGTTGCTCGCCTATAGCAAATATCTCGCCGAAGGTCACGCTTGGATCCTGAGATGTTATGGTCATGTAGAACTGTCCTAACTGGGCTATCTCCTGCAAAAGTCCAGCACCTATTCCACAAGAAATGTAATAAAAAAGGAATTTCTTGGGGCCCCATACATTTTCTATCACACAGCCAAACATCCACAAGCCAAACATATTGCTGAGGATATGCATGAAATTGGCATGAAGGAATAAATAAGTGATGAACTGATATAAGTGGAAATCGTTGGCCATGAAGAAATGCAGACCTCCAATGTCAGCTAAGTCTACACCTCGCAGTTGAAGAACTACGGTTGCCAGGAATGCTATCAGGTTAATGATTAGCAGATTCTTTGTAACTGTTGGTATGCGGAACATCATATCTTTTACTAGTTAATAATTCAACATGAGGCAAAAAGTGCCTTTTGTATTCTTTTGGCGGCAAAATTACTAAAAATATCTGTTTTTAAGGCCAAAATATGCCCGAATACAACTATTTTTTATCAAAAAATGAAATTTTTCTCTTTTTTTGTTGTTTGTTTGAATACTTTGCTTTATATTTGCGACATGATTCGACTATACAACAGTTATTACTATTAATAATTCATTAAAATTTTAAAGATTATGAACAAAACAGAATTGGTAGAGAAGATAGCAGCAGGTGCTGGCATCTCAAAGGTTGACGCTAAGAAGGCTCTTGACGCAACAGTAGTAGCTATTAAGGACGCTCTGGCAAAGGGTGACAAGATTGCTCTTGTAGGTTTCGGTACATTCAGCGTAAGCGAGCGTCCTGCTCGTGAGGGTATCAATCCTCTGACAAAGCAGAAGATTAAGATCGCTGCTAAGAAGGTTGCTAAGTTCAAGGCTGGTGCTGAGCTTGCTGCTGCTCTTTAATTATAAAATGTAAAAAATAATTATGGGGATCCTTTTCAGGGTCCCCATTTTTATTTTATTGTTGGACGACTCGGATTCGAACCGGGAATGACAGAACCAAAACCTGTAGTGTTACCATTACACCATCGTCCAAGAATATGTGGCTGCAAAGGTACGATTTTTTTTTTGAAGTACCAAAATTTGCAGCCAAATATTTTACTTTACTATCAGCAAGTAGTAATTCTTCTTACCCTTTTGAGCCAAAAGATACTTGCCGTCAATCAGGTCCTCGGCTGTAATAGCGCGGTTCTGATCGGTTACCTTTTCTTTGTTAAGCGAAACACCTCCGCCCTGAACCATCTTGCGCATCTCGCCCTTTGATGGGAATACAGGCGCAACGGTAGTGAGCAGCTCAATTGCAGGCTGACCAAGCTGATCTTTTGATATCTCGAACTGAGGAACACCGTCGAATACATCAAGCAGTGTCTGCTCATCAAGTTTCTCGAGTCCTTCTTTGGTTGCTTTACCAAATAGGATGTTTGATGCCTCAATTGCTGTGTCAAGAGCTTCCTGTGAGTGAACCATAACGGTAACCTCCTCGGCCAGACGCTTCTGCAGCACACGACGACCAGGATCCTGCTTGTGCTCTTCTACGAGAGCATCAATAACGTCCTTCTCAAGAGATGTGAAGATTTTGATGTAGCGTTCTGCATCGTCATCGCTTACGTTGAGCCAGAACTGGTAGAACTTATATGGGGTGGTGCGGACTGGATCAAGCCAGATGTTTCCGCTTTCTGTCTTACCGAACTTCTTACCATCGCTCTTAGTGATAAGGGGGCAGGTGAGTGCGAATGTCTCAACATCGTTACCCAGAGTTCTACGGATAAGCTCAGTACCTGTTGTCATGTTACCCCACTGGTCGTTACCACCAAGCTGGAGTTTTACACCAAGGTGCTGGTAAAGGTACAGGAAGTCGTAACCCTGAAGCAACTGATATGTGAACTCTGTGAATGAAAGACCATCGCGAGCAGTACCATTCAAGCGCTGCTGTACGCTCTCCTTGGCCATCATATAGTTTACTGTAATATGTTTACCGACCTCACGAGCGAAATCAAGGAAAGTAAAGTCCTTCATCCAATCGTAGTTGTTTACCATTACTGCTGCATTAGGCTCCTTTGACTCGAAATCAAGGAACTTAGCTACCTGCTTCTTGATGCACTCCTGGTTGTGACGAAGTGTCTCGTCGTTAAGCAAATTGCGCTCCTGGCTTTTACCAGAGGGGTCGCCAATCATACCTGTGGCACCACCAACAAGGATTACAGGGCGATGTCCGCAACGCTGAAGGTGACGGAGCATCATAATACCACAAAGATGTCCAATGTGCAGCGAATCAGCTGTAGGATCGGTACCCAGATATGCTGTTACCATCTCTTTCTGGAGCAGTTCTTCTGTTCCTGGCATCATCTGTGCCAGCATACCGCGCCATTTCAGTTCTTCTACAAAGTTCTTCTTCATATATCTTTCTTCTTTTTATTTCTAGTATTTAGGGAACTGGGTCATAACCAGATCCTCCCCAAGGGTTACATCTAAGTATTCGCCAGATGGCAAGTCCTAAACCCTTTATGGGGCCGTGCTTGATTATTGCCTGTTTGGCATATTCGCTGCATGTGGGAGTGAATCGGCATGAAGGACCTAGAAGTGGCGAAATACATATTTGGTAAAAACGTATAGGTAATACCAATAATATAGATATGTAGTGTGATAGCTTCTTCATGGTTTATTTTGCCATTTGTTTCAGAAGATTTATCACTCTCTTTTCTACTTCATTAGTGGCATAATGCTTGTCACTTAGCCAGATTATCGCTATCAGCAGCATCTGACCCTCATCTACTGTGCCCTCGAGTAATGCCTTGTTCTTGCGATAGGCCTCACGAATCTGGCGCTTTACCCTATTCCTGTCTACAGCATGCTTAAACTTTTTCTTAGGAACGCTGATCAGTAGTTGTACGGGTGCGCATCCTTTGCGATGCTCGGTTCTTAGATATACCGCTCTAAGAGGATAGGCCGACAGCGACTGACTATTGCCTTTCTCAAAGAGCGATTCAATCAGCAGGTTGCTGACGATGCGCTCCTCTTTCTTAAATGTAGGAGCCGTCGTCATCAATCCTTAATCTTGTATTTCAAACAGATAGTGCTGAAGAGCACCAGTCATTGATGGGTATTTCTCGTTGGGAGCTTCGATATCCAGACGTAGACCTGCTTCCTTTGCAGCCTTGGCTGTTGCTGGGCCGAAGGTTGCTATAGCAATATTGTCCTGCTTGAAGTTGGGGAAGTTCTTGGTAAGTGACTCGATACCGGCAGGGCTGAAGAAAATCAGCATGTCGTAGTCGAAGTTCTTTACCTCTTCCTCTGTAAAGTCGTTGCTAACTGTCTTATACATGATACACTCAGTGTGCTGCAACTTCTTTGAGTCAAGCAGATTTGCAAGACTGTCGGTATGTACATCGCTCAATGGAATGAGATACTTCTCAGTCTTGTGCTTTACCATCGTTGGAATCAGATCGTCAATACGACCAGTTTCACCGAAGAAAATCTTACGCTTTCTATACTGTACATACTTCTGAATATACAGTGCGATGGTCTCGGTAACACAGAAATACTTCATGTCCTCAGGAATGTTGACTCTGAGCTCCTTGGCCATATTGAAGAAATGGTCAATAGCATGACGTGAAGTGAATACAACAGCTGTGTGATCCAGAATGTTCACCTTCTGTGCACGGAAATCCTTAGAACTGATTCCCTCCACCTTGATAAATGGACGGAATACCAATTCTACACCAAATTTGTTCGCGATATCGAAATAAGGCGACTTTTCACTAGATGGCTTAGGTTGTGAAACCAGAATCTTTTTGATCATATTGTGTCCTAAATATTTACTTTTAAATTTTCAGTGATTACCAATAATCCGCTCCAAAGCATCATTAAAGGTATCATTTCGAGGGCACAAAAGTACAAAAATATTTGCAGAAAACCACCTTTTTGATTAAAAAAGATAGCATAAGACTTATAAAATGTTAGTATTTTGGCTAAAATTAGTATAGTTACGGCGTAATAGATGGCATTTTGAAGTGAAAATTGGAAATATGCTACTAGTAATACTAATGGGAACAATGCTACCCCCTCAAGTGAGGATATAAGTAGCTGTGAACCTAGGAAATGTAAATTTTTCTTATTATTGAAGAATATGTTGTTTACTATTGAGTATAACACTATCCTTATTGCGAAGTATCCTAGAATTGTTCCTCCAAAGATTGCAAGTAGAATGTATTCTGATGATAATATAAATGTATTGGCTATGAAATGGGTGGTATAAAAGTAGTAGAGTAGACCATATAGCAGACATGTTATGAACAAAAACAAGAACTGGAATTTAATCTCACTTCCTGTTTCTGTAATCGACTGCTCAGACTTCTGTGTAGAAAAGAATTGTTTGGTTTGTCGTAGCAGGAACTCTGATATACGTGATAATGTGAACGTAATAAGAAGGAAGCAGAGAATTAGAATTCCTGTTACAAAACTGTCGTTTTTGAAGGAATAGGGTATAGGGTCACCTGATGTACCAACTCGTTCTGTACTCAGCTCTGGATGATACATGGTGTTGTTCGAGAAAAAATTCTCTCGGTAATAATGTGGCAGGTTTACCTCTTTCAGATCTCGAGGTATTTCCTGGCCAGGAAGGTGCAGCGTGTCAGGACGACTGCTATAGTGAATCTCTTGCGGCTCGAACCACTCCTGTATAGCTGAGTCTTGTTGGGCAGGCGTAGCATCTTTAGGCAATAACCGCAGCACCTCGTAGGGTGTCTGCGGTTTTGCCGTATGTACTGCCACAGTGTCTGTATTTGCAGTGGCTATAGTAGTAGTTAGGATGCTATCGTTTGCCAGCATATCTGTTTATAGTCCGAACTCTTTACGGATGTCATCAACACGATCAAGCTTCTCCCATGTAAACAGCTCAACATCAATTGTCTTTGTTTCGTGATAGTGACTGGTAAATGTCTTCTTCACTACTTCACACTTACGTCCCATATGTCCGTAAGCAGCTGTTTCACTATACATGGGTTGACGAAGTTTCAATGTGCGCTCGATTGCTTTTGGGCGAAGGTCGAATAGCTTCTCAATCTTCTTGGCAATTTCGCCATCGCTCATCTGTACGTTGCTACGACCATATGTATTAACATATATGTTCATAGGTTTAGCTACACCGATGGCATAGCTGATCTGTACTAACATCTCATCAGCAATACCTGCTGCAACCATATTCTTAGCGATATGACGAGCGGCATAGGCTGCACTGCGGTCAACTTTTGATGAATCTTTACCAGAGAATGCTCCACCTCCGTGAGCACCTTTGCCTCCGTAAGTGTCTACGATAATCTTACGACCTGTAAGACCTGTATCTCCGTGAGGACCACCGATAACAAATTTACCAGTTGGGTTTACGTAATACTTGATGTCGAGTCCGAACAAATCCAACACCTTCTGTGAGTTAATCTGTTTCTTAACTCTTGGAATCAGGATGTTGATTACGTCGTCCTTAATCTTGGCAAGCATCTTCTCGTCCTCGTCGAATTCGTCATGCTGTGTAGATACAACGATTGTGTCGATGCGCTCGGGGATACCCTCGTCTGAGTACTGTACTGTTACCTGGCTCTTGGAATCAGGACGCAGATATGTCATCTCTTTACCCTCTTTACGTATATCGGCAAGAGTGCGCATAATCAGGTGTGCCAAGTCTAGACTTACGGGCATATAGCTCTCAGTCTCATTTGTGGCATAACCAAACATCATACCCTGGTCTCCGGCTCCTTGTTCATCCTCGTTGCCATTATCAACACCGCGGTTGATGTCGGCACTCTGCTCGTGAATGGCACTCAGGATTCCACACGAATCACCGTCGAACTGATACTCTGCTTTGGTATAGCCAATGCGTTTGATGGTATTGCGGGCCAAGGTCTGCAAATCGATATATACATCACTGCGAACCTCACCCATGATTACAACCTGACCTGTAGTGACAAACGACTCGATGGCGCAGCGCGCCTTCGGGTCGTATGCCAGGAATTGGTCTAGTATTGTATCAGATATCTGATCGGCCACCTTGTCTGGGTGGCCCTCAGATACTGATTCTGACGAAAATAGATAACTCATTCTTTATATTTAAATTAATATTATTCTGCGGGCATCATTATTACCTCTGCAGCATTACCTGCCTTAAGCAGTTCGGCTACAAAAGCACTGATGGACTCAGTAGTCTGGGCGTTAACCACCTTCTCATAGTCGGTGTCGAAGTCCAGGCCATACTTGCGCCATGTGTTGATGCGTCCAAGCCAATAGCCGTTCTGCTTGCGCTGGTCGCCCAGGTTCTTCAGCAGATATTCCTTAACCTTCTGCAGCTTGTCGGCATCACAGGTCTTTGTCATATTGTTAACTTCATCGCGCATAATCTGGCAGGCAATGTCACCCTTCTCAGGCTTCATTGGGCACTGAACAAAGATATATGCATTGGTTCCAAAATCATCACGACTTACGCTTGATCCGGCTCCTACGGTATAAGCAGCACTCGCATCCTCACGAATCTTCTTCAGATACTCCATGCTCAGAATCTGACCAGCGATGGTTGCCTTTACGCTGTTCTCAAGGGTATAAGGAATAGCCTTTGAGTACCAATACATCACAGCAATAGCCTTTGGTGTTTCTGCCTTGTGCTTAAAGTTGTTGATAACCTTGCCCTTGAAGTCGGTAGATACGTCCTTACCCTTCTCAACCTTCTTCTGTGTTGGCAGCGAACCTATGTACTGTTCGATGAGAGGACGGATTGTTTCCTCATCGTAGTTGCCGATGATAGTGAACTCGTAAGCTGCTGCATTAGCAGTACGCTCCTTAGCAATCTGTAGAATGCGGTCGTAGTTCACGTTCTTAAGATCCTCAACCTTCAGTGGAGTGCTACGAGGGTTGCGGCAATCAAGTGTTGCGCTCAGCGAGTCGTTGAATACGTTCTCGGGCTGCAGCAGACGATTCTTCAGACTAACCTCTGTGGTCTGCATCAGGTTGTCGTATGACTTCTGGTCCTTGTTGATGTTTGTGAAATAGAGATAAACCAACTGGAGCATAGTCTCAACATCCTTTGGAGTAGAACTACCGCTGATATTCTCGCGATTTGAACTCATTGAGAGCGATGCACTGGCGATCTTACCAGCCAAAGCTTTCTCAAGTTCTGTGTGTGAGAAGTTACCAAGTCCGCTAGCCTCGATAACGTCGTCGAACATCTTTATGTTAGCGAAATCCTTCTCGCCATAAAGAGCTGAACCTCCGAATCCCTCACCATTGAGGATAACCTGATCTTTCTTCAGATCGGTCTTCTTCAATACAACCTTTACGCCATTAGAGAGAACGAGCTCTGTATAACCGAACTTGTCATTCTTGGTTTCCTTCTTGATTGAACCCTTTTTAGGAAGAGTTGTCATCAGAGGCTCATCCTTTACGTTGTCAACGTATGCTTCAATCTGTGCACTGCGAGCAGCAGCGATAGCCTTCTTGAAGCCTTCCTCAGTAGGATAAACGGTTCCCTCTTTCTCGTTGTTGAAGTTTAATACAACGAGGTTAGTATCTTTCTGAGAAATCAGCTCCTTAGCAAGAGCATTGATTGCCTCGATGGGGATAACGGGAACAACCTGCTTCATTGTCTCGTATGTGTAGTCGATGCTTGGAATAGGCTCGTTAGCCAAGAAATGCTGAACGTACTGGTTCACAAACTGGCGGTTAAAGCGCTTGTCCTTATTTGAATACTGCTTGTCGAGGTTGCTCAGGAAGTCGGCCTTAAAGCGGTTGTACTCTGTTGGAGTGAAACCGAACTCAGCAGCTCTACGTGCCTCTGTAAGTACAGCTGTAAGAGCAGCTTCTGCCTTTCCGTCCTTTGGAAGGAAACCAAGCTCGAATGCGTCAACTGTTTTAGAGAGCAGATACTCGCCATCGCTTGCAAATGCCTGCAGGAATGGACTCTCTGGCTTCTCAGCATACTCTTTCAGACGATCTCTCAGCATTGAAAGAGTTGCATCCTTCATGTAGTCGGTTATCAGGTAAGCCATGGTGCCCTTCAGTGTGTCGGGGAATGCCTCGTGCTTCATCAGAACCTCTACGATGTTGTACTGCTGCTCCTTGTCCTTGTCGATAACGAAGATAGGCTCTGCATTATCTGGAACAGGATAGGCTGTAACCAATGCACGGTTCTCTGGCAGTACAATGCTACTGAACATCTCCTTGATCTTCTTTTCTACCTTGTCAACGTCTACGTCACCAACTACGATGATACCCTGATTGTCAGGACGATACCACTTCTCGTAGTAAGCCTGCAGGAATGGACGCTCGAAATTATCGATAATCTCCATAAGTCCTATAGGCATGCGATGACCGTACTTAGAACCAGGATAGAGCTTAGGCAGATCGCGCTCCAGCATACGCTGGTTAGCACTTGTGCGAAGACGCCATTCTTCGTGGATAACGCCACGCTCTTTCTCTATCTCTTCCTGTTCCAGCAGCAGTCCGTCTGCCCAGTCGAAGAGAATCAGAAGACATGAGTCAACGATACCCTCACGAGTTGTGGGAACGTTACTGATGTTGTAAACAGTCTGGTCGATTGATGTGTAAGCATTCAGATCGGTACCAAACTTTACACCAATGCTTTCGCACCAGCGTAGCAGCTCATTTCCCTTAAAGTGTTTTGATCCGTTGAAGGCCATGTGCTCAAGGAAGTGAGCCAGACCGCGCTGATCGTCGTCCTCCTGAATAGAACCCACCTTCTGAGCGATATAGAACTCAGCGCGGTTCTCAGGCCAATTGTTGTGACGGATGTAATAAGTTAATCCGTTGTCGAGTTTGCCGATGCGAACATCGGGATCATTTGGAATTGATGGCATCTGCATCTGAGCCATCATTGCTACTACGCCGAACATTGTCAGCATAATGGTAGATAAGATTTTTTTCATCATCATTTGAGTTTTGGTTGCTACATAATTGTAATAATCGGGTGCAAAGTTACACCTTTTTTTCATATTTGCAGCAAATTCTACGTTAAAGCTACGTTAAACTTATCATTCTACACTAATAATCGCTTTGCGAAGTAGCGCACTGGATACCATACTGAGAGAAAACCTACTATGAGTACTGTTACAAATACGAGAATAATATCCTCGGGATGTACACTCACAGGGTAGGCGTTTATTACAAATGTGCCGCTCGATGAGCCTAAGGCTACTATGCCATATCGCTGTTGAACCCAGCACAGAACAAGTCCGATAATAATGCCAATTATGGCTCCTATTGCAGAAATCATACGGCCCTCGAACAGGAATACACGTACTATCTGCTTGTCTGAAGCTCCAAGATTGCGTAGCGTTACCACATCGTCTTTCTTGTCGATAATAAGCATTGATAGCGATCCAATAATGTTAAAGCATGCCACCATAAGTATGAAAGTCAGGAAGATATATGCTATCAGCTTCTCTATCTTCATAATCTTGAAGGTGTCATCTTGCTGCTCAAAGCGGTCTTTAACAACGAACTTCTCGCCACATAGTTTCTTTATCTGTCCTTTCACACTTTCGAAGTTGCTCCCAGGCTTCAGTCTCAGTTCAAGCGACGATAACATGCCCTGCTGTCCGAATAATCTGCGTGCAAAGGCTATGCTGGTAAGTATGTAGTTCTTGTCGTAGCGCGACTGCTTCATATTGAAGAGTACACCAGGCGAATAAAGCTCGTCTTCTTCGAAGGCTTCATCCGGATTGGTCATATCCAACTGTCCTTCTCGCTTTGGAGCATATATGTGTATTGGCTCTTCGTATGTATAGCCTGTACCAAGTGTCTCTGCCAAGCGTATGCCTAGTGTACCGTAGTCCATATCAGCTGCATGCAGACTGAATTCGCCATCACCCACCAGTATCTCGTTTATGTGGGTGAGTTTGTCGAAATTGTCGTCAACTCCCTTTATTACCACCATTGCCTGACGTCCGCGATATATGGCTAATGCCATATCCTCAACAGTCTCCGTTGCTACCTCTATCTGGGGCAGTTTCTTTATTTCTGTAAGTATTGGGTCGTCAGCAGCAATTGTCTTTCCTTCTGCAGGCATCACCTTTAGTTGTGGGTCGAAGCTTGTAAAGAACGATGCCACAAGGTCGTGGAATCCATTGAATACCGACAGCGTAACTACCAGAGCCATTGTGGCTACGGCAACACCTATGACAGAAATTCCACTTATGACGTTTATGGCATGAGTGGATTTCTTTGAGAATAGATACCTGCGGGCTATGAAGAAGGGGAAATTCATTTCTTCAGCAGTTCATCGATATGCTCGATATAGTCGAGCGAGTCGTCGATAAAGAATCGCAGTTCTGGGATTATACGCATCTGGTTTCTTACACGAGTGCCAAGCTCATATCTTATCTGCTTGCTGTTGGCATTGATGTTTGAAAGAATCTCTTCGCCTTTTTCACTTGGGAAAACGCTCAGATATGCAGTGCAGATGCTTAAGTCTGGTGATATCTTGGTGCGGGTAACCGATATCATCACACCATGAGTGGCGCGTGTCTGCTGTTGGAATATCAGTGAGAGCTCTTTCTGAAGTAATCTCGCAATTTTGTTTTGTCTTGTTTCTTGCATCTCTTATATCTTAATTCTTTATTTCCTTTTTTCTTATCAGTGTAAGCCCGTCTCTCAGTGGGAGTATCACTTGTTCCACACGAGTATCGCGGGCAATGTAGTCGTTGAAAGTCTCAATTCCCTGAGTCTGACGATCCTTGTCGTAAGCGCTATCCACCACATGTCCGTCCCAGAGAGTGTTGTCTGCCAGAATGAATCCTCCAGGCTTAAGTATACTCATCACCATCTCGTAGCAGTCGCGATAGGTACGTTTGTCGCCATCCATAAAAGCCAGGTCAAACTCAATACCAAGCTTTGGAGCTTCCTCAAGTGCGTCACCGATGATGAACTCTATCTTATCGGCCACACTCGAACCTTCAATCCACGGACGGGTAAAGTCCTCCATCTCGTCGTTTATCTCAAAGGTGTACAGGCGTCCGCCTTCATCCAGTCCCTCTGCCATCGATATGGCACTATATCCGCTGAATGTGCCTATTTCAAGGATGTTCTTGGGACGAATCATCTTTACCAGCATCTTGAGCAGTCGGCCTTGCAAGTGGCCGCTCGACATACGCCCGTGGATGGTATGTATGTAGGTGGCTCGCCACAACCTATACAGATAGTCGGGCTCTGGCTCTGTATGCTGCAGGATGTATTCGTCGAGCGTCATCCTTTCAGAGCTTCAATGGCCAAACGGTATGAGTCGAGTCCAAAGCCTAAGATAACGCCCTTGCAGGCGCATGATATCATTGACTTGTGACGGAACTCCTCGCGCTGATGTACATTCGAGATGTGTACCTCGATTACAGGTGTCTTGAGCGAACGGATGCAATCCTGGAGAGCGACGGAGGTGTGAGTGTAGGCACCAGCATTAAGCACGATGCCATCGTAGCTAAAGCCAACCTCTTGCATCTTGTTAATCAGTTCACCCTCAACGTTGCTCTGATAGTACTCGATGTCTATGTCGGCAAAGCGCTTACGCAACTCAGGCAGGTACGTGTCGAACGACGACGAACCATAGATGCCTGGCTCTCTCTGGCCCAACAAGTTCAGGTTCGGACCATTGATAATCAGAATCTTCATTTTTTGTAACTTTGTATTAATACGGCTGCAAAGGTACGAATATTTTTCTATTTATAGAAAATTTTTAGTAACTTTGCACCAAATTTATGCAAATGATTGACCAAAAGGGCATTGTAAAGGCTTATGTGCGCTATCTAAAGCTGCAACGTAACATGTCGGGTAATACTCTCGATGCTTATCAGCGTGACCTTCGCAAATTGCTCGATTATCTTGAACGCGAACAGAAAGATATCCGTGATGTTACACTTCATGACCTTGAACACTTCTCTGCTGGTTTGCATGATATTGGTATACATCCTCGTTCTCAGTGTCGCATCCTTAGTGGTATTCGTAGTTTCTTTAGGTTTGTCCAACTTGATGGCTATCGTGACGATGATCCAACAGAGTTACTTGAGTCACCACAGATTGGTGATCATCTGCCAGAGGTACTCACTACTGAGGAAGTTGATCGTTTAGAAGCAAGCATTGACTTATCTAAATGGGAGGGCCACCGTAATCGAGCCATCATCGAGGTCCTTTTCTCTTGTGGGCTACGAGTTAGCGAACTTGTAAACTTGAAGTTATCCGATCTCTATATCGATGAAGAGTATGTTCGTGTTATGGGTAAAGGTTCAAAGGAACGCTTAGTACCTATATCACGTAAGGCGATAGATGAGCTGAAGAATTGGTTTTACGATCGCAACCTGATGAAGATTAAACCTGGCGAAGAGGACTTTGTGTTCCTTAATCGTCGTGGCGCACATCTTACTCGTACAATGATTCTCATCATGATTAAATCTCAAGCCAAGGCTGCCGGTATACAAAAGACCATTTCACCTCACACCCTTCGTCACTCTTTCGCTACAGCCCTATTAGAAGGTGGTGCCGATTTACGTTTTATACAAGCCCTCCTTGGCCACGAAGACATCGGTACTACCGAAATATATACCCATATTGACACCTCAACCCTACGACAGGAGATTCTTGAGCATCACCCAAGAAATTTGAAAAGGAACTAGAATTGTCACGCAGCTATAGTTTTATAGTGTAATCGTTAAGGTTTGCGAGTACAAGACTTAAGGAAAAAAGGTACAATCCCTGTACAAACCAATCGTTTGCCTATACCCAAACGATTGTGTGGCTATACGCAAACAATTGTGCGCCTATACGCAAATTGAAAACTTATTTTGATAGTTAAAACCTATCCTAATGTGATGTTTTCTACCTCTACGGGTTCGTGGAGGAAGATTTGGGCTTGTTCCTTGAACTTCTGAGGGTTCTCGGTTGTCAGGTAGTGCACGTTAGCCCCTTTTGAACAACGCGTCTCGATGTTGGGATGGCGTTCGAGATAGCTTTTAAGACTCTCGGCTACGTATTCGCCTTGTGGTACAACACGTACTCCTGTTGGCAGATACTTCAGTATCTTGGGCATAAGCAAAGGGTAGTGAGTGCAACCTAAGATAATGGTATCTATCTTTGGGTCTTTGCGCATGATTTCGTCTATGCGCTTTTTGACGAAGTAGTCGGCTCCTGGTGAGTCGGCTTCGTTGTATTCTACCAGTGGAACCCAGAAAGGACAAGCCACGCCTGATACTTCGATATCGGGGTGGAGCTTGTGAATCTCCAGGTCGTAACTTTCGCTCTTGATGGTTCCTTCGGTGGCTAATACGCCTACGTGGTTTGATTTTGTTAGATCGCCAATAACCTCAGCTGTAGGACGGATGATGCCAAGCACACGGCGTTCTGGGTCAATCTTTGGCAGGTCGTTCTGTTGGATGGTGCGCAGGGCTTTGGCTGAAGCAGTGTTACAGCCTAATATCACCAAGTGACATCCCATCTCAAAGAGTTTTACCACAGCTTGACGTGTAAACTCATAGACCACGTCGAACGAACGTGGTCCATATGGTGCACGGGCATTGTCGCCCAAATAAAGATAATCGTATTCGGGAAGCAGCTGACGGATTCCATGCAATATGGTAAGTCCGCCGTAACCGCTATCAAATATACCAATCGGTCCTGGATTACTTGAGAGCATCCTGTACTGCTTGATTAATGTCTTCGCACATTAGGGGGTTAACCACTGGTACTGCTTTTGCATCAGTATCAATGATAAAGGCATACCCCTTCTCGGCACACATTTTTGCCAGAGTTTCGTTAAGTTTGGCATAGAGTGGGGCAAAGATGTCTGCCTCGTCCTTTGCCAATTGCTCACGACTTGTATTCTTGAAGTCAATGTTCTTCTTCATCAGCTCCTGCAGTTCTGTTTGGCGTTTCTGCAGAATAGTCTTTGGGAAGTCGCGCTGACCATCAAGAAACTCCTCGTACTTTCTGTTGAATTCGTCTTCTACTCGCTTGGTTTCAGCCTTATATTGTTCCTTCAGGTCTGTAAGCTTCTGCTGAGCAAGAGTATAGTCGGGCATTGACTTGATAGCAGCCTGATAGCTGAGATAACCAAACTTTACTGAAGTTGATGAAGTAGCATCACTCTGAGCAAAAGCGCTGAGCGAGACGAATGCTACAAAAAGTACGAGGAATCGTTTCATGTTGTTTGAATTTTGTAGTTAAACTTTCTTGTTTACTTCAGACCCAGCTTAGCCTTTACCTGAGCAGTTACGTCGGTAGAGAGACTTGTGCTGATGTAAGGCAGTGAGTTGTTCTCCATGATGTAAACATACTGTCCAGCCTGACCTACAGCCTTAATAGCATCGAGAATCTTGGTCTGGATAGCCTGCATCTTCTCCTGAGAAGCCTTCTGCAGTGCCTGCTGGTTGTCCTGATAGCTCTGCTGGATCTTGGTGTACATATCCTGCAGCTCCTGCTGACGACGCTGCTTGATGTTCTCAGGCAGAGTAGCCTGCTCCTTATCGAAAGCCTCACCCTTCTTCTGCAGTTCGTCCTGCATGCTCTTCAGGTCAGCCTCATATTGGTCCTGCAGCGCCTTGATCTCGTTCTGAGCCTTGGTGAACTCAGGCATAGCCTGCATTACTTCCTGGGTGTTCACGTGTCCGAACTTACCCTGTGCATTGGCGGTTGTGAAACCACAGATTGCGCATAGTGCGCAGATAATCAATTTTTTCATTTCTTTATTGGTTAAATTATTAATTACTATATCCGAGCTTGCGAAGCACTTCCGAAGATATGTCTACCTTCGGAGAGCTGAAGATGATACCAGTATCGCTTGCGCGATCAAGTACCAGCTGGTAGCCTCGCAGTTCTGCTATGTCTTTTACAGCGTTATAAACTTCCTCCTGAATGGGCGACATAAGAGCAGTACGCTTCTTAAATAGCTCACCTTCGGGGCCGAAGTAGTGCTTTTTAAGTTCGGCAGCCTGCTTCTCTTTTTCTACGATAGCATCCTGCTTTGCCTTCTTCTGTTCCTTCGACAGGAACACTACCTCGTTCTGATAGTTCTTATAGAGTGTCTGAGCCTCGGCATTCAGTGCGTCAACTTCGCCCTGCCACTGTTTTGATACCTGACTCAATTGTTCGTTGGCACGCTCATAGGCCGGGATGTTCTTCAGGATATATTCCATGTCAACTACAGCATACTTCTGAGCTGAGGCTGCTGTCCATCCAAAGATAGCGCAGAGTGCGCAAATAATCAGTTTCTTCATAAGCGTTTTTTTTAATTGTTATACACCACTTTGACGTTTTGGGTCTCAGATGGTTTCAACGATAAACAACTCTTAACTATTTTCTTATTTCTTAATTCAAAATTATCAATTAGCTTAGAACTCCTGACCAAGGATGAAGTGGAAGTTGCTTCCGCCCTTCTTCTGAGCTCCGTACTGGTTTGTGTAGATGTTGTCGAATCCATATGCCCAGTCGATACCCATCAGTCCTACCATTGGCAGATAGATGCGAACACCGATACCAGCCGAACGCTTCATCTTGAATGGGTTGAAATCCTTAGCATCTGCCCAAGCGTTACCACCCTCAACAAATCCTAATCCGTAGATAGTGGTGTTACCCAGCATGAACGGATAGCGCAGCTCGAGTGTGAAACGGTCGTAGGCGTAAGAGTTATACGATGATATTGTTCCACCGTTCATCATTGTCTCGTAGGCAGACGAGTACGAAAGTGCTCCGTTGTCGTATCCACGCAGACCGATTGTCTCCTCAGAGTAACCATAAGAGTATCCGCTCATACCGTCACCTCCTACATAGAACGTCTCGAATGGTGAGCGCTTATCTTTATTGTAGCTACCAAGCAGTCCCATCTCAACGCGTGTCATCAGCACAAAGCACTTCTGTCCGCCTGTAAGAGATGTAAAGGTACGGCTCTTAAACTTCCACTTGTGGTACTCAATCCAGCGATATACTTGCTGCAACTCGTCTTCGTAGGTTACCGAGCTTGAGTTCTTGGCCAGATTTGCATAATCCTTATTATCAAACAGTGACCAAGGTGGAGTAACTGTTACCTGAGCCATAAACTCAGATCCGCGACGTGGGAAGAGTGGGTTGTCGGTTGATGTACGCGACAATGTCAGTCCCAAGTTGATGTTATTACAGTTTCCGTTGTGGATATAGAAATAGCTCCAGTCGCGCAGCATATAGCGTGAGTATCCAAGCTGAGCCGAGAACTGGAAGTAGTCGTCAGGCCAGCGCAGGCGCTTACCCCAACCCAGCGATGCTCCCCAAACTGTCATTGTTTTGTCGTCGTCGAGCATTGATTCGTAGTTCATGTAGTAGGGGTTGTAGCTACCCATTCCGTAACTATACATTGCGTAGTTATTGTAGAATGCATTGTTACGGTAGTAGCTTGAAATATCACTCTGCTTAGAATAGAACACACCTACGTTCAGGCTGTTAGGACGTTTGCCGCCAAACCAGTTTGTACCGTAGTTGGCACTCAGTGAGCTGTAGTAGCTACCATTTGTCTGGAAGCTGAATCCCAACTGCTCACCATCTCCATAAGGCAGAATTCCGCGGTGTAGCTTATTCTTGCCGAACAGATTGCGGATAGAGAAGTTGTTGAACTTGATACCAACCTTACCGATAACACCGGTCTGTCCCCAACCAAGTGAGAACTCCAGCTGGTCGTTACTCTTCTGCTCCAATTTCCAGTTAACATCAACTGTACCATCGTCTGGATTTGGTTTAACATCGGGCACAATCTTTTCTGAATCAAAGAATCCCATTGATGCGATATCACGTGCAGAACGCATCAGAGCCTCTTTGTTAAACAAGTCGCCCGGCTTTGTGCGCAGCTCGCGGCGTACCACCTCTTCATACAGACGATCGTTACCGTAGATACGAACATGGTTCAATCTTGCCTGTGGTCCCTCAGTTACACGCATTTCGATGTCGATAGAGTCACCGTCAATGTTTACTTCTACAGGCTCGATGCCTGAGAATACGTAACCATTGTTGTAGTACCAGTTACCTGCGGCATCTTCGTCTTCTTTCAGTCGCTTGTCTATATGCTTCTGGTTGTACACGTCACCCTTTTTCATGCCAAGTACGGCATTCAGATAGTCGGTAGTAACAACAGTGTTACCCACCCATGTAATGTCGCGTACATAGTACTTGTCGCCCTCTTCAATCTTTACCAGTACGTTTACGTGCTTATCGTCGTAACTATATACTGAATCTTCCAGGATTGTTGCATCGCGGAATCCCAGTTCGTTATACTTTTCGATAAGAGCCTGCTTTGCTTCCTTATAGCGCTCTTCGGTAAACTTCTTGGCCTTAAAGAAATTAGAGAGCTTTCCAGCCTCGTGAATCTTTCCGAAAGCACCTTTGCCGAACATAGAACCTTTAATCTTCTTTGAAGACAGCTTCTCGTTGCCCTGGAATATCAACTCATGAACCTTCATCTTGTCCTTCTTGTCGATGTTCACATCGAGGGTAACTTGTCCTGATGCATCTTCACGCTGAACGATATCGATTTCAGCATTTTTATATCCTTTGTCGTCGAAGTATCTCTTAGCAAGAATCTTAGCACGGTCTAGAATGTTGCGAGTAAGACTCATACCTTTAACCATACCAAGCTTAGCCTCCATATCCTCTCGCTCGGCTTTCTTGATACCATTATAGTTAATGTTCTTGATACGTGGACGCATGCCTAAGTGTATACACAGGTATACCTTATTGCCTACGATTGAGTCGGCTGTTATCTGTACTTTTGAGAAAAGTCCGTTACGCCAATAGCGCTTCACAGCCTCTGTTATCTGGCTACCTGGCAGCTCAATCTCCTGTCCAACGGTCAAACCAGACAGGCCTGCCAATACATAATCTTCGTATCCCTCTACGCCCTCAACGGCGATACCACCAATCTCGCAGGTACGTGGTGTACCAGCGTAAGATATGTCTGGATTAACAATCTTATCCTGAGCAGTAGCAGTGAATATCGAACAACTGATGGTGAACACTGCTACCAGCACTCTAACCATTCTGATTGTTCTCACACCTATATACCTTATTATATTATATAGCATCACAATTACTTTTCACTTTTTTACTTTTTCTCCTCTGCTTCTATTTGAGCCTCAGTCTTACCGAATCTGCGCTGACGGCTCTGATAGCTGTAGATGGCCTTATAAAGGTCTTCCTCCATAAAGTCAGGCCAGTATGTATTGCAGAAGTACAGTTCTGAGTATGCAATCTGCCAAAGCAGATAGTTAGATATACGAACCTCACCTCCGGTACGAATCAGCAGTTCAGGATCGGGCATAAAGTTAGTCCACAATCTCTGGTTGATAGTATCCTCGGTAATGTCGTTTACATCCAATTTTCCTTCTTTCACTTCCTGGGCTATCTGCTTAGTAGCAGTAGTAAGTTCTAACTTTGAAGAATAGCTCAGTGCTACTATCATTGTCATGGCGTCGTTCTTAGCAGTATGCTCTTCGGTCTCTGTAAGTTTCTTGTTCACAACCTCAGGTATACGTGAACGGTCGCCAACAACGCGGAATCGTACGTTGTTCTTCATGAATATCTCATCCTCAAGCGATGTCAGAACTAGTCCCATAAGGGCTGCTACCTCGTCAGCAGGACGATTCCAGTTCTCTGTAGAGAATGTGTATAGGGTTAAGAACTTGACTCCCAGTCGGGTACACTCTGATGTTATGCGGCGTACTGCATCAACACCGGCCTGATGACCAAAACTGCGATCTTTGCCACGCTCCATGGCCCAACGTCCGTTGCCGTCCATAATGATGGCAATGTGCTGGGGAATCCTGTTCATGTCTAAAAGTTCCTTCATATATCTTAATATCTATCGTTATTACACGTTTTGCACTTCTCCCAGAGGTCGTAGGTTAGTCCTAATTGCAGTGCGCTGTAACAGTCGGTATTTTTAAATAATCCGCTGCTCTTAATGCCTAGTGGATCTTTACTGCCGTCCAGTTTGTCGCTCAGCGTGAAACGCATTGCCCATTCAACTGTAAGGTTCAGTCTTTTACCTATTTTATATTTCACGCCCGCGCCTAAGGGAACGTTCATTGTTGCTCCTTTCTCTGGTCCTCCGTAGAAGGTCGCTCCCAGTCCTGCGATTATGAATGGTGCTAAGCGCCTTGCACCTCTGTATTCGTTGCCCGTGCCATACGCCCAAAAGTTGTATTCAAAGCGCAGGTCGGTTTCAGTTATTCGGTGATTAAACTCATCGGCTTTTATCTTTCCTGTTCCGATGTTCAGGCTCAGTGCTGTTCTTGGATCCATCCTATATTTGCTCATCAGCACCAACCAAGGCTGCAATCCTTTCACCAAACTGCTATTATAGTCACCTACATAGCTCACTAGTCCAGTTCCGGCACCTATCTCCAACTTGTACTCAGGCTCTTCCTGGGCACTGGCAGCCACTGTTGTGGCCATAATGAAGATTACTGCCAACAGCCTTTTCACTCTATTCAATTATCATTCCACGCCAGACTTCGCCAGTGTCTATTCCAACCAACCACAAGTAACCGTCATCGTCGGTTGTTGCACTAAGGTTGTTTGTACCAAGCTCGTCGGGCAGAGTGTATTTTGAACTCGTCTTCCAGGTTATGCCCTGGTCACGGCTCACGTAAATCTTTTTATCGGTTCCTATAGCCAGAACCGCACTGTTGAATCTTACTAAGTTCAGATTATCCATCTTTGGCAGATAATATTTGCCGTGATCGGCTGTGGGGATAAGTACCCACTTTGATGGCATACTATGCTTTGAGTATTCTGCTATTTTGCGCCATACCACACATGCTGTGCTGTTATTGTTGTTTACGCCTACCAGCAACTGGTAGTCTGTAGAGTCGTTAGCAGCAAATGGCCATGATACAAAAGCAAAGTTCTCTGTTGGCAGCCATGTTGCATCCTCGTCTAGACTGTCGGCTGTCCATGTCTCTCCGTTGTCGCGGCTAACCATCAGCTGGTCTTCGTTGTTGTAAGCATATGTCTCCACAGTACCATAGCCAATCAGCTGTTTCATACCAGCGTTAATGGCTATCTGCTCCCACATGGTCTTTTTTGTGTCTATGGGAAGGTCGGCTATCGACTTTTGTTCCCATATCATCTTGTTTGTCTGGGCTTTATGTATATTTATTGTTACCTTGTAACTGCGATAGCCTGAACCATCTTGTGCATATACGCGCAGGTCTTGCAACTTCTCAAAGTCTATAGAGTCGGTGCTATTGTAGTATAGCAGTGAATCCTGCCCATCAGAAGCAGGATAGTTTACCACAACTGTGCCGCTGTTCTTGCTTGTGATAGTTGCCAAAACATGGTTGATGTCTACATCAGATGGCAGTGAATCGGTGTTGTAAATTTTGTGCTGTTGTTGGTCGATAGTAAACACCACAGGATCTGAGAGTGTTGATTTATAAACAGAGTCGGCACCTGTAGACGATGTGGTGTGTACGTAGCGGTTCACCGTTGCCAGTTTAAATGTGGCAATGGCTGTGTCGTTGTAATACTGGGTGTTTTTGTCGTCGGTATCCTTCAGACATGAGGTGACGAGAATAGCACAAACCAGCATTGTGCATAGTGTAGAAATATATCTTTTCATTGCGTAAATATCGCTTTTATTCCAATTTGGCTGCAAATTTACGCACATTTCTGCAAAAATGAGCACATTTCTCTTTATAATTAATGAAATTATGGCTAAATTTGACCGATTTTAAGTTAGTTTAGGTTTTTGATGCAAAAAAAGAGGGCGGTATGAGTCTCTCACTCCGCACTCCTTTCAACGTCTGTTGGTATGCATAAGTGTAAAAATACTCAGCGCTGCTGAGATAACAACCGATGCCAACATGACCGTTGTTTGAAAATCTAATAACATAATTCTTTTTAACCTTAAAATCTAACTACTAAAACCTAATGAAAAACAAGTAATCTCGCGATTACAAGTGCAAAGGTAACATTTTTTATTGAGAATCGAGAATCGGTTATTGAGAATTATATGCCATTTTTTGCGGTTATTGATATATATCAACAAAAATTGGCCACACCTTTCGGCGCAGCCAATAATTATCAATTAGATTTTAAACTATCAATTGAATTAGAGCTTTGGACCAGCAGCAACCAGAGCCTTACCAGCCTCGTTGCCCTCGTACTTCTTGAAGTTCTTGATGAAGCGAGCAGCCAGATCCTTAGCCTTCTCCTCCCACTCAGCAGCAGTAGCGTAAGTGTCGCGAGGATCAAGGATTGCAGGATTTACATTAGGCAGCTCTGTTGGAACCTCAAAGTCGAAGAAAGGAACCTTCTTTGTAGGAGCCTTCAGGATGCTTCCGTCCAGGATAGCGTCGATGATACCACGTGTATCGGGGATAGAGATACGCTTGCCGGTACCGTTCCAACCAGTGTTTACGAGGTATGCCTTAGCACCGCTCTTCTCCATCTTCTTAACCAGCTCCTCAGCATACTTTGTTGGGTGCAGCTCCAGGAATGCCTGGCCGAAGCAAGCAGAGAATGTTGGAGTTGGCTCTGTGATACCGCGCTCTGTACCAGCCAGCTTAGCTGTGAAGCCGCTCAGGAAGTAGTACTTTGTCTGCTCTGGAGTCAGGATAGATACAGGAGGCAGTACACCGAATGCGTCAGCACTCAGGAAGATAACGTTCTTAGCATCAGGACCAGCGCTCTTGCCGTTTACCTTCTTAGCAATCTTCTCGATGTGGTCGATAGGATATGATACACGAGTATTCTCGGTTACGCTCTTATCAGCGAAGTCGATCTTACCGTCAGCAGCTACTGTTACGTTCTCCAGCAGAGCGTTACGCTTGATAGCGCCATAGATGTCAGGCTCGTTCTCCTTGCTCAGGTTGATAACCTTGGCATAGCAACCGCCCTCGAGGTTGAATACACCCTCGTCGTCCCATCCGTGCTCGTCGTCACCAATCAGCAGGCGCTTTGGATCGGTTGACAGAGTGGTCTTACCTGTACCAGACAGACCGAAGAAGATAGCGGTGTTCTTACCCTCCATGTCGGTGTTAGCAGAGCAGTGCATTGAAGCGATACCCTGCAGAGGCAGGTAGTAGTTCTGCATAGAGAACATACCCTTCTTCATCTCACCACCATACCATGTGTTGATGATTACCTGCTCGCGGCTTGTTGTGTTGAAGGCAACACAAGTCTCTGAGTTCAGACCCAGCTCCTTGTAGTTCTCAACCTTTGCCTTAGAGGCATTGTAAATAACGAAGTTAGGCTCGAACTTCTCCAGCTCCTCAGCTGTTGGCTGGATAAACATGTTCTTTACGAAGTGAGCCTGCCAAGCAACCTCAACGATGAAACGAACAGCCAGACGTGTAGCCTCGTTAGCACCGCAGAAAGCGTCGACTACATAAAGCTCCTTGTTGCAGAGTTCCTTGATAGCAATCTCCTTAACCTTGGCCCAAACCTCCTCGCTCATGGGGTGGTTGTCGTTCTTGTACTCCTCAGTTGTCCACCATACCTTGTCCTGGCTCTGTGCATCCTTAACGATGTACTTATCCTTAGGTGAACGGCCGGTGTAGATACCAGTCATTACGTTAACAGCGTTGAGCTCGGTGTTTACGCCCTTGTCGAAACCCTCGAGTCCAGCCTTTGTCTCCTCTGCGAACAGAGTCTCATACGATGGATTGTGAGCAATCACGGTGCTACCGGTGATGCCATACTGAGTCAAATCTAACTTTGCCATATTACTAATCTTTTATTTTAAGTTGTGAATATTATCCTCTGTTATTTTCTAAATCGCCGGCAAAGATACAAATAAAATAAGAATTAAGAATTATGAATTAAGAATTTTTTGTTCGCCCACAATTCTTTTTAGGTTAAAGAAATTAAAAAACTATGCCGTAATTGTACTTTTGCCACACCGACATATCAATCTATCGTTTATTTTTTTGTACCTTTGCACCCGCTATGGAGTTACAAATTTATGATTTAACACTGTTGATAGTCGGGATTCTTAATCTTGCTATGGCTGTGGGCTTGTTGGCCAGCAACCATGCCTATCGTAATTATCCTGTTTATCGTCGTTCACGCTGTTTTACGGCAGTGTTCTTTGCTGTGTTCGGTATAGGAATGTTACTGCATTATCACTTCCAGTGGCGCTTGTCTTATCCGCTATTGGCTACGGCTCTCTCCGTGTCGTATTTCCATATTGCGGGCGTTGCCATCACATGGAGCCACACACCGTTGCTCAATCCCCACTATCTATGCCGTAAGGTCGTGGTTCGCGATGTCGTTTTCTTGGCAGTCGGGCTCCCTGCTTATTGGATTTCAGCCACCAGTTGTCCGCTCTCCACTCTTCACTATACATTACTCATTTTCCTGATTCATTGTGTGTGGATGTCGTTTGATTTCTATACCACTTATTTCCGTGTTAGTCGTCGTTTGATAGCGATGAAGTTGGGTAGTGTAGAAGGTTTTATGCGGTGGATGCTCCGATCCTGTCATCTCATTATCGCCTTTGGTTTAGGTAGTATTATGTTTACCTCGTTTTTCCCAGTCGATGCTTGGCCGTTCACCGTTTTGCTCATCATTAGTGCGCTGGTGTTTGTCTATATCTATTATTCTATCAGCGAATATGGTCACGTTATCGACTCGGCCACCACTGCTACCAAAGATGCCTTAGAATGAAATGTTACAAGGTGTCTGTAACGCCGTTACAATTGCCTTGTAACGCTATTACAAAGCCGTTGTAATTAAACAACTATAAAATGACTCATAATGCCATTTTGTTGTCACCAGAAATTTTGTTATTACCACCCGTATGTGGTTGATAATTAATTGTTTACAACGATGGTAACAACAAAACAACAAAATGAACAAAAAAAATTTTTGTTTCAAAAAAGTTTGGCTATTTCGCTAAGTTGTTGTATTTTTGCGCCCGAATAACTAAATTACGAAAAGAAATGAAGAAGAGTTTTCTATCAGTACTTTTTGTGCTATTTGCCGTTGTATCGGCCTTTGCACAAGGTGTTTCTGCATTAGATCGTTTGAAGGATGACCCTCGCAGGGCTTTTGGTACTGACTATCCGTACAAGCAAACCGGCGAAGTGAAACTGACCAAGGCTCCAAAGGGTTATAAACCTTTCTATATCAGTCATTATGCACGTCATGGTTCGCGCTATTATTGGAGTACCAGTTTGTATAAGGAGCTTGACACCTTGCTCACAGTAGCTCACCAGAAACAGCTGCTAACACCTGCAGGTGAGGAGTTCCGCCTGAAGTTCATGGCGGCAAAGGATGAATTGATGACGGGTGTTGAAGAACTGACCGAAGTGGGGTGGAAACAGCATCAGGGCATAGCTCGCACGATGTATAACAATTTCCCCGAGGTGTTTGAAAAAGGTGGAAACGTATTAGCCATATCATCGTTGGTTGGCCGATGTGTTATCAGTATGGCAGCGTTCTGTCAGGAATTGGTGCAGTGCAACCCCAAACTGGAAATACGAGAACAGTCATCGCGTTTTACACTCGACGGGGTGGTTCCAACAGATAGTCGTAATCCTGTGAAGCATAACTATCCGAAAGACCTGAAACCTCGCTATGAGAAGAATCGCGATATGTTTAAAGGTGAGGATAACTTGCGCAAAAATCTGCTGCAGCGCGTGTTTACTAGTACCGAAGGCCTACCTGGCGGAAAGCACCATGTAGAGAGCAACTTGATAAGCTTGTACACATCGTTGCCAAGCATTGAGCATGAGGGAATGATGGGGAACATCATTACCGATCAGGAGGTGGCCGACCGTTGGGAAGGTGACAATCTGGGTGTGTACTCATGGGTGTTTGGTCCGCAATATCAGATGATACCCATTTTGCAGGATATACTGAAAAAGGCCGCTGCCGCCATTGATGGCAGTAGCGACCGTGTGGCTGATTTGCGCTTCGGTCACGATACCTGTATCGGTCCACTTACTGTATTGATGGGCATTAACGGAGCCGACAAGGATCCGGAGGATCCCAACGAGGTGAAGAACTGTTACCAAAGCTGGGAAACCTGTAAGGCCAGTAACATTCAGCTCATTTTCTATCGCAGCAAGAAGGCTGCTGACGATATTCTGGTGAAGTGCCTGATGAACGGCGAAGAGGCAACTCTGCCTGTGCCGACATCGAGCTATCCATATTATAAATGGACTGACTTCAAGAAGTTCTACACTGAGCGCTGCAACAAGTAATGCTTAATTGGTGTGCTGCTTCATGCCCTCAAGAAACTTCTGTTGAAGCTGTTGAGCAAGGCCATTGTTAGGATTAAGGCGAAGAGCCTTTTCGTAGTTCTGCATTACATCCATGTAGTAACGCTGGCCGTTCTGAGCGGGATTCTGAACAATGCGTACCATATAGAGAAAACCACGAAGGGTGCATAGGTCGCTTTGATCGGCACCCTTCATTTTTTCCATCTTGCTGATGGTCTCTTCAGCTTGCGCCAAAACGTTCTCGGTTTGTGGCGCATGTGGATTCATTACAGCGTAGTTAAGGCTCTGCAGGGCCAACTGGTACTTAGGGCCGACACTGTCTGGTTGCATGGCCTCTAAGCGTTGTAGCTTGGCCACCAGATTAAGCATGTCGTCAGCACTAGGCTGCTGCGCTTTAATGTTAACTACTCCTACGAAAATGAACACTACGATAGCAGCGAACTGCTTAAAAATTTGAGATGTCATAAGCTTTATTATTTTTAAGTGAAACAAAAATACCGATGTAAAAGAATCTGTCACGTGATGATGTGATGCCGTTTCCGGCTGCATCATAACGGAAGATATTGGTGCGCCCCAGAATGTTGTTCAGTGAAGAATATAGAATGACCTTCGGACTGAGCAGATAGGTGATGTTGGCATCCAGACTGTTATAATATGGAGTTGTGCCATTCGCAAAGTGGCGGCCAGTGGCATAGCTGTTGGCAATACCAATAATAAACTTGGCAATAGCGTATTTTGCAGTAAGGCGCAAGTTGTGGCGAGATGCAAAACCAGGGGCGCATGGCTCTGTATTGTCCATATACAACCGTTCTGAATCGTTAAAGGAATAAGCCAGCGTTGTAGTGAGTCGGCTACTAATCGAGTGATTCTCGACATATATATCCACACCTTTACTGTTTCCATAGCCATCTGACTGGTAGATGCCGTTGTGCAGCAATGGCAGATGGCTATACCTTTTATAATAAGGCTCTATGCGCAGCAGTGATGATGCAAAGTTGTATTGCATCGAAAGAATGATATGGCTGGCTGTGCTCTGACATAGTGATTTGTTGCTTTGGGCCAAGATATCGTCTTCGGCAGTCTGGCTGTATTGACCTGCTACTAATGAGAACTGCCATCGCTTGTTTGGGATGTAGCTGAGCGTGGTTCGTGGCATAAGCTGATAATGATGATCCATCATCTCCATTCTGGCCGCTACATGAAGGAAAAGCTTTGGCATAATACGCCATTGGGCATCGATATGGGTTGCTAGGATGTTATAATCAAGGTTGTATCGGTAAGGTGCAAAACGCAATGTGCTGTTTCGAATATAATCTTCAGCACCGGCCTGTAGCTTAAGTACACTATTGTATACCTTTCGCAGTTCGGCCTTAAGGTGAACCTCGTTGCGGAAGTTGCGGTAATGGTCGCCTGCGTTAACGGCATCGTCTATATGGTTAAATACGGTGCTGTTGGCAAAACCTGCAAAAAGAGTATAGCCTCTCCCTATAGGAGTTTTATATGTGAGGTTGGCATAGACGTTATGCTCTTTAAGGCTTATGTGGCGCTCGTCCTGATGAAGTCCCACGGATGTAAAATCGTAACCTACGTATGATTTCAACACGCCTCGCCCATTATATTCCTTTTTATATTGTGCCTCGCCAGAGAACTTGCGGTATGGGCGAGTTAAGTCTTGGCGCTGGGCGAACAGACGGTCGTAGAGTCCCATACTGGTGAGGGCTGCATTGAATGATAGTGCACTACTGGTAAAAACCTTGGTGCCGCCGATGTTCCAGTCGACAAGTGAAGCACTGACACCGAACTTATCGCTTGTGGCCAAATCGGTAGTCTCCATAGGAAGCACAGCAGAGAGTGCCTGACCATATTCACCACTATAGCCGCCAAGTGAAAAGTTGATGCCTTTGAACAGAAATGGAGAGAAACGACCGCGAACGGCAGTGTTCTCTGTATTGGTGGAGTATGGTACAAGCACGTGCATGCCGTTTACAAATGTCTGGCATTCTTCACTTTCACCACCGCGTACATATAGTTTCCCGTCTTCGCCCACCTTCTGTGTGCCGGGCAACGACTGCAGTGAGGCCACAATGTCGCCACATGAATTGCCGCTCATAACAACATCGAGGGCGTTCATAGTCTTGAAGTTATCGCTCTTACCAAAGCTGTATGTGCTGGCTGTAACAACGACTTCATCTATGGCTGTGGCACGTTCGTGAAGGCGGATGGCAAGATGGGTAGAAGATGAGAGGGTGATGGATTGCGTGTAGTCATTAAATCCCATATAGGTAACGCGTAGGGTTGCTTCGTCTTTTATTGTTGTTTTGAACGAAAAACGGCCAAGTGAGTCGGTTAGGCAACCGTCGATGGTACCTACTATAAATACATTAGCACCTGCGAGCGGTTCGTGCCCGTCGGTTACAACACCCGAAACGGTGGTCTGACTCTTAGCACTCAAGGCTACGAGCAGCAAGATGATGATATGTGCGAATTGTTGTTTCATGCCGCAAAGATAGAAAGGTAATACGATACTTCCAAATTTGCGGGACAGACGGCTAGAAAGGCTGACAGATAACTAACCAGCCAGACGAATGACTAGAAAAAAGGACGAATGACTAAGCGATAAACGACTTAAGTTTAGGTACGTATGTACGTGAGACAGGCACTGTTGTAGGGCACGTGCCAAGCTTAAGCTGATAGCCGTTTGAGTTACCTTGTGCCGAGGTGATATTGTTAAGATTTACCACAAATGATCGGTGGCATTGGAAGATGTTATGGTAAGTCTGCAGGTCGTCAAGTACGGCTGCAAGTGTAGTGTGTATCTCGGCAGTAGCTATCTTATCATTATTAATATAGCATACAGATACATTATTCTTCTGTGCCTCGATATAAAGCAGGTTGTTGATGGGTATCTGCAGATCGTTTCCCCTAACGTTTGTATCGTGTATGGTGATAGTTATGTCGGTCTGCTGATCGGTTGTTTTGTCGAGAAGGGCTTCGAGTTGGTTGCGCAGGTAGCGGTAGTAGCTTAGGCTTACAGAACAGATGGTTACAAACACACCGATAATAAGTGTCCAGTATAGGAACAGTAGTAACAAATCGAGTGTGATTGGGAATGAAAATACTACCGAAAACACCAGGAAGTTGCAAATGCCTATAAAAAGTATCAGACAGAGAATAGACAACGACTCGTGCCATATACGCCAAGGGGTGATATTCTTGTGTAATGGGCGTTCGGCAAGTCCGAAAACCAAACAGCTGCAGAATGTAACAAATCCGAACAGTAGTGATACCAAAAGCTTGTTCCCCTGATACATACTGAATCCGAACGGCTGCAGTAAATAAAGTATCAGAAACACGATGATACAATACATAATACAGTCTCTAAGCCAGTGACTGCTAATTGGAAACGGGTATTTTCGGGATAATATTGACATTTCGGGTGCAAAAATAGAATATTTTCCCGATATAACCAATTGTTTTTTGAATAAAATTATTAACTTTGCACCCAAACTATAAATTAATCAATGGAATCTACAGAAGCGTTATTGGTGCAACAGCTGAAAAATGGCGTTGATGCGGCATACAAATATCTGTATGACCAGCATTATCAGATATTGTGTCATGTGGCGGCACAATATGTGAAAGACGACTTTCTGGCCGAGACTATTGTTGGCGATGTGATATTCCATTTATGGGAGGTACGAGAGACTATAGAGATAAACACGAGTGTGCGCAGCTATCTGATGACATGCGTACGCAATCGCTGTATCGATTATTTGAAGTCGCAGTATCATAAGCGCGAGGTGGCTCATAGTGATACAGGATTAAGAGATTTTCCTGTTTTGCAGTATGTGAAAGATGATGACTACCCTCTTGGTAAATTGTTAGAGAAAGAGTTGGAGGATGAAATAATGAATGCCATAAATAGATTGCCTGATGAGTGTCGTAGGGTATTTAATATGAGCAGGTTTGAAAATAGGAAGTACAAGGAGATTGCGCAGGAACTTAAGATATCGGTTAACACTGTAAAGTATCATATTAAGCATGCGCTGGCTCTGTTGCATGAAGATCTTGGAAAGTATCTTACAATGGCTATGATGATACTTATTGAGAGCATGGCCTAAAAAATATTGAGTTCTGACTACCCTCAGAACTTTTTTTATCGTCAACCATATAACAAACAAGAATAATGATAGATAATAAGGACTATAACGAAAAAGAGATTTGGTTCTCATCGGTTAGTAAAGAAAGCCTGGCCAAGTACGATAAGGATGCAGCATATGCAGCCTTCAAGAAACGTGTGGCTGAGGCTGGTGTACAGCCCAAAGCAAAGACCTTCCGACTTGGATGGATAAAATATGCTGCAGCAGTATTACTGATGGTGGTAACGGTAGGCTATCTTTCGTATAAAGGAGGACAGAATGAGATTCAGTCATCATTTGGCGATATCGTTATAGCCACTCCGCAAGGCTCGCGTACACAATTGTCATTGCCCGATGGATCGAAGGTGTGGCTTAATGCGGGTTCTAGTATTTCGTACTCACAAGGATTTGGATACATAGACAGACTAGTTAATTTAGTGGGTGAAGGCTACTTTGAGGTGGCACATAACGAGAAATTGCCTCTTAGCGTTGTGTCGGAAAATGTATGCGTTAAGGTTTTGGGTACTAAGTTTAATTTTCGTGACTATCCGACTGATGCAGAGGCAATTGTCTCGTTGACAGAAGGCAGTGTGGCAATGTGTAGTAAGAAAAATCCGGACGAAGGACAATTGTTGAAGCCTGGACAGCGTGCTACAGTTGATAAGGAATCGGGAAAGATACACGTAGAGAGCTATGAGGTGGCTAACTCGATGAAATGGACTAACGGACGGCTGCTGTTTGATGGCGAACCGTTGCCTGACATAGTAAAGACACTGGAGCGAAGCTATAATGTTAAGATTACTATTGCTGACTGTAATTTGAGGAAACTGCGTTTCTATGGCGACTTTATCAGGCAGGAACAGACGTTGGTAGAAGTTCTAGATGCATTGGAATCCACAGGAAAACTAAGATATGAAAGAAACGGAAAGAACGTGATATTACTTAATCCTAAATAAATAACAATCAATTATGTCTAACTTAAAACCAGTTTGCCAATGAAGAAGAAGATTCTTGTTTTGTCAATCATGCTAACTGTAGGTGCATGTTGCTGGGCTCAGAGTATTCAGCTGAAGCTTAACAATGTGACAGTGAAGAAGGCAATGACAGAGCTAAAGCAAAAGAGTGGCTATTCGTTTGTGTATGAAGCCAGCGATTTAGACACTAACAAAAAAGTAAATGTGGATGCTGAGAATGCTAAGGACGCTATTGCCCAGATTCTTCAGGGACAGAATGTTACCTACGAGATTCAGGGCAAGAACGTAGTTGTTCAGCGCAAGAATGCTAACAACACTAAAGCTAATCAGGGAAAGAAACGCACCGTAAAGGGTACAGTAAAAGACAATAACGGTGAACCCGTTATCGGTGCAACTATCATGGAGAGCGGTACAAAAAACGGAACCGTAACCGACGCCGACGGTAACTTTGTTATTGAGATCGCTCCTGACTCTAAACTTGACATTACATCTATCGGTTACAAGTCGCAGACTGTTAAGCCATCAGCCACTGGCACAACATCAGTAAGCCTGAGCGAGGATAGCAATCTGCTTGACGATGTAGTTGTGGTGGGATATGGTACACAGCGTAAAAAACTGATTACCGGTTCTACCGTACACGTAACTGCCGACGATATTGCTGCCGTAAATGCTGTTGATGCTTTCGGTGCACTACAGAGCCAGGCATCGGGTATGAACATCGTGATGAATTCTGGACAGCCTGGTGAGGGTTATAAGGTTACCATACGTGGTATGGGTACTGCCGGTTCGAACACCCCTCTTTATGTAGTTGATGGTGTGCCTGGTGCAAACATCGATGATCTCTCTCCAAACGATATCGAGAGTATCGACGTACTAAAGGATGCCGCATCCAGCGCTATCTATGGTGCACGTGCATCTAACGGTGTTATCCTGGTTACTACAAAGAAAGGTAAGGCAGGCGGACATGTGCAGGTGAGCTTTGATGGATATATGGGTTGGCAGAATCCAAACACAAACGATGTGACTCCACTGAATGCCAAACAGTATATGGAGATTAACGATAAGGCCTATCAGATTCAAGGTGTGGCAACTTACGACTGGCAGAAGCTTATCCCCAAGCAGTATGCTCAGATAATGAACGGTACTTGGAATGGTACTAACTGGTTGGAGGAAACCACCATCCATAATGCCCCCATCCATAATGCTTCACTGAGTATTTCTGGTGGTAGCGAGATCTCTCGTTTTGCTCTCGGTTTCACCAAGTTTCATCAGACGGGTACAATCGGTGCTCCTGCCGATCCTAAATACGACCGCTATACTGTACGCCTGAATTCAGACTATTCGCTCATCAGGAAAAAGGGGCATGATATTCTTAAGATTGGTGAGAACGTTACTTTCTCGGCTACTGATAAGCGTGGTGTATCAGTAGGAGGTATATATGGAAACAGCATACGAAATCTTTTGGCAATGAGTCCTCTGCTGCCTGCATATAACGATGAGGGTGGATACTATGAGTATAAGGATATTCAGGCCGATGCATGGGACTTTAGTGCAGAAATGGCAAACCCATTGGCTCAGATGAAGTACGACAACGGTTTTGGATATACAAAGGTATATCGCTTGCAGACAAACTTCTTCTTGGAGTTTTCGCCTATCAAGGATCTTACCTATCGTGCCAGTGCTGGTTGGCTGTATCGCCACAGAGAGGGACGTAGCTATGTTCCGGTATATGAACTGAGCTCAAAGAAGTCGAACCCAAATGATGATGTAAGTCAGAACCAGTCTTATTCTGTACGCTGGTCTTTGGAAAATACATTAAACTGGGTAAAGTCGTTTGAGAAGCATAACATTGACGTCCTGCTTGGACAGTCAGTTGAGAAGTGGGGGTATGGTAATGGCGTAAACGTTACTAACTCTAATTCTCTCTTCCCAGGATCATTTGATCATGCCTATATTGCTAATGCCAACGTTGTTGATCCTTCGTTGACAAGCATAGGAGGTAGTCCAGAGGCACAGGGCGCCCTTTCGTCATTCTTCGGTCGTGTTAACTATAACTACGACGAGACCTATCTTCTCTCGTTGGTACTACGTGCCGATGGTTCTTCAAACTTTGCCCGTGGTCATCGTTGGGGTTACTTCCCTTCGGTATCAGCTGGTTGGGTTATAAGTAACGAAAAGTTTATGGAGAGCACTAAGGCATGGATGGACTTTCTGAAGATTCGTGCCAGCTGGGGACAGAATGGTAACTGTAACATATCTAATTTCCAGTATCTGGCAACTATAGCCCTTGACGATCCTTATTACTTCAACAATAAGGATAATCCAGCTTTGGGTGCTTATCCAAACATTCTGCCTAATGAGGACGTAAAATGGGAGACTTCTGAACAGCTTGACTTCGGTTTCGATGCACGTTTCCTTAATAACCGTCTGGGTGTGGCTTTCGACTGGTATAAGAAGACCACAAAGGACTGGTTGGTACGTGCTCCAATGTTGCTGTCGTATGGAACCAATGCTCCTTATGTAAATGGAGGTGATATCGAGAATAAGGGATACGAAATTCAGTTGAACTGGAACGATAAGATTGGTAAGGACTTCAGATACAGTGTGTCGGCTAACTTCTCGCATAATAAGAACGAGGTAACCCGACTTGCTAACTCTGAGGGTATCATCCATGGTGGTTCAAATGCTATCGCCCAGAACACAGCCGAGTTGTATCGTATACAGGTAGGTTATCCTATCGGTTACTTCTGGGGTTATGAGATGGAAGGTATCATCCAGAACGAGAAGCAGCTGCAGGAATATCTGGATCGCAACTGTAGTGGCGACAAGGCAAACTCTTTGCAGGGTGAGTCACTGCAGCCTGGTGACGTAATGTTCAAGGATGTGAACGGTAATGGTAAGATTGATAAGGGTGACGATGATAAGACCATGATTGGTGATCCTAACCCAGACTTTACCTTAGGCCTTAACATCAATATATCATATAAGGGCTTCGACTTTGCACTGAATGGTTATGGCTCATTTGGACAGCAGGTTGCTAAGAGTTACCGTCAGTTCTCTGACCATCCTGATGATAACTATTGTACTGATGTGTACACCAAGTATTGGACAGGTGAGGGCAGCACTAACCGCTATCCACGTTTCTCTGATGGTAAGACTGCAAATATGTCGGAGATTTCACGCGTATGGATTGAAGATGCCGACTTCTTCAAGATTTCAAGAATCTCACTCGGTTACGATTTCAAGCGCCTCTATTCAAAGCTTCCAGTACAAAAGTGCCGTCTCTATGTAGCACTCAGCAATTTCTTCACCTTTACAGGCTATTCAGGAATGGATCCTGAAGTGGGCTTTGGCAATGGTGCCAGCTGGGCTTCTGGTATCGACTGTGGTTATTATCCCTCAGCACGTAGCTGGCAGGTGGGTCTAAACATCAACTTTTAATTAATGAACATTATGGAAAAGAAAATCAAATATATCATAGCTTCGCTATTCTGTGTGATGCTCTTTGCGGCCTGTGATGATTTCCTTGACACAGACAACCTCACTATGAAGGATACGTCGAACTTCCCCTTGAACGAGACTGATGCCTATCAGATGGTGAATGGTATCTATGCTGTGATGAATCGCAACCTGGCCGACCCTGAGGAAGATCCGTTCTTTATTTTCGATATAGCATCAGACGACCGTCTGGGTGGAGGTAGTCAGAGTAATATCGGTGCACAGGGCGTTGACCGACTGATGAATGCCTATGTGGACTGGATGAAACCACTATGGCAGCAGCGTTATGCTGGTATCAACCGTGCTAACAACGCACTTGAGTCTATAGATAATGTAACAAACTGGACTTCGGAAACCACAAAGAAACAGTACCTCTGCGAGATATACTTCCTCCGTGCATGGTACTATTTCAATCTGGCTCAGGTGTTTAATGGTGTGCCTCTGGTATTGAGCACAGTTCCCCAGAATCTTCCAAGATCAACTGCTGATGAGGTGTATGCTCAGATAGCATCTGACTTGAAGAATGCCATTGAGATTGGTCCATCAACCAAGTATCCTGACTTTGGTGAGGGACGTGTATCTAAATGGGCTGCTGAGGGTATGATGGCTCGTGTATGGCTGTTCTATACTGGCTTCTATCAGAAGTCGGAGCTGCCTTTGGCCGAAGGTGGATCAGTATCTAAATCTCAAGTTGTAGCATGGCTTGAGGATTGTATCCAGAACAGTGGCTTCGGATTGGTATCTGACCAGCGTAATCTCTGGCCATACACAAACCCATATACTGCTAAGGATTATCTGTACGATCAGGAAAATAACCTGAATTGGGAGACTGACGAGAACAAGGAAAGTATGTTTGCCGTCAAGATGTCGAACAAGGCAGGATGGAGTGCTGATGATCATCTGCGTCATAACCGAATCGTAGAGTTCTATGGTCTGCGTAAGACCAATGAGAGTGCATTCCCATTCTCAGTTCAGGGCTACTCAAATGGTCCTGTGTGTGAAAAGCTGTGGACTGATTGGGCAGCAGATCCTGATTATGCAGGTGACTATCGTCGTGTAGGCTCTATCTGCGACCGTGCTGTAGAGATTCCTAACTATCCTGGTGATAAGGCCAAGGAGGTTGAGAATACCAACTTGTTGGCGAAGAAATATATCGGTTGTGAGGCCTATAACGAGGATCATAGTGGTAGATATCTGAGCTATGCATATTATTATGGCAGTGAGAATAATCGTCAGAGCGGTCTTACACAATCGCTTGTATGGCTCCGCTTTGCCGATGTTTTGCTGATGCATGCAGAACTCTCCGATGGTAAGGTCATATATAATGGAAAGAATGGCGTTAATGCAGTTCGTCAGCGTGCAGGTTTGGATGATATCCCTTACAGCTTGGCAAACCTGAAGAAGGAACGTCGTTATGAGCTTTGTTTCGAGGCCCTGCGTTGGAACGATCTGCGTCGTTGGGGTGATGTGGCCGAGAAAGTAAAGAATCAGGTAGGTAATAAGATACTGAATCAGGGTATTGAAGGCGAATATGCCTTTACTAACGATTATATGCAGCGTTATAAGGATACCGGCGGTGGTTTCTTCAAAATTCCAGAGGACCAGGTTACACTCTCAGAAGGCGTTCTGGAGCAGAATCCAGGATGGGGAGATGGTACCAACTGGGCAAAGGGTGACCTTCCTTACAAATTCAAATAATACTTAAATCTAAAAAATCGGGGTATGTTATTTGGACATACCCCGTTTTTTTATTATCTTTGCACCCAAACTAAAAACGAATAGTATGATTGAAGTAGTAGATTTTAGCAAAACCAATTCGGTACTCAACCTGTATATGGCTGAGTTGAGAGACAAGAACTATCAGAAGAACCGACTGCTGTTCCGTCATAACATCAAGCGCATAGGCGAGATGATGGCGTATGAACTGTCGAAGACTCTGGAGTACAAAACCAAGACTATCACCACACCTCTGGGAACAATTGATATTCCCCTGCCAAAGGAGGATATGGTGGTAGCTACGGTGCTGCGTGCAGGACTGCCCTTCCATGAGGGCTTCTTGAATGTGTTCGACAAGGCTGACAATGGTTTTGTGTCAGCTTTCCGTATGTATATCAATAGAGAGCATACCGAGGTGGGTGTACATACAGAGTATATCGCCACACAAAGCGTGAAGAACAAAACACTGTTGGTGGTAGACCCCATGCTGGCTACCGGAGGAAGTTTGGCTGCTGCAATTGAATCGCTATTGGAGTCGGGCAAACCAAAGAAAATTCATTTGTGCTGTGTGATAGCTGCTCCCGAGGGAATCGAAGTGGTGAAAGAGGCATTGCCTGATGGTTCTACTATCTGGTGTGCGGCCATCGACCAGGGTATGAACGAACAGAAGTATATCGTACCAGGATTTGGCGACTGCGGCGATCTGTGCTACGGTGAAAAGCTTCAAAGTTTCCGTAAACACGCTGATAAATAAAAAAAGAATCCCGCTCAAAACCGAGCGGGATTTCTTTTTATATTTAGATGAGGTGGAGTGTTCCCATCAGGTAAACCAGACCGAAGCCTAATGCCATTGAAACAATACCCATGATGATACCAATCTTAGACATTTGTGACTGCTTTACATAGCCTGTTGCAAATGCCAGAGCATTTGGTGGGGTAGAGATAGGCAGAATCATAGCTGATGAGGCTGCAATAGCTACGCCGATAAGAACGGTTGGTGTTCCGCCGATAGGAGCCAGCTTGTCACCCATAGCACCGCAAACCATAGCCAAGATGGGCATCAGCAGAGCTGCAGTAGCTGAGTTAGAGATGAAGTTACTGAGCAGGTAGCAGATAGCACCACCAATCAGTAGGATGAGTATTGGTGAGAACTCGCCGAATGGGATGCTCTCTACGGCATTGGCTGCCAAACCTGAAGAGTTAAGACCATAACCCAGTGCGAAACCACCGGCTACCATCCAGATCACACTCCAGTTAATCTGCTCAAGGTCACGCTTATTGATAACGCCAGTAAGAGCGAAAACACAGAATGGAATCATTGCTACAGTATTGGCGTTGATGCCAGTAACCTGGTCAGAAAGCCAAAGGAGTACAGTAACGATGAATGTGATGATTACAACAGTAGACTGGAAGCCCTTTTGCATGCCACCGTCAATCTTCAGTTCAATCGTCTTCTGACTGAATGGGAAGAACTTGAGCAACAGGCGCCAACTGATAAACAGCAGCAGGATAACCAGTGGGAACATGAACATCATCCACTGTCCGAAACCAAGACCCATATTCAATCCCTCAGGATCGTTCAAGTACTTCAGAGCGATAGAGTTAGGAGGTGTACCGATAGGGGTTCCCATACCACCAAGGTTGGCAGCAACGGGGATAGACATGGCCAATGCAATTCGGCCCTTACCCTCGGGAGGCAGCTGGTGGAACACAGGGGTGAGGAATGTCAGCATCATAGCAGCAGTAGCTGTGTTAGATACGAACATCGAGAATAAACCGGTGATGAGCAGGAAACCTAACAGTACCATCTCACTACGTGTGCCAAAGGGGCGGAGCAGAACTTTTGCCAGCTGTGCATCAAGACCAGTTTTAGTAGCGGCAATAGCCAATACGAATCCACCGATGAACAGCATGATGATAGGATCGGCAAACGAAGCCATCACGCCTTTGTGCGAGAGCAACTTGCCTACTACTTCTGGGTCGACCATAGGTTTGATACCGCTGTCGGAGCAGAATAGCAGCATCAATACGATGATAGCAATAGATGTTGCCCACGATGAAACAATCTCGAGAATCCACATCAATGTAGCAAACGCAAAGATAGCAATGACACGCTGCTGTATAACGGTTAAGTTCTGGATGCCAAACCACTCGGATGGCATATTCCAAAGTAACAATGTAACGAGAGCTACCAAGGCTATCTTGATAGCACGTTTAGTACCATCGGCAGGATGGTATTTACGCTGGTGACGCATCTTGTGATACGCCTCAACGAGGTTAAATCCTTCGTAAATGTGAAACATATTGTTATAAAGTTGTTATTTATTATTTGGTTTCAAGCTTAAAAATCGAGCGCAAAGTTACAACTATTTTCTTAATTCCAAATTCTTTACTATTAATTAATTGGAATAATGAGTGTATATTAACACAAAATCATCCCTATGGTAATTTGCCATAGGGATGATTGATATGTGGAGTTTGCAAACTCGCGATTTATTTCAAGTTTTATTTCACCTCCCAGATGTCGTTGGTTTCAAGCAGCTCCTCGAAGTTGTGATACTTCTTCTGAGCCGATACCTCAGCAAGCTGAGCGTGAACGGCATCATTATAGGTAGGAGCCTCAACATCGCGGATAACACCGAGTGCGATGGGAAATCCATCCTCTGGAGTCATCATGGCGAGCTTAAGCTGCAGGGTGTTGTCCTCACAGTGAGCGTCGTGAACCAGTACATCGTCGATGGTATAGCCATCCTTACCGATTTCTACAACCTTTAGGCCAAAGCCCTGCTGTACCAAACCGAACTCGTTGTTCTCTCCGAAAACAAGTTTCTCGCCATGCTTTACATAGATGGCGTTCTTCTTACGACCCTCGTTGTTGTAAACCACATCGTGGCAGTGGTCGTTGAAGATAACGCAGTTCTGCAGAACCTCAGTTACACTTGCACCCTTGTGCTCGTAAGCTGCCTTCAGAACCTCAACAGTTCCTTTTGCATCGGTAGCCACGCAGCGTGCAAAGAAGTGTCCGCGTGCACCAAAGCAGAGCTCAGCTGGACGGAATGGATCCTCTACAGTTCCGTAAGGGCTTGACTTAGATACGAAGCCACGAGGTGAGGTAGGTGAATACTGGCCCTTGGTCAAACCATAGATACGGTTGTTCAAGAGAATCATATTCAGGTCGATGTTACGACGATTGGCGTGGATAAAGTGGTTACCACCGATAGCCAGTCCGTCACCATCACCACTAACCTGCCATACGGTGAGGTTTGGGTTGGCAACCTTTGCGCCTGTAGCGATGGCTGCAGCACGACCGTGGATGGTGTTCATGCCATAGGTAGCCATATAGTGGGGCAGACGGCTTGAGCAGCCGATACCGCTGATAACTGCTACGTTCTCGGGAGCTACGCCTATCTCGGCCATAGCCTTATGGAGTGAAGCCAGGAAGAAGTGGTCGCCGCAACCTGGGCACCAACGAGGCTGGCCTTTCTTAAAATCTTGTGCTGTATAACTCATAATAGTTTACTTCTTTAAAATGTCCTCGAATGCGTTGACTAACTCTTCTACAACGAATGGCTGGCCCTTTACCTGATTGAACTGGTAAGGAACGAAACCATCGACCTTCATGCGGAGGTAAGCAGCGAGCTGACCCATGTTCTGCTCGGCTACAACCACCTTCTTGTACTTCTTCAGTACGTCGGCAGTGTTCTTTGGCAGTGGGTTCAGATACTTGAACTGAGCCTGAGCTACCTTGTAACCCTTAGCACGGAGCTCGTCCATTGCAGAGTGCAGATGGCCGTAAGTAGAACCGAAGCCTACAATCAGCAGATCTGCATCAGCATCGCCATCAACTTCGAGGTCGGGCACCTGAATGTTATCAATCTTCTGCTGGCGCAGACGTGTCATCAGGTCGTGGTTCTCAGGGTTGGTAGAGATAGCACCTGTCTCAGAGTCCTTCTCAAGTCCGCCAAGGATATGAGTGAATCCCTCGCGACCAGGAACAGCCCAGTAGCGTGTTCCGTTCTCGGCACGCATGTATGGAGTCCACTTACCCTTCAGCTCCTCAGGAACGTATGGAGGATTGATAGCATCGAGCTTAGCCATCTCTGGCAGCTTGAATGCACCAGAACCATTAGCGATATATGCATCGGTGAGCAGTACAACAGGAGTCATATGCTCGAGGGCAATCTTGGCAGCCTGATAGGCAGCGTCGAAGCAGTCGGCAGGACTGGTAGCGGCCATTACAGGCATTGGGCTCTCACCGTTACGTCCGAAGAGTGCTTGCAGCAGGTCGGTCTGTTCACTCTTGGTTGGCAGACCTGTAGCAGGACCACCACGCTGTACGTCGAGAACCACCAATGGAAGCTCCATGATAACAGCCAGGTTCATAGCCTCGCTCTTAAGGCAAACGCCAGGACCAGAGGTAGAGGTAACGCCGAGTGCACCTGCGAACGAAGCACCAAGTGCTGATGCGCAACCGCTGATCTCGTCCTCACACTGAACGGTGATTACACCGCATGACTTATGCTTGGAGAGCTCATGCAGAACATCGGTAGCAGGTGTGATAGGATATGAGCCCAGGTAGAGGCGCAGGCCAGCCTTCTCGGCAGCTGCGATGAAACCATAGGCTGTAGCCTTGTTACCAGTGATGTCCATATAGCGTCCAGGAGTCTTCTCCTTGGTTTCTACACGGTAAACATTGATGGCACTTGAGTGAGTGTTGTGTCCGTAGTCCCAACCAGCCTGGATAACCTTGATGTTAGCCTCAGCGATAGCTGGCTTCTTGGCAAACTTCTCCTTCAGGAAGTTGCCTACCAGGTTCAGGTCGCGGTCGAAGAGCCAGCAAACAAGTCCGAGAGCGAACATGTTACGGCACTTAAGCATTGCCTTGTTATCCATTCCGCTGTCAGCCAGACAGTCCTTAACCATAGTGGTAAGTGGGCACTGGATTACACTGTCTGGGTCGATACCCATCTCGCCGAGGTAGTCTTCAGTCTTGAACTGAGCCTTCTCCAGATCCTTAGGACCAAATGAGTCGGTGTCGATGATGATGGTTGCACCAGGCTTGGCATAACGATACTGAGTCTTAAGTGCTGCAGCGTTCATTGCAACCAGAACATCGCACTTGTCACCAGGGGTGTAGACCTTACCAGCGCCGATGTGTACCTGGAAACCAGACACACCAGTAAGCGAGCCTTGCGGGGCGCGGATATCAGCGGGATAGTCGGGGAACGTAGAAATGCCATTACCAACGGTGGCACTGACCGTAGAGAAGATGTTTCCAGCGAGCTGCATTCCGTCGCCAGAGTCACCAGAGAAGCGTACAACCACTTGGTCTAGCTCCTTCACTTCCAATGTTTCTGCCATAATATTTCGTTTAATTACTAACTTTTGGGGTGCAAATTTATTCATTTCTGACGGGAAAACCAAAAGAAAACGCAAAAAATGCGAATTTAGGCCCGAAAAATTGTCATAAATGCATAAATCAGGTTTTTTGTAGTGACAATATGAAACCTGCCCGACAGCCCTCAAATGGTTTCTCTGCGAGTTCGAGCATGCCACCTTGTTGTATCATCATCCTGCGGCTTAATGACAACCCGATGCCGCTACCGCTACGTTTTGTGGTAAAGAATGGCACAAAAAGTGACTGTCGGTTTTCGGCAGGAATTGGCATGCCGTCGTTTCCTACGTACAAGGTAAGTGGTTGGTTATGGGATGTTTCTTCATTATTTATTAAAGCGATTACTATCTTCTGTGCTTCTGCCTCTATGGCGTTTTTTATAAGGTTTATCAATACTTGTCGCAACATACCTGCATCGGCATTTACATTGATGCCTGAAGGTACGTTGATTTCCCAACTTACTTGTGGATAAGCCCTGCAGATGTCATCCAGTATCTGTCTTAGCTGGATATCCTTCAGTACGGGTTTCTCCAGTTCCGACATCTTTCGATAGTTGGCAACGAAATCGCTCAGATGGCGTGATGTGTCGTGAATGGCGCGTATGCCATCTTCAAGTGGTGTGCCTTTTACGTCGGTGCGGTTTAGCATCGATTGGCTGATACTGGTGATGGGGGCTGTGGCGTTCATCATCTCATGTGTCAGCACACGAGTTAGCCGCTCCCATGATTCAACCTCGTTTTGGCTTACTTGTTGGCGGATGATGCTACCTAACTGGTTGAGTGTCTCTTGCATAGCACGCTCACCTGGCAGCAGCCCATTTGTAGGCAGTCGGAAGGTGAAGTCTTGATTGCGGATGGCTTCCTGCATCAAGTGGGCACGTAGTCGCAGTTTCCGCTGGTGATGGAAATACGCAACACCTACCACCAAACACCCCACACCTATTATAATATATAGAGTAATCATAGCTCTCAGTTCTTAGTCCTCAACTAATTCAGTCGCTTCATCTTGTTGTATAGCGTCTGTCGCGTGATGCCTAGTAACTCTGCTGCTTGAGTAAGATTTCCGTGACAATGGTCGATGGTACGGCGGATGTGGTCCTTCTCAATCTCGTCAAGACTGACAATCTCGTTCTTCATGTCGAGCACATCTTTCAGTTTGTGCACCAGTTCGTCGTTGTCCCAAGGTTTGGTTATAAAGTCGGCTGCTCCGCTCTTCAATCCCTTTACCGCCAGATTCACATCAGCGTATGCTGTCAGTAGTACTATTGGCGTTTCAGGATGCTGCTTGCGTATGGTGCGAAGCCAAAACAGTCCCTCCTGTCCGTTGTTTACACCAAGCGTGAAATTCATGTCCAACAGAATGATATCGATGTTCTGCTGAGCCATTAGCTTCAGTATTTCATCTGGTTTGCTCGTTGTCAGTACTTGGTCGAAAGTCTCGTCAAGCAGATAGTGCATCGCCGTCAGTATCGAGGCGTTGTCGTCAGCGATTAATATAGTTCCGTATTTGTTCATGGGTGCAAAGTTACTACTTTCTGTCTAAAAATCATACATCTGAGTGTATAAATTTTAGACGTTCTGTTTTTGTGAAGAGTAAATACCATTTATGCTAGTAGTAAAACACCTATCTTTGCAGTACAAAATTTAAATGATTATGGTAAGAACTATTCTCTGTTTCTCTATCTCTCTGTGTTTCCTTTCTGTACAGGCTCAGATGTTGAACATGCGGCAATGTATGCAGTATGCTGTAGAACATAACCACGATGTGAAGCGGGCCGAGTTGGAACTCGACAACTATAAGGCTCAGAAGACAAGCGCCATTGGCAACTTCTTGCCTTCGATGGATGCAGGCATTGGTGCCCAGTATAACTTCGGACGTGCTATCGACCCAGAAACTAATACCTATACTGATGTCAGCACCTTTTATAATGGTTATCAGTTGTCGGCCTCGTTGCCAGTATTCGATGGGTTCAGTCGCCTGAATGCACTTAAAGCCGCTAAGGCTAGCATGCTGATGGGACGAGCCGGCTTGCGCCAGCGTCAGGACCAGACTGCGCTTGATGTGCTACAAGCCTATGTCAATGTGGTTTATTACGATGGGCTGGTTAAGATGGCTGATGAGAAAGTGATGGAGACGATGTTGTTACTCAAGCAGGTACGCCTGCTGGAAGAGGTGGGGCGTAAGAGTGCTGCCGATGTGGCTCAGGTGGAATCGCAGAAGGCCGAAGCCGACTACGAGTTGATTCGTCAGCAGAACCTCTTTGCCTCGGCCTTACTGGAACTGAAGAAGACCATGAGCTATCCCATAAACGATAGCCTTAGCCTTGAATTTGTTCCCAACGTGGGAACATTTCATTCCCAACGTGGGAATATTTTATTCCCAACGTGGGAAAAAATTCTGGATAACGAACACCATCCAGAGTTGCTCCGTGCCCGCTATCAGATGCAGGCTTCGAAGCACGAGTGGCATCAGGCTCGTGCCTCTCTCTTACCTGCTCTCTCTTTGAGCGCGGGCCTGAGTACCACTTATTTTAAGACGCTGAACTCTGAAACTGCGACCTCGTTCAGCAGTCAGTTTAAGAACAATATGGGTGAGTATGTAGGCGTTTCGCTCAGCATACCGCTCTTTAACCGCCTACAGTCAATCGCCAATGTCCGCAGGGCGAAAAACAACTATAAGATGGCGTGCGAGGCTTATGAGCAGAAGCATCTGGAGTTGGAAAAACTGAGTCGCGAGGCTTGGAACGATTGGCAGGGCTATCTGAAGCAGACGGTTCAGATGAAGAAAAAGGTTGAGGCCGACTCGCTGGCCTATCAGCTCACACGGCGCCAGTATGAGGAAGGGCTCTCTACAGCTATCGACCTGCATACTACGTCATCGCAGTTGCTCAACTCAAAGGCAACCCTGCTGCAATGTCAGCTGATGACGATGGTGAAACACGAATTAGTAAGATATTATAATGGCGAAACAATATGGACAGAGTAATTGAAAAGACAAGGACACAACAGTTTAAGAAGTATTGGCTGCATTTGGTTGGTGGGTGTCTGGTGTTGGGTGTTGGTGGTTGGCTGGTGTTTGGCAATCATGCCTCGACACTCAAGGTGAACCGCGACGAGCTGACCATCAGCGACGTGCAGCGTGCTGAGTTTAAGGACTATGTGCGTACCAACGGACAGGTATTGCCTATCCAGGTGGTGCAGATATCGCCCGAGGAAGGTGGCATAGTGATGGAAAAGGTGGTAGAAGAAGGTACACACGTAAAGAAAGGCGATGTCATCGTAAGATTGTCGAACTCGAACCTCGACCTGCAGATTCTGAATGCTGAGGCAGAGTTGGCTGAGAAGCAAAACCTGCTGCGCAACACTCAGGTGGCTATGCAACAGGACCGACTGAACAACCAGACGGAGCAGGCACAGTTGGATATGGACACCCAGCGCAAGCAGCGCACCTACGATCAGAACAAACGCTTGTATCAGGAGAAGCTGATTAGCAAGGAGGATTACATCAAGTCGCAAGAGGACTATCAGCTCTCTGCCAAGAAGCGCTCGCTCATCTCCAAGCGTCTGAAGCAGGACTCTATCTATCGTACCGTTCAGATGGACCAGATGGAGGATAATCTGCAGAATATGCGCAAGAATGTGGTGCTGGTGCGTCAGCGTAAGGACAAGCTCGAGATACGCTCTGCCATCGATGGCGAGCTGGGACTGCTCGATGTCGAACTCGGTCAGAGCATCCAGCCTGGACAGAAGATTGGTCAGTTGAACGACCTCTCGGATTATAAGGTACAGGCCAGCATCGACGAGCATTATATCGATCGCGTTCGTCCAGGTCTTACCGCCACCTTCACCCGTGGCGACAAGCAGTACCAGCTGCAGGTGCGCAAGGTGTATCCAGAGGTGCGCGATGGCAAGTTCCGCTGCGATTTCGTGTTTAAAGGTGCGAGGCCTGAGAATATCCGTTCTGGTCAGACCTATTATATCGATCTTGAGTTGGGACAGCCCGAGCAGGCCGTCATCATCCCTCGTGGCACCTTCTTCCAGACCACAGGTGGCCAATGGATATTCGTGATGGACAAGAGTGGACAGAAAGCCTATCGCCGTGAGATTCGCGTAGGTCGCCAGAACCCTCAGCACTACGAGATTCTCGAAGGTCTTGAGCCAGGCGAGCGTGTCGTGACCAGTGGCTACGAGGCATTTAAGGATAATGAAGTATTGATAATAAAGTAAAAAATAATGTTGAAAAGGCTCGAATACAGGAAGATTGTGTATTTTTGCAGGCAGAATCATAAATAGACGATGATGAAACAGAAATATGCCGTCGTGATATTGTTGGCCATGATCGTAGCATCAGGGCTGACGAGTTTCAGAAGTTATCGGGCTACGGAAAGAATAGTGGCCGAGGATATGGCTTGCGCGCTGACGAAAGCGTTGGACCAGCAGCAGAGCGATGTCATCAGTACCGACACCATCCGTGTGTTTAACAGCTATCTCAAGTTGGACGAGCTTCGTGGTAATGCCGTGCTGGCTGTGACCACCCGACAAAACGGCTTGCGCTGCGAACCTAAGTGCTCTGCCGCTACCATTTTTGCAATGTCTGACCAGCGACCAGCTTCAGTCTTGTGGACGATGGCGTGGTTGTGGGCTTTCTTCTGTTTCTGGCATTATCGCAAACAGGTAAATCTTGTGGCGTTTGGCGGTCTGGCTTATGCTGAGGCCGAAGGCCGTTTCTACGATACGAAGGGCCAGCAGGTAAGGCTCACCCCTATGCAACAGCAACTCATGGAGATGTTCTTCCGTAGCGACTCGCATCAGCTCTCGAAAACAGAGATATGCGATGCCCTTTGGCCTAAGAAGGATGATGCTAACGATACGCTCTATACCCTGATTCGACGCTTAAAACCCATCATTGAGGCGCATTCCAATCTGATGATAGAGTCAGATAGAGGTCGTGCTTACGAGTTGAAAGTCAAATAGTTAGCCGTCTGTCAGCTAATTGTCAGACAAATGTCAGGCAAATCATTCGTCAGAGCCAGAATCTCTTCATACCTTTGCTGTCGAAAAAACGGCAAACGTATGATACAACAGAAAACATTTACGAAACTCAACACCAGTGTGGCGTGGCTTGTTTTTGCCATTGCCGCTGTGGTGTATGGTCTGACTGTAGAGCCAACAGCCAGTTTGTGGGACTGTCCCGAATTTATTGCGTGTGGCTATAAATTAGAGATCGGTCATCCGCCTGGGGCACCTATCTTCATGCTGGCAGCCAATCTCTTTTCGCAATTTGCCAGCGATACGGCCCACGTTGCTTTGATGGTCAATCTGCTCTCAGCACTACTGAGTGCAGGCTGTATCTTTTTCTTGTTTCTCACCATCACTTATCTGGCCAGAAAACTCATCTGTCCTGCTCTCGATGGCATGACAAAGTCAGATGTCATCAGGATCGAGGCTTGTGGCGTGGTGGGCGCTTTGGCCTATACCTTCAGCGATACCTTCTGGTTCTCGGCTGTTGAGGCCGAGGTTTATGCCTTTTCAAGTTTCCTGACGGCCTTGATGTTCTGGTTGATACTGAAATGGAGTGATGAGGCTGATGAGGCTTGTGCCGACAGATGGCTTGTTCTGATAGCTTATATCACAGGTTTGTCTATAGGTGTTCATCTGCTTTGTTTGCTTTGTCTGCCAGCAATGGCGTTTGTGGTTTATTTTCGTCGAGCGAAGCAGGTTAGCATGCAGGGCATATTCAAAACGGTTTTTGCGGGGGGACTGCTGGTGGCAATTGTGCTTTATGGGCTTATACCGGGTGTGGTCACAATTGGCGGCTGGTTTGAGCTGCTGTTTACCAACGTGATGGGATGTGCCTACAATACCGGACTTATCTGCTATATCGTTCTGTTGGCAGGTATGCTGGTTACCTTATATTATAAGGCTAAGCAGCGAATGGTGAAACTGTCATTGGCTTGCCTGCTCATGATATTGGTTGGCTATAGCAGCTATGGCGTTATCTTTATCAGAGCCAAAGCCCGTCCCCCTATGTGTGAAAATGCGCCTGACAACATTTTCTCGTTAGGCAGTTATCTGAATCGCGAGCAATACGGCAAAACGCCGTTGTTCTATGGTCCAGCCTATAGCAGCGAGGTAGCCTATGAGGCGCAAGGCGACTATATGGTGGCTAAGCATCGTGAGGGCAAGGCCATCTATCGTCCAGTGGCCGACTCTACGAAGCAGGCCTACGAGGTGGTGCGCCACGATATCGACTATGTGCATCAGAACAACATGCTCTTCCCTCGTATGCATTCTGCACGCCATGCGCAGGCCTACGAAGACTGGTTAGGAGGTGTGGAGAAGCAGAACGGCATACCCACGATGGCAGAGAACCTGCGTTTCTTCCTGTCGTATCAGGTGGGCTTTATGTACTGGCGCTATTTCCTGTGGAATTTCGTTGGTCGTCAGAACAATATCCAGGGAAACGGTGAGGTGGAACATGGCAACTGGATCACAGGGTTCCGATGGATTGACGACCTGTTGTTAGGCTGCGACACCTCGAAACTGCCCTCTGATTTGGCACAGAACAAAGGGCGTAACGTGTTTTATGCGATGCCGCTCATACTTGGATTGATAGGTATGTTGTGGCAATGGCGCCGAGGGCGGGAAGGCCGCCAGCAGCTGCTGGTTGTCATGCTGCTGTTTCTGATGACGGGTTTGGCCATCGTGGTCTATCTCAATCAGACGCCACTCCAGCCTCGTGAGCGCGACTATGCCTATGCAGGCTCCTTTTATGCCTTTGCCATCTGGATTGGTCTGGGTGTAGCTGGTCTTGCTGCGCGCTTAAAATATCTTTCGCTGGCTTGTATTCTGGTGCCCCTTCAGATGGTTTCGCAGACATGGGACGACCACGACCGCTCTGGTCGCTATACCTGTCGCGACTTTGGGGCTAACTATCTGGAGAGTATGCAGCGTGAGGGGCATCCCATCATCCTGACGGATGGCGACAATGATACGTTCCCGCTTTGGTATAATCATGAGGTGGAAGGACTGCGGACGGATACGCGTGACTGTAATCTTGAATATCTGCAGACCGACTGGTATATCGACCAGATGAAGCGCCCAGCCTACGATTCGCCGGCTCTGCCCATCAGTATGAGTCACGAAGACTATAAGGAGGGCCGACTGGAGTATGTGCCCATAGATACCGATAGTATCACGATTGGCCAGACAGTCATCTCGCTGAAAGACAAAAAGGGCCTGTACAAGAATGAGCTGATGGTGCTCGAGATGCTGTCGCAGGCTAACTGGCAGCGTCCTATCTATACCTCTGTCAGTCTGGGGGCAAGCATGTTGTCTTTCCTTCATGATCACTTGGTGCTTGAGGGACTTGCCTATCGTGTCAGTCCTACAGCCACAGGGCAGCAGGTAGATGTGGAGCGCCTTTACGATAACATCATGCATCGTTTCCGCTATGGTGGCCTGAACAAGGAAGGCATCTATGTGGATGAGGATGTAAAACGCATGGCCAATACCCATCAGCTGATTATGGGAATCCTTATCGACTCGCTCTTGCAGCAGGGCGACCTCAAACGGGCGCTATCCGTATGTCAGAAATGGCAAAAGGAGATGCCATCTGCAAATGTGCCTTATACCGATTCGGCTTTGTCGATGGCCCGCTGTTATTATCTAGCCAGCCAGCCAGAAAAAGGCGACGCGATTGTCAGCAATCTGTTGAGTCGCTCTGTTGAGTGGCTATCGTGGATAGATACGATTACGCCTTGGCGTCGTAACAGTTCGATCTATTCGCAATACGAATGGCAGCAAACCATGCAGAAGGCGCTCATCGTGGCCGAACAATTCAAAAGAACCAAATTGTCAAATCAATATATTAAACAGTATGAACACTTTATCAAATAGAATTTTTGTGGTAGCCTGCGTGCTTATTATCTTAGGTTACATTCTGATGTCGGGTCCAGGCAGCACAGAGGCCTATTTCAACCCGGATATATTCTCTCCTCGCAGAATTGTCATTGCCCCAATGCTTTGTTTGGCGGGTTATCTGCTGATAATAGTAGGTATTTTGAAGAAGGTGTAAAAGAATCATACGCCGGGGTGTCTAATTATTAGACAATCTGCTTCCGCCAGGGTGAAAAACCTTGGCGGATTCGTTTTTATGGCGTAATTTTGCATCAGAAATCATAAATTAATTACGATATGAAGAGTTATTTCAGATTCCTTTCGCGCAACAAGCTATATACCTTAATAAATATAGCAGGTTTGGTAGTGTCGCTGATGTTCATCATCCTGATGGGTGACTATACCTGGCGCCAGTTTACGATCGACTCGTGGCATAAAAACGCCGACCAGATTGTTCTGATAGGTAGTCAGGATAATTTCTTTATGTGGCCTCAGGCTGCCACCGATATCAAAGCGATGTGCCCTGAGGTGGAGCAGACGTGCTGCGTGATGAGCCAGAGTGGAAAAATCAAATATGGCGACCGCGTGGTGGAAGATGGCGACGACAAGAGTACGATCATGCTGGCCGACTCTACTTTCTTCAACTTCTTCGACTATGAGTTGACGCAGGGTAACAAGCGTTATGCACTTGATAAACCCGATAAGTGCGTGATTACAGAGCGACTGGCTAAGCGCTTGTTTGGCGATAAGAACCCTATGGGTGAGTCGATTCAGATTACTGGCGAACGCCATGTACGTATCGGGCATGACGACCCTTACGACAGTACGCTGGTATATACCGTTAGTGCGATAGCCAAGGACTTTGATCATACGGTACTGCCCAACGAAACGCAGATTATCGTGAGCATGCAGCGCTATCCGCAGGTGATGGGCTATCAGCTCGAGAATTACACAGCGGCCTATGGCCCCAATGGTGTTAGTAAGGTATTCTTCATGCTGCACCCAGGCACCAGTCTCGATAGCAAGAAGTCTGTTATTGCCGATTATCTGGATAAGAATTACTATGGTAAGTGGAAGGCTACGGAGCTGACCTTTACGTCACTCAAAGACATTATGTTTGCGCCACAGAACAATGGAGCGGGCATGCAGAAAGGCGACAAAACACGGCTCCACATCTTGTTGGCTGCCGTGTTGGCCATCCTGTTCTTTGCCATCAGTAACTACATCAACCTGACTGTTGCCAATACGGGCTTCCGTGCCAAGGAGATGGCCACCCGAAAACTCTTCGGTAGTAGTCAGAAGGATATCTCGTTGAAGTTGATTGCCGAATCAACCCTGATGGTAGCTGTATCGTTTGCCATCGGTCTGGCTTTAGCCTTTGCCTTGCAGGATGAGGCTATCGATTTGTTTAAGGGTAAGATCGACCTTGCTGGCGACTTCAGTCTGGGCACCGTTAGTGTCAGCATCGCTTTCATCCTGTTGGTGGGTATCATCTCGGGCATCATGCCTTCGTGGCAGATTTCACGTTTCCAGCCTATCGACATCGTGAAGGGCAGTTTCCGCTATCGCTCCAAGATGGTGCTGAGCAAGATCTTTATCATTCTGCAGAATGTAGTTACGGTAGTGATGCTTACTTCGGCGCTTGTGATTTGGTTGCAACTCAACCATCTGATTCATGCACCGCTGGGTTACAATACTGAGAATATGTTTGTTGTCTCAGCGCCCGAAGGTAAAGATCAGACGGTAAGAAACCTCCTGGAGAAGATGCCTTTTGTGGAGAAAATAGGTACGTTCGAGAAAACCTCGCTGGCTACTGGTAGCTGTAGCATGCAAAGTGTGACGCGTAACGATAAATTGGTGATTCTCTACTTATTAGACCTTGACAAAACGGCCTACGACCTTTATGGGTTTAAGAAAAAGAAAGACTATGGACAAACCAGTGATGGTTACTATCTGACGGAGGAAACCATGCGCCAGATGGAATATACCGACACCACCACACAGACTGTTTGGAATAAACCTATCGCTGGTGTGCTTAACGATATCCATCGTATCAATGTGTTGCAAGGTGTTGAGCCTTTTGTCATCCAATTCAAGGATACATTCGAATATCCTTCGTTCCTGGTGAAGACCAATGGCGACAAGCAGGCCAAGGCCGCCTTTATTGATATGCTGAAGGAACAAGGTGTGCCCGAGGCCGATATGGAGTGGTATGTGCAGTCGCTCGAGGAAAACATTGCCAACACCTTCGAGGATCAGCAGAATACATTGAAAATCATCTCGCTCTTTACCATTGTGGCGATTGTAATTTCGGTGATGGGCTTCATCGGCATGTCGCTCTTCTTTATCCGTCAGCGACAGAAGGAGATAGCCATCCGCAAAGTGATGGGCTCTACATCGCGCGAGGTGCTGTTGTTGATGCTCCGCACGTTCTCCATCCCCTTGTTGATTTCGTTTGTCATCGCTGTGCCCATCTCGTGGTACTTCATGAGCGACTGGCTCTCGAACTTCAGTTATCGCATCGCGCTCAGCCCATGGATCTTCGCTGTAGCTGGGTTTACCTGCTTCATCATTTCCATGCTCACCGTCATCGTCCAGAGCTGGCACGCTGCTTCTGAGAATCCTATTAATAATATAAAGACAGAATAAAGTTACAACTATGAACGTATTAAAATCTCTCAATCAGCGAGGACAGCACAACTGGATCAAAATCCTTTGTCTGGCTGTAGGTCTGGCTACGGGTATCGTACTGATAGGCAAGGCAGGCTTCGAGCAGTCGTGGGACAGTTTCTTCCCAACGAGCGACCGTACCTACGTGGTCTATGAAGAAGTGATTCGCGATGGCGAATATCAGCACTACTCACAAACGGCTGGTGCTATAGCGCCTGGCTTGAAACGCTACTGCCCGCAAGTTGAGGCGGCCACTCGCTATACACCAATAGCCTGGGATATGCCGATTGTGACTGACGACGACAAGCGTGTTCGTACCAACTTTGCCCTCGTAGATAGCTGTTTCTTCGATGTGTTCCCCTTCCGTGTGCTGGCAGGTAATGCCAAGAAAACGCTCAGTCAGGTGGACTGGTGTATGATTCCCCTCTCGCTGGCCGAGAAATTGGCTGGGAGTTCCAATCCTCTCAGCTTGGTGGGTAAGAAAGTGTACTATAACAAGCGCGGCAGTTGGGCCATCACCATTGGTGGTGTGTATGAGGATGTGCCTCTCAATTCTCGTCTGCACGGCATGGAGGTGATGGTGTCGATGCCCAGCATTACAAATATTATGTGGGACGGTCGCGAGAACTGGGTGGGTAATGATCGCTATTTTGGCTATGTGCGCCTGGCTGAGGGTGTAAGCCCCGACGACCTGAAACCCCAGATTAAGAAGATGCAGCAAGAAAACCTGCCTCAGGAGGAACTGAAGAAGGCTGGCGTGGATCTTGGCTTCTCCGTTGGTTCTTTGAGCGAGCATCATACGAATGATGATGCCACGCGCCGCATGACGTGGATTATCTCCATCCTGGCTACTGTGCTCATTGGCTGTGCCGTGATGAACTACCTGCTGCTGGTGATTGGCGGTGTCAGCCGTCGGGCGCGCGAGATGGCTGTGCATAAGTGCTATGGTGCTGAGGCGCGTCATATCTATCTGAGTGTGATTGTGGAGAGTCTTTGCCACCTATTGCTGTCGTTGGTGCTCGCAGCTCTATTGCTGTTGGTGTTCAAAGACACCATCGAAGAGTTGGTAGGCGCACCGCTCCTGGTATTGTTGCAGTTGGATAGCAATGTGCTTATGATCTCGCTCACTTGCCTGCTGGTGCTGGTGGTTACGGGCTTGGTGCCTGGCTGGATCTACACCCATATCCCTGTGACGGCAGCCTTCAAGAACTACAGCCACACGCATCGCTTGTGGAAACTCCTGCTGCTGGGCTTGCAGTTTGCTTCTGCCACCTTCCTCATCGTGCTGCTGATGGTGGTGGGCCGACAGTATCAGCTGATGGTGAACGATAATCCTGGCTATGATTACACCAATCTGGGAATGGTCGATATAGATGGTGTCTCAAAAGAGCAGCGCCAGCTGGCTTACGACGAGTTGAGTAAGCTGTCGTCTGTCGAGAATATCACGATGTCGTGTGTTGACCTGACCAAATATCAGAGTGGTGACAATATCTTCCTACCTGGCGACGACCGTGAGTATATGAATGTCTCAGACTGGTTCTACGTGGGTAATCACTTCTTCGATGTGATGTGTATTCCTGTGATAGCCGGTCGTACCTTTACGGAGCAAACTGACACGCTGCGCGAGGTGATGGTGAGTCGCCAGTTCGAAGAGAAGATGAAACAGTTGGCTGGCTGGGATCAGGCGCTGGGCAAGCAGATTATCTGCACCTCGTTCGACGGTCCTCACACCATTGTGGGTGTCTTTGAGGATGTCCGTGTGGGTAGCATTTCCGATCAAGATACGCGTCCCTGTGTGTGCTTCTATAGTCGACGTGTTGACCAGATGCAGCATTTCACCATCCGTTTCCGCTCGATGGACGGACTGGAGGCAGCCAACAAGAAGCTCAGGGAGATAGCGACTGATAATCCCGATATCGAAATCGTGCCTTATAACCGATTGATAACCAATCTTTATACCGATGCCCGTCGTTTCCGCAGTACGGTGATGATTGGTGGCTTGGTGGCGCTGGTTATTGCGCTGATTGGATTGATTGGCTACTTGGCTGGCGAGATGGCTCGCCGACAGAAGGAGATAGCCGTTCGTAAGGTGAATGGTGCCACTATCAACGATGTACTTCAACTATTCTTCGTTGACATCCTGCGTGTAGCGCTGCCTGCCGTTGTGATAGGTGTTTCTGGTGCCTGTTATGTGGCGCGTCTGTGGCTCGAGCAGTTCAGTGAGAAAGCCTCGCTCCTGTCGCCAGTCTATGCGCTGGGCGTGCTGTTTGTCATCGTCGTCATCTTTGGAGTGGTTTGTGTGAGCTGCTATCGTGTGGCCAGCAGCAATCCTGTTGATTATCTCAAAAACGAATAATAAATTTTAAAACGCTATAGTATTATGATTAAGCTTGAAAACATTCAGAAGGTGTTCCGCACGGAAGAGGTGGAGACCGTAGCATTGGGCGGTGTGTCGCTCGAAGTAAAGAAAGGTGAGTTTGTGGCCATCATGGGGCCTTCGGGCTGTGGCAAATCGACCTTATTGAATATATTAGGCTTGCTCGACAATCCCACCAGTGGTACCTATTACCTCGATGGTGAGGAAGTGGGTAAGTTGAAGGAGAGTCAACGCACGAAGGTTCGCAAAGGTCAGATAGGCTTCGTGTTCCAAAGTTTCAACCTCATCGACGAACTGAACGTGGAAGAAAACGTGGAACTGCCGCTCACCTATCTGGGTGTGCCCAAGAAGGAGCGCAAGGCGCGGGTTGAGGAGGTGCTGCGCCGCATGGCCATCAGTCACCGTGCCCACCATTTCCCCCAGCAGCTCTCGGGTGGTCAGCAGCAGCGTGTGGCGATAGCCCGCGCGGTGGTGATGAACCCCAAGCTGATTCTGGCCGACGAGCCCACCGGTAACCTTGACTCGAAGAACGGACTGGAGGTGATGCAACTGCTCACCCAATTGAACCAGGAAGGCACCACCGTTGTGATGGTGACCCACTCGGAGCGTGATGCCGGTTATGCTCAGCGCACCATCAATCTGTTTGACGGTCAGGTAGTGCCTGAAGTAAGTCTTTAGGATGTGAATAAAAAAAGCAAAGGTGGTCAACTGTCCGACCACCTTTGCTTTTAGCAGTCGGGATGAGGCGATTTTATTTTCATCCTGAAACCCCCATTTTTCGGGGCTTTCAGAGGGCTTTTTGGGGCAAAAATAGCGTCCGACCGTCCGAAAACTGTCCGACTTTTTGCGAAGAAAGCAAAAAAATAAATCACTGATTTTCACCATTTTGCGCAAACTTTATTAAACGATCTATTTGTTGATCTTTAGTCTTCAACTGGTCGCCCATACGATGTATTTCTTCGTCCTGGTGCTCGATGATACGCTGCTGAGCAGCTATTATCTGCTGCAGCGACTTCGGATCATTGTTGATGTTCACATTGCCGATTGAGTTGTTGTTGCCTACTACCTGTGCTCCGCTAGGTATGGCTCGTCTCAGCAGCTCATCAGTTGAGCAACCTATGACATCAGCAATCTTCTCCAGAGTGCCGGTGCCAATGCTGCGAGATCCAGTGAAATAACTCAGGCCCTTTGTCGGTGTGTCTGGCCACAAAGCGTCGCGAACATCCTTAGGATGCTTACCATAGGTCTTCGCTAAATCCTCAATCCATTCCTTTGTTAAGTTCATACCATAAATGTATTTATTTATACATAAATAATTTAGACAAAGTATAAATTAGCCATATTTTTATTAAAAATTAGCCATAAATGTTTTAAAATTCAAACTTTCTTCGTAAATTTGCCCACAAAATTAGTGATAAAAAATAAAATAACCAAGAAAATGAGCGAAAAAATGACATCTGTAGAACTAAAGTCTTACTACTCTGGTCTAAGCAAAAAAGAGAAAGGAGAGCTTCTAAGGCATCTGGTTAAGAAATTCGACTATTCCTACTCATCGGTTCAGCAGAAGCTGCAGGGCAATGCTGACCTTAACGCGCGCGATATTATATTAATAGGTAACGAGGTGGAGGATGAGTCATGGAAATCGTAGTCGAGTTCTTTAATATCGATGGCCAGGTGTTCTATCGTAAAGGTGATGGTACCACTCACGTTCTTACTGAGAGCGATCGTGAGGCTGTTACCTATATGCTCGAGATCATGCGCCGTTATTTCCCTGATACGGTTTACCGCCTCGAGGAGTGGGCTGCTGACTCTAGGGCTAACCGCAGATACTTCGAGTTCCGCATCGTCGACAGATTTATACGCTGTAACTTCGGCGAGGCCGATAACCTCACTCCTGATGTCGATAAAGGCATCTTCCATTTCGAGGAGGTTAAGTGCCCTCTGCGTCGTATCTGCAAAGATGAGGGCGTTATCTGCAAGCCACAACTTAACAGTGAGCTGTCTGCAGAAGAGCGCAAGGTGGTTAAACTCTATGCCAAAGGTTATCTGCCTGGCGAGATTGCCCAAGAGCTGGGCAAAGCTGAGAAAACCTGCAAGCAACAGATCTGGAGTGCATGCAAGCGCCTAAAGCTGCCGCACCCTAGATGGTTGATACGCATATTTAATAGTTATACCTTATAGTGTCATATTCATAACTGGAATAAATAAATTTGCAAGTTATCCTCACGGGTCAGCGGACTCATAACAAACTAAGGTTTTAAAAAGTTAAACAACAACCCAGCCTGCAGGGATGCACGCTGGTTATTACGAACACTAAAAAACAATAGCATATGAGAGCAATAGATTTTGAAAAAGCAATTGAGACCATTGGTTGTGAGCTTCTGCGCCTCAAATTCCGTGAAAAAAGCGGTGGTAATGTGATGGTGGCCTATGGTCAGGTTCCTGGTTCTCTCACATATGTGATGTGGGATGAGAATGGTAGAGGTTTTGTCTTCTCACAGGATCCTGATGGTGAAGATTGTGTCAGCGAGTACAATATGAACGCTCTCCCTTACGAGCGTGATGAGAAGTTTGATCTGAAATTCGAATAGTCATGCTTCCATCTAAATTACCCCCCCCACCTACGGTCCTGTTGGATATCGTTCTGAATGGCCGTTTCGTGTGTCAGATTCCCTATCATTGGGTTGGCCGCCTAGAGATTATAGACGGCACCCCTTTGTATGTCTGCAGAGATGTCGAGATAAGGTCGTATATAGAGTCAAGACGGCCGTCTCTCATAGGTAAGGATTACAAGATTGAGTTTTCTAATCAAAGAGTGCTATGATGTATGAGTATTGTGAGGATATTATCGACTGGGGCCATGTGGTGGCCACCATCGATCGCGAGCGTAAAAACAAAGAGATATCAAAGTATGCTCGCCAACGTGAGGTGATAAGAAAAGTTCTGAAATCAAACAAAAAGTAAATAAAAAAATGGGATGTGATTGCATTAAGAACTTCAATAAACTATTGAAGGAGAAATTTAACGAGACAGCCACTGTAAACTCCGAAGTGCTGTCCGGGCGTGTGATTGTAAACGGCATTTACCACAAACCAAAGTATAAGGGTAAGCCAGGTGAGTATCAACAGAAGTGGGAAGAGGTTTCTCTATGGCCTAAATACTGTCCCTTCTGCGGAAAGCCCTACGATATCAAGGAAATCTATGGTCCCGATACGGTGGAGCTGAAAGAGAACCTGTATTGCACACACGTAGAGCTGAATAATTGGGACTATGACGTAGAAGATCAGAAGCGCCCAAAAACCTACGAACTAGGTTTCCGCTACTATGGTGTCGAGGTATCGGCATATCTTGACACTAAATCGCTAATAGACAAGCGAGTGGTATTTTGTATGGTGGAATGTGCAGGCGACCTGCTGGAATCTTTTGTGGATATATTTATCGGAAGCAACTCTCTCGATGATAAGATCTTTGAGCTCTGCAAAAAGCATTGGGATGAAGTAGAGGGCGAAGACTCAGAATACGAGTTTGATGGCACCCGTCTTCAATAGTGTCATAAAGAACAAAAATAGATATATAAATTATTATCCTGATATGGTTGATAGTAGATTGATAAATCGTTTAATAGTCATAGACCAGACAGCTCGCTCTATGGGTATGCAAATGAAGAAAGAGGCTGCTGTGGCGCGTCTGGAACTTGCCGACCGCCAACGCAAAGGCCTCACTGGTGATGCTGCCATCGCCCACTATAATGAGTGGATGCAGCGTTATGGTATGGAACATCTAATGGTGAAGGAGGGTAAAGTATGATAGTATGTCACAGTTTCTTTTATAAGGCGCATCCCAAATACCTGAATGAGGCCGTAAACATGATGCGCGAAGTGAATAATTGCTGTTTCTTCCGTCATGGCGACTTCGATGGCTGGGTGATAGAACTCCGAAGAAGGCTGAGAGAAACAACCGGCGGGCGATTCGAGAAGAATGATATCCAACTTTTAAGGACAAATGTTCGTGATGGAGGTCAAGTTCAGATAGAGGTTAAGCATGGCTTGGACTATGCTGCCAGGATTTGTTTCGTGATTGTAGAGAAAGCCCTGACTCAACGTGTAATCGGAGGTGATATTGTCAAACTATGCCGGTTGGACCCTGAGGGAAGCATGGTATATAACGAAGAGGAGGACCAGTTATGAAAATAAAAATCAAAAAAGGGTCAGAAATAGAGATAAGACCAGACAATAGAAACAAAGAATTAGATGTGGATATACAACTAGATAAAATAATCATAAAAGAAATCAATTTGTAAAAGTTATGGCATTTATAGGAGAATCAAGATTCAATGAGTCGCACCCTTGGAGCGATTATGTTTGCCTCGACTTAGAGGATTGCGAAGTGTTGTCGCAGATAATAGGTTCGCTTGTGGCTAGAAAATTACGTAGCTATGGGTATTATAAAGGTATTCACGAATCAGGTGAAGCCACAGAAAAACAGATAGATAAATTGGATAAAGCATATGATGAACTTAATTCTGCAGAAAGTATTCAAGAAGAGATTTTGAAATTCATAAAATATAAGAAGTAGAAGAATTATGTACGGAGTTTGTAAAGTCTGCGGTTGCACAGAAAATGATCCTTGCTATCATCCGGATTGGGGCTGTTGCTGGTGGGCTGATGATACACATGAGCTATGCAGTCATTGCGCTGATGAAGAAATCGCGAATGACCCATGTACTCAGCACTGTATCAACAGTAAAGGCCTCGATGAGTTTCCTGGAATCGAACGAAAAGATTTAGCAGCACTCGGCTGTCCTTTTCCTGACGATCCAGAAGAATTTTGTGTTGAATGCTCCCATCACAGTCCAATATTCGGTACTTGTGATTTAGGGATAGAAATATGAAGATGAAGATCTTTGTTATTTAGAGCTCTGATTATGAAACAAGTATCCATCACCATCAATGATACCACCTACGATCTCCTGGATCTTGGTGAACAGCAGCTTAACAGTTCGCACTTGCGTAGCGATATCTGCGTCAAGTACTGCGACTTGATGAAGGTTTGTGGCCAGTTCCTGTATAATGCTGCTGTTCCTTGCATGCTGGCCATGGATACAAAAGAAGAGGGTTCTGGCTTCTATTTTAAAAAGAGAGTTGATTAGATATGAAAAAAAGCAAACCATGCTTACCACGTAAGCTAAAAAAGGCCGCAAATGGTCTGAGAATATATAAGGATACCGGCGAGGTCTGCTATGACTGGCACTTCCGTGTTCGGCATTATCCTCGCACTAAATGGGTCGTTCGTGCCGAGCGCCTGTTCAAACGTGCCTGGCGCGAGCTTAAGGCTAAAGATGCTCGCATCAAAGAGCTAGAGGAGCAGCTGCAGGCAATAAAAAAAATAAGTGAATATCTTCCAAATTAATAAGAAATATGAGCAAACAAGTTTTTATACGCATCCGCCGAAAGGCTAAGAACCGCTACCTCATCGAGGAGCGACACACATTCATGTTCTTGTGGAAGTTCTATATCAAGGGCTCCATCAAGTTGCGCATTCCTAAATATTACGCAACAGTCAAGTTGGCTGAATATGCCATCAACACCAAGGCCAAGGAAAAGGGTTACAAACCCTTCATAGTGTGTCTTGATAGGTAGTTTGTTTTATCGATAGTGAGGCTTATCTTTGCCGTCGCAATAACTGAAAAAAAGCTTATGGTCACAAAAGAACAAATCTATGATGCCACCAATCATGGCTTAGATATCATCGAATATCTCTATCCTGATGTTCGTCGCATCACACAGGGCGATGAGAAAAATCTGTCTAAACCCTTTAAGATGAGAGCTGGCGAGAAGACTCCCTCAGCACACCTTAAACTATACAAGGGCGCCAAGACAGATTACTACATTGTAACAGACTTCGGCGATGACCAGCATCCTCGAAATCCCATCGACCTGGTGATGCACGAGAAGGCCCTCGGTTTCAAAGAGGCCTTGGTTTGGATCGTCTCTGAGCTCAACCTGCAGATAGATAATATCAATGCCGATATCAACAAGCCTCGCTTCGATAAGAAGCAGCCTGCTGATCCTGACATGATTGAGGGCCAGTGGTATTACGAGCTCAATGAGCTCTTCACCGAAGAGGAACTCAAGGTGATGGGCCCCATGGTAACTCAAGATGATGTCAATGCTCTTCACTGGCACTCTGTTAAATGGGTCGGCCAGTGTAAAGACCGCATGATTACCAAAAAATGGTCTACGCCAACCTATCCTATATTTATGCGCGAGTGCTTCTATCGCACCAATAATGAGGTTAAGAGCTGCTTCAAAAAATACGAGCCAAAGAACCCAGACAAGCAATTCCGTTTCATGTATATCGGCACAAAGCCTCGTGACTATATCAATGGTTTATGGGAACTTGAGCATGCCTATAAAGGATGGAACGACCTCGAGCGCCATCGTTGGGAATCAGACCCTACGCACAAAGAGGATCCTTATCGCGAAAAAAAGCTCGAGTGTGCTATTATCTGCTCCGGCGAGCGTGACAGCCTCTGTGCTAAATCCATGGGCTACCAGCCTATCTGGCTTAACAGTGAGACTGCAGAGCTGACTGAGCAGAATTACAAGGATATCATGAAATATATCGAGCAGCTGTATAATATCCCTGATAAAGATGAGACAGGTATCCGTCGTGGCCGCAAGGTGGCTCTTTCATTCCCTGATATCCGCACCTGCTGGCTACCGCGTCGCTTCGAGCGTTTCAGAGACGACCGTGGCCGTCATCGTAAAGACTTCAAGGATTGGCTCGAGCTGCAGGATAATCCACGTCAATCGATGAACATCCTGATGAACCAGGCATTACCTGCCAAGTTCTGGGATATGTCGATCTCCGCCAAAGGTGGCGAGTCGTTCTCAATCAACTCTGCCTGCCTGCAGTATTTTCTAAAGATGCAGGGCTTCTATAAGCTCAAAGACCGTGAAGCCAACCGTGTCGATTTCGTGCGTGTCCAGGGCAATATCGTTGAGAAGGTTAACACCTCTGATATCTCAGAGTTCCTCATCAACTGGGCTCGTGGTGACGAGAAAAAGTTCCCTGGTGAGGATAAACCATCAGACACACAGCCTATCGCTGTCCAGAACCTGATTATCGACTCTCCAAGAACCTCTCCAGCTGCCCTCGACAAGCTGGCCAGTGTCGAGCTAGACTTCACATCCTACACATCTGACTCACAGTTGTTCTTCTTTAACAATGGTACTGTCAAGGCTACTGCAGCTGGTCTGATGTTCCTCGATCCGGGCGAAGCCTCAGAGATGGGCCGCTATGTTTGGCGTGACCTGGTTATCCCACATAAGTTCAAGCAGCTGCCTGATTTCTTTACTATCGAGAAAGAAACCGATGACAATGGCCAGACACTCTACTTGCTGGATGTCGTCGACGAGAAGCCTGCCAGCAAGGTCTTCTGCTATCTCATCAACTCCAGCCGACTCTATTGGCAGAAAGAGCTCGAAGAAAAGATTATGGAGCTGCCTGAGGCAGAGCGCGACGAATATACCCGTCGTCGGCTCTTCTCTATCGATGGCGAGCTGTTAGACCCCATCGAGGTAATGTATCAGAAAAAGACCTTGCTCAACAAGATCTTCACCATTGGTTATATGCTGCATGGCTTCAAGTCGCCATCGCGTGCCTGGGCGCCTATGGCCATGGACTGGAAAATCGACGATGATGATAAATGTAACGGCCGTTCTGGTAAGTCGTTCCTCTTCTCACAGGTGCTGTCTCGATTCCTCAAGACTGTCAAGCTCTCTGGTCGAAATGCAAAGCTGCTCGACAATCCTCACGTCTTCGACCAGGTTAACCGCCACACCCGCATGCTGCTCGTCGATGATATCTCCAAAGCCGTTCGCATGGAGATGTTCTACGACAACATCACCAGCGACATGACGGTCAACCCAAAGAACAATCAGAGTTATAACATACCTTATAACGAGTCGCCGAAGATTGCATTCACGACAAACTACGTGCCTAACAACTTCGATGCTTCTACCATGGCCAGACTGTTGCCAATGGTATTCTCCGACTACTATCATGAAAAGACTGAGGACTCCAATTACAAGGGCTCCTGGACCATCCGTGATGATTTCCGCAAAGACCTCTTTGGTGTCGACTATACCGAGGAGGAGTGGAATGCTGACCATAATTTCCTGCTGCAGTGCGAGGTGTTCTACCTTCGTGCAATACAGGATGGTGCCAAGATCCTTCCTCCGATGGAGAATATCATGCTCCGCAAGCGTAAGCAAGATATGAGCGGTAACTTCGAGCAGTGGGCTAATATCTATTTCTCGCCGCTTGGTGACCACCTCGACTGCTTCATCGTGCGTCAGGACGCTCTCGATGATTTCCGTCGCTACAGCGGCCTGAAGGATATGACAACAAACTCATTCACAAAGAAGCTGGCTGCATTCGTAAAATACTGCAACTACACTTCTGAGCTCAACCCTGTTGACTACTGCACTGTCAAGCCAGATCCAGGCAAGTCCAATGGCCGTATCCTCAAGCGTGTCAAGACCGCTGAGGGCCTATATGCCAGTGCTCCTGTCGATCATATATATGTGCGCACCATTCCTGAGGTCCTGGTGCCGCTACGTGAAGAGATGCGCAAGCGTGAGCAAGAGATCGAACGGGCCGCTGAGTTACCTCAGGTGTTTTAACTTGATACAATTCCCTGGCCGCTCCTACCATTTGGCCTACTTTTCAGCTATTGTTTTTCGCTGACACGTTACCGGATGCTCGGTGCGTGTCAGCATTTTTTTATGGGGTTCGGGGAACACCGTCGCCGTCTCTTCCCCTTTCCCCATCTATTTTTTATACTTTTAATTTGTAACTTTGTAACATTATGTAGAAAATTTGATGAAAAGTACTATAAATAAAGAGAATAGAGAGTAAAAAAAGGCCGTTACAAATTCAGTTACAAATCAGTTACAAATCAATTACAAATTTGTAACAAGTGTAACTCCCTGTTTCAGCCGTTACAAATTTACAGTCCTGTTACATTTCTTCAGGGGCCCCGATTTTCGGTTTTGTAACACTGCTAAACCGCTGATAGCGAAGAGGTTGCGTGCATAGCGCGCTGTATCCGTTACGCTGTTACAAAAATTCGGCGATTTCAACTATTTCAAGAAAAAGACAGAAAAAGACGCAACCATAAATGGTGGCAAAAACGCTCCAATATACTAAATATGGTAAAAAATATCTCAATTAATAGCCATTTATGGATAAATTTCCCTATTTTTGCAGCCGAAAACCCTATAACAATCATTATATGGAGAATAACCTGATATTTCTAAAGCTCAAACCTTTCATTCGCCAGTGGCTGGTTCATCACTTCGGCGATCCGGTCAAGTTCGACGCACAGTCTGTCCTTAATGCCAAGATTATCTCTGTCCTAACCAGGGGCGAGCGAGATATCGAGTGCGAGGGAGATACTGCTGTGGTCATTCCTTATTCCAAACAGAAAGAGCCACCATCATGGTGTCATGTTTCTCAGGCTGGCAAGAAATTCATCATCGACCATATAGAGTCGATCTTCCTGCTCAACCTCTGGAATGAGATGTCGGCCATGTGCTCTGAGGATTCAAAGATCCAGTCTGCTGCCTATGCCTGGTGCGAGATGCACGGCATCGATATCGACTATGCCGACATCATCCGTATGCGATACTATCGCGAGAAGATTAAAATGCTCCGCAAGGGCATCGATCTGAGAGCTAAAAAACGCAATAAATAAAATTATGTTAAAAGTCTGAATAAATATTAAATCAAGAGCGGTAAAGATACCCTTTTTTGTTCACAGCCGTTCAGATGCGTCATTTAAGTTCAATTAACAAAACAAGCTAAAACCTATGATTCGCAACGTCATCGCCGTCCATCGGCTACCTTGTTCCGAGCTCCAGGGTCTTACTTCTGACCTTGCTGCAAATCATATCCTCGATGCCGGTGAGGATATGCACATCCAGGTACCTGCCAAGCTGTCCTATAATAGTAAGGTGGTAAACAATGTCACGCTTTGGGATACAAAGCTCGTGTTCCGCACTTGCCCGGAGCCTGACGTGGTCGGTCATTACGCCTACAGGCTCCAGCTGGCCAACTCTACAGTCATCGTTCTGGGCTCATCCGAGCGTCCATATCCTGTCACTACGTCATCGACATCAATCAATGACAATCTCAGCGACAGTCAGCTCAATGAAATCACGGTATCGTTCACAGACAACCGCAAACCCCTATAAATAAGCTATTTTCAAGGGTTTTTCGTATTTTTCCATACACCTATTTATATATACCTTTGCGAAAAATCGAAGGTATATATGAGAAAATACGACCTCTACCTTAGTGGCACAGTCGGCTGGTCAATAACTGCCGACTATGTAAAATACATGCTCGACAAGTCCAAAGGTGGGCCTGTCACCATAGCTGTTTCATCGCTGGGCGGTTACGTCCATGCAGGTCTTCAAATCTATGAGCTCATCAAGAATCACGGCAACGTCACGGTCGAGTTCCTGGGCATGAATGCCAGCGCCGCCACCTTCATGGTGATGGGCGCCAAAGAGATTCGCATGGCGAAGAATGCGCTGATGCTCATACACAACTCCATGACATGGACCGATGAGTGGGGCTCTAAGAACAAGGAGCAGATTGATGAGACCATCAAACGCCTCCAGTTCCAGCGCGACCAACTGTCGACCATAGATGACGTGCTCGCACAGATCTATGCCGACCGCAACCACAAGTCGCTCGACGATGTCAAGGCCAAGATGCGCGTTGCTGCTTGGCTCAAGGCATCCGATGCTAAGGATTTCGGCATCGTCGATGACATCATCGAGGCTGAGAAGGTCGAAAACATGATATCGAATCGTATATGTAATTCTATAATTTCGGATATGGGTCTACCTAGCCTGCCTCAGGATTTCAACCTCGAGACAGGTGATTCTATTCCAACTGTCGGTCTCATCCAAAAAGCGGTGGATGCGCTGCAAGACCTTATTCGTTCATTCTCCGCTAAAAACAAAGTTCAAAACATGAAGAAGATCTTTTTGAATGTTATGGCTCTTTTGGCCCTCGAGGGCTTTGAGCCTAACGACAAGGAGGAGATCACCTTGTCTAAAGACCAGATGCAGAAGATCGACGACACACTGAAGCAGCAGGATGACGCCTGTAAGCAGGCTAAGACTGTCATCGACTCGCAGAAAGCGAAGATCGATGAGCTCCAGAAGGCCATCGATCAGAAGGATCAGGAGATTAAGGACCTTAAGAAGGCTCCAGGTGAGAGTGGTAATGGTGGTTCCAAGACAAATGCTCAGGAGAGCGGGTTGAATGGTGCCGCTGAGTTGTGGAATTCAATTAAAGGGGCTTGATTATGGAAGTAAGAAATTTCTTGAACGCAGGTCAGCCTGTGGTTGATCCGAAGACGACATTCACTCCTGACGCTCTGAAGGACGGCTTCCAGAAGTACCGCACAGAGCTGATCGTGATGCCGATGTTCGCCATGCAGATGGCGATGCAGCACATGGGCTTTGCCGACGGCATCCGTTATAAGGAGCATATACACGAGATGAGTGGCAAGTTCCAGATGGGTAACTTCGACAAGTACAAGAAAGGCGACGGTGCCGTTGATATCAAACAGCGCACTCTGGAGACCTTCCTTGGTAACTGCATCGAGCCTATCGACCCCATCAGCATCTATAAGACGCTCTGGGGCAGTGACGTGACCAAGGGCGAAGGCCTGAAGAACGTGCCCTGGGTGAAGCGTGTTTGCGCTTACATCATGAAGCAGCTGGGTGAGAACATGTTCAACGTGATGTGGACCGCAAAGCGCGATGAGACAAACACCACCGAGACTAAGAAATGGTTCAACGGCTTCTGTGAGCTGGAGAACATCGAGATCCTGGCTGGTAAGATGTCAAAGGAGATCGGTAACCTCTATACTCTCCCCGAGGCTGTTACTCCAGAGAACGCCGAAGACCTGCTGAAGGACTTCTACTGGGGCAACGTGGCCGCAGGCTGGAAGGGTGTTGATAAGAAGCTCCGTGCTCAGAGCCTGAAGCTCTTCATGAGCGACTGGATGAAGCACTGCTATGAGGAGGCATACCAGATGAACCATGGCGCACTGCCTTACAACCGTCAGTACGAGCAGGCTCACCTCGAAGGTGCACCCCGTGTTGAGCTTGTGGCACTGCCTAACGTTCCTAACAACTATCTCTCACTGACACCGAAGAACAACATCATGACGCTGTGGAACCAGCGCACACAGGATGAGACCTTCCTTTGCGAGAAGTCGCTGACATCTCACTATGATGTTGACTTTATCGCCAACATGTTCTATGGTGAACAGTATCGCTCTATCAATAAGGAAATGCTCTGCGTAGCACGTCTCAACGGTGTTGATTACATCGACGAGGAGCAGGCTTTCGATATCTCTCTGAATCCTGCAAACGCCGGTGGCGGTTCTCAGGAGCCTGGCGCTGGTGAAGGCGAGGGTAACGGTGGCGAGCAGGGTAATGGTGGCACTCAGAATTCTGGTGCTGGTACCACTACAGGTGGTGGCACAACCGATCCTCACGAGTAATTGTTTTACAATTTAATTGATTGTGAATTATGGCAAAAAAATGTACTAGCGATAAGGATCTCTACGAGAATGTAGAGTTCTGTCAGGGTTCGGCTTCGCTCCCTGGTATTCGTCCTCACATGTATCTAACACGCCGTTCAAACATCGTCGTCTTCCCTAAGGTGATGGGCGACGATGCTACTAAGCTTGAAGACGTGGCTGTTATCAAGGATAACTTCGTGCTCGTTGAGGGCAAAAAGTGGATTAAGATCGACCTCGTTGAGGGCGAGTCTGAGCCAACTTGCGAGAATCAGGGTAATGAGGGTTCCAAGAGCTTCCTCAACCGTGTGCAGTTCGTGCTCCCCGGTACCAAGAAAAAGGTTACCGGCCTGATCTCTAAGCTCAACAACGACGATGTTGTCATCCTCTATCCACAGCGTGACGGTGCTATCCGTGTGATCGGTAACGAGATGTTCCGTGTCCTGCTGGAGCTGGGCCAGAACGCAGGCAAGGCAGTGACTGACTCCAGCCAGTCTACTATCAATGCCAGCGTTTCTGACATCAACCCCGCTCCATTCTACGAGGGCACCTTCGAGACCGAAGACGGTACCATCAGTGGTGTTGACGATACCGTCCAGCCTGAGAAGGAAGAGGACGGTAAGGAATAATATCCTCATAGTTTCTAATGAGGGTTAGTTCTTCATATGTTGATTAATTTTTTTGGTTATTGGTGGTGGGATGACTGGAGTGTCCTCTGGTCATCCCTTTAATTTTATAAAACATGATAGATCCAAAGATTACCAATGCGATGGTGGCTTGGCTTCATAGCGACCACTCATCCGATGATGCCATCCGAAAGGGTGCGCTAATTCTTCTGCGTGTCAACCGCAATCGTGGTCTCTACGAACGTATCATCCGCCAGCCACAGCGCTGTCTTAAAAAGCTCGAGTATGAGATTAAGAAGCATGTTAACATGCGTCTCGACGGCTACAGCATCGAGGATGTTCTAAAGCTCAACAACGATATCCTTCCAAAGGTCAATACTGATATCTATCAGTGTGAGAAACTTGATCGCGAGCTGCAAAAGGTTGATTCTACAGAGTTCTCTATCCCTGATGGCAAGGGTGGGGCTGTTCCAAGTTCTAAGGGCATTCGTCCTGACCACGACCAGCTGCCTGCTGAGATCCAGGCAATCTGGCCTGCCAACGCCGAGCGCTGGAAGAAAATCAAGGCTACCTTCGAGCTGCTCAAGACCATCGACGCTCCTTGCGATCGCTATGAGCACCTGAAGCTGCTCAAAGAGACCTGGTATAAGTATAAGGCTGAGATGGCTCGCTACGACGACTTCAAGGCTACAGCCGATGATGGGGGTTGTAAGGGGCTAGACGAAAACGACCAGAAGATGGTTGACTACGCACACTCCTTCATATCAAAGAATCTCCCTGTTCTTCTGGAACTCGTCGAAGAGGCAAAAGAGCCTGACTTCGATAAGGAAGAGCAGCTGGAAGAGAAGAGAGTCTTCATCCAGGATAGAGTGAATATCCTGCTTAAGGCTGGAGTGCAGCTCTCTGATCAGCGTAAGGCTGACCTCGTGAAATGTGATATCGCTATCGAACTTCCTGCCGACGATGCCAAAGGGGAAAGATCTGAATAGCATTCTAAAGCCTCTTGCCAAGTGTGGCCTGCAAAGCTACCTTGGCAAGGGTGTCCACACGCTCGGTCTGCTTGACTGGATACTCAGACAGACGGGGCGTGCAGACATTTATGTGTCGACATTCTCTACCTCCGACGCCTTTCTTCGCGGGTTTTACAACCTGCGTAAGAGAGGCCTCGTAGGTCATGCCGTCCTCCTGGCAGACCTGAAGGCCTCGCAGAAGACTGTCAAGCTGAAGGGCTTGATGCAGAGCTGCTTCGACACCATATTCCTCTCAATGAATCACTCCAAGGTGGTGCTGGTCCAGAATGAGCGTTACCTGGTGTGTGTTATCTCCAGTCAGAATCAGACCTATGGCGACCGTGCTGAGACAACAGTCATCACCACCAACCAAGAGGTGTGGCTGCAGCAGTTCTCCGGCCTGAAAGAATTGATAGACCAATATTCATACCAAGTCAATGGATTATTCAACAGAGAACCTCCAGCAGATACGGACGCTGGCCAACAAGCTGACTCCTATTACGGAGATTGGCGTCCTTTTGGGGCTGAATGAGCAGCTGCTGCGCGATGACATAGCGACTGTCGGTCATCCTGCCCGTCAGGCATTCTATGGTGGTATGGCTGAGCAGGCCCTGAAGATACGCGAGCGTACCATCGAGCTGGCCGCTGCTGGCTCTCCATCTGCAGATGATTCATTAAAGGTATATCTCCGTAAAATGCTTAACGACCTATGAGTGTTCCCAAGGATATTGATAACTACACGTCGCTCATCGCTCTCGATGAGAATCAGCTGCGCGAAAATAACGTGGCTGAAGAGGTCATTACACGTGTCATACGCTTCAGGGCACTCTATACCTACTGGTGCAAGTTCTCGTCGAAGTCGCCGCGTGAGATCGTCGAGTTCGACATCATGATGTTCAAGGTTGGTGAGAGCCAGGCTTATGATGACGTTCATTGCCTGAAGGTCATCATGGGCAATCTGCAAGAGACGTCAAAGAAATTCTGGCGCTGGCGCATTAATCAGATGCTAGAGGAAGACCGCAAGGCGGCAAAACGCGATGGCGACCACAGGGCCGTGGCATCCATAGAGAAGAATTTCATCAAGAACAATCTTACTGACAAAGAGGATACGCCTGACATGGCCTTCGATAAGATTGTTCCTGCAGAGATCCAGGCAACCGATGATCCGTCGGCCATCGGCATCAAGCCACTGCCTAATCTCCGTGCTCGAATCAAGAAACTGAATAAGAAATACTATGCAGATGCTGAGTTCGTTGAGTTCGTCGAGGTTCCTGCAGCTGCTGATAACAATGAGTGACTATGGGCGAGACGCAAAAGGTTTACTACAATGATGCTCAGCTGTACCCGCTGATGATGAAACCGCGAAATCTCATCGCTGTCATGGGGCGTGGTACCGGTAAGGGTATGATTGATGCGACACGCCAGCTGCAGGTGTTCCAGCAGATGGAGGGCTCGACAACGGGGTTCGTCTCGCCAAGCTATAAGAAGTGTCTGGTATCTACGCTACCTTCACTCCTGGTGCACTGGGAGCGATGGGGATACAAGCGTGATATCCATTATACTGTCGGCAAGAAACCATGGAAAGGTCTTCACTGGAAGGATCCTATCTTCGTGCCACAGAACTGGGAGAATGTCATCGGTTTCTATAACGGCAGCGTCTGTCAGATCATCACTCAGGACCGAGAGGGTGCCTCTAACGGTCTTTCGCTCGATCACATCCTCATCGACGAGGCGAAGTTCGTCGATTACGAGACGCTGAAAAATGAGACCTTCCAGACCAACCGTGGTAATGAGATGTTCTTCGAGAAATGTCCTTTGCACCATGGGCTTACCATTACTTGTGATATGCCGGTCACAAAAAAAGGCTCATGGTTCCTGCAATATGAAAAACTCATGGATAAAGAGCTCATCGAGGTCATCGAGGGGCTTCTTAACTACCAGTGGAAAACAAAGCAGCGCATGGCTGCACATCCTGAGCGCTATAAATACTATCAGGAAGAACTTGCCAAAGTGCAACGTCAGATAGATTTGTTCCGTAAACAGGCATACCTCTATATTGAGAGACCGTCGACGTATAATCTGGCTGTCCTGGGCGAGGACTTTATACGTCGCATGAAGCGTGAGCTGCCTCCGCTTACGTTTGCCACATCAATAATGTGCAAACGCATCACTATCGCCTACGATGGCTTCTACGGCGCCATGCGCGAGGATGTTAACCTGTATACTGCGCCAAATAAGTCGCGGTTCGGTCTGCCTGATCTGGGTGATGGCAAGGTCTATCAGGATGACTGTCGAAATGATGCTGATATCGATCCGAACGAACCGCTGATGATTGCCCTGGATGTCAATCAGAATATCAACTGGCTGGTGTGTGGCCAGATTCATTCAGATGGCAAGCTGTACGTTCTCAAGAGTTTCTACGTCAAATATGACCGTCAGCTGGATGCTCTCATGGATGACTTCTGTGCCTACTATCAGTATCACAAAAACAAAAACGTCGTATTCTTCTACGACCACACCTTCGTCGGCAATGGATACGCCATCAATCAGAATGACGATTTCTATATCTTCATATCCAACGCCCTTAGCTCGCGTGGCTGGTACGTCGATGAGGTCTATATCGGTCGTGCGATGGGGCATATCGAGAAAGCTCAGCTCATCAACCGCATGTTCATAGGTCGTGCGCAGCATCAGATAATGATCAATCGTGATAACAATGAGGCGCTATTGCTCTCCATCGAGACGGCAGGCGTCTATATGGGTAAGAAGGATAAGCGCTCCGAGAAGCTGGCTGAGACTGAAGAGGATAAGCTGGAGTTCCGTACTGACGGCTCAGATGCCTTCGATACGCTCTGTATAGGTGTTGAGCGCCACCTGCAGTCCTTATATACCAGCGGTGACCAGAGCGGCTTTACGTCGTATCGAACTTAGAGGTCGGCTCCCGGCCTACAGTCGTTACCATTTCATTTCTTATATGACAACGTCAGGCTTCACGAGCTTGGCGTTTTTTTTTCGTGCTTTTAATTCTTGGGTTCCATGGGGTCAGACTGTCAGCGGGCAGACTCGATGGGCGGATGGTTGTCATCGACACGTGTGCTATGGCTGCTTTGCCTTTCTTCCTCCTGGGCCTGCCAAAGAGGTGCTCCCGATGGTGGCCGTCTTCTGCGTTGATGGCAAGCCTAAGGGTTCTGTGAGGGCTTGTGTCCTGACCTTGCATCATCGATGTCTGAGGGTTGTCATATTCATTTTTATCTACTGTTACTCTACACGGTTTTCCCCGATTTGATTTTTCCTTTGCAAAGGTACAGCAAGCGGCATTCTGCAAGGTCAAGGCGCGTTTCCTCGAAAATTTTTCGAGAAATTTGGGGTGCAGTTGCTCCTAATCCAAATTTCCAGGACCAAGGCTCGAAAATTTTTCGGTAAAACCTTGCATTTACATGCCTTCATCTTGCTTGTCTTCATTGCACGTAAAAATTACAAAAGCGGGGAACCGCTTCAAGTTTAACAAATAAAAATTTAAGAATATGACAACAATTTCTCAGACATCGGTTATCAATGCAAGGTCTTACGGACGCAAGCTTTCACAGAACCTCTATAACGTGGTTATCAACGCTGAAGACGGCAACTATCAGGAGATAGAGATCGAGGCAGACTCATTCCAGGAGGCAGAGGCAAAGGCTAACGCCATAGCACATGAGACGATGACTGATATCATATACATCGAGATCTATAAGCTCGCTTAACAAAATGTCTAACCCTATAAAACCCAAGAATTATGGAAAAGAAGAATTTTATCAACGCTAAGCTCGTGAAGTCAAACAAGTCATTCCGCAAGGTATGGATGGTAACAACAGAAGGCTGGGAGCCTAAGTTCTGTAACAACGCCAAGACCGCTCTGAAGTACATCTTCATGCTCAAGAGATCTACAGGTGGCTACGTCTCACATGACACTATGGAGCGCCTCAGGCTTGAAATCGCCCTCAGTAAGAAAACTGAAGCTCCTACTCAGGCATAGCCTCACAGCCAGGCGGGCGGCTACCGCCGATAGACGATGCCGCCCCGATGGTATTAAACCACATTGTTTCACTCATTAATAGATATCGGTATGATGATTGCATTACACAACTACCTGCCAAAGCGGTTCCAGTTTATGGCTGACTTCTACCAGCTCGATATGAACCGTCGCATAATAGACTTCAAAGACGGCCGTGCCTACGCCACACGATGGGCTGCACGAGAGATGGCCTATAGTCTATCACTCGTGGATTTGCGTGATGTGATGATCGTATGCATGCCTGCCAGTACAAGGTACTCTTATATCCGACGTTTCAAACGATTCTCTGAGCTGCTGTGCAGCCTGTGTCACGCCAAGAACGGCTTTGACATGGTTCACATCCTCTGGGATCGAGAGAAGAAACACACTGCCTCTGACAGAGGCTGTATATCACCAATAAGCAATGTCAGCATAGATGCTCACATTAGAGGGCACAAGGTGCTGGTGATTGATGACATCTGCACTACCGGCGCTACGGCCAACGCTTTCATCGATAGCCTGCGTGCCGCTGGTGCCAACGTCATAGGTGCTTTGTTCCTGGCTAAGACCGTAAAGGTCTATAGCTAGGACTAGCATTTTTTTTATAGGTAGGGCTGCACCACACTGGCCATAGGTTTAGACCAGAGAGGTGCAGCCCTGTTGTGCAAGCGTCACAATGCTGATATAATCATCATAGAGACGCCATTAACCGCAAATGGCGTGCCAAAGTGCCCCGTTGTTTTAGCGGGTGGGCGCAAAATCACCATAGCGCACAAATGTTAAAAAGTCTTTACATATTCCGCTTAATGAAGGGCGGAAAGTCGAGTCGCAGCGTAGGGCGGTGGGGGCTGGCTTGTCTGTTGCCTGCGGCGCTGATTTGCCCAAAACACCCGATTCCCTTTATTCCTCGGGTGTTTTGGGGCCCGGGGAGTGGAATTTTCCCGCATCGCTCCGAAAGGTTTCGGCCACTTTCTCGTCAAAAGTGACGGCTTGCGTGAAAATTCTGCGCTAAGCGCAACAACTTGCGTTTGAAAAAGTCGGTTATTCACCGCTTTTCAGATGATTCGTACAGCAGCTGTACGATTGGTAAAAATTTCCGTCTGTTTTCATCATATCGCTTTGAGTAGTTTTAAAAGCAACTCCTCGTGCGTATCTTTGCACAAAAATAATAAAATGGCGATTATAATGAAAACAATTCTTGCGATCATAACTGCCGTTCCCGCCACTATTGGCGTCCAGATCCTGAAATATTTCTATCAGGATTGGGAATTCGCTAAGTGGATTTGTATGGCGGTTCTGGTTGATACTCTCGTATCGATGGTGAAGCACTGGATACACAGTGACTTCAACTCTGAAGACTTCTGGAAAGGTTTCGCTAAGAAGATCTTCGTCTACATGATGCTGATGATTGCGTCCAATATCCTCGTCAATATGACTGTCAATGGTCATACAATGGGTACCACTGCCTGGATAGGCGAATATCTCTGTGTGGCCATGCTGATTCGCGAGGTTATATCGATAGTTGAGAATGGCAATGCCATCATACCTGTTTGTCCAAAATGGCTGCTCAAGCGCCTTAAGGACTATAATGAGAAAGGTGAATATATCAATCGCAAGGAGCGTGAAGAGCAACACGATCCTGAGCAAAATATGGAGGATTAGGTTTATGGTTATCATCAATAAACAGCAGCTGATGCGTGCCGTTCCTGACCTTTGTCAGGCGAACGTCGATGAGTTCGTGGCCTCATTCAATCAGTGGTCCATTCCTTACGGCATCGAGACCAAGGCTCAGGTGGTTCACTACCTGGCACAGGTGTTCCATGAGAGTGGTGCGCTGCGCTATACAGAAGAGATAGCCAGTGGTGCTGCCTACGACACAGGCAAAAAGGCCATCGCTCTTGGTAATACTCCAGAGAAAGATGGTGATGGCCAGAAATACAAGGGTCGTGGCTATATCCAGCTCACTGGCCGTGCCAACTATTCCAAGTTCAATCAGACAGATCTCTGTTTTGCCGATGTCATCAAGAATCCTGAAAAGGTGGCCATGTTCCCACTCAATCAGATGGCTTCGATGTGGTTCTGGCAGAGTCATGGTCTAAACAAACTCGCCGATAAGGATATGGGTGGCCTCGAGGGCTCAGATATCTGCAAGAGCATCACTAAGATTATCAACGGTGGCCAGAACGGTCTGGCACAACGTCTTTTCTATTATCGTCGTTTCAAAAAAGAGTTCTGCTTATGAGTGATAATACCAAGAAACGTCTGATGCTATTTGCACTGGTGATAGCAGCTATCCTGCTTATCCTCTTCGGCGGCTGCAGATCGCAGCAGGTCATTGAGCGCTCAGACAGTCGCGACTCTGTTCAGACTGAGTATAGCGAGAGCATCGTCTATGTGCCAGTCATCACTTACGTCGATGTGCCTGCTCAGACTGCTGAGCGCGAAACCAGAGACTCTACCAGTCATCTCGAGACAGCTTTCGCTCAGAGCGATGCTGCCATCAAGTGGGTTAATGGTCTGCCGTTCCTGTTCCACAGTCTCGCAAACAAGCCGCAGCGCATCGAGCACCGCGACAGTGTGCCTGTTCGCAACAGATACTTCCGTATCAAAGACACTCATTACAAGACACTTTACAAGACAAAGATCCTGGAGCGCCGTTTGACGCTCTATCAGCGTGCAATGATATATGTTGCTCCAGGCGTGATATTGGCGATGTTAGTTTATATCATATACCTGCGTCGCAGGCTTCAGCGGAGGCCCGATATAGGTTAGATTATGTTTTAGGTTAGTAGTATGAATAGTTTGAAAGAAGTTTCAAAATTAGTCAAAAGGTGTTTTTAGTTAAACAACTTCGTAGATTAAGATTGTTTCACTCCCCTGGTCTGTGAAGATCGGGGGCTTTTTTGTGAACTAAAGTTAAAGTTTGCTCGTACATATAAAAAAGTTTATGTAAAACTTGCACATATCAAAAACTTTATGTATCTTTGCAATGTGATTAGATAACAAGAGTATTAATTTAAAAACTTAAGCAAATGGATGAAGAGTTAGAAGAAAGAATCGAGAGGAAAAAGAGACAGATTGCAGACTTTATCACACTCTCAGAAAAGTTAGGTATGAAACCTAAGGCAAGAGAAAAAAGATTAGATGCAATGCTCGAAGACCTACAGAAACTGATTGAAGAGCGAAAGTAGTAACAACCCCCTCCTTCGGGAGGGGCTTTAAAAAAGATACAATATGGATGAGATTAGAAAAGTGATGGATGAGCTCAAGGCGCTGGCTGGTACCAGTGGCGAGGCAAACGAGGCTCGTAAGGCTGAGCTTACAGATTGGTTGGTCGCTCATAAGGCTGGCCATGAGACTGAGATCGATGCGTTCCTGGAGAGTTGGCTTGTGGATATGGAGTCTGATAACGAGGATATCAAGCAGCAGGCCCTTCGCTGCCAGATGGATGACAAGCTGTATAAGCTCATACCATGGTCGTTTATTGCCAAAGAGTATTTCGGCAAAAGTGTTGCCTGGCTCACCCAGCGCATCAACGGCTATACCGTTCGTGGTAAGGTATATACGCTCAATGATGAGCAAAAGGCCACCCTTAACAAGGCGCTGGCCGACATTGGCAAATATATTGGCTCCTATCGTATTGCTTAAGCACTCGATTGTTATCTGATCACACCGCCCTTCTGCATGAGCCTGCAGAGGGGCATTTTTTTGCCGTAAAACTTGCAACATATCAGATAATTCGTTATATTTGCAGCCGAATAACTTTTTAAAAACCTTTGATTATGGATGAATTTGATTTTACTGCTATTGACTTTGAAACAATGACTGCTGAGTTTACAAGCGCTTGCGCTATAGGTATTGTGCGAGTTGAAAACAATGTGATAGTCCAAAAATTCTATTCACTTATAAAGCCAATACCAGATAGTCGTACAGGCAAAAATACTTTTGTTCATGGTATTACACCTGAGATGGTTGAGCATGCTCCTACTTTCGAGGAGCTATGGCCAAGAATAAAGGGCTTCCTGGAGCACCAAAATATTGTTGCACACAACGCTAAATTTGATTTGGATGTGCTTGATGCTACATCTGATTGGTATAATATTGATTTTCCTATCAAGGAGGTCTACGATACAATGAGTTTTACAAGATGTGGTTTAGCTGAGAGTTGCGCTGCTGCCAATATACCACTACAAGACCATCATGATGCTTTGTGTGATGCCACCGCATGCGCAGAGCTTATGCTTTTTACAAGAGGTGTAACAAATTTCTTGAATGACAAAAAGAGGGATAAAGGTTTAGATTCTACCTTCTCAGGGAAGAGGGTTGATAAAGAGACACTTTGTCCATTAAATGATGAACAAGTAAAAAATAAACAAACACCTTTCTTCCATAAGAAGGTTGTTCTTACAGGTAATCTTTCTGCTTTCCCTAAAAGAGAGGATATTGCTAGGTTGCTTAAGCAATATGGCGCTGATATCAATACTTCTATTTCTAAATTGACAGATATTGTAATTGTTGGTGCTGGTGCTGGTCCTTCTAAAATAAAAAAAATAGAAGAGCTTTGGGCTGCAGGATGTAGAATAAAGGTAATTGATGAGGATGAACTTATCAAGATTTTCAAGGTATATAATATGTAAATCAACATTTTTTTTATATTTTTCTTCAAATTTTCCCGAATTTCTTTGGAAGTTCGGGATTTATTTGTAACTTTGCCATCGCTTAGAAGATAGTGGTAGACCACTCGGCAGGGCGCACGTTAGACGCTCAGCATTCATAGCCGGGCATTTTTTTTGCCAAGAAGTCAATAGGAAGATGTAAAAGGGCTTAGGCCTGAGGGTGCGATCCTAACATCCAGTCCGAATGATAACGACGGCTGCCATTCCGAGATATATTTGCCCTCTGGGTGAGTCACTATCTTCTAAGCAACGGGATGTGCAGCCGTTTCTCTGTCACCTCGCCAGTGGGGTTCGCTGGCTGCTTAGAAGATAGTGCAATATGCAACAGTTAACATTGCAGTTTGACGGTTACGCCCCATTGGGCACTCCAGTCAACGTCGGTTCTACGAAACAGAACAAGTCCGTGTTGTCGCAACTCCGCGGCAAAGTGTCTCATGTTACTGCAGCTGCTAAGGCTGCTCTCCCTCTCAAGCGCATCGGCGAGTGTATCTTTGCCGCTGTATCCGTTGTTGGCGGTTTCGCCCTTATGTTCCTCGCAGCACTCATTCAAGGTTAGGCTTATGTTGACGTATCAATATTATATGGCTCAGAAGCAGAACTTCGATGAGCAGATGAAACAGACACGTTTTGAGGAGTCGGCTAAGGTTAAGGCCCTCGAAGAAGAGCGTCAGCAGCAGAACAGTAACCTCTTCGACCAGTTTGTTGAGGCGAAGCGAAAGAATAACCAAGAGTATTCAGACAAGATTCTGGTGGCTCGTCAAGAGTTCATCGCCCGCCGTCGTAAGATCTTCGAGGACTCGCAAATCCTCACCATGGAGTGGCGCAGCCAGCTGCTGAAGCTCGAGTCTGGTGAGATCACCAGGGAGCAGATATATGAAAATACCCCCCCCACTACAGATTAGCCGCTTAGACGATGATGAAAGTGATTAATGTTTGTCCTGAGGCCATGGAGCTGGTCAACCAGCTCTGCGACCCGGGCAACCTCGAAGAGCGAATCATTGTGCTTAACGCTGCCGAGGAGCAGCTGCAGCAGCTGGCGCAACAGTCCACAGAACCCACTGAGGGCTATAACCTCTATGATATAGCTTACACGCTGAAACAGTATAAGAATAACCTGAATAAATTAAGAGATCTTTTAAGTGATGGAAATGACAGTTGATATGTTGAGAGCTGCCCTGCTGGATACAGAGGGTGGCCGTATAGTTAAGATTTATGGCAACGGCTGTATGGATGCCGATGTCGCCGAGGTTCATATTGATGAAGTGAATGAAAACCGCAAGGTGGCCACAGTAACCATTGTTACCGAGAATGCCGACAACCACCTCAAGCAGCTGCTCGATGCTTACTTCGAGAACCGCCTGCCTGTTAAGATGAAAGGCTTCGATTTCGTCCGTATGACAATGACCACAGAGGATATCATTGACCAGCTGTCGCCCATGATGGATGTGGGCAAGCGCGATCTGATGGATTATATGAGCAATCATGGCTACCAGATACGCCAGCAGATTGATGGTCTGCCGAGATGGGTGCTGTATTCTAAAATTGAAATTGGATAGGCTTGTAGAGAGATTTATTTTTTTTTCATTCCCCTGGGCTGCCTGCAGAGATGCACGCAGCTCTTTTTTTTGTTGTTTTAAAACAGGCCTCGCGTGTGTATCTTTGCTCCCATGATACAGATATACTGCCCATGTGGTACAATGGCTTTCTCTTGTACCTTCCCCGATATCGAGGCCCAGGTCCAAAGCGACAGGGTCCAGATGACGCTGTCTGTCAAGCAGGGTGATGACGATGCCGAGACCATCTACGATGAGCAGCTCTACGCTGATGGCGACGGCAAGATATGCCTCACTGATGTTGACCGCCTGCTGCAGCCATATGCTACAAAGTGGCTCACCTTCACGCTGTCGTGCGTCATCAAAGAGATCTACTCGTCATCGGTGGCCGGCGACCAGGATAGCTTCGAGTGTCAGATAATCAGCTGCAAGGCTAATATCGTGAACCTTACGGCTGAGCAGTTCTGCAGCCAGAGGTTCCTAACTCTCATCGATGGCCCTAAGCACACGGCTCCGTGGTTTAAAGAGTATCTCAGTTATATAGGCGATGATGACTGTAAATGCATGGCTTACTACGACACTGGTGATAACGAGGAGTATGACATGGCCAAGCTGGCTGAGGGTGATTACTCCATGGTCGACGTGTCGCCTCGTAAATTCTACGACGAAGGCCGTAGACTGCTGCGTTATGTCATCACTGCTGGCGAACGTAAACAAGAGTTCATTGTCAATCACGACTATCCTTCAGAGATAGCACCCATACTGCTGTTCTGGAACTCCTTCGGTGTCCAGGAGATAGCCTACTGCACCGGCGAGCATCAGATGGTGTCGAGCTTCGAGCGCAAGCAGGCTCGCATCGGCCGACTCAAACAGTCGTACAGCGTCGAGGATGCTGTCACCTTCAAGGCTGATACAGGCGTGCTCACCTTCCCAATGGCCAACTGGTGGCGTGAGGTGTTCCGCTCTAAGGATATCGAGGTGCTGCCTGTCCAGGATCGTGAGGTTAAGGTGGCCGAGGGCATGCCTGTGGTCATCAAGACAGAAAAGGTTGAGATGAGCAATGCACCTGATGAGCTGCCTCGCTTCACCTTCGAATATGAGTATGCCGACCGCAATCATAACGTCTTTGATACACGTCGCGACGGTCGCATCTTCGATAACACGTTCGACTATACATTCAACTAGTATGAATCAGCGCAATCCCATACATATCAACGAGGGCCTGCAACTGTTGGATATCGCCCGAGACTCACGCCAGAGAGTAAACATCCTGGCGTGGGATTCCAAAGGTAATATCATCGAGTATAAGGGCTGGTTGGTCAGCTCGAGCGACTGGCGCAGGGGCTGGCATCGCATCGTCAATCCGGTTAACAACCAGATACGCACAGTGCCCGATATCTATATGTTCAATATCAATGGTCATCCTATATATCTATGAACAAGAAACAGAAAATGGAAATGGTGCGAACAGGCACCAAGGGGGAGTTTGAGGTATATACACTCATGCCGGGCGGTATCGCTAAAAATCAGGTCGCGGCTGAGATCTCAACACACTATAAGAAAGACACTGGTGGTCTTTATGACGACAAAGACGATGTGGTGACACGCACCATCGAAATTGACGGCAAAGAATATGAGTATGTCCAGTTCTTCGGCTCTGACGATACACCATATCTCAATCAGGACCTGGTTGAGAAAAACATGGTGATGAGCCAATGCCAGAACTTTAATATCCTTACATGCTACGGTCAGGGCATCCGCTTCCTCGACCGCGAGACAAAACAGATGACTGAGGATAAGCAGATACGTGGTTTCTGCCTGCATAACGCCATTCATAATATATGGTGGCGCATGGCTACCGATATGAAATACCATTTCTTCTCGGTGATGGTCATCAACCTGTCGCGCGACCATAGCCAGATTGTTCAGGTGCGCATGCGAAACGCCTGCGACTGTCGCTTCACACCTCGAAACGATTTTGGTCAGATAGAGCATGTGCTGGTGGGAGACTTCCGAGAAGGTAAGCGTAATAGCTTCGAGGTGATACCGTTGCTCGATGAGATAGATCCGCTGGGCGACCTGCTATACCGCATGGGCAAAGAGCCTGATATCTATACTGGTGAACGTGCCGAAAAGCCTGAGGACGGCGAGAAATGCAAGTTCGCCATCCTGTGCCTGATGCCTACGCCTGGCTATCGATACTATCCCAAGCCATACTTCACCTCAATATATGAGGATGCCTGGTATGATATCTATCGTCTGATAGGCTTGGGCAAACGCTATATGATTAAGAATACCTCGGCACCTCGCATACAGATAGAGGTACACCGTACCTACTGGGATAATGTGTGTCGAGAAGAGAATATCACCGATCCAAAGAAACGTGCCGAGCGCATCAAGCGTGAGCGTGAAGAGATAACCGACTTCTGCACCAAGCCTGAGAATGCCGGTAAGGCTTGGGTTACAAGCTATAACACCACTCCTGATGGTAAAGAGGTGCGCATGGTGCGTGTCTACAACCTTAATGAAGGTAAGACCAAAGAGGGTGGCGACTGGAGCGACGATATGCAAGAGGCCAGCAACTCACTGTGCTTCGCCATGGGTGTCCATCCTAACATGGTGGGTGCGGTGCCAGGCAAGTCGCAGATGAATAACTCCGGATCTGACAAGCGTGAACTCTTCACACTCAAGCAGGCCATTGAGAAGGCTTTCCATGATATCATGGAGGTGCCCTTCCATGTGATAATGTACTATAACAACTGGGCTGATAAGTTCGCCATCGACGTGCCGATGATTCAGCTGACTACTATCGATGAGAACAAGGATGCTAAAGAGACAACAGTAAATACTCCTGACGATGACAACAATCAATCTAAAAATAAATAAAGAGGCCTTCGACCTTGCTGTTCCTGCAGCCCGTGAGCCCAAGGGCCATATCTTCGGTCAGCTGCAAGATAAGATAGATACTGCTCTGCAGAGTCTGGCTACCTTCAAGCTGGGCGATGTTGGTACCACTGCTGTTAATAACGATCTCCAGGGCTCTCTTGCTAAGGCGTTGCTAGCCTATGCCTCTGTCGAGGTATTCCTGTCGGAGATGCACAACCTTGACGTGGTTCTGACATCGACGGGGTTCGGTGTGGTGAGCACCAACGACCTGGCTCCTGCCTCAAAGATCCGCGTTGATGCCCTTGATGGTGAGCTGCGTGTTAAACGCCTATGTCTTGAGGATGAGATACGCGAGCTGCTGTTCCGGGTTAAAGACTGGTACCAACAGGGCATCGTGGTCTTCGACACACTGTTCTGTCAGTTCAAGTTCCTGCGTCAGTTCGCTGGCTATCAGGCACCCATCTCAAAAGACTGGGAACTGGCCATGCCTGTCATACTCGAGACAGACCGATGGCTTCGTGATAAGATAAGCGATGAGTTCATGGATGAGATGATATCACAGATGGCCACCAACAATCTAAGTGATAAAAACAAGGGCATAGTCCATCAGATTCGTCGTATCATCGGCGTTGCTGTCCAAGGCAACAAGGGCGTGATGTATGAATACTATCGCCGACTCATGAACACTCTCGAGAGCGATCTTGACTCGTTCCAGACCTATGCTAACAGCAAGGCCTTCGAGACTAACCACTTCAAGCCTTATGAAAACAAACGAGACGCAGGCGCTTTCCACTTTGTCGGCTGACGGCAAGCTACACCTGCACTGTCCTAAGTCGTGGGCCGAGCTCTCGCAGCAGCAGCTGCACTATGTGCTCGACCTGCTGGGCTGTGGGCTCTATAATGATGTTGAGATACGCACATATATGCTCTTCAGGTTCTGTGAGATCGAGGTTCGCAAGCGACGTCACACGTCAGTGTCGTGTCGTGTCAGACTAGACACCGGCAAATGGCATTACTTCGATATCCAGAACTGGCAGGTCCAGGATATGATCGGTCAGCTTAGCTTCATCAACAGCTTCGAAGGGTTCGGCAGGGGGTTGGAGTCTGTCGGCGATTTCACGGCTGCTGATGAGCAGCTGAGCGATTACAAATTTGGCTGGTTCCTCGTCTGCGAGAAAAACTATGCTGCCTATATCAATACCAAGGATGCCAAATACCTCGATATCCTGGCGCAATGGTTATATATGTGTGATGATGAGCCTGTGGCCAAGTCAGACAAAAAGCTCGATACCGATGCTGCCATACAGATGAGCGTTTTCCTGTGGTTCTCCGACCTCAAGAAACGCTATGCCAGGATGTATCCCAACTTCTATAAGCCTGCAGACAAAGTGGGTGGTTCATATAATTTCTTAGATTCGTATAATGCACAGCTGCGTGCGCTGACTGATGGCGATGTGACAAAGGAAGAGGAGGTTAAGTCTGTCAGCTGCCTCCGTGCGCTCACAGAGCTCGATGCCAAGGCTCGCGAGGCTGAGGAATTCAAACGTAAATATGGAGATAAATAAACAGTCGTTCGATGCGCTGTCTTACTTTGTTGAGATAGCTCAGAAAAACAAGCTCATCCGCAATAATAAGTTCTATTGCGGCTACTGTTCTGGTCCTGATGGACTCGACCAGGTGATGTCCGAATATCGCGACTATGCCAACTTCTTCCTCGTCGATGATACCACATCGGGCAACACATTCGGCGATAAGCCAGGTTTCTTCGACCGCAAGGTCTATGCTGCCTATATCATCATCGGCTACCAGCATGGCAAAGAGGTTGAGTATAAGGCTGCCATCAATATGGCTCGCGCCATCTTCAAACAGATCCTGTCTAGGGTTATCAGAGATAAGGCCTCTTTCAAGATGGGTAAGGATCTTATGTTCCTTAATCTCCAGACAGTCTTCTCACAAGAGTATGGCCGCTATTCATTCAATGGAGCCACTGGCCTGTTCTTCCAGCTGCAGAACAACGAACCATTAAACCTGGTGTTCGATCAGGATGATTGGGAGGAATAAGCCATGGGATTGATGAAGAATCTCGCCATAGAAAGGCGTGAGTCTGGTAGAAGGCGCCATGCTTCAGCTCGTCTTCAACAGGAAGATCGAGAGAGGTATATAAACGAATGGGCTGCCAATATGGTCACTTACTGGCGAGAGCGTATCGTCAGACTTCAAGTTAAAGATACCAATGCCCTTAACGCTTCTATTCAATATGATTTGCTGCTGCAAGGTGCTAAGGCAACTATCAGACATTCTTTTCTCTGGTATGGTAAGTATGTAGATGATGGTACAGGTCGAGAATTCAATAATGACGGTTATACTGATAGCATGGGCAGATATTATGAGTCTTCTCGTGGCAATGGTACATGGAATGAAGGTCAGCTGCCATTCCTCCTGCCTGGTGGTGAAGAGTATCGAGCTCAGCACGGCCTTGACAAACCGAAACGTGTCGGCCCCGCATGGGGTGGTAGGTTGGCTGGTGGCCACCCGCGTCAGGCTAAGCCGTGGTACTTCAAAAAATACATTGCATCTAAATATGTATTAAATGAGCTGGAGCAGGAATTCTATGGTAAAAGTTACCAGGGGATGCTGACTCAGGCAATAGATCTTGTGATGGATAGAGTCAGGGTAATGTAGTTTTAAAATAGAGCATCCTTTCGTATCTTTGCAGTACTATGACAGAAGAGCAGTATAGAAGACTCGAGACAATGTTCAAGGGCATCCGTGATGAGCGCGGTGTCGCCCGAAATACGGCTGTGCGAATTGGCACGGCCTTCCTTGAGTTGCTGCGTGCTACACTGTCAGACTCTCGCGACTTCGATAACATCACATTTAAGAATGTCCTCAATAAACCGAACTTCCTGCAGGGCCTCGTGGCGCTCGGGTCGATTATCTTCGGTGAGTATGCTGAGGGCATCCGTGGTGGCTATATCGATGAGAATGCCGTTGGCGAGCTCAAACGTCTATGGGTGCGAGAGCAGATTACTGCAGGTGACGGTGCCAGCCATTATGATGCCGGCGGCAAGGTGTTGCCAGCTCTCGAGGTCAAGGGTGATTCTACATTCAGCGGCAACCTCTCAAGTCCTGAGTTCGTCAGTGCCTTCCTCGGTGGTCTGGGCTGGGCTATCCAGAAAAAAGAGTTCACCAATGCTGCAGGTCAGACAGAAGAGAAATTTACTCTCGAGATAGATAATATTGTAGTTCGAAACACACTGCGTGTCTTCGAGATGATTATCTCTCAGCTGCTGGGTGAGAACGACAACCGCATCTTCACCGCCATGATGGAGGTCGACCACTATGACCCTAAGACAGGTCGTGTGTGGCTCGATACCAAGGGTGGCTCGCTCTATAATGCTTTCCGCGAGGGCGACCTTATCATGGTGCAACAGTTCAATGGCACGCCTGATCAGTCAAACGACTGGCAGGTCATCAAGGCTTATGAGTTCCGTGTGCGCAAGGTGGGCGTGGGCTCGCTCGAGGATGGTGTCGAGCGTCTCGACTGGCTCGAGTTCGATAACTTCGTCTCGCAGATAGAGGGCCTCACGCCTGAGACAGCCTTCAAGAGTGGTGACACGCTCGTTCGTGTCGACTCTGAGTCAGACCCTGCACGTAAGGGTATCGTCACCATTATGACTGTCGGCGAGAATATGCCTTACATCGATGTGATGTATGGTCTGAAGACCGATCCTACTCACGCTCTCAAGTCGCGCATGGGTAACCTCTCTGGTGTCAACACCGATCTTTTCGGTTGGCTCGAGGGCTTCGGTCTATACATAAATAATTTCTATGGCGTCGGCAAGTTCTTCAATGCCCAGACTGGTGAGTCGCTGAGTTCCAGGATAGCAGCTACCAACGAGTATCTGCGCTCGGTCTATAAAGAGACTATCTATGATATCTCCGATGACCAGAACTTTATTACCAACGGGTTCTTTCAAAAAGACCTTGAAACGTGGCAAAAATGCGATGCTTCTGGTAATGACCTGGTTGATTCTGCCACATCAGTTATCGGCATCAACACGGGCGACGGTGCTTCACCTTTGCTTTTTAACGGCATGACGCTTACCGCCAATTCCAGCCCAATCGCTGGTATGGTCGAGCGTGAGGGGCTTAATGTCCTTCACCTCAGAGCTGCAGGCATCTATCAGAGCTTTGCCAATATCAAAGCCAACGGCACACACAAGGTGCTCAAAGAGAAACTTGACGAAGATGATACAGAACTCGTTGATGAAGCCAACCAGCTTTTCTTCGGCATCAGGATCCTGCCTGTAACAGGTGGTACCCTGAGTGTTCATTTCGTCAAAGAAGATGGTTACACAGGTTTCGAGCGTGAGATAACATCAGCACTCCGTTGGCAGCTCTTTCAGATGAATGATATCGTTGAATTGCCATGGGATTATACTGGTACCGGAAAGATGGTTATCACCTATACTGGTGAGTGCTATATCCGCTTCGTGACGCTGAGTAATGACCCTATTGCAAATGCTAAGACCGAGTACTCGACGCTCATCGAGCAGACATCACGCTATATCAAGCTCCAGGCTAAGAAACAGTCAAAGGATCTTCAGGATGCTGTGGCTGACATGACTATACAATATAATGCTATCGTTCAGACTGTCAGCACAAACAAATCGCTGTCTGACACCATGCTGGCTACGGTGCTTGGTATCACGGTTAATGAGGATGGTACATATACTATACCAGAGGAACTGTCTGGTACCAACCTCGCTACCTGGCGCATCAATACCGCTGGTTCGATACATGATATTGCAATAAAGTGGGATGAGAATGGCAACCTTATTGGCTACTCTACCACAAAACAGACTGCAGAAGCAATCAGTTCTGCTGTGTCTGATGGTGTTTCTGATGCGGAGGATTACACCGACGGCGAGATCACCAAGGCTAAGAAGAGTGCCAAGGATTACACTGACGAACTTAAGGGGCTCATCAATACAGACGTCCTGAAGGATGCTGATGGCAACTTTGGTTATGCCACATTCAAGCAGCAGACAAAAGACTCCATCGACGCTATCGCTGGTAAGTGGGATGAGAATGGCAACCTTATTGGCTACTCTACCACAAAACAGACTGCAGAAGCAATCAGTTCTGCTGTGTCTGATGGTGTTTCTGATGCGGAGGATTACACCGACGGCGAGATCACCAAGGCTAAGAAGAGTGCCAAGGATTACACTGACGAACTTAAGGGGCTCATCAATACCGACGTCCTCAAAGATAAGGATGGCAATTTTGCATATGCCACATTCAAGACACAGACAAACAACGCTATTGCAAATATAGCTGGAAAGTGGGATGAAGATGGCAACCTTATAGGCTACTCCACTACAGAGCAGACCGCAGATGCTATCAGTTCTGCTGTGTCTGGTCTGGCTACAAAGGCAGAAATAAAGCTATTTATAAATGAGGATGATGCTAAGACTCTGATCAGTAATGCAGAGATAACAGCAGATAAAATAAAATTCAATGTCACCTTCGATTGGATTGTCAAGAATGCGCAGGATAAAACTATATTCAAGTTAGATAATGCCGGTAATATGGAGATTGCCGGTAAGTTGACAACCTGCAGCCTGACTGAATCAATGACTGTCGGTAGTGCCAGAAGACAATTTAAGATTTTGTCTTCAACAGAGTCTGATAACAGAGCCGTCATAGTCGGCTATGATAATGAAGAGGAGTCTATCCTTCTTGGGTGGAGTGTGCAACATGGTAATGTACCCGCTTTAATTCTGACAGGTAATGACTCACATGATAGAGTAGGTTATATGTCGCCTGGTGGTTTTGCTACATGGTATGACTTCAACAGACTGATGCTCGCTTTTGATCAGGATACTGGTAAAGTGGCATTCGGTGTCACTAAACCAGATGGAACATACGGTTTATGGCCTACAGCCGCGAGCCAGGTTCCTAAGGGTTTTGCATATGTCGATAGTAGTGGATATTTAAGAATTAGAAAATCATAAAATGGAAAAGAAAACCTATGACTTCAGGAAAGTGAACGTCGAAATTGATTTCGACACGTTCCAGGACATGGATCTGGCAAAGCCTATTGCCAACGCTATCCATCGTAACTGTACCGATATCGGTATCGATGACAAAGCAAGAGAGCTGTATCACAATGGCACTGTTGAGCTTTCCTCTAAGATGGCTGCTATGTTTCTTGCAATTATTTTGCAGTCAAACCTTATTGCATCAGTAAAAAAGGCTCTGAAAAATATGCTGGAGCCTGAAATTAATAACGAATAATACTCAAAGGTATGGCAAAGTTAGAATTGAAAGAGTCAGCACAGAGCAGGTCTGTCGACTTCGATCCTGTCAAGCTCAAGAGCGGGATCACTGTTAATTTCCACATGTCTGTCAATGGTGACAAGAGTGAGTTCCGTGGCAAGGCCACAAAGGCTGATAAAGAGGTGGGCAGCGCTAGCTACTCTACTGATGCTAACCGCATCTTCCTCAATGTCTTCCCCGTTAGCGATATCGGTTTCGACGATGCTAAGGAGCTGGCAGCTGTGCTCCTCGATGGTATTATCACAATGTCTAAGGCTTAATATCTGCTGACTATGGTTACTTCCGAGAATGAAATGATCCGTCAATGGCTCGACTCTCACTGGGGCGAGTTCTGCGATTGGTGGGCATCGAAGACAAAAGACGCCTCAGAGATCGAGCGGGTAACCTACGACTCTGAGCGCCATAACGGCGTGCTTATGGTTCTCAACTATCAGGGTGTCCGCAAGGTGGTTAGCGTCACTCCAGACTCGCTTATTGAGGGCCTTTCTTCAATCACCGAAGAGTTGATTCAGCGCTGTACCGATGCTACAGTGGCTGCCGAGGCTGCAGCTGAGCTGGCCAACACGCAGGCTGGCTATGCCGAGTCTCAGGCCGACCGTGTTGATGCTCTCATCTCCCAGGTTAACAACCTTATGGTGACTGTTGCTGCCCAAGGCGATGCTGCAGAGGCAAAGGGTAATGCTGCAGAGACTCTCAAAAATACTGTCGAGTCATGGTACACACCTTTCAAGACTGCTGCTGAAAACTGGCTGACAGAGAAGCAGACCCTTTGGAATACATGGTACACCAACACCATCCTGCCTGCGTGGAATGAGTTCTGGGGCCGTGCTCAGAGCGACCACCAGACTTGGTCTGACGCCGAGGCTCAGCGCATCATCAATGAGACTGAGCGTCAGCAGAAAGAGCAAGAGCGTAGAGAGGCTGGTTTCTATCGTCAGAATGAGGAGACTGGTAACTGGGATCATCAAGACCAAAGAACTGGCGAGTGGGCCGATACCGGCCATTCTTGGCAGGGTGGTATGATTGCCTACCGCTTCCGCACAGACTGGCGCACTGGCCGTGGTAAGATTGTCAAGAATATGGTTGACCATGTTAACTTCTCTATCCGTCGTGGTCGTCTCATAGCAACATATAACGAATAAAAATAGTAAGATTATGGAAATCGATTACGGTCAAATCCTTCCCGCTCCTACCGATGCTCCTTACAACTCATCGCGTAGCTATATCGGTGGTGAAACATGTCTCGACGAGTACCAGTCTGAATGGCTGTCGCTCGAAGACGGCAACCGTGGCCATGCACTGCCTGGTTATAATGCCGACGGGTCGGCAAAGGTCTCTCAGTGGTGGCGCTGCATAGTAAATGTCAGACGTGCTGCAGTGGCCGCAAGCAATGCTGATGAGCAGGCTGCAGAGGCCGAGCTTCAGGCTAGTCGTGCTAATACCTATCTCAACGCTCTCAGCGATGAGATATCAGAAGAGGCCAAGGCTAAGATGGTGATGTGGATGCTCACGCCACATGTCGAGGGCTCAACGTTGGTGTTCCCTGCCAACTCTGTGGCTCATGTCAATGGCTCAACTCTCATTTTAACAGAATAATAATATGGAAAGAAGACTCATGGATATCTCCGGCATCCCCTTCGTGGTGGAGGAGCGTGAAGACGGGCTCTATGCCGTTGGTATCAAAGTTCGCAAGCGTATGATCAAGTTCGAGGGCTCTGGTCTGCCTGTCGATGTCGTTGAGAAGATTGACGGCATCAAGGGTGATGAGAAGATCAACGGCGTCGAGGAGATCGAGGATTTCCTTGAAGGCCAGCCCGAGGGCGCAAAGCTCGAGGATATCGTGCCAAGTGAATACGCTTCTGACGAAGACATGACCGATGCCTGGCAAGAGGCTCTGCGCAATGCTCAGGCTGGTGGCTCTCAATCATAACAGGTTAAACTGTTTGTTTTAGTTCAATTTATTGTTTAATTTTAAATTCTAAAGCTTTATGGCAAAATTTAAAGGTGCAAAGTGGGCACAGATTCTCACTCTCATGGCAGCAATCGCTGCAAGTATCGTATCAGGCGTGGCCGAGGCCAAAACCTATGCAAAAGACTATACCGATGGTCTCTTTGCTGCTCTCGCTGCTGGTGACGTCTCTTTCTCAAGCAAAAACTTCTCTGCAGACAATGTTGCTGGTGCTCTCGAGGAGCTCTACACTGGTATCTCTAACCAGGCTGTCTCTATCTCTACCTCTACCACATCGACTGGTATGCTGCGCAGCTACACATTCAGTCAGGGTGGTACCCAGATCGGTGTCATTGACATTCCAAAGGATTACGTCAACAACATCATCGGTATTGTCACTCAGGATGGCTCTGGCAACCCAGGTGTGTTCTTGAAGGTTAATACCGCTCCTACTGGTGCAGATACTCCAGTCTATGAGTACATCGACGCTAGCGGCCTCGTTGAGTATCTGACTGTCGGCACACAGACCGGCAAGATGGTTACCCTTACTATCGACGCCAACCATCAGATTACTGCCGATATCGCTGACGGCACTCTGACTAAGGCTAAGCTGCACTCTGGTGTTCAGACTTCTCTTGACAAAGCGGATAGTGCTTATCAGAAGCCTCAGGATGGTATTCCTAGCACAGACATGACTTCAGCTGTCCAGACTTCACTGGATAAGGCTGACAGTGCTCTGCAGGATGCTGACTTCGAGTGGGTTACTGACAGTGAGGTTAACACTGCTTGGGCTGCTGCCATGACTGCTGCTAGCCCTGCTGCTGGTGAGTAATCGGTTTCTTAGTGACTGGGGCTTCGGCTCCAGCCACTTCTAACTTAAAATTGGCAATAAAATGGCTAAATATAAAGGTATCAAATGGGCACAGGTTCAGACACTGATGAACGCCATCGCCGGCACTATCAGCAACTGTGCCACAAAATCTGAGCTCAACGCGGCTTCAGGGGCTTTCAAGCCTACCGTGTCCGGCTCTACGCTCGTGTTCCCTGCTGGCTCTGCTGCCAAGTTCGAGGGCTCGACACTTGTACTCACTGATTATTAATCTTCAATATTATATAATATGAGAAATGGTTATATAACTGACATTACAACGCCGCAGGGCAACAAACCTATCTGTGATGAGGAGAGTTACGCCCTAGCGACTAACAATGCCCAGAGATGTACTTCTCTGGAGGCGCGTATGACGAATGTGGAGGATCTGTATAAGTACCTCAATTCGTCTAATACCTGGTTTGGTTGTAAGTGGCCCGTCGGAAATGGAAATTCTGCTGGTACGCCAGTAGGTAATCTCCTTCGTCTGGCTCACATGCAGCAGATTTTTAGAATTGGCGGTTACATGGTAAAGAACGACCATAGCCGTAAGAAACTGCATCCTGCAGATCATCGTCATTATGAGGATGGTGGTGCTGTCAAGTTCGATGGTACCGACGGTCACTACCAGTGGGGCTGGGGTGTTGGCATCTATTATGCTGCTTGGTCTGATGCTGAGTACGACTACGAGGCTTGCGATGACCGTCCTATTCCTGGAGTTCCTTGCGCCTATATCCCTGTCGGCTCTCGTTCTTGTGCTGGTTACGCTCAGCTCGACCGTACCAATAACAAGCTGATGTCAACGCTTAACAAGACAGCGCAGTTCCGTGGCGGTAACAACAGCAACTGGGATGAGACTTACCGTTCACTGCTTGGTAAACCTGTGACAAATATCGGCATGCCTACACTTCGCAACTATGCTCGAGCAAATGGCGATATGTGGTTTACTTCAGAGCGCGTGATGTTATTCATCACAGGTGCTCTGGCACGTGTCTACTTCCACAACCGTAACATCCAGGCTGCCTACAATGCAAACCTCGACAGCAACGGTCTGCATCAGGGTGGTCTCGGTCAGGGTGCTACCTATCCATCTAACTGGACAAGTGACTGGGGTTACAACCCATACCTCGACCTCGACCTGGGTATCGAAAAAGGTGACTTCACAGGTATCTTCTCTGCTACCATCAAGGATCCTGAGGGTGCAAACGTCTCTATCACTGGTATTCCTTGCTTCATGGGTCTTAAGAATTTCTATAAGTACCTGTGGACAATTACCGAGGATGAGCTGCTGGTATGTCAGGAGGATGGCTCGCAGGCTCTGTATGTGGAGAATATGATTGACGGAAGCCTCTTTGATATTTCTGGAGCTGGTACTCACTTGTTGATAGGTAAGACACCTGTTTATAGTTCTGCCAATTGGAGCTATATTAAGAAGATTAGTTTCGATCATCTTTCAGGAATGCCAATCGAAGTGGGCGGCTCTGGTTCTACGTTCTATGCTGACGGATATTACAATCCTAATGTCCATGAGGCTGGCGCTCTGCGTGGTGCTGTTCGTCTGGGCAACGCTGGCTATGGTGACACTGCGGGCTCGTGTATGCTCGATGGTAGCTCTGCCCCCTCGAATGCCGGTGCGAACGGCGGCGCGGTCCTCTGCGAATTCGCGGAAGCATTCACCACAAACCTCACGGTGCTCACGAACTGATCAAAGTGCTCGTAGAGCACAAAGCACACAGCCGCGTCAGCGGCCGCATCGCCCTTCGTGGGCGATGCTCTCTCGCAGTTTAGATTTAGTCTAAATTACAAAGATAATCGCTCTTTGACTTGCTGGTAACAAAAAAACATAGTAACTTTGCATCGCTTTTTTGAAAGCAGGTAGATCCCTCATCTGCGCTCTGCGTGGTGCTATTCGTCTGGGCAACGCTAACAATGGTGACAATGCGGGCTCGTGTATGCTCAATGGTAACAATGCCCCCTCGAATGCCAATGCGAACGACGGCGCGGTCCTCAACAATCCCATAAGTTATAAGAGGGTGAGCCTTCCCTATCGGGAAAACATATCGCAAGATGACGGCGAGACTCGTAGGTTCCAGGCCGAGCGTCGTACCCGTCGGAGGGAATTGCAGATCCTCCACCAGACCCATCAATGTTTCACTTTTTAAACCCCGTTTGTAATGCGACGTATTCGCGACACTCGGGAGAACGAGACGCTTCGTAATGCTGAGGTGGCCTTTGACAGGTTCGCCTTTCAAAAGCATAAACGTTGGAATGTCATTCGCTTCGAGGAAGCTCTTGACGAGAACCTCAGGCTCGTTCTCCGGGATATTATTGATGAGTCCTTCAGCCCTGCTGGGTATGATGAGAAATGGATATTTGAGAAGAAAGCAAGAAAACTGGCCAAGGCGCCTGTCTATGATCATGTCACTGAGGCTGCAGCAATGCTGCCTTACGAGCGTCAGGTCTATGACCATATCTCATGGCGTGCTCCGGCTGTTAGACCAAAACTGGGCACACATGCCTTGGTTCGCTTCATCCGTAATGATCTGTATGCCTGCTCTCAGAGAGAGATGTATTACAACTTTTCGCTCGATATCCATCACTATTTCCCGTTGATGGATCACGAGCTGCTCCATCAAAAGATTGATAACAAGTTCAAGGATGGTAAGTTCCGGCGCCTGGTGCATCGGGTAATAGACTCTTATCCTCAGGGCGCGCCTCTTGGTATTAAGATGGCTCAGCTCTTTGGTATGCTATACCTCGCTGATTTCGACCGTCTCGTTGAGAGATTCTTTGATATCGCTAAAGACCCAGAGCGCATGGCTTACTGGACATCAAGGTACATCACAGAGTGGGTGCTGACAGCAACAACACCTGATGAGCGCTTAATCCTCAGTCAAGGTTCGCAATACCTTGCAGCCCGTTTCCATCATTTCGCTCGTGACGGCATCCGTCATTACTACAGGTTTGTTGACAACATCCTGATATTCCATGAGGATAAGCCTTTCCTTCGAATAATCCGTGAACTGGTCATTATGACCCTCACGCGAGACTACAGGGCCTCCATCAATGGCGACTATCAGATAAGACAAACATGGGAGGGTGTGAGGCTTGTTGGCTACACGTTCTTTCATGAAAGGCTTGAGATAGGAAAAGAGAATAAGAAGAAGCTGGCTAGACGAATTCGTAAACTTCAAAAACTCGGTTTTGACGAAGAGCAGATACGCAGGCGGGTTGCTAGTCAGTTAGGATACGTCAAGCATGCAGATACGATTAACTTGTTTAAAACTTTAGGTATGGAAAAATCATTAGGCAAAATCATTAAAAACAGGCGCATCAAACCGCCATTCGCTGGTATGACACCAGAACAAAAAGTCAATTTCTCTTCTCTCGTGGTAAAAATTCCTGACACAACGGGGGGGGTAAAAGCGATATTAAGATACTCCTTCTTGACTATGTGGTGCAGGATTCCAAGATTGACAAAGAGTCCGTCCGTACTCTCGAGACCGACTCTTCTGGTAACCAACAAGAGATATCGCGGTCGGTACCATCCAAGGCGCTGGCCATCAGGTTCAAGAAAATCCTTAAGACCTTTACTACAACAGGCATCAATGGTGAGGATAACGAAAGCTACCTCTTCCAGAAAAAGCTCGATGAGAAAGGTCAACCGACAGATACCGATGCAGAGTTCTATGCTTTTACAGGCTCCAGGATTATGATAGACCAGGCGTTATACGACTTCTCTACTCAGGATCTGCCGGCGCCGACTGTTATCAGACAAGTCAAGGGCAAAGATGGTAAGGTTTATACAAAATTTACTTGATATGAATGAATTGATTTCTATGGTCTATCCCGAGAAAATGACTTTCTTCCCATTCGGTGACGCCCATATTGTTGGTTTCCTTGGTGAGACCGTTGTTGAGAACTGGAAGCAGCCTGGTGCTCCTGAGGATGCACCTGCAATCACAGGCTACCAGTATACTGGTCCTCGTTCTGACGGTGGTACCCTGATGCCTTGTGACAACCCTGGTGATTACGGTTCAGTGGTTAACGCCATCATCCGCTCTAAGTACACGCTGAGCGAGGAATTGGCTATCCAGCGTCATTACATCAACTCTTTCGAGGGCCATGAGGCTGAGTGGCAGGCATACAATGATTTCTGCGAGGCCGCAAAGCTGCTGGCTAAGTCGTGGCTCGGTCTGTCATAGGTTGTTTTAATATTGCTCTTCCCGCTCTATCTTTGCAATAAAACAAAGTTAGAGCGGTTTTTTATGGGCAGAAACGAACGGTATATAACTACCATCGAGCTTAACTCGCAGGAGGCGCAGAACCACCTCCAGAAGCTCGTTAAGAAGGTAGAGGAACTAAAGAAAAAGAAAGATGAAGCACTTGCCCAAGGTAAGTTCTTCGACGATAAAGAGCTCAAGAAGGCCACCAAGGAGATGAACCAGTTCAAGGCTCAGATCGAAGGTGCTAAGGCTGTTCTTGACAATATCAATGATGTTACTCTCGAGAGACTTAATAAAGCTCTTAGAAAGCTAAAGAGTGACAGATTGAAAATAATTCCAGATACAGACGAATGGCGCCAAAATGAAGAAGATATAATTCGCGTTGAAAATCGAATTAAAGAGTTAAAAAACGGCGCAAGAGAAGCTAGTGAGGAAGCTGAAAAGCTCAAAAATAATCTTGATAACGTTACTAACGTTGTTAAGAATATTAAGAATGCGTCTTTAAATGAATTGGTTAAAGCACAAAAATTTCTTGAAGAAGAGCTTGCGAAAACAAACATGGAGCCTGTCATGAAAAATATCAAGACAGACCAATTAAAGGAAATTAAAGACAGAATTCAAGAAATTAAATCTGAGCAACAAAAAATTATCCATCAGATTGATCGTTATGACCAAGAGATAAAGCAGTCATCAAAGGATATGGCCACAGTCGAGCGTGAGACAAAGCTGGTCAATATGACACTCAAGCACCTCGACACAGCAAATGTCCGTGACCTCGAATATTCTATCAAGGTTCTCAACGAGCAGCTGCGCGAGACGCCTCATGGCACGGCTGCCTTCGGCCAACTGCAAGAAAAGGCCAAGCTGCTGCGCACAGAGCTTGAGCGTGTCCGCTTCGAGGGCAGTGCCCAGCAGTCATGGCTCAACCGCACTGCAGACTTCTTTAATAAGATCCAGGGTGCTGCCATCGCTGGCATTGGCGCCATCACAGGTCTTACATTCACCATCCGTCGGTGTGTCGAGGCTTTTGCCGATATGGACCAAGAGATGGAGAATGTTCGTAAGTACACTGGTCAGACCTCAGAGCAGGTGCACAATATGAACGAGGAGTTCAAAAAGATGGATACACGCACTGCTCGAGAGCGTCTCAATCAGCTTGCTGGTGATGCAGGTCGACTGGGCATTACATCGCAAGAGGCTGTGATGGATTTCGTCGATGCTGCCGATAAGATCAATGTCGCCCTTGGTGATGACCTCGGCGACGATGCTGTCAAGAATATAGGTAAGCTGGCCATGTCGTTTGGTACCGATAAGACCATGGGTCTGCGTGGTGCTATGCTCGCTACAGGTTCTGCCATAAATGAACTGTCACAGAATTCTTCTGCCTCTGCAGGCTATCTTGTAGACTTCACAGCTCGTGTCGCAGGCTTCGGAAAACAGGTTGGTCTGACACAGGCTCAGTTGATGGGCTACGGTGCTGTCATGGATGAGAATATGCTGCGTGATGAGATGGCTTCGACCGCCTTTGGCCAGCTGCTGGTCAAGATGACTACCGACCTCGATACATTCGCAAATATCACAGGCATGAAGGTCGAGGAATACCGTAAGCTCGTCACCGAGAATATCAATGGTGCTGTCCTTGCCGTGGCCAAGGCCCTCAAGGGTCGTGACATGGAGGAGATGGGTAAGATCTTCGATTCTATGCAACTCAATGGCCAGCGTGCCATCGGTGTGCTTGCTACCCTCGGTCAAAAGGTTGATGATGTCGCTGAGCGTCAGCGCATCGCCAATGAGGCATTCGATGCCGGTACCAGCATCATCGATGAGTTCAATATCCAGAACAATACTGCAGCTGCAGGTATCGAGAAAAATAAAAAGCGCTTCCATGATCTCTCGGTTGTTCTGGGTGAGGAACTCATGCCAATCGCCCGCTACGGTATTACTACTACATCAAGCATGATTAAGCTGCTATTGTCATTAATCGAGTTTGTTGGTAAATGGAAGTCTACTTTGGTTTCTCTAACAGTCGTTTTGGCTGCTCTTATCATCAAAAAAGAGCTTGATGTCGCGCTCACTAAACTCCAGGTATTCTGGAACACAAAGCTGGCTACTGTAATAGAGAAACTTTATGCAGCTATGATAAAAAATCCATATGCTGCCGTAGCTGCTGTTGTTACTGTGCTTGTTGGAGTGATTATCGACTTGGTTCGTCGCACCAATGAGGCTGAGAATGCAACTAAACGTCTTAATAAGATAAGAGGCGAGGCTGCAGAGAAATATGGTGAGGAGAAAGCATCCCTGGATCTTCTGTTGGAAACTGCTCGTAATGAGAAGGCTTCACTTGATAAACGTAAAGAGGCCATCGATGAGCTAAATAAAATCATACCTGGTTACAATGCTCAACTTGACGCGACTACTGGTAAATATCAAGAGAATAAAAAAGCTCTTGATGATTATCTGGTTTCACTGGCTAAAAAATACGAGCTCGAGGGTGCTGGTGATATGCTCAAGAAAATAGGTAGCGATATCGCCAAGGCTAATGTTGAAATCAAAACACTCCAGGAGCAGCTGAAAGAGGCTGAGGAGGATGAGAATGATCTAGCAATGCAGACAGGTGGTGTTTATGGTAGAACACGAGCAGATGTCATAAGAGAGAATCTGAAAAAACAGAATGACATCATCAAAGAGGCTGCCGAATCTAGACGTGCCATTTATAAGGCATATCCCGAGTTGCTTGGTCAAGAGGATGGCTCAATGAATATTTATGTGCCTCACGACCAGCATTATGAGGATGAGCATAAAAATGATGGTAACAATAATAAATTCACAGATCCAGCTGCAGAGGCTAAAAAATTGAAGGCTCAAGAGGCTGCAGCTAAAAAAGCTGAGGAATTGAGAAAGAAACAGCTGCGAGAGAGAAATAACGCTATAAAGGCTGAGATTGAAAAGGAAATGGCTATTGTCACAGCAAGTTATGCTAGAGGTGAGATAGACTATCGCACATACGTCAAGAATGTTGATGCTATTCAGATTGACGGCTTTACAAGACGAATGGCTCTGTATACAGAGGAGTCAGATGAATATAAAAAGCTGCTCAACGACCGTGAGCAGTATGCTCTTAAGGCTGCTGAGAAGCAGGAGCGACTCAACCTTAAGGCTGTCCAGCGAGAGCATAACCGTGTTGTTGCTGAGCTCGAGAATAAGCAGTGGAATGATGAGGGCGCTTACAACGAGGCCCGGTACCAGGCTGAGCTCCAGTATATGATGAAGATGCGCGACCTCTACCGCAAGGGGTCAGAAGAGCGTGTTGAGATCGAAGAGGAGATTGAGGATATGGAGTATATCCATAAACTCGAGAACCAAAAACGATATCAAGAGATGCTCCGTAACATTCAGACAGAGTTTCTGCATATGTCAAACCAGCAGCAGCTGGAGATAGCTCTTAACGGCCTCGATGAGCTGCACCGCCAGGGCCTTCTTAAAGAGGAGGAATATCAGCAGGCTAAGATTGCCATTCAGGCTCAATACGCAAAATCTGAGACTCCTAATGATAAGGCTCAGGCTCTTGGTGCATCTATGCTTGCTAATGCCAGTGCTGCAGCTACCGAGCAAGTCGGTAACAGTGGCCAGACTCCTTTCGTTGGTACCATTAAACAATACAGGGCTACCATGGAGCAGCTCAAAGTGATGTATGGTGATGACGAAGCTAATCACGAGGCTTATCTGGCTGCAAAAGCTCAAGCAACTTCCGAATTTTGCACAAAAATGGGCGCTGACTTCAAGATGGCTTATGACTCTGTCAACCAGATTATGACCGCTGCATCATCATTGTACTCTGCACAAGCTGAGCTCGAGACAAACCAGGTTAAGAAGAAATATGAGAAGCAGATAGCTGCTGCAGGCAACAACCAGAAAAAGGTTAAGAAACTGCAGGAAAAGCAGGCTAAAGAAGAGGCAGCCATCAAGTCTAAGTACAATCAGAAAGCAGTAAAGATTCAGATTGCTCAGGCTATTGCTTCTACTGCAATGAATGCTATTCAGGCATACGGTGCTGTTCTCCAGCCTGCTCAGCCATGGACTGTTCCTCTTGCATATATCGCTGCTGCAGCTGCAACTGCTGCAGGCATGCTACAGGTCGCTGCCATCAAGAAGCAAGCTCAGGCGCAAGAGGCTGGTTACTACGAGGGTGGTTATACCGGTGGCCACCGATATCGACGTGAGGCTGGTGTGGTGCATGAGGGTGAGTTTGTGGCCAATCATCAGACGGTCAACAACCCTGATGTGCGACCGGTTCTTGACCTGCTTGACCTGGCTCAGCGTAACCACACTGTCGGCACCTTGACCGCTGATGATATCAGTCGCCAGCTCGGTGGTGGCGGTTCTACGGTTGTAACACCTGTAGTAAACGTAACCAACGATAACGAGGAGCTGCGTGACGAGCTGGCTCGCTCTCGCGATGTTAACCAGCGCCTGCTTACTATCATTGAGAAAAAGGGCATCAATATTGATTTCCCCATGGATAAGTTCGATAATTCATACAAACATTTCACTAAACTCAATAACAGATGATTGTCGCTTATATCAATAAACATATCTGCTACCCATCGACGCAAGAGAATATTAAGATTGTCCTAGACAACCCTTTCGTTAAAGACGGTGATGAGAAATCCATGGAGGTGGTTTTCCCGCTTTCTGTGCCCGAGAATCGTGCCGTCTTCGGTTTCCTCGATCGCCTTGATACAACATTCGAGACACAGGATTACCCTGACTGCAGACTGTTGGTTGATAACTTCGAGGTGATATCGGGTGTTGGTACCATCACGGCCATCAACCCTGATGAGGTTCGCCTGCAGATCCTCTCTGGTAAGAACTACCTGAAATATAGAAGCGACTTCGATAAGGTCTTCATCGATATGCTCGACTATGGCTCTGTGCTTACACGCCACATCATCATGCAAAAAGGATATGCTTCGACAAAAGATGCTCTGAATATTTGGTCAGAGTACAACTCTCAGGGCTTTATCGGAGATCCTGGCAGATATGCCTTCATGCCGACTCATGATGAGTCTAATGACTTCTATGTTAACATGCCAAGCGATCTCATCGATGGTGGCTCTCCTTGGAGAAAAGTTGGTGTCAATATCACAAACATGGCCATACAGCCAAACCTGATGATGGTTCTAAATACTGTTCTGCAGAAGCTTGGTTATAGCGTCATTGAGAATTCCTTTAACGTCTCTCCATGGTCAAATATATATATATGTTCTGCTAAACTGGGGCTGTCTATGGCAAAGGCTTTGCCTCACTGGTCTGCATACAAGTTCTTTGATGAGTTCCGAAAGACCTTCAATGCTTCGTTTGTCTTCGATGATAAAAACAAAACAGTGCGAGTCATCAAGTTTGATGAGTCAGCACTATATGGTTCAGAGGTCGTTGAGCCAACTGATGATTTCAAATCCTCGTTTGATGAGTCTGGAATCAACTATATCGGGGCTTCAAATCTTGAGTATACATTAAGCAGCTGTGGCCGTGAGCCGGATTTGCTTAGCAACGAGGTTCTCGAGAACTTCACTTTGCGTGACTATCCATCATATGATCAGATGGTGTCAGCTTATGGCCGTCTGACTGACAAAGATAAATTTACATCTATCTTCCACTGTCCATTTGGCTATTATTACCATGGTACACAAAGATGGTATAGAGATCCTGATTCTTGGGATTCGACTCTGGTTCCATGCGGCAGTGCAAATCCACTCGTCAGGCGAGAGGGCAGCGATTCCATAAGTCTAAAGATATCACCTGTCGCATGTGAGTGGCAAGATGTTGAGATATGGTGTGCCGCTATTGGAGAGGCAATAAGCAAAAAAACAGGTTCACGTGTTGGTTATGGTCCTGTTTATGGCACAGAGAAATGGTCAATGTGGGCATATATTCCCAATATCGAATGTGATGCTCAAGAGGAATGGGGTGCTTCTGCAACTGTTGATGATACACCTGATTACATCAGCGTCAAAGAGGTTCTTGAGGAGCAAACATCCATCCCTTCAAAAGAAAGCGATGACAGTCTGATGCAGATAATGTTCGTTTCAGGCAAGATGCAATACATTACCGTTTTCGAGAAAGTTAAACAGTTCTGGGATTACAAGCCTCAATCGGTCTATCTTCCTACGGCTTATACCGATTGGGCTGCTGCTTCACATGCAGTCTCGACTGTTGCTAAATGGTCGATGGCTCTTCACTCTCTTGATAACACCATATCATATATCGGCAAGCTTCACGCATCAAGTCTGCAGATAAAGCGCAATGTCAATGGTAACAATGAGATTGTGGTTCCATTCCTATATAAGGGCAAACCTGATTCTAAAAAGATCTTCCTGATGCACAATAAACGATATATCGCATCAAAGATAGAGCTGCAGGTCACAGAAAAGGGCATAGACGATATCAAGACAGGTTATTTCTATGAGGTGCTATAGTTGTTATAGCACCCCATCGTATTTGAGCATCAGCGGGTTAGCTGCTTTCAGTTCAAGTGGTGTGTAAGTGTTTGTTATGGCCAGAGATGAATGTCTAGCCTGGTCTCTTACTGATATCGGGTCGATACTGCTCTGCAGCATGTTCGTGATACCAGTGTCCTTCAGACTATAATAGACATACTTCTTTGAGAAGCCAAGATCCTTCCTAAGGTGTCTCACCCAATAATCACGAAACTGTTTCTCTGTCTTCTGATTCTCACCAGGTTGAAATCCGTCACTGAAGAGCCAGCAGCTGCTATGATATTTGAATATCTCCAGCTCAATCATGAGCTTAGCAACTTTCTGAGGCATGGTGATGGTGACTGAGTCGTGGTTCTTGGTCTGGTCGCCCATTAGCGTGATGGTGCTCTGGGCGATGTTGATATTCCCCACCTTCATACGCGACAGCTCCTTGGGCCTGATGCACATGTAATGTGTGAGGTAACAAGCCAAAAGATAATGACGGTTATTCCGCTTGAGATACTCACGTATTTCAATTAGAGTCACATCCGGTATCACAGTGCGCTCCTTGGTATAGCCCTTGATTTTGATATTCTGAAATCGGGCACAAGGATCCTGACTAAGATATCCTCGTTCCAACAGGTATGTGCAGAAGCTGCGCAGCCATCCTAGGTAGTTGTTGCGGGTGATAAATGTGTTATTTCGCTCGATATAGACATAGTCCAGGAAGTGAGATACTTCCAGATGATCGAGCTGGAACATATAAATAATTGTTCCCCTCTCCCGCACCCACTCCCTGAAAATCTTCAGATAAGAAATGTAACTTGTAACGGTATCCTCTCGCAGACTGCGATCATTCAGGCGCTTATAGAGAAAGTCATGGTAGAGAACTGCCACTTTCTCAAACAACGTATAACCCAGAGCATCAGAGTTTTCCACCCAAGGGTTCCATCCTCCCTCGAGCTTGCGCGTCAGGTTCTTGATGATATCGCGTGCTGTGCGCTTCATCTCTGACTTGCTGCGACAATGGTCAAGCATGTATTTCTTACGCTTACGCTGACCACTGACTGGGTCAAAGGCATAGAAATACACAAACGTCTCTTTACCAGTGGCCAGCACTGGGTCAGAGTATCCCTTTATTTCATTTGATGCGGGATTTTGCCGAGAAAAATTATTTTTTTTGCTCATTCCTTTATTTGAAACGAGCTAAATTAAACATCTTTCGATTTTTCGAGTGGTCGGCGACCGTCCGAAAACTGTCCGACCGACCAATAGTGCCACCTTTGGTTGTGTGGTTTAAGTGGCTGATAAACAACCACTTATGGAACCACATTTTGCCCCGTGGTCGGGATGAGGCGACTCGAACGCCCGACCCCTACGTCCCGAACGTAGTGCGCTACCAACTGCGCTACATCCCGATTTTGCGGGTGCAAAGTTACTGCTATTTTTTGAAATACGTGCAGAAAAGAAGATTTTTTTTACTTTTTATGCTGACGGTAGTATTTGCGGAATTGCTTGAATTCATCGCACTTGCTAACAAACATCGGCTCTTCTGGTGCATCGTCTACAATATCGAACAAGCCTTGGAACGCACGGAACTGAGGCGACTGGCGATAATACTTTCTCACGTAGTCGGATGTCTGTTCGTCCCACTCGTTGGCGGTCCACAGCTTGGTGGCTGATGTCGTGGTGTAAAGTTCCTGATATCCCATAGCAAAGAGGGCTTTTATCTTCAAATCGGTATCATTGGTAGCAGCAGCCTTCTGTAGCAGTTCGGCAGCCTTTGCTCCGAAGTCGACCTCGTTTACTCTAATGGTATCGTAGACGCTCTTGCTTTCGTGGAGCAACCACCAGCAGTCGCCCTTGATGCTGGCTTGGGCATAGCGTACAGCCAGATTGTAGCAACGCTGTTCCAGAGCCTTGCCTCTGAGCAGGTTGAGTGAGCTCTCCATCATCTGCATCTCTTTACAGAAGTCGAGTTTGATATTCTTATACCACTTGAGCTTTGTTTCCCATGCCTTGCTGCTGTCTAACCACTGTCGCTTAATCCAAGGCTCAACCTCGTAGCTGCGCATGCGTGAATAATATAAGTATTCAGTGGTGCGATGCTCGTTGTAGTAGCTTACGGGTATGTCCTTTAGCCACTGTATGGCTCTATCCCACTGGGCAATACGCATATACTTGGTTCCGATGAGTTCGATGAGGGCTGAATCGTTGGTTTGAATCTGGCTCTTCAGGAACTTGTCGAATGATTTTGTTCCTGGAGTCTTGGTGTAGAAATAGAACTTCTCAAGACGGTCAACACTCATGGTGTCTATGCGAAGATCGTAGCCGTAGTTATGTGTGATGTTCAAAAGTGCCAGCTGCTGTTCGGGCTTGTTCTGATAGTGGGGAACGATAGCCTGATTCATAGTACGCCTCAATGCTTCTGTGAAGAAATAGTCATTCTTTCCTTTGAGCCATGTGAGTTCTTCAGCCAGATAGTTATCGAACTTGTCGCTTGGCTTTGCTGTTGAAGCTGTGATGTAGAGCTTGAGTACACGGGCATTGTCCTTCATTCGGTCGGTACCTTCAAGTGTCATAGCTGCATCAATATCCTTAATAGCCTCCTGCTTCTTGCCACTCAGATATTCAAGCCATGCTTTGGCGCACTTCCACATGATA
>Ga0256405_10000715_pt1 | contig 105056 bp, 83 predicted proteins | sample RumenRJG_02DNA_FD_189096 | JGI IMG/M metagenome (GOLD analysis project Ga0256405, IMG submission 189096) | Bovine rumen microbial communities from Lethbridge, Alberta, Canada - RJG_02 | ecosystem: Host-associated > Mammals > Digestive system > Stomach > Rumen | place: Canada: Alberta...
AAACACATCAGCGTCTCTGGCAATTTCTTCGCCAAGCCCCTAATTTCCACCGCTTTCTCATACGTCGGCAGATTGTTCACCTCCAGCACGACCAACCCGTTATAGTGCTTCATCAGCCACTGTTCTTTCCGCTTCTGGTAATCAGCGGCAAAACATATTCTAGGCATGCGGACGCCACCCTCCCAATTTGTTGTGACCTGTCCGTCGTCCAGTCGATCCACCTTCATCAGATGGTACACCTCTCTGAATTTCTTCACAGCCGTCTGTACCTCGCCCTCTTTGATGGCAGCTACTAGCCCGTCCAGCGTCAGGTGATTAATCACCTCCTTCGTTCCCGATTTCTTCAGTAATGTAATATTCATATCGTATCTCAGGTCTTTATTGTTTCCTATACTTTTCAGCCTACAAATATACAAAATTTTCTGCAAATTTCCAAATATTTTTCATGAAAAATTGAAAGATAGCATACATACCTACATAATTCAATTATATCTAACTATAGTACAACTGATTACGAAATTAAACACCTACAATAAGCCTACATGTAGCCTACATGTATCCTACACAAATTTCGACTCATTTATACAGCTAATACACTTCCGTATACAACTAATACAGCGCTGTATTAGCCTAAGCCAGCTCCGTATACAGCTATCTTGTAACCGTACTAGCCTATCTCTCACCGTCATTTCTTCAAAAATCATGTAGGCTTATGTAGGCTTTATGTATGTTTTATGTATGTTACATTACTTATATATAATTAATATTCAGATATTTATATATATTTCATGTAGACATGTATGTAATATAATAAAGATAACAATAAATGTACAGAAACATCTCAATGAAGAAAAGAGCAATTATGAGGCAAATCGTGAATTATTTGCAGTTTTTCGAGATAAAAGGGTGCTAATCCCAAAAGTCAAGGTCTGTCCATAACTGCTGTCGATTCATCCTTTATACCTTATTAAAATTATGAATACATAGGAGCCAGTCTCTTCCTAATCCATGCTGGTGCTTTTAGGAAGTCGGCTTTGATGGTCTCTTTGTCATCTTTTGATAATATCTCTATAATCCGAGTTGCCATAGTATCATCTACATTCGCAGCCCCAAGATCCCTCATGGCTGTAATGGCTAAAGGGAACAAGGTACTCTGGAAAGAGAACATCTTTGGTACGGCCCGCTTCAGAGTGATGGTTTGATTTCCAACCTTAATTGTGCGTGGTGTTCCATTGGTGATGAACACTGCGTTGGTAGGAATCTGAGTAGATAAGCCCAATTCATTCAACGCCATTGCTCCTGAAGGAATCACCTTCGCATGGTCTTTTCCCGCTACAGCCTTGGCAATTTCATACGGGGTAGGCTTCACAATGCCAAACCGCGTTTGCTTGGGGTAGAGATATAGTCCTTGGGGCAATCGCACAAGCATGCCTTCCTCTTCCAGCCTTGACAACACTCTCGTAACCAACGAGTCGTTATTCAAGTCGGCAAAATCGCTGATGGTGTACATCTTGTTTTCACCACCTGAAGTGATGCGATTCCGTATCTCTTTTGATAGTATCTGTGGCATAATCATTGAAATTTTGTCCGAAATTAGATGCTTTTTTAAGACTTATTGACTATTCCAATGCCTTTTTATTGGTTTTCTTATGGCTGTTTGGGAAGAAAATCGTACTTCGAGGAGGTTAAGTAAGCAATTACTATTACATACTTTAAAATAGCATGTAGCTCAACGAGTTACACGCTATTTGCATTTATATCCTCTTGTTCTCATATCGTATTGACGATCCTTTGCAGTTCTTCCAAGAACCGGGCAGCGTGTTTGCCGTCCATCTGTGCGTGATGGAACTGGAAGGAGATGGGTAAGGTCGTCTTTAGCCAGCCCTTGCGATAGCGGCCCCAGCCGAGGAAGGGGTTGTTGAAGATACCGCTATACTGGTTGGTGATGCTGTCGAGCTCCGTGCCTGTGACGGCCGATGTGCCTACGATAACGGCTTCATCGTCGAGGATATCCTGACAGGTCCGGCTGATGGTCTCTGTCAGATGCATGTAGTTGGCATTAAACGTCTCCAGATCGTCACAAACGGCCACGTCGCAGAAGCTGAGTCCACCCTTGACGTTGTCTGCTATCACGTTGATGGCCATGCGGTCATATTTGTACAGCTTTCCGTCCTTGGGCAGCATGTAGAACTCCTCAATCTTTGAGGCTGCCTTGCCGATACACCAGCACAGCAGCATGTTGAACTTCAGCCCCCGCTTCCGACTTACCTTGCACAGTCGTGTCACGTCGAAGGTCTTGGTGAGTGTTACCATCGGCATGGGCGACTTTATCCATAACTCAAAAGCGATGGCTCTGTTAGTATCCTTGGGATTTATTTCCTGTTTCATCTTAATACAATTTGTTGACGCTGCGAAGGTACGCATAATTGCCGAGACTGCCAAATATTCATATTTATTTGGGGTCTAATTATTGTATATCAGTTGTCTGGCAATATTTACTATTACTGCCTCGTGAATAGCGGCAAATGTAGCGATAGCAGCCACAATGGCGATGGGGATGATTGACCAAAATGTCATGGGGACTGCAATGAAGAGCAGAAAGCCTGTTATTTTGTTCGCGAGTGTGTGAGGGAAATAGCAACTCCCGTGCATCACAAGTGCCGAAAGCTGATTCACAACTTTGATTACGACGATTACTCCTGCCCACAGCCATAGACATTGCGGCAGTTCGAGTATCGGCAGGAGTTTCCAGGCACAACACGCTACGAAGCAGATGTCTGCCAAGCTATCCAGCAACGCTCCCTTCTTGGTAACACACTTTAGTTTTCGGGCCAGCCATCCGTCAACTATATCGCTGATGCCACAGAGAGCGTAGATTATCCAATATGCCACACCCGTCACATCACAAAGGAGCAGACCTAAAGAGCCTGCAATCCTGAGCAGCGTTATGATGTTTGGCAACTGAGTCATCTTATTTCGATTTCATCGCAATTCTAATCTCAACACTCTGATAGGTCTGTTCTCACCTTGATACTGATTTGCGTCGATGCAGGTTTCGCCAGTGGGAACGAAACCGCACTTCTCCATCACTCGGCCTGAGGCAGAATTATCTACAAAGTGGCCGCTGATGAGCGATTTGATGTCTGTTGTTTCTCGGATGTGGTCTAACATCAGACGCAGTGCCTCTGTGCAGATGCCCTTATTCCAATAGGGCTTGGCCACCCAATAGCCGATGAGCGGTTCACCTTCACGAGCAGGCAAGTCGCACTCGCACGAAGGACCATAGCCCATAGCGCCAATCGCCTCTCCTGTTTCCTTCAACTCGATGGCCCAAGTGTGTAGCGCGTCGTTAAACACGGTGCGGATAATCTCCAGACTCTCCTCCACACTCTGATGCGGTGCCCATCCTGCACGAGGGCCCACATCAGGATCGGAAGCCCACTTATACAGCACTTCCGCGTCACTGTCGCGCCAAGGGCGCAATATTATCCTTTCTGTTTCCATCATTTTCTCCTTAAATAAAATACCTTTATGTCTTATGATTCTGAAAGTACAGCGGTCGCTTCCCTTGAGAATCGTATTCTCAATCCGAACATCGAATTGGCTGTCCGGTTCAAGTTGCGACAAGATATATAGAATGCTTTGGCGAGAACACTCGCAATGTTCGGGGTTTTTGATAAGTCCTTGCTGCACCATGGGACATGTGCACTTCAAATAACTCAGTTCATACACCTTGCCAGATTCTAAAACATTGCCAGTATAGGACTCAGTATTGTACTCTTCGGTAAAGATTCTGTCGAAATCACCATTGCACTTTCGGTAAAACTGCTCATGTATAGGCAAGACGGAATCCTTAACGCATTCAATGACTTTTTGTATATAGTTGACATACTTCATCTCATATCCTTTCCATTCCTCGCCATCAATCATGTAGGAATCTTCACCTGTAATCTTGAAACCTACTGACTGATAGCATTTAAGGGCAGAAGGATTATCCGCAAAAACTCCCAAAGTAATGGTCTTTACGCCCATCTGATTACATGCATGATCGATGGCAAGTTGGAGAAGTCGCCTGCCATATCCCATGCCTCGCTTTGTGTCATCTACTATGATGAAGCCGAAACGGATGATGGATTTACCTGCACTCGGATAGCGCAACAGAATGTGTCCGACGATCTCTTCTCCATCAACCATTGTCATTGGGAAGAGGTTGTCGCCTTCATATTGTGCTATCATATCCAAAGGTTGAGCTGGGTAATTCTTATACCTGTCGGCACTCCAAAGCCGGAAGGCATGCTTATCCTTGCACCAGCTCAGAATCGTCGGAGCATCGTTGATGTTGAATGGTCGAAGTTTCATCACATCACTCTCCTCCCAAATTCTCTTTTGCTTCGGCACAGTTCTCCCAGATGGCGCCAACCTTTTTGCACGAGTTCTTATCTGGGCAGTCGCCACAAGTTTCGTAACCCTTGACGGCCACACATTTTTTTACCTCGCACATGTGGCTGCAGAAGTAGAACTTTACGCCATCCACACGGCAACCTGTACAATTTATACTCTCTGGTGTAATCTGATCGGTATGATTCATCTCGCACCATTTCTTTGCAACTTCGACGCGCATCTTGTCGTCGTTCTTCATCGTGGCAATGCGAGCTTCGCAGGTCTCACAGTTGATACCACAGCAAGCAATCATTTTATTCATTTCTTCCAGCGTTTTAGCATTGGGAAGAAGCCGTGCATCATCTGCTTGTACTCCTCTTTGGTCATGGGCTTGGGCATATTTTTGTTTACTTCATCGATAAACTGAGCACAATGCTCAATCATCTCATCCATCGTGCAGTCCTGCAAGAACTTGCCGTCCTTGTAACAGTACTGGCAATAATCGAAGTTCGTGCTACCATCAGCATTCGTGCCACAGTCCTCGATGCGAGTCAATGGCATACCGCAACTCTGACAGAACTGAGGAAGTTGGCCCTCTTGGAATGCTTTTTCCTTCTGAGGGAAAGTGGCTTCGTAGGCCTCGAAAGCCTCTGGGTTCTCGTCGGCTACAAAATAGCCTTTGGGCGGACAGTAAGTTCCTTCACGATTGTCCCAATAGCCTGGTATCAGTTCTTGGGCGAGGAAATATGGAACTTCTGACTTTCTCGGCTCGGCGTGATAGTGAATCTTTATCTTGCTGGCAAGGTCAAAACCAGCGTGCTTGTAGAACTCGATATTTCCTTCCATCTGTAGAAGACCTATCCCCATTTCCTTGGCTTTCTCTATCGCATATTGCAATAGTTTCAAACCATAGCCCTTGCGCTTATAGTCAGGGTGGATGCTGATGGGACCGAAAGTCCACGAGGGGAAAGCCGTTCCATCGTCAAGCATAATCTTTGCTTTCGAGAACATCACATGACCGATAATCTTGTTATCCTCCTCCATCACCAAGTTCAGTTCTGCGATGAAGTCAGGGTTTGTTCTATACTGATTGAGCACATAGTGTTCTGTGCATCCAGGGCGATAAACATTCCAGAATGCCTCACGCGTCAGGTTCTCCACCTCACGCTCATCTTTTATTTGTTCTAAACGAATAATCATAGTTGTACTTCAATATTTCTTTGTTAGTTAGATGGTTTTCAACTGCAAAGATACAAATAGTTGCAGAATATTCCAAATTTGTCGTTACATTCTTGCTTTCTGCTTTTCTCCGGCACCACTTCCACGATACTTCGAGCGAGCTTCGTTGAACTTCCAAGTAAGGTCTATCATAAAGGTGCGACGAGCAGGATTGCTGGAGGTCAACTCGCGGATGCCGTAGATGATGGCATCGGTCTTGTCGGTGTTAAAGACATCGTAGCAACGCGCGTCGGCTGTCAACGAGCCCAGGCGTCCCAGACGGAAGTCACGCTGGATACCCAGCGTAGTATTGAAACGCTGGCTGGTAATGCGGTTGTTGTTATAGTCACCCTTCGTTGACCATTGCATATTGGCCATCAGGCGGAAGGCATGCGGCAGTTCGATGTCGTTATTCCATGCAAGAGTCAGATAGGGGTGGTTGAGCGTCTTCAACGTACCGTCAATCGTCGGCGTCTTATAGTTCTGGAAAAGGGCATAAGCATACCACGTCGGATGCCACTTACCGATAGTTGGACGAGCTGACATACTGAACGACAGCTGGTCGTAGTCTTCGGTGCTGTTGATAGGGCGTATCAGACTGACGAGTGGGTCGGTAGAACCTGAATAAGGCTCCGTCGACATGGTGACAACATCCTTGATGCGTCCGTAGTTGACAGTCAGGTTGGCCCACTGGTAGGCCGCATTCAGTACGAGACTATGCGTGTAGGTCGGCTTCAGATAAGGATTACCGCTCTGGTAGGCATAGCGATTCAGATAGATGGTCGAACTGGTCAAGTTCGAATAGCTGGGACGCTCGATATCGCGACGATACGAAAGCGACAGCTGCATCTTACCGACAGGTGCCGAGAAGACAACCGTGGGGAACCAGTCACCGTAGTTGCGACACACATCATCTTCACGCACGCCAAAATTATAGTAGTCGTTCTGCAGGTGCTCATAGCGCATACCCACCTGAGCAAAGAGACGACCAAACTGGCGTCCATACTCTACGAAAGCCGCTGCTGACTTCTCATTGATCTCCGTGTCGGTAGCCTTCACAGGAACGGCATCTGTAGATACAAACGAGTAGGCATCCGTGCGATGATTGTAGGAGTACTCACCACCAACAGAGAGATTACCCTTCCATACAGGATAGGTGAAGATAAGCTTCGAAGCCCAGAAATTGTTCGAACTGTTGGTGTTGCTCTCGATGACGCGCTGTGTTTGTTGCTGTGTCACAGCAGCAGACTGAGCAGTCGTTGTTTGCTCTGTGGTGCTACCTGGTGTCTCCGTCTTGTCGAAGAGTCCATCGATGTTCAGGTCGATGCCCAACTTGCCCACCTTACCGTTGTAGTAGGCATTGAAGATGTGCTTGCGGAAGTTGTCGTCCTGCCAGATATTGCTCTCGGAGTGCTCCTTGAACTTACCGTTCTCATAGGAGTCGGTGAAGAAATTGCTGGTCAGCTCGCCACTGGGATGACGGTCGTACTTGTAGTAGGCACCAAAGCTGTGTTTCTCGTTGACCATATAGTTCACCTGCAGTTGAGGTGACCAACCCTTCCAGATATTCTTCGTGTTCTGGGTGGTCTTGCCCAAGATGTAGTCGGGACCGGCATAGTAAGTCAAGTCGTTTTCCTGCTTACCTTCGTGATGACCATAGCGACCAGCCCAGAACGAGGCGGTGATATCCAGTCCACCCGTGCGATAGTTCACGTCGAGGTTGTTGGTCAGCGTGTGACCATACTTATAGATACCACCCACGTTGTCCTGAAAACTCAGGCCCTCGCCTTGCGCCTTCTTCAGCGTGATGCGCACCACGGCCTTCGTCGAGGCTGCATAGCGGGCACCAGGGTTCTGAATCACATCGACATGCTGAATCTGGTCGGAGCGCAAGCGTGAGAGTTCACTGACATCTTGTACCTTACGTCCATTGATATACACCTCGGCAGCACCACGACCAAGAACCTCTACACTACCGTCGCGCTCAGCCTTCAACTGTGGTATTTTTGAGAGTGCGTCGCTCACAGTTCCGGCTTTTTCTAATATGGTACCTGCGACGGTGGTGCGCATAGCGTCACCCTTGACGCGTGTCTTGGGCAGACGGCCCTTGACCACGATGCCGCCGAGCTGTTGTGTCTGGTTATACCATAGGGTGGTGTCTATTGCCAGGGTGTCGGCATCCAACCACTCTTCGTCTTCTTCTACTTCATTGTTGTCATCTCCGCTGGCTGCATTCGTCGTCATTGTCATCATCATTGCAACCATCAGTGCTGCCATTCTAAAAAACATCTTTTTCATCTTAAAATCTAATAATATCTTTGTCGATTTATGATTGTAACTATTTAGATGTAGCGAAGTTACAAAAAGTTGCAAACCGCTTTAGTTTTTTATATCCACGCCCCCCAGGAAGTTGTCGGCAATAATATGGATGGTGGGGGCTTTCGGGTCTGCGTTGCGTGTAGCATGATTGCCTACGCCACCAATAAAGGTGCGACTCTTGACCACCACATTCACCGTCTGCGGCACTAAGAGTTCCACTCCGCCACAGAAAGTATGAATCTCTATCTCCTCATCCTCCGTAATCGCAGCATTGCGCAGATCCATGCGGATACCACCACAACACGCGTCCAGACGGGCACCGTAGAACGCTTCGCCACGATACACATACTCGTCACCACCATAGTGTACCGAGCAACAGATGCGCTTGCCGTCCTCGCCGATGGGCAGTGGGCGTTGTAACCACTGGTCAGGATCCTCACGATAACTATCGATAATCAGGTTCACACCTACATATATCAACAGACAGATGCAGAAATACGTAACCCAAGGACCTTTCGTCATGTTTGCGAACCAGCTCCATTTGATGAGTCCGCAGATGGTTGCCAGTTTCGTCAGACTGGCAACAATGAATACTATTCCAATAATCGTTCTTAGTTTCATAACCTTTTCGTTTTTTTCTTTGATTAAACAATTTCTGGGTGCAAAATTATTAGGTATCTATCTTCCCTCCAAATATCTGGGATATTCTGCGCAGTTTAGTGATGAACGGGCCTGAAATGTGTGGTAAAATGGCTGAAATGTGACAAACGGTAGAAAAAATTGATCATTGACAATTGATAATTGATAATTATTTTGTACTTTTGTCGACCGTATGAACAAAGGTCACAAACAAACCATCAGCACCCGTTTCATCAGTTCCGCCTTCGTGGTGCTGGCATTAGCCATCTTCAAGCCCTTTGGACTCGAGGTCTGGCAATGGCAGGCTTATGTTCATCTGCTGGCATTATTCACAGTAGGCATGTTCAGCTGTTTCCTGACGGAAGTCATTCTGCGATACATTATTCGCATGCCCCGTTCCTACGATCGTGGCGTCAGCTATATCATCAGCCGCAACCTCCGTTTCCAATGCATCAACACACCGTTGGTGTCGTTGCTCATCTGCCTCTATCGCCATTTTGTGATGAGCAGCATGGTCGAGGGCAACAAGCTCTCTCTGAGCAACTATCTGGAAACGCTGGTCATCATCGCCTTCCTCTCCTTCGCCATCGGCCTCTACTGGCGCTTCAAGTTCCGTAGCAAGTATCTGGCCGCAGAACTCGAGGAGACGCGCCAGCTGAACGAGCAGCTCAAGAAACTGCAGACCACCAGTCAGGAGGCGCAGACCATAGAGGATGGTAGTGCCCCTCAGCCTTCGCAGATCACGCTCGAAGGCAACACCAACGAATCCGTCACCCTCGATATCTCCCACCTATTATATATAGAGGCTGTCGGCAACTATGTCAAGGTGTGCCAGCTACGCGACAACGAGGTGCATACCACTATGCTTCGCGCCACGATGAAACAAATGGAAGACACCCTGCAGCCCTACCCTATCATTGTCCGTTGCCATCGTGCCTTCATGGTCAACCTCGGCCAGGTGGAACAGATCTCCTCCAACTCCCGCTCCATGCAACTCGTCATGCGTCACAGCAACGACGCCATCCCCGTCTCGCGCAGTAACATGGCACAAATTAGGGCTGCAATTAAGCAATCTTTCAGCTGATATCTGACAAAGCTTGAATGAATAATAGCACTATACATAGAATACTCTTCGTATGCCACGGTAATATCTGCAGAAGCCCGATGGCAGAGTTTGTGATGAAAGACTTGGTAAGCAAAGCAGGACTGGAGGACAGCTTCCTGATTGAGTCGGCGGCTACCTCGACAGAGGAGATAGGCAACAGCGTCTATCCCCCAGCACGACGGAAACTGGCGGAGCATGGTATCGGTTGTGCAGGTAAGACGGCACGACAGATGACGCGCTCGGACTATAATCGCTTCGACCTGCTGATAGGTATGGACTCCTGGAACATCCGCAACATGCGGAACATCTGCGGTGGTGACCCTGAAGGGAAAATCGTGATGCTGATGGACCTTACCCAACGGCCTGGCGACGTGGCTGACCCTTGGTACACAGGCAACTTCGACGCCACTTGGCGCGACGTGCTGGAGGGCTGTCAGGCACTATTGGAAAGATTGGTCAAGTAGATGGCAATACAGGTAACGTACAGGCGGACAAGTAGGTTGTCGATGCGCATCGTGAAGAATGGCGATGTGCATGTGTCAGCACCCATCGGCATGCCTCGCGAGAAAGTCTTGACGTTCATCGAGGAGCACCGTGAATGGATTGAACAAGCGAGGAAGAAAACCGTAGAGCAACAGAAGCAACGGGCAGCATTCTACAATGAACTGCCACTGGCCACTCGCGCACAGAAAGATGAAGCATTGAAACGGTTGAAGGCACTGGTGGAGCCGATGGTGGAACGGCATGCGAAGGCGATGGGTGTCCAGCCGAGCTGCGTCTATTTCAAGCCCACCATCTCGCGCTGGGGGCAGTGTAACATCCGCACCCGTAGCATCTGCATTTCTACCTACGTCCTGCTGTTGCCGGAATGGTGTGCCGAGCATGTGGTGGTTCACGAACTATGCCACCTCTTAGAGCCAAGCCACAACGCCCGTTTCCATGCCCTTATGGACAAGTATTTCCCCCGTTGGCGCGAAGCCCGCCGACTATCCCATCACTACGTCAAGCACCATCATCAGGACGAAACCGATGGCAAAGCCAATGGTGCTTAGGTTAGAGTGCTGACCATTGGAGGCTTCTGGGATGAGCTCTTCGACCACGACATAGAACATGGCGCCTGCAGCAAAGGCAAGCATATAGGGGAGAACGGGCATCAATAGCGAAGCCAACAGTAATACAGCAACAGCACCGACAGGTTCCACAGCACCACTCAGGGAACCCAGCAGGAACGACTTCCAACGGCTATTGCCTGCCGCCCGCATGGGCATAGAGATGATGGCTCCCTCAGGAACGTTCTGGATGGCAATACCTAATGATACGGCAACGGCACTGGCCAGGGAAATGTTCGTTACACCGCTGTCAGCTCCAGCAAACACCACACCCACCGCCATACCTTCTGGCAGGTTATGGATGGTAACTGCAAGGGCCAGCATCGCGGTCTTCGATAAATGCGAACGCACACCCTCAGGCTTATCCGTGCCTATATGCAGGTGGGGCGTCAGTTCGTCAATCATCAGCAGGAAGCCCATACCCAATAGGAACCCTACTGCGGCAGGCAGTACCGACCACCGTCCACTATCCGCGGCCATCTCCATCGAGGGAATCAGTAGCGACCATACCGATGCTGCCACCATCACACCCGATGCAAAGCCGAGCAATGTTTTCTGTAACCGCACAGACATTTCGTCCTTCATGAAAAACACAAAGGCTGAGCCGAGCATCGTGCCCAGCAGTGGAATCAACAGTCCTATAATCAATGTCGTCGTCATATATCATTTATGGTTTAATTATTTCTGAATTCCAATGGCGTCATGCCGAAGTGATCCTTGACGTACTTGCCGAAGAATGAGGGATTGGGAAAACCGAGGCGGTCGCAAATCTGCTTCATGCTCAGGTCGGTCTGCTTCAGATAGTAGCGTATGTCCTCCAATACATGTTCCGTAATCCACTCGTTGGCAGTCTTGCCCGAATTCTTCTTACAGATGGTGGTAAGATATTTAGGCGAGATACACAGATCGTTGGCATAAGCCTCAACGGTGCGGTGCTTCACATCGGTAGAGTGTAGCAGGTCGAGGAAACGCTGGAAGTGACTGTCTGTCGTATGTGTTTCATGATTATTTGTCGATAGCATCCACTTCATGGCGCCGCAAAGACCAAGGACAGCCGAACGGAGCAGAGCCTGGATAATTTCTGTGTGATAAGGATTCTCCTTTCCTCGCTCGATAGCCAGCGTTATCATGTCGTAGAAGTGGGTGTAGAAGAGTATCTCGTCTTCGTCCATCGTTACGATATGCTGGCGATGGATATACATCATGTCATTCCAGATGCTGATTTTCTCGTTTAGGAAACTGCGCAAGATGCGATTGGTAAGAAACAGACCTTTCAGGTCGAAGTCGGGGCTAATCATCACATCAGTCACCGTTACGTTCTGTGGGATGATTGCAACCTGGTTTTTGTGCAGTTCCATCTGTCTGCCGTTCATCTGAGCCTGCGCTTTGCCGCGGGTACATATCACAATGGCATTCATGGCTACATGAGCAGTGTTTAACTGCGCAAATTGCTGAATACCGTCAACAATGACTATCTCGTTATCCGAATAGCCAATTTGGATATCCTCATTATTTGCCAATGATTGAATTGTAATCTCTTCTTGCTGTTTCATGTGGCAAAAGTAATCATTATTTTTCATATTTGGTGTTTAATATAGTGTTTTTTATGTTCTATTTGGATATATATAGATAATTTGATAATAATTGTGGAGAAATCAAACATAGATAATGATTGATTTTGCACTATCTTTGCGCCCAAATTTAATGATTAAATGATGAAAAAAAGTTTTTTGATGCTGCTATCAGTCATATTGCTGGGCAGTTGTGTGGAAAAGAAGGAGCAGAACGTGAAGGCTCCAACGAGAGTGAAAACTCAGGTGGTATCGCCTGGTATGGTGGATAATGCCCAGACGTATGTGGGTATTATTGAGGAACGCGAGGCTACCGCAGTAAGTTTCACAGGTATGGGTGTGGTAAAGCGGATGCTGGTAAACGAGGGGCAGACCATAACCAAAGGGCAGTTGATAGCTGAAATGGATGATACGCAGGCCCGCAATCTGCTGAGTGGTGCTGAAGCACAGATGACGCAGGCCAATGATGCACTGGTGCGCTTTAAGATGCTGCACGACAACGGCTCCCTGCCCGAAGTGCAGTGGGTAGAGATACAAAGCAAGGTAGCACAGGCCAAGTCGCAATTGGAGGTTGCGAAGAAGAATCTGGCAGACTGCAAGCTTACCGCTCCGGTCGGTGGTATTATTGGCAAGAAACTGATAGGAACAGGTGAGACTGCTTTACCGTCACAGGCTGTTGTCAGCATCCTTGACATCTCTAGCGTAAAAGTGAAAGTGGCAGTTCCTGAGGCAGAGATTGGTGGGATCAATGCCAATACTCCAACGAGTATTATGGTAGAAGCCATCAATGGCAGTTATCAGGGAGGCAGAATAGAGAAAAGTGTGCAGGCTGATGCGCTGACTCATACCTACGATATAAGAATTCATGTGGCCAATGGCAATCGAAAACTTCTGCCAGGCATGGTGGCCAGTGTCCGTTTTGTCTCAGAAGAATCGCAGACTATCGGCAGAAAGATGATTCCTGTAACGGCAGTTCAAAAGAAATCCGATGGCAGTCTGTTTGTGTGGACAGTAGGCAAGGACAGCACAGCTCATCGTACGGCGGTGACCATCGGTCAGACACAAGGCAATTATGTTAGTATCATCAATGGTCTGAACATCGGTGACCGTATTGCCGTAGAGGGTTATCAGAAACTCAGCGAAAACACCAAAGTGGTTTATTGAACATTGACCATTGAACATTGAAGAATATGAAGAATACGAACTGGCTCCGATGGCCTTTGGAGCACTACTCAATATCATTGCTCATCGTTGGCATCTTGTTTGTAATGGGCATCTACGGCATGTATATCATGCCAAAGGACGAATTCCCCCATGCCACCATCCGTCAGGGTGTGGTAGTGGCTGTATATCCTGGCGCCACCAGCGAGGAGGTGGAACAGCAGGTAGCTCGTCCGCTGGAGCGTTACCTCTTTACTTATGGCGAGGTGAATCGTGTGAAGACCACTACACAGAGTCAGAATGGGATGTGCATCGTGATGGTGAAACTGAACGATGACGTAAACAACAAGGACGAGGTATGGTCAAAGATTAAGCACGGACTGAACGGCTTTAAGGCCCAGTTGCCCAGTGGTGTGCTGGCCATCGTGGTGAACGATGACTTCGGCAATACCTCGGCCCTACTCATCGCCATTGAGAGCGACCAACGTAGCTATCGTGAATTGAAACAGTATAGTGACGACCTGAGCGACCGCTTGCGACGCATCCCAAGTGTGACTAATGTGAAGTTGTTTGGCGAACAGAAGGAGCAGATATCACTCTATATCGACCGTCAGCGTTTGCAGGCTTATGGCATTGGTCAGCAGATGCTTTTCTCACGCCTCCAGGCCCAGGGAATCACTACGATGAGTGGTAGTATCAGCGACGACGACCAACAGATACCTATTCACGTTGAAGCTCAGGAAAACAGCGAGGAGGAGATTGCCAACCAGATTATCTTCTCCGACCCAGCAACGGGCAAGGTGGCGCGTGTTCGCGACGTGGCCCGTGTGGTACGCGAGTACGAACCTAATTCGAGTTGTATCGAGCAGGACGGCCATCCCTGTGTGCTCCTCTCGATGGAGATGACGCCAGGCAATAATGTTGTGCAATATGGTGAGCAGGTAGACAAGGTGCTGAACGACTTCCGACAGAATGAACTGCCCGAAGATGTAAAGGTGACCCGTATTGCCGATAAGCCTAAAGTGGTAGCTATGAGCGTGAGTAATTTCCTGCGCGACCTGCTTATCTCGATGGCTATCATCATTCTGGTGATGATGGTGCTATTCCCCTTGCGCTCGGCTATTGTTGCAGCTATCACCATCCCGCTCAGCACTTTTGTGAGTGTGGCCGTGATGTATATGATGGGCATCGAGCTGAACATCGTAACATTAGCTGCACTGATTGTGGTGTTGGGAATGATAGTTGATAACTCGATTGTGGTGATTGATGGCTATCTGGAGTATCTTGGCAAAGGCTTTAAGCCCCACGATGCGGCCATCGAATCAGCGCGCCAATACTTCATGCCGATGCTGCTGGCCACCATCTGTATCTGCGCTATCTTCTATCCGTTCTTGATTACGATGAAGGGCATGTTCCACGACTGTCTGGAGGATTTCCCCGTCACCATTACCATCAACTTGATGGTGTCACTGGTATTGGCGGTGACCGTGATTCCGTTCTTAGAAACACGTATCATCAAGCCCGATAAGGTGAGTACCAATGGTAACGTCATCACCAAATGGGTACAGCGCACCTATGACAAGGTGCTCGATTGGACTTTTGCTCATCCTTGGATGACCATCGGCAGTGGTATTGGCATTATTCTGCTGTCGAGTCTGATAGCACCCACGTTGAAGATACGTCTGTTCCCCTATGCCGACCGCGACCAGTTTGCCGTAGAGATATTCCTGCCCGATGGCAAGGGACTGGCCGAAACACGCGTAGTGGCAGATTCTGTCCGCCAAGTTCTGGAGAAAGATGAACGCATCACGAGTATCACAGGTTTCATTGGCTGTTCGTCACCACGATTTATGGATGCCTATGCGCCGCAGATGGCTGGTAACAACTATGCGCAGTTTATCGTCAATACCAAGAGCGACAAAGCCACCATCGACCTATTGGCACAGTATCAACCCCAGCTGAGCGAGGCGTTCCCCAATGCTTATGTGAAGTTCAAACGGCTGGACTATTTGGAGGTCAGCGAACTGGAGTACCGTTTCTATGGCGATAATCTCGATTCACTGCACGTGGTAGCTGAGCGATTGATGGAACGCATGCGAAAGATGCCGGAACTGGAGTGGGTACATACCGATTATTTCCAGCCCTACCCCATCATCAATGTCGAACTTGACCCTGTGACATCGGCTCAACTGGGTATTACGCGAACTACCGCCCAACTGGCACTTAGTGCTACATCGAGCGACCTGCGCGTAGGACAAATCTGGGAGGACAACTACGAACTACCCATCGTGGTCAAGGACGATGCTGATATGACCTTCTCAGATATCGCTAATCTAGGCATCGCATCGCCAACGTCGATGGTATCGGGAGGTCTGCACAACACCAATTCAACAGTACCCTTGCGACAGATAGCCAAGGTACAACCCAAGTGGAGCGAGAGCCACATTATGCATCGTGGTGGTGAGCGTTGTATCACCGTTACTGCTCAGTTTGCACAAGGTGTCTATACCGCTCCTATCGAGAAAGAGATTGCCCGCGTAATGCAGGAGGAGATACAGCTTCCACAAAGTGTTCGTGCTGAAGTGGGCGGCGAGATAGAATACGGCGACGAGGCACTCCCACAGATATTTTGTGGCATCGCTATTGCAGAGATCATCGTGTTCTTCTTCTTGCTGTTCAATTTCAGGAAGTATGGTGTCACAACCGTCTGTATGGTCGCATTGGCATTGATGATTCCTGGTGCGCTAATTGGTCTCGGACTGATGAATCGTGCCTTGGGACTTACCTCTATCTTCGGACTCATCACGCTAATGGGAATGATTATGCGTAACGAAATTCTCATCTTCGAGCATGCCATCGACCTGATTAAGAAACATGTGGCTGAACATGGTGACTGGACGGTAGATCGCAATGCTTATAACAATGCCGTCCGTCAGGCGGCCTACGAAGCTGGCAAGCGACGCATGGTGCCCATCTTCCTGACCACAGCTACGACAGCCGTCGGTGTGGTTCCGATGATTATCGCTCAGTCGTCGTTCTGGATGCCCGTGGGTGTCACCATCTTTGCTGGTGGTATCGGCTCGCTTATCATGGTGGTCACCATGCTACCCGTCATCTATTGGAAAGTAAGTATGAAGTAATTATGAAAAAATTATTATCACTGATAGCCTTTGGCTGTGCGCTCTCAGCCTCGGCTCAAACATATACCCTGCAGCAGATTAAGGATTCTGCGCTCCACAACAACATTGCCATTCGTAATGCGCGACATAGCATCGACGCGGCCCAACAGCAGCGCAAGGAGGCATTTACCAAGTATTTCCCCAATGTCAGCGGCACAGGACTGTGGTTCAATGCCAATAAGGGTATGGCGCAGACTACCGTCAATCCTTCAGAGATGATTTCGCCTGAGTTAGGTGCCAGCTTGGCACAGATGCTGCCTGCCGAAGCGCTTGCTGCCTTGGCCAACCCCATCAGCATCTCGATGATGAAAAATGGTACCATTGGTTCGCTGATGGCTGTGCAACCCGTATTCGCTGGTGGTCAGATCATCAATGGCAACAAACTCGCCAAAGTGGGCGAGGAGGTGAGTCGCTTGCAGTTGCAGATGTCGGAAAACGAAGTCGAAAAGACTGCCGAACAATACTTCTGGCAGTTAGCCTCGCTACAGGAGAAGATGAAGACCATCGAAGCTGTCGATACCCTGTTAGCTGGTATTCATAAGGATGTTGATATAGCCGTGCGCGCTGGTCTTGCTATGCGCAACGACCTGTTGCAGGTACAACTGCGCCAAAACAATATCCAGAGTCAGCGCTTGAAGTTGAAGAACGGTATTTCTATTGTTCGCCTCTTACTGTCACAATATAGCGGTCTGCGCGACACATCGTTTGTCATCACCTACCAGTCGGATGTCCCTTTAACAATTCTCTCCCGCCAAGACCACGACCAAGCGCTTTTGGGAACAGCCGAGTATCAGTTGTTAGGCAAGCAGGTCGAGGCAACCAATTTGCAGAAGAAGCTGGCCATTGGTCAGAATCTGCCAACAGTCGCTGTAGGTGCTGGATACAACTATCATAACCTGCTCGACAACAATCATACATTTGGCATGATCTTCGCCACCGTCAGTGTACCTATCTCCGACTGGTGGGGCGGCTCTCACACCATCAAGCGCCGCAAGATTGAGCATCAGCAGGCGCAGGAACAATTGGCTGACAATGCCGAACTGCTAAAAATCCGAATGCAGAACGCCTGGAACGGTGTCCAGGAAGCCTACCAGCAACTCTTGCTCGCACAGCGCAGCATCGAACAAGCTGAGGAAAACCTCCGTCTGAACCGCGACTACTATCGTGCAGGCACCTCAAAGATGTCCGACCTGCTTGAAGCGCAGATGCTCTACCAACAATCCTGCGACAAGCATACTGATGCTTTTGCTGACTATCAGAACAAGTTACTGGAATACAGACAATCCATCGGGCAGTGATGAAATTCACATTGTTCTCGCAAATTTATGGGCAAAGGTACGAAAAAAAGAAAATATTTCGTATCTTTGTGCCAAGTTTTAACGAAATTCTATAGGATATGAAAACCATTTTGACTTGCTTATTCGTCGTGCTTGGCCTGACTACTGCCTGTGGGCAGACGACTTTTGAAACAGATGTGTTCAACACCAAAAGCGGCAAGGCCGTGACGTTCCATGCGCTCGTGCATGCCAGCATCCGCATTCAGTATGACGGCAAAGAGATTCAGATTGACCCTGTGACGAAGCTGGGAAACAAGGTGATTGACTATGCCTCTATGCCTAAGGCTGACTACCTCTTGGTGACCCACGAACACTTTGACCACTTCAACAAAGATGCCATCAAGGTGCTGACAGGCGATAAGACCCGCTTTATTACCAACCAGCGCTGTGCCGACATGTATGGCTCTGGCGAGATAATGAAAAATGGCGATAAGTTGCAGATTGCCAACGACATCACTATTGAAGCCGTTCCTGCCTATAACTACACCGAGGGCCACACGCAGTTTCACCCCAAGGGACGTGACAACGGCTATATCCTGACTATCGACGGCCTGAGAATCTATATCGCTGGTGACACGGAGGATATTCTAGAGATGTCAGCTATCAAAAACATCGACATCGCTTTCCTGCCCTGCAACCAGCCCTACACGATGACACCAGACCAGTTGGTGAAGGCTGCAAGAACCATTAAGCCCAAGGTGGTGTTCCCCTACCACTACGGACAGACAGACGTAAGTGGCATCCCTGGACAGCTTCGCGGTGACGGTATCGACGTCAGAATCAGACATTACGAATAAGCAAGCCACCACGAATATGAGCCTTCAGCAAAGCAGGATCAGTAAGGTCAGGCATCATGCAAAGGGTGTGTAGGGGAGACCGAAGACATCGGCAACGGCCTTGAAGACGACGCGTCCTTCCACGATGTTCAGTCCCTTGGCCAAGGCGCTGTCTTCCCTACATGCCTTTTCCCAACCCTTGTCAGCCAACGCGATGGCATAGCGCAGCGTGGCGTTGGTAAGTGCCAGCGTAGAGGTGTTGGGAACCGCCCCAGGGATATTGGCCACACAGTAGTGTACGATGCCTTGTTCAGTATAAACGGGATCGCTATGAGTGGTGGGACGTGACGTCTCAAAGCATCCGCCTTGGTCGATGGCCACATCTACCAGTACCGTTCCTGGTTCCATCAGTGACAGCATATCTCTCGTAATCAGATGGGGCGTCTTATCGCCAGGTACCAATACACTGCCTATGACAATATCGACGGTGGGCAACATCTGACGGATATTATGCTCTGACGAATAGAGGGTATGCACGTTGGCAGGTGTCTCGATATCGAGCTGGCGCAGACGAGGCAGAGAGATATCCGTTATCGTGACGTCGGCACCAAGACCTGCAGCCATTAGTGCAGCAGCCTCGCCAACAACACCACCGCCCAGCACCAGCACCTTTGTGGGACTGACACCTGGCACACCACTGATGAGCTTGCCCTTGCCGCCCTTGGTTTTCTGCAGATAGTAGGCACCATTCAGCGTAGCCATACGACCGGCGACCTCGCTCATGGGCTGCAACAGAGGCAGGGAACCGTTAGGCAACTGTACGGTCTCGTAGGCCAGACAGACGGCTCCGCTCTTCAACATGGCATCCGTCAGTTCCTTCTCACAGGCGAAATGGAAATAGGTAAAGAGCAACTGTCCCTTGCGCACCAGACTGTACTCTGGCTCAATAGGTTCCTTCACCTTGACAATCATGTCACACTCGCGATATACCGCCTCTATGGTTGGCAGGATGCGAGCGCCAGCCTCAACATAATCATCATCGGAGAACCCACTACCCTCGCCTGCCGTATGCTGCACGCTTACCTCATGGCCGCGACGAACCAGTTCTGCTACTCCCGCAGGCGTCATACCTACGCGGTTCTCATTGTTCTTAATCTCCTTTGGAATTCCAACTTTCATAATGCTTCCGTTTTAGTTAAACAATCATTTCTGAGGCAAAGTTACGAAAAAAATCATTACGTTGTTCTACGTGAGTCAAAAAAATTTTGTGTGGAACATGGGATATTCTCTAAAAAGATTTGGAGGTCTGCGCAATTATTCGTACATTTGCGGAGAAATACAAAACGAAGTAAATATTGCTATTATCAGTTATGAAAAGACACGCATTGCTCTTGACCTTATTGGGCTTGTTGCTGATGACAACAGCTAAAGCCCAAGACAGACTTGACCGTTCCAGTATTGAAGTGATTAACGATATGGCTCCAGGGTGGAACCTCGGCAATACGCTGGAGGGAGTTGCCACATGGGCTGGCGTGGACTTCCTGAACAACAAGGGCGGACTGGGTGCAGAGACAGCCTGGCAGGGTACGAAAACCACCCAGGCAATCATCGACTACGTGAAGAGTCTGGGCTTCAAGAGCGTCCGCATCCCCTGTGCCTGGGCTTACGGACATATCAGCAATGCAGACACCTACGAGATAGACAGCCAGTGGATGAACCGAGTGAAAGAGGTGGTGGACTACTGCATCAACGACGGGCTCTACGTGGTGCTGAACGACCACTGGGACGGCGGGTGGCTGGAGAACCACATCAAGGATACAGATGCTACCACCATCGCCAAGAACAAGGAAATACTGACCGCCCTATGGACGCAGATAGCCAACGCCTTCAAGGACTACGACGAGCACCTGCTCTTTGCCGGACTGAACGAGCCGAATGCTGAGGACCAGGCGGCCACGAACAACCTGATACAATACAATCAGACCTTTGTGGATGCCGTACGTGCTACGGGTGGTAACAATGCCCGTCGCATTCTGGTAGTGCAAGGTCCATCGACCAATATTGAGCACACGTGTAACTTCATGGCCAATAAGATGCCAACAGACGTAGCCAAAGGCAAGTTGGCTGTTGAAGTACACTACTATAACCCTTGGCAGTTCTGGGGCATGGAGAAAGACGAGTCGTGGGGTAAGGTCTTCTATTATTGGGGACAGGGCAACCACCTAAGCGGTTCCACCCACAATGCCACCTGGGGCGAGGAGGCCGACATGCAGGCACAGTTGCAGAAGATGAAGACCAACTTCGTGGATAAAGGCTATGCGGTGGTCATTGGCGAGTTTGGAGCCAACTGGCGCGACCTATCGTCGTTGACGGGTGAGAGTCAGACCAAGCATAATGCCTCCATCAAGGCACACTATCGCGAACTGCACCGTCTGTGCAAGGAGATGGGTGGTATGGTGCCTATGACGTGGGACACAAATTATACCAACCAAGATGGCACGAAAGGTTGCATGACCATTGTTGACCGCAAGAATCTGGAAGTGTTTGGCATCTATGCGATGGAGGGCATCAACGAGATTTATCCCCGTCCTTCAGAATCGGCCATCAGAGACATCAAAGCGTCAACAGATGAGAAAGAAATATCCGTCTATCGTCTCGATGGACAAAAGATAGACGGACATCATCTTACCACAGGGATTTATATCCAGAACGGACAAAAGTTCGTTGTGAACTGAGTGGTAATATGTTCGTCCTTTTACATACTAAACGACCAGACAACAAAAGAAATATGGAGATCATCATCATTGTCATCATAGCCATCATCGTGGTAGCCGTCATGGGTTACTACATCATGAAGTTGACCACAGAGCGCGATGTACAGAAGAACAATGCGGAGAGTTACCTGCGAGAACTGAATACGCAGAAAACCGTTTATGAACAACAGATTGATGCGCTGAAGACTTCCTACGAACAGCAGTTGCAGTTGACGAAGGAGGCTCATGAGCGCCAGATTGCCACCTTGAAGCAGATGAACGAGGAGCAGGTGAAGAGTCAGTTGGATCTGATTCGTGAGCAGATGCAGACCACTTCCGAGAAGGTGCTGAAGATGCGCCAGGAGGAGTTGGGCGTGCAGAACAAGGAACAGGTATCGAAAATCATAGACCCCTTGCAGAAGAGTCTGAAGGACATGCAGGAAGCCCTCGACAAGACCAAGGAACAGCAGACGGAGGCACTGACCCGACTGGACGAGACCATCAAGATCAATATGCAGAAGAGTCAGGCCATTGGCGAGACAGCCGATCGCCTGACACGAGCCTTGACAGGTGAAGTGAAGGTACAAGGAAACTTCGGCGAGTTGAAACTGAAGCAGTTGCTGGAAGACCTGGAACTGAAGGAGGGCGAGCAGTTTGACACCCAGGAGACACTGAAGGACAAGGGTGGCAAGGGACTGAAGGGCGACGACGGCAAGGGACTCATCCCTGACTTCATCCTACATTTCCCAAACAATCGTCACGTGGTGGTGGATTCGAAAATGTCGCTGACAGATTACGAGCGCTACATGAATGCCGAGGACGGCACACCAGAGAAGAGCGCCTACCTGAAAGCCCACATCGACAGCGTCAGGGCACAGGTAAAGCGACTCGCCAAAAAGGAGTACACGAAGTACCTGCCCGACGGCTACAACCGTCTGAACTTCGCTATCATGTACATACCCATTGAAGGCGCCATGAATCTGGCGTTGCTCAACGACACAACGCTGTGGCGCGAAGCTTACGACGAGGGCGTCATGATACTGGGACCACAGACAATGTATATGAATCTGCGCGTGCTGGAGATGATGTGGACACAGGTGCGCCAGCTGAAGAACCAGCAGGCGATGATGGATGCCGCCAATACTGTCATCGACCGTGTGCAGGACTTCGGACAGCGCTTCATGGACGTAGAGGCAAGCATGAACGACACCCTCAAGAAGATGGGCAAGCTAAAGATTACCACCGCCGACAGCGGTGCAAGCATTATCACTGCCGCCAAGAACCTGCTGAAGGCTGGTGCTCGCGAGAACAAGAAAAAGAAGACGCTGGACGAGATGGACGACTCGATGTTCATTGAAAGCGATAACGATAACCAAAACGGAAACGATAACCCAAACGATAACGAAAATACAAAACAAACTGACCAATGAAACAGAAACTGATGATTCTCTTGTCGCTCTGTCTGGCTACCACGATGGCCCAGGCTGAGCAGGTGGTGCTTCAGACGAAGAACACCACAATGGTACTGAACGTAGAAAACGGTAAGCAACCACAGTATGTGTATTATGGTACGAGACTGAGCGCCTACGACCTACAGCACTTGCAGACACCTGTCAACGGACGCATGGATGCCTATCCCGTCTATGGACTGAACACGCCTGCAGAGGCTGCACTGGCGATGAAGCACGCTGATGGCAATATGTCGACAGCCGTCTATGTCACTGCCTGTGAGCAACAGGGTGACCAGACCCGTATCACCATGAAAGACCCCGTCTACCCGACCACTGTTGTGTTGTGCTACAAGGCCTATGCCGACGAAGACATGATAGAGACGTGGGCAGAAATCGAGAACGGCGAGTCGAAAGCCGTGACGCTGACGCAGTTTGCCTCTATCTGTCTGCCCATCCGTCGTGGCAACGTATGGATGTCACACTTCTACGGCTCATGGGCTAACGAGGCCCGACTGGTGGAAGAGCCCATCCTGCCTGGTGAGAAAGTTATCAAGAATAAAGATGGTACGCGCAACTCGCATACCGACCATGCAGAGATGATGTTCTCACTGGACGGTAAGGGTCAGGAGAACAAGGGCGACGTGATTGGTGCTGCTCTCTGCTATAGCGGCAATTTCCAGTTGAAGATTGATACCGACGATACGGAATACCACTACTTTTTCGCTGGCATCAACCCTGACAATTCTGAATATCACTTGAAGAAAGGCGAGACGTTCGTAACACCGAAGGTGGCGCTGAGCTACTCGAAGTGCGGACTGTCGGGCGTATCGCGCAATTTCCATAAGTGGGGTCGTAAATACATGATGATGCACGGCGACAAGGAGCGCAAGATTCTGCTGAACTCATGGGAAGGCGTCTATTTCGACATCAACCAGCAGGGCATGGACCAGATGATGGGCGACATTGCCTCTATGGGTGGCGAGCTCTTCGTGATGGACGACGGCTGGTTTGGCGACAAGTATCCTCGCAAGACCGACAACTCATCATTGGGCGACTGGGTGGTTGACAAGAACAAACTGCCTGAGGGCATCGAGGGACTGTTGCGCGACGCCAAGAAGCACGGTATCAAGTTTGGCATCTGGATAGAGCCAGAAATGACGAATAGCGTGAGTGAGCTCTACGAGAAGCATCCTGACTGGATTGTCAAGGCGCCCAAGCGCGACGCCGTACAGGGTCGTGGTGGTACGCAGCTGGTACTCGACCTCTCGAACCCCAAGGTGCAGGACTTCGTGTTCTCCATCGTTGACGACCTCATGACGAAATACCCTGAGATAGACTATATCAAGTGGGATGCCAACATGCCCATTCTGAATCATGGTTCACAGTACCTGACAATGAACGACCAGAGCCACCTCTACATTGAGTATCATCGTGGCTTGCAGAAAGCCTGCGAGCGCATCCGAGCCAAATATCCTGACGTTACCATTCAGGCGTGTGCCTCTGGTGGTGGTCGCGCCAACTGGGGAGTACTTCCCTACTTCGACGAGTTCTGGGTGAGCGACAATACCGACGCCCTGCAGCGCATCTACATGCAATGGGGCACCTCGTATTTCTTCCCTGCCATCGCGATGGCTTCGCACATCTCTGCAACGCCTAACCACACCGTCTTCCGCACCACCGCTATGAAGTATCGTATCGACGTAGCCATGAGCGGACGCTTGGGTATGGAGATACAGCCGAAGAACATGACGGACGACGAGAAGGCACTCTGCCGACAGGCCATCAAGGAATATAAGCAGATTCGTCCCATCGTGCAGTTTGGCGATATCTACCGCCTCGTTTCTCCTTACGACAAGGTGGGACTGGCGTCGATGATGTACGTCAACGAGCAGAAAACCAAGTCGGTATTCTACTGGTGGAAGACAGAATCGTTCCAGAACGAGCACCTGCCGCGTGTCAAGATGGCAGGACTTGACGCTTCGAAGAATTATAAGGTACACGAGCTGAACCGCATAGACCTGAAGCCGATGGATATTGAAGGTAAGACCTTCAGCGGTGCCTACCTGATGAACCACGGACTGGAAATGCCGTATCGCAACGAGCCGGAGTGGTCGAAGAAGAACGATTGGAGCAGTCGCGTACTGCTACTGGAAGCGGAATAACGAAAGCACACGACTACGGAAAACAAAGGACAACACAAGGACTTGTTGGCTTACATCCGCGAAGGTCGCGAGATGACACAGGGCGAGAAACTCAGCTTGATTATCCAGTTGAGTATTCCCTCTATATTGGCGCAAATCTCTACCGTTCTGATGTTCTTTATTGATGCTGCTATGGTGGGACACTTAGGTGCTCGCCAGGCAGCATCGATAGGTTTGGTGGAGTCGGCATCGTGGCTCTTTGCCGGACTGACGTCAGCCTGTTCGATGGGCTTCTCCGTACAGGTGGCCCACGCCATTGGTGCCAACGACTTCAAACGCGCTCGTCGCATCCTGCGCCAGTCGTTGACGTGTTGTCTGCTGTTCAGCCTTTTTCTCGTCGTCATTGCCGTCAGCATCCATCGTCCCTTGCCCATTTGGCTGGGCGGTAGTGCTGACATCATAGGAGATGCCTCGCTTTACTTCCTCATCTTCTCGTGTGCTGCCCCACTCTTCCAGATGGAGAGCCTCTGCGGTTCCATGCTGAAATGTGCTGGCAACATGAAGGTGCCCAGCATCTTGAACGTCCTGATGTGTTGTCTCGACGTGTCGTTTAACTACCTGTTTATCTTCATCTTAGACATGGGCGTACCTGGTGCCGCACTCGGCACATCGGTAGCAGTCTTCATCACCACCCTGCTGATGGCGTGGTTCCTCTTCTGGCGCTCCGACTTGCTGGTGCTCTTTGGCAAGAAGGCGCAGGGCATCGAGAATCCGCTGTATAAGTTCCAGCCCACGGGCGACGTGGTGCGCACGGCCATTAAGATTGGGGCACCCATGGGCTTGCAACACATGCTGATGAACGGCGCACAGGTTGTCAGCACGATGATTGTAGCACCCTTGGGCACTATCGCCATTGCCGCCCACTCGCTGGCCATCACTGTGGAGAGCCTGTGCTACATGCCTGGCTTTGGTACTGCCGAGGCCGCCACGACGCTGATTGGGCAGAGCGTTGGTGCTGGCAAACAGGCACTGACACGCTCGTTTGCATGGCTGACAACAGGTGTCGGCATCACTATCATGTCGCTGATGGGCGTGCTGATGTACATCTTTGCACCAGAGCTGATGACGCTGATGACGCCTGTCGAGGACATCATCGTGCTGGGTACAGAGTGTCTGCGCATCGAGGCCTTTGCCGAACCGATGTTTGCGGCTTCCATCGTCTGCAACGGCATCTTCGTGGGTGCTGGCGACACACTCCGTCCTGCCATCATGAGTCTGTCGTCGATGTGGGGCGTACGCCTGACGCTGGCCGCCCTGCTGGCCTCTACCTACGGACTGCAAGGTGTTTGGATAGCAATGGCTATCGAACTGACGTTCCGCGGTTTCATTTTCCTCGTCCGCCTGTCGAGGTTCAACAAACAATAAGCATAAAATAAAAAACAATAAAATAAGTGCTGCCTACGAATCCATCGCCGACAGCACTTTTCCTTTCCCTATTAATAACTAAAACCTTATGCTTTCTCTTTTATTTACCTAATCACTTTCCTTTTTTACCTTAGTCACTAACACCTTAGCTCGAACTACTTACCTAAAAATTTCAATTAACCAAAATCTGTTTTGTTATCCTATGAATCTTTTTTACCTTGTCATCATCTCTGATTGACGATGCAAAGTTACAACGATTTGGGAAATGTTGGTGCATTTCCTTCGTTGTTTCCACTAAAAATATAGTAATTCTTGACGAAAATCAATTGTTTGTGTTCGCACACAATATAATTAGATGATCTTCTCTATCATATTCGTCAGCTCCACAAACTGCGCTATGGTCAGCTGTTCTGGGCGCAGGGTAGCAAACGGCGATTGGGCTATAACGGCTAATGCATTCTCCGTCAGCAACTGCTTCAGCGATACGCGCAACATCTTGCGACGCTGGTTGAAGACGGTCTTCACCACCCGCTTGAAAAGCTGTTCGTCACAACCCAAGTGCTGCACCTCATTACGCGTCATGCGGATAACGGCACTCTGCACCTTGGGAGGCGGGTTAAACACGTTGGGCTCTACGGTAAACAAGTACTCCACATTGTACCACGCCTGAATCAGTACCGACAAAATGCCATACTGCTTATTGCCTGGCTTGGCGGCCATGCGCACAGCCACCTCGTGCTGAATCATACCCGTACAACAGGGAATGAGGTCGCGATTGTCGAGCATCTTGAAGAATATCTGCGACGAGATGTCGTAAGGATAGTTGCCCGTCAACACAAACTGCTGACCACCAAATACCTCGTTGAGGTCCATACGCAGGAAGTCGGCACCCAAGATATTCTCGCGCAATTTCGGAAAATTCTCGTTCAGATACGCTACACTCTCGCGGTCTATCTCCACCACCTTCAGCGGGCGCGGTTTCTCCACCAGATACTGCGTCATCACTCCCATACCAGGCCCCACCTCCAGTACGGGCAAATCGGCATAGGGTTCATCCACCGTGTCAGCTATGCGCTTGGCTATCGACAGGTCAGTCAGGAAGTGCTGACCCAGGTTTTTCTTCGGACGTACTTGTTTCATGGCTGCAAAATTACGAAAAGTCGGGCGAAAATGCAAATTAAAAATAAAAAAACCGCAGACTCGCGTCTGCGGCACTGATTATTTCTCTCAAATTTTCGTTTTTTTACTTTGTTAAAACATTTGCATGTTTGCAAATGTACATAGCCTCAAGGGCTGCGGCGGCCTCAACGGCCAGTGAAATCATTGTCAACATCATAATTGTTACCCTTTCTTTAATCTTTAAATTTGTTAATCCTAAAAACTTTCTTTCTTACCTCGCTAGGTCTAATCTTTTTCCTTTTGACGATGCAAAGGTACGAACTATTTCAATAAGCTGTATCACTTTCTGACCATTTTCTGACAAAAATAGCCATTTCTTTGACGTCTGTCAACAATTTGGCAGTTTCATTGACGTATATCAAAAATAATTCGTAAATTTGCAGTCGCAATGAAGACAAGTAGCATCATACTGAAGATTCTGATGCCCCTGATACTGGGTGCCGCGATACTCTACTGGATGTATCGCGGCGAGGATTGGCAACAGATTCGCCACGTCATGACCGACGAGATGGACTGGACGTGGATGCTCCTATCGTTCCCCTTCGGCATACTCGCCCAGATGTTTCGTGGCTGGCGCTGGCGTCAGACCTTAGAGCCCGTTGGCGAGCATCCACGCACGTCCACCAGCATCCACAGCATCTTCCTCTCCTATGCCGCTTCGCTGGTCATTCCCCGCGTGGGCGAGTTCACGCGCTGTGGTGTACTGAAGCGCTACGACGACGTGTCGTTCCCCAAAGCCCTGGGCACCGTAGTCACCGAGCGAGCCATCGACTCCCTACTTGTCATGGGCATCACCGCCGTCGTCATCCTGCTGGAGATGAGCACCTTCGGCACCTTCTTCCGCAAGACGGGCACCAATCTCCACGACATCCTCTACGGATTCTCCTGGGCAGGCTATTTCGTCGTGGCCATCTGTGCCATCGCCATGCTCATCCTGCTCCACTTCCTCCTGCGCAAACTTTCCATATATGATAAGGTACGCGCGACACTTAGCGGTATCTGGCAGGGCGTCATCTCGCTGAAGGACGTCAAGAACATTCCTCTGTTCTCCTTCTTCACCGTAGCCATCTGGCTCAGCTACTTCCTCCACTACTACCTTACCTTCTTCTGCTTCGACTTCACCGCCCATCTCGGTCTTGGCTGTGCCCTCGTAACCTTCATCGTCGGCTCCATAGCCGTCATTGTGCCCACCCCCAACGGTGCCGGTCCCTGGCACTTTGCCGTCAAGACCATGCTCATCCTCTATGGTGTCGCCGACGAACACGCCCTCTACTTCGTTCTCATCGTCCACACCGTCCAGACCATGCTCGTCGTAGCCCTCGGCATCTATGCCTGGCTGGCCCTGAACTTCACCTCTGCCATCTCACCCCACACCTCCGTATCAGACTTGTAAGTCCTCGTTATCAGGCTGTCTCGTGACGCCGTGAGACTACCTTGATTTTGACATTGAAAAGTACAAAGAATAGTTGTGTATAAATTGGTTGTTTCGCAGGAAATGTGTATCTTTGCGCTCAGTTATGAAACAGATAGTGACAATCATTCTGGCAGCATTGTTGTTTGCTGCCTGTGGGAACAAGGAGCAGCAGTTGCAGGAACGGGCTGCAGCGTTGTGTCGGTATATTCCTGACCATCAGTTGAATCCGGAATCGAAGCCTTTTATGACGGCAGATTTCTATGCCGTACTGGACACGATGTTCAACCATCTGCCTGAAGAGGAGAGAATGGACCATGAGTGGCTGTACTACTTTGTTACAGGCAATGGTGGGACGATACCCGACTTTGAAGTGGCAGGAGTGGAACAGAGTGATGACACGCACGCGATGGCGACGATTAAGGTTCGTCAGAAGTGGGAGGACGGCTCGTTCGCCGAGGACAGCGAGGTAGTGGAACACAAGCTATACATGGAGAAGGTGGACGGTCAGTGGCTGATATCGGATTTTGACGGCCACAAGGAGGATTGTATTCGTCATCTCGCCACCAACCGTAATAAGGAATGAAACAGACGGAAGTCATAACCAAAATCACACATGCATTTTGCATATAATAATAAAAAGGTAGGGGCAAGTGAGTGTGGTTTCAGAAAAAAATATTATCTTTGCAGGCAAATTCCTTAAACTAAAACAAGATGAACGAAATTCAGAACCTACAACCACAGTGCATCTGGAAGAACTTCTACGCACTGACACAGGTGCCACGTCCCAGTGGACACTTAGAGAAAATCCAACAGTTCCTGCTCGACTTCGGTAAGCAGGTTGGCGTATATGCCGTGAAAGACCCCGCAGGAAACATCCACTTCCGCAAGCCTGCCACACCTGGCATGGAGAACAAGAAGGGCATCATCCTGCAGGCGCACATGGATATGGTGCCGCAGAAGACGCCAGAGAGCACACATAACTTCGAGACAGACCCCATAGAGCCGTGGATAGATGGCGAGTGGGTGAAGGCTAAGGGTACGACACTGGGGGCCGACAACGGTCTGGGCGTTGCTGCCATCATGGCCATCATGGAGGACAAGACACTGAAGCACGGTCCCATCGATGCCCTCGTTACGCGCGACGAAGAAACAGGTATGTTCGGTGCCAACGAACTGCCTGAGGGCGAGCTGCAGGGCGACATTCTGATGAACCTCGACTCAGAGCATTGGGGAAAATTCGTCATCGGCTCTGCCGGTGGCATCGACGTTACTGCCACTCTCGACTACCAGGAGGCAGACACCGATGCTGAGGATGCAGCCGTGAAGGTGACGGTGAAGAACCTGCGTGGCGGACACTCTGGTCTGGAAATCAACGAGGGACGCGGCAACGCCAACAAGTTGCTGGTACAGATTGTCCGCGAGGCTATCGCAGAAGTGGAGGCCCGTCTGGCCAGCTGGAACGGTGGCAACATGCGTAATGCCATTCCCTTCAAGGCCGAGGCCGTGCTGACACTGCCCAAGGAGAACATTGCCGCCATCAAGGAGATTGCTGCAGACTGGCAGGACACCTTCAACGATGAGTTCAAACTGATAGAGCCACAAGGCATCGAGGTGCTCGTAGAGGAAGTGGCAACACCCCAGAAAGAGGTGCCCGTAGAGATTCAGGACAATCTGGTGGATGCCATCTTCGCTTGTCACGACGGCGTCATCCGCTTCATTCCCGCCTACCCCAGCGTGGTAGAGACCTCTTCGAACCTGGCTATCATCAACATCGGTGAGGGCAAGGCCAGCATCAAGATTCTGGCACGCTCGAGCCGTGAGGACATGAAGGACTACGTGGTGACGATGCTCGAGAGCTGCTTCTCAATGGCAGGCATGAAGGTAGAGACTGCTGGCTCGTATGGCGGCTGGGATCCCAACCCCGACTCAGAGATTCTACACCTCTTATTAAAAGAATATAAGGAACTGTTTGGCAAGGACGGCATCATCCAGGTAGACCATGCCGGACTGGAGTGCTCCGTCATTTTGGGCAAGTATCCTTGGTTGGACGTTGTCAGCCTCGGTCCTACGATGAAGTCGCCACACACCACAACAGAGCGTGCACTCATCGAGACCGTCGCTCCCTTCTGGCAGTTGCTGAAGAAGACGCTCGAAGACGTTCCTGAGAAGTAAAAAAATAAAAGGCTAAGATAAAAAACGTGGATTTGTTTGGCAAATCTACGTTTTTTTTATTACCTTTGCAGCCGATAAACAAAAAACAATAAAAATTATGGACGATTACCCGGCGGATACTTGTAACGAGTAAGGCGGGGGATAGCCGGTAAAGCCGCTAATCCCTTTGCCGCGAGAATTATCAATTGTCAAACTATCAATTGTCAATTAATTGAAGGATTAGCACAATGAAGACCTATTGGAACACCCAAGGTGGGCTCAGCCAGCTGAAGGAGTGGCAGCCCAATTGTTGGATACAGGTGACGTGTCCAACAGAGGAAGACCAGCAGTTGCTGGAGGAACAGTTCAACATTCCCGACTACTTCCTCTCCGACATCAGTGATACCGATGAGCGTGCACGTTATGAATATGATGACGGCTGGATGCTCATCATTCTGCGTATCCCCTACGTTAAAGAGGTACGCTCGCGCACACCTTATACGACGGTGCCGTTGGGCATTATCCACAAGCGCGATGTCACCATTACCGTTTGTTACTATGAAACGAACATGATGATTGACTTCGTGTCATACCAGCAGAAGCGAGGCGTAGGTTTTACCGATCATGTTGACATGATTTTCCGTCTGTTCCTGTCGAGTGCCGTATGGTACCTGAAGCGACTGAAGCAGATCAGCATGCTCATCGACAAGGCCAAGCGCAACTTGGACCGCGAGGTGAACAACGAGAGTCTGATAGGACTATCGCGCCTGCAAGACTCGCTGACATATTTCAACACCTCCATTCGTGGTAATGAGGTGCTGCTGTCGAAGTTGAAGTTCAAACTGCAGATTGACGAATTGGATGCCGACCTCATCGAGGATGTCAACATTGAGATGACACAGGCCCGTGAGACAACGAGCATCTATTCGAACATTCTGGAATCGACGATGGACACCTACCAGTCGATTATCAACAACAACATGAACACCATCATGCGTACGCTGACAAGTGTGACCATCATCCTCATGTTGCCCACGTTGGTAGCCTCCTTTTTCGGTATGAATCTGATTAACGGTATGGAGAACAGTCCTATTGGTTTTATCATCGCCATACTCATTTCCATACTCATTTCGGTGGCTTCCTGGTTCCTTTTCAGGCGCAAAAGGCTTATTTAGTGAACTTTTCGGCAAAAAAATTAGGTGGTTTCAGAATTATTTACTAATTTTGGAGCCCATATTGTGATATTTGTACTAATCCCAAACATGAACTAAAAGTTTTTTAGATGATGGACTCTCAAGAAAAGGCTCTCGTAGAAGAGCAGGTTGCAGAACAAAACGTTGAACAGAACGTAGTAGAAAACATTGAAAGCGCAGAAGCCACAGAGGCAGTTGAGCGCAAGCAGTATGACACCAAAAAGGAAGTCTTGGAACGTGTACGCGAGATAGCTCACGGAGAAGAGGCTCCACAGAAAGACGAGGTGGACTACCTGAAGACTGTTTTCTACAAGTTACACATTGCCGAGCGCGAAGCGGCCCTCAAGGAATATATTGATGGCGGTGGCGATCCTGAACAATACCAAATCACGCCTGATGCCGATGAAGAGGCTTTCAAGGCTGAGATGGGCATTATCAAGGAGAAGCGCCAGAAGCTGTTCCGCGAGCAAGAGCAAGAGAAACAGGACAACCTGGAGAAGAAGTTGGCCATCATCGAGAAGATAAAGACCATGATTACCTCACCTGAGGAGGCTAACAAGTCGTATAAGGACTTCAAGGCCCTGCAGGACGAGTGGAAGGAGATAAAGAACGTTCCCGCTGAGCGTGCCAACGAGCTGTGGCGCAACTACCAGTTGTATGTAGAGCAGTTCTACGACCTGCTGAAGCTGAACAGCGAGGCTCGCGAATATGACTTCAAGAAGAATCTGGAAGCTAAGACCAAACTTTGCGAGGCAGCAGAGAAGTTGGCAGACGAACAGGATGTAATCAGCGCCTTCCACCAGTTGCAGAAGTTGCACCAGGAGTATCGCGAGACAGGTCCTGTGGCCCGCGAGTTGCGTGAGGAGATATGGAATCGCTTCAAGACTGCTTCGACGGTTATCAACAAGCGTCACCAGCAGCACTTTGAAGAACTGCGTGCCAAGGAAGAGGAGAACCTCGCCAAGAAGACCGCTCTCTGCGAGAAGGTCGAAGCCATTGCCGCTGAAGAGAACAAGGGAAGTGGGGACTGGGAGCGTCACACCAAGGAGATTATCGAGCTGCAGACTGAGTGGAAAACCATTGGTTTTGCACCACAGAAGATGAACGTCAAGATATTCGAGCGTTTCCGTGCAGCCTGTGATGACTTCTTCGGTCGTAAGGCTGAGCACTTCCGCGATCTGAAGGATGCCTTCAAGGAGAACGCCGAGAAGAAGCGTGCCCTCATCGAGAAGGCTAAGGCGCTGCAAGACTCTACCGACTGGAAGTCGACAGGCGATAAGCTTATCAACTTGCAGAAGGAGTGGAAGACCATCGGTATGGTTCCCAAGAAGTTGGGCGACCAGCTGTGGGAAGAGTTCCTCGGCGCTTGCAACAAGTTCTTTGAGGCCCGTAATGCCGCTGGTGCCAACACCCGTAGCGACGAGCGTGAGAATCTGGAGAAGAAGCGTAGCATCATTGAACAGCTGAAGGCTGCAGCTGAAGAGGCAGGAGAAGACCTGCAGGAGAAGGTGCAGCAGCTCGTTGAGCAGTATCAGGCCGTTGGTCACGTACCCTTCAAGGAGAAGGACAAGCTCTACGAGGAGTATCATGCTGTGCTCGACAAGCTCTATAAGGAGTTGAATGTCAACGTGGCTAAGCGTCGTCTGTCGAAGTTCAAGGACAGCATCAAGCAGGTTGCTGAGCGTGGCGAGAATGCACTGGACAACGAGCGTGCCCGTCTGATGCGCCAGTATGAGCAGCTGAAACAGGAGGTGCAGACCTACGAGAACAACCTCGGTTTCCTCAATGCTTCATCGAAGAAGGGCAACAGCCTCATCGACGAGATGAACCGCAAGGTACAGAAGCTGAAGGACGAGGTGCAGCTGGTACGTGAGAAGATCAAGGCCATCGATGCTGAGAACCGCGAGAAGTAAATCCGAAAGGACACAATAAGAAAATAGGTGAGAATTGCTCTCACCTATTTCTTTTTATATATGTCTCAAAACATTTATTTCTGCATGTCGTAAACCACCTGCATGAGCTTCTTGCCCAGCTCGTCGGCCAACTTCATGGTCTGTGCCTCGCTATAGACGCGGATGATGGGCTCGGTGTTCGACTTGCGCAAGTGTACCCAACGGTCGGGGAAGTCAATCTTCACACCGTCAATATCGTTGACCTGTGCAGAGCTGTCCTTAGCAAACATCTCCTTCACCTTGACAAGGATAGCGTCAACATCAGTCTCTGGCGTGAGGTCGATGCGGTTCTTCGCAATCTGATAGTCTGGGAAGGTCTTGCGCAGGTCACTAACCGTACAGCCCTTCTTGGCCAGCGATGTCAGGAACAGGGCAATACCTACCAAAGCGTCACGACCATAGTGGCTCTCAGGATAGATGACGCCACCATTACCTTCACCACCGATAACGGCATTCACCTCTTTCATCTTAGTGGTAACATTCACCTCACCAACAGCAGCAGCAGCATACGTGCCACCATGCTTCTCCGTCACGTCGCGCAAAGCACGCGTTGAAGAGAGGTTGCTGACGGTATTGCCAACAGTCTGAGACAGCACGTAATCAGCCACGCTGACCAGCGTATATTCCTCACCGAACATCTTGCCATCCTCGCAGATAAAGGCCAGACGGTCAACATCGGGGTCAACCACGATACCCAGGTCATACTGACCAGTCTTCATCTCGTCCATGATGCCCTGCAGGTTCTTCTCCAAGGGCTCTGGGTTGTGGGCAAAGTCGCCCGTTACCTCACCATTCAAGAACTTATAGCTGACGCCCAGTCTGTCGAGCAGCTTAGGCAGGATGAGACCACCCACAGAGTTGATGCTATCGACACACACCTTGAAATCAGCCTTGCGGATAGCCTCCACATCCACCAACTTCAGGTCAAGGACAGACTGTACATGACGGTCGTCGAACGAGTCGTCAACGGTAACATGTCCCAGGTTGTCGACCTCAGCATACTGGAAGTCTTCCTTCTCAGCGATAGCCAATACCTCAGCACCATCGGCAGCAGTCAGGAACTCGCCTTCACTGTTCAACAGTTTCAGCGCATTCCACTGACGAGGATTGTGAGAAGCGGTAATGATAATACCACCATCGGCACCACTCATGCGAACGGCCAACTCGGTGGTAGGCGTCGAAGCATAACCGATGTCCAGCACGTCAAAGCCCATGCCTACAAGGGTACCACAAACCACGTCACGCACCATGTGACCAGAAAGACGACCATCGCGGCCAACCACTATCCTACCCGTCTTGCGAGGGATAAAGGTGGCGTATGCCGTTGTAAACTTCACGATATCCAGTGGATTCAGCGTATCACCCGTGCGTCCGCCAATGGTTCCGCGGATGCCGGAAATAGATTTAATCAGCGTCATAGTGATTCTTCTTGAACTTCTTGAACTTCTTAAACTTCTTAAACTTCTTTATCTCTCCCTCTGATAGGTCAACTCGTAATAGTACGGCGTCACGCTCGACGAAGCATCTGCAGTACCCTGTGAGTGGGGAACAATCAGACGCACCTTGGCAGTCTCCTCATCGGGATTCTCCGGACGACCAATCTTCACATAGTTTAGCGGAACAAGCCAGCCACCAGGAACCGATGCAGAACCGTGATAGCGATACATCATGCCAGAAATGAACGAAGCCGTAATGGTTGTTCCCACGCGCTTTGTGCTCATCTTGTCAAGGTACTGCGATACATCGATACCCGTTCCTAATGACGACAGCGAAGCATGCACATCATTACGTACCACGATATCGCCCGTCTGGATGTTCTGCTCCATAAAGCGACACAGGATGTGCACAGCCTTGTTCTCTTCTAATTTATCACCGCAACCTTCGCGTATAATCTGCATGTAAACGCCGTTACGTGTAAAGCGCACAAACTGATTTTTCGCCAGAATGGTGGTATTACCCTGTGCCTCAAAAGTTGTCTGGTCAATTACCTCGATGCCCTGTTCTTCGATAAAGCGCTCAATGGCGTCCTGCTCTTTCTTTTTCATGTCCGAGTAGGTCTCATATTTCTCACAACCGGCCATCAAAATGACTGCCATCAGCAAGGCAATGATATAGGAATAACTCTTCATCTTTCGTCTTCTGTTTTTAAATTTGGGCACAAAGGTACAAATAAGTACGCAAAACACCAAACAAATAACACTTTTTACCACTTCACAACCATAAAGTAGAACCTATAATTGGAAAAGCCCAAATAAAATTTGGCTTTTTGCTCACTTATTCGTATCTTTGCACCCGCAAATGAAGAAGTGGTTAGTTTTTATAATGGTAGTAGGTTGCCTCTCTTCTTGTGGTCATGGGCGCCAGCAGGAGGTAGAACGGTTCAGAATGAAGGTGCGTTCGCACTATCTGGAGAAGAAACTGGCGGAGGCTCAGCAGGAATTGGCTCGTACCGATAGCATCATGCAGAAGCGTGGTGTCGATGTTGATTCGACGCCAGGTTACATGGACTCGCTGGAGATGGCTGCCGACGTACAAGGCGCGCAAATACGCTACATTCACAAGAAGCAGAAAGACCTGCAATAATTTGGTCAATTCAGCAAAAATGTTTAATTTTGCACCGAATTATGGCTAATAACGAAGCAAAGACAAATAAAGAGTTCGAAGAGACGCTGACAGAATGTCGCACGCTGTTCGAAAAGAAGCTCCACGACTATGGGGCTTCGTGGCGCATCCTGCGTCCACAGTCGCTTACCGACCAGTTGTTCATCAAGGCTAAGCGCATCCGTTCGCTGGAAATCAAGAAAGAGTCGCTGGTGGGCGAAGGCATCCGTCCGGAGTTCATCGCCTTGATAAACTATGGCATCGTCGGACTGATACAAATCTATCACGGTTTCAGCGATACCGTTGATATGGACAACGATGCAGCGATGGTGCTCTACGACAAATATGCCCATGAGGCGCTGGAACTGATGAAGCGCAAGAACCACGACTACGATGAAGCGTGGCGCGGCATGCGCGTCAGTTCGTACACCGACTTTATCCTGACCAAGATAGAACGCATCAAGGAGATTGAAAACCTAGGTGGCGAGACGCTGGTCAGCGAGGGCATCGACTCGAACTACATGGACATCATCAATTACGCCGTGTTCGGAGCAATCAAACTGAGGGAGAGTTAAGAGTTAAGGGTTAAGAGTTAAGAGTTAAGAGTTAAGAGTTAAGGGTTAAGAGTTAAGAAATGAGGAAGGTAGTAGTAAATATTGCGCGAATGGTGCTGGCGGTGGTCCTGATATTCTCAGGATTCGTCAAGGCCGTTGACCCGATGGGCACGCAGTATAAGCTGGCCGACTATCTGACAGTAATGCGCCTGCAGATGCTGACACCCGATTTCCTGACCTTAGGAGCCTCCGTACTACTGTCTGCCGTAGAGTTTGGACTGGGTATCTGCCTGCTCTTTGGCATCCGAAAGACCATCTCGACGACAGTTACGCTGCTGATGCTGCTCTTACTGACGCCCCTGACACTATGGGTGGCACTGGCCAACCCTGTCAGTGATTGCGGTTGTTTTGGCGACGCCCTCGTGCTCACCAATTGGCAGACCTTTGGCAAGAACATCGTACTGCTGGCAATGGCCTTAATCGTGTGGAAATGGCCTCACGACATTGTGCGCTTCATCTCCACGTCGAGTCAGTGGATAGCCACCAACTACTCTGCCATCTTCATTCTTAGCCTATCAGGATGGTCACTCTACGATCTACCCTACCTTGACTTCCGTCCCTACCACATCGGTACCGACCTGAAGACGGGCTGGCAGAAGATGATGAACGGCGAGGAGTCGCCTTATGCAGAGTTCTTCATTCAGCGCACAGAAGATGGCGAGGACATCACGGACTCTCTGCTGAGTCAAAAGGGGTACCTCTTCCTGCTCATAGCACCTCATGTGGAGAATGCCGATGACAGTCAGCTGGACCTTATCAACCAGATGTTTGAGTATGCGGAAGACTATGAATATCCCTTCTATGCCCTGACAGCCAGCGGAGAGAAAGGTATTGACCGTTGGCGCGACATAACGGGTGCTGAATATCCGTTCTGCCAGACTGACGAGACGACACTACAGACCATCATTCGCAGCAATCCTGGTCTGGTTCTGCTGAAAGACGGCGTCATCATTCGCAAGTGGAGCCGCAACAGTATCCCTGATGAATACGAGTTGACCGACCGTCTGGAGAAGCTGAAGATAGGCAAGATGCCGAAAGAGTCGATGTCTGAGAAGATATTCATCATCGCCCTATGGTACATTCTGCCACTGCTGCTGCTCACCATTGCTGACCGCCTGTGGGCATGGACGAAATGGCTCAAGAGAAGAGAACAGTCTAACAAGATATATCAACTTTTTAAACAGAAAACAAACAATGAGAAAGAAAATCGTAGCAGGCAACTGGAAAATGAACCTGAACCTGCAAGAGGGAGTGGCTCTGGCCAAGGAACTGAATGAGGCTCTCGCAGCCGACAAACCCAACTGTGACGTTGTCATCTGCACACCGTTCATCCACCTGGCATCTGTTGCCAAGGAGCTGAACCAGGACATCATCGGTCTGGGTGCTGAGAACTGCGCAGACAAGGAGAAGGGTGCTTTCACTGGTGAGGTAAGCGCTGAGATGGTAAAGAGCACTGGTGCTCAGTACGTTATTCTGGGTCACTCAGAGCGTCGTGAGTACTACAAGGAGACTCCTGAGATTCTGAAGGAGAAGGTGCTGCTGGCCCTGAAGAACGGTCTGAAGGTAATCTTCTGCATCGGTGAGTCACTGGCTGAGCGCGAGGCTAACAAGCAGAACGAGGTCGTAAAGGCTGAGCTCGAGGGTTCTGTCTTCAACCTCTCTGAGGAGGACTTCCGCAAGATCATCATCGCCTACGAGCCCATCTGGGCTATCGGTACTGGCAAGACCGCTACCGCTGAGCAGGCTGAGGAAATCCACGCTTACATCCGTTCTATCGTAGCTGAGAAGTATGGTCAGGCTGTTGCCGAGAACACCAGCATCCTGTATGGTGGCTCTTGCAAGGCCTCTAACGCTCCTGAGCTGTTCGCCAAGGCTGACATCGACGGTGGTCTTATCGGCGGTGCTTCACTGAAGTGCGCAGACTTCAAGGGCATTATCGACGCTTGGAAGAAGTAAATGAAACATTTCATCCAGATATTAGTACTGTGTATCGGCATCCCTATGGGTGCCGGTGCACAGACTTTTACCCAACGCCTGCAGAAACAACCATCTGCCGGACAGGGCTCGGTAACCATTCACCAAAGCGACTCTATCGACAAGCTGGTAAACACCACTGTGCTGACGACAACAAAGAGTAGCACGACAACAAAAACCAGTACCCCTAGCGCTACCAGTCATACTAGTGCTACTACTACCACTAGCAAGTCCACAGCCATCGCTACCGCCACACAACCTGTAGAGACGCCAGACACCACGAACCTTTCACAGAAAATGATACGCAATGGTCATAAGGTGATGGGATATCGCGTGCAGGCCTTTGCTGGTGGCAATTCGCGTAAGGACCGTCAGAAGGCGGAACAGACGCGCAACAGCATTAAGAGTCACTACCCCAACGTACCCGTGTACGTACATTTCTATTCACCACGCTGGATTTGTCGCGTCGGCAACTACCGCACCTATGAGGAAGCTCACCAGATGCTGGTCAGCCTGCGCGAACTGGGCTTTGACCAGGCAACCATCGTGAAAGGAAAAATCACCGTAGCATACTAATGTATCCAGAGAACGAAATATTCCGTGAGGGTCTCGACACGCTTGCCGAGCACTACAAAGAAATACTGACACTACTGGGCGAAGACCCCAGCCGTGAAGGACTCCAGAAGACACCCATGCGCGTGGCTAAAGCCATGCAAGTACTGACACGCGGCTACGAGATGGATGCCCATCAGGTGTTGCGTGACGCCCTCTTCAAGGAAGACTATTCGCAGATGGTTATCGTCAAGGATATCGACTTCTTCTCACTCTGCGAACATCACATGCTGCCTTTCTATGGCAAGGTTCATGTGGCCTATATCCCTAACGGCTACATCACGGGACTTTCGAAGATAGCCCGCGTAGTCGATATCTACAGTCATCGTCTGCAAGTGCAGGAGCGCATGACACTCCAGATTAAGGAGTGCATCGAACAGACACTCCATCCCCTCGGCGTGATGGTTGTCGTAGAGGCTCGCCACATGTGTATGCAGATGCGTGGTGTGGAGAAGCAGAACAGCGTCACCACCACCAGCGACTTCAGCGGTGCCTTCAATCAAGCCAAGACACGCCAGGAATTCATGAACTTGATTCACAATAACTCCAAACTTTAAAAACTAACCCAAACTTCAAACCCCTAACTCCTATAGATTATGGATCAGTTTAATAGTGACACCTACAAAAAACAAGGCATAGTGCAAGAGTTCTTTAATAGTTGCCTTGGCAAAATCGTAATTTTCTTGGGCGTACTCTTCTGCCTATACATCTTTGCGCTGATTACCGTTCCCTCTAAGGAACTCATGTTTACAGAGACACTTGACAATATCCATGAATGCATACAGGAAAACGACAGTATCAAGGCCGACGAGATTGACGAGTTCATCAACAACATCTCACGTTCTTTCTCCATTGCAGATACGACAAGAACGAATCCAGAAGTATTAAAGGCCTTCATGAAATATAACCGTCTGGAAGTGTACGACCATCCAGGATTTAAGACCATCCACGTCGTCAACAGCATGTATCCAGAGGGCCTTCGCATTGGCATTGGCCTCTTCCAGAATGTCATCTCCACACTTCACTATGGCGATTTGGTATTATCCAATGGAGCCACCCGTGGCGACTACAACAAGAAGCTCACCGCTCCAATAGAAATGCCAGAAGACGATGAGGATTTTGATGAAACGCACGTGGAGCCCTACCACTACGACGGTGATCCCAACAACTAAAAGAACATGGTATAACAGATATAAAGTCCTATACAACAGATAAAAGGTGCTTCCGCGGAGGCACCTTTTCTCTTTCATCAGATGTCAAATGGACCGTGCCCTTTAGAGTCCCTTCTCCAACCTAAAGGTATGGAGTGTGGCGTTGCAATAATAAGGGACGGCTATAATGCAGGGTTATAGCCCATACAAGACACTGTTCCCAATGCCGTCAAGAATGCGGTGGCGGCTGCTACTATCACCTTCAACAGCACTTCCCAAAATCGTGAATTCTTCATTTCCTCTTACCTCTTAATTCTTAATCGCTTTAGCGACAACTCTTAATTCTTAACTCTTAATTCTTAACTCTTACCTCTTAACTCTTAATCGCTTTAGCGACAACTCTTAATTCTTAACTCTTAACTCTTAACTCAAAAAAGTGTCGCCCCGAAGGGCGCACTTTTTAAGGCTCCTCCTTCTCCACGGTGTTCAGAGGCAACTCCTCGACCTTGCAACCCTGCAGGAACTGCTTGGACTTGTTGCCACCCGAGTCGGTGGTGCGCTCAGGCATGAAGACGACGTGCAGACCCTTGACGTGCTCGGCGACGGAGTACTTGGCGGCGGTCTGTGCACCCTTGCTTTCGATGCCGATCTTGAACGAACCGAAGCCGTCCAGCTTCACGCGCTTGGAGTCCTGCATCTGGTCCTTCATGACCTCGACGAGCTCCTCCAGTACCGCCATCACGTCCGACTTCTTCACGGTACAGTTTCGCTGGATAATCTCCGCCAGCTGACGGGTGTTGATGACTGCGGTGGGCACGGCGCGTGCATACCACTTTCCTGAACGCTTGGTACCAGTGGACTGGTCCTGATGCAAACGATAAAATACTGCCATAACTAGTAATTTTTTTAATGGTTAATAATTTGGTTGTTTATTTTCTGTCTTGTCAGCCTTCCCGCTGGATTTACCAGCCTTGTAAGGCTTCCGTACCAGGCTGATATGGCGCCGTATCAGGCTAATACGCATCGCTATCAGGCTGTCTCGTGGCGCCGTGAGACTACCTTGATTTTGACATTGCAAAGTTACGAAAAAGAGAGATGCAATGCAATAGTTTCCCCCGATTATTTTTCATAAAATGCAATTTATTTTGTCTTGAGAGAGGCACCTCATAAGACACTATGCCATATCACCGTATCACCGTAACATCTGCTATATGCGAAATGTGGGGAGACAAAGGGTACTATAATTATATTATATATATAATTATAATTATATATATAATATAAAAATCAATACGACCATTTTTCTTCTATCCGAAACCGACTAAATGTTACGGTGATACGGTGATATGGAGTGCTAATGTTATTAAATAATGTATATTTTCTGCGGGGGAATTGTTTTTATCTCAAGAAATATTTGTATCTTTGCATGCTAAAGAGTAGAAACGAACAATGGCAACAACAGAAGTAAAAATATCAGAACTGCCTGAAGAGGTAACAGAAGACGGACTGAAGATATATGGCCCTACGTCTTACGAGACGCAGGTTGCTATACTCAGCCACTATCTGCATACCCTTGATGGCAAACACGACATAGCTTCAGGTGAAAAAAGATACGAAATCCTAGGAGCAATTCGCGACTACATAGAGTACAAACATAAGCAGGATAAGAAGAATCCGTTGTGGGAGAATGTGAGTGACGAGGCTGTATGGATGGCGGCAGAGAGCCCGTTAGAAAACGATTTCTTTGCGGACTTCTTCAAGGTTCCGTTCCCAGCTCCAGAAAATCCCAAGTTCACTTTCATTGATTTGTTTGCCGGCATGGGTGGCTTTCGTCTGGCTATGCAGGCACAGGGGGGGAAATGTGTGTTCTCTTCAGAATGGAATGCCTATTCGCAGAAGACATATTTCTCCAATTTTGGTGACATGCCTTTTGGCGACATTACCAAAGAGGTGACGAAGTCATATATTCCAGAAAAGTTCGATATACTTTGTGCAGGATTTCCTTGTCAGCCATTCTCTATCGCTGGTGTTTCCAAAAAGAAGAGCTTAGGACGTGAGACAGGCTTTAAGGACAAGACACAAGGAACACTTTTCTTTGACGTTGCTGATATTATCAGCCGCCACCGTCCCAAGGCGTTCTTCTTGGAGAATGTAAAGAACCTGACATCACATGATAAAGGAAATACCTTCCGTGTAATTTATGACACACTTAAGGAATTACGATATTCTGTACACTATCTCGTGATGGACGGACAAACATACGTACCACAGCATCGTGAAAGAATTATGATTGTCGGCTTCGATGAAGATGTTTATGGTGGCAAAGAAGCGTTTACCTTCCCTGAACAGCATGAGGCAACGCGCAGCATCAAGGAAATCCTCGACCCCAACATTGATCCAAAATACACGCTGAGCGATAAGTTGTGGGCTTATCTGCAGAACTATGCAGAGAAGCATCGCGCAAAGGGTAATGGATTTGGTTATGGACTTGTTGACCTCAATGGCATTACCAGGACCCTTAGTGCTCGCTATTACAAAGATGGTTCAGAGATTTTGATTCCTCAAGGCGAAGGCAAGAACCCTCGCCGTCTTTCTCCACGTGAATGCGCACGACTGATGGGCTATCCTGATGCATACAGAATAGATCGAGTATCAGACGTCCAAGCATATAGACAATGTGGTAACTCTGTAATTGTGCCGTTGATTACGGCTGTTTCAGAACAAATAGTAAAAACCCTTCATATAGCATAATTGATATGAATGAACTTTTATCATCAGCCATTCAAAGTGTAACGCAATCGGAGGGCGCGTTCTGTCGCTTTCTTTCTGCTAACGACACCCACGCAACAGGTGGCCATCAATACGGTTTCCTATTGCCAATTGCTGCCTATCCAATTATTTTTAATCAAGACAAGGTTAAAGGAGAAAACAAGGATAAGAAGGTAAAAATCCGTTGGCAGAATGACTTGGTGACGGATAGCCGGATGACTTATTACGGAAAAGCGAAAAATGAGCTGCGTATTACTCGTTTTGGAAATAACTTCCCGTATTTTGAAGAAGATCATGTTGGTGATTTGTTGATTATTGCTAAGCAAACAGATGATGATTATGAGGGGTTCGTGTTGAGTACTGAGGATGACATTGATACGTTTATGTTGCACTTTAACCTTGCAGCAGATCGACCGAATCAGATAATTGACGTTGCGAATATTGTAAGCGCAATAAGCGAGAAAACATCCCTTCAGGTTGCTATCGATGAAGCTATCAAGGATTTGAAAGATTTCCCTCAGACATCAGAAATGGGAAAGATGGCTCAAGAGCTGTTTAATAGACTTAATAAAATTAATAATGAGAGCATCTGCCAATCTCCAGACAAAATACTTCTAAACTGGTATGATACGGAACTTTCAATGTTCCGTTCTCTGGAGGAAAAAGTCTATAATCCCATTTATACAAAACCATTTGCAGACTGTCAGTCCTTAATTGAGTTCTCCAACAAAATACTGAACCGTCGAAAATCTCGAGCAGGCAAGTCCTTAGAGCATCATTTATCTGCTATATTTACTGCAAAAGAACTCTTGTTCGAAGAGCAAGCTGTAACTGAAAACAACAAGAAACCAGATTTTCTTTTCCCTAATAGTATCTGCTATCATAATTTCGAATTCCCTGCAGAAGACCTTACTGTACTTGGTGCTAAGACAACATGTAAAGACAGGTGGCGTCAGGTCATTAATGAAGCAGACAGAGTCGATGAAAAGTTCCTGTTTACACTTCAGCAAGGTATTTCTAAGAATCAATTGAAGGAAATGGCCGACGAGAAAGTAAAACTTGTTGTTCCCCAGTCGCATATTGACAGTTATCCTGAGGAATATCGAGAAAGCCTTAACACCTTAAGTGGTTTTATTGAGATTGTGAAGGAGAAACAGGACCATATGCCAAAACATTTTATAATGTCATAATGTCTATGTAATGGACCACCTCAATCCACAGCAGCGGCATAAGAATATGGCGGCGATTCGCAATAAGAATACGAAGCCAGAAATGATTGTGCGACGTGGTTTGTGGAAACGTGGTTTTAGGTATAGATTAAATCACAAACGGCTGCCTGGACATCCTGACTTGGTACTGAGGAAATACAGGACTTGCATCTTCATTAATGGTTGTTTTTGGCATGGACACAATGTGGATTCAAGCACAATGAAAAGTTCTGCTTGTTGCAAAATCCCAAGTACTAATCAAGATTTCTGGGTGGCGAAAATTCGCAGGAACAAAGAGCGTGACAAGGAGGAACAGCGCAAGTTGGCAGAAATGGGCTGGCATTGCATAACCGTTTGGGAATGTGAGTTAAAACCTAAACAGATGGAGCAGACCTTGGATTCAATAGCTTTTACCTTGAACCATATATGGTTGCAGGATCATGGTGCGAAGAACATGTCTTATCCCCAATTGGAAGAAGAAGACATGCAGATACCGATGGCTGCTGATGAATGAATATTTTTATTAAAAAACGTTTTAAGATACTGTCAGTTCCTAATTATTTTGTATCTTTGCACCCGCAATGAATAAATGTGGTTCAGATAATAAAATATGCGTGAGTTTGCGAGTCTTTGAGGCTTTTGCAGGCTATGGCGGTGCATCTTTTTCTTTACGCAGATTAAAACGTAGAGGTTTTCTGGACTACAAGACAATCGGCTTTTCTGAAATAGACCCTAAGGCTATTGAGCTGTATAAGAAGAACTTCCCACGGGTAAAATGTCTGGGCGACATCACAAAGATAGATGCGAATAAATTGCCTGACTTCAACCTCTTCACAGGTGGTTTTCCTTGCCAGCCATTCTCAATAGCAGGAAGCAGAGAGGGTGAATTGGATGCCAGAGGTACTTTGTTCGCTGACATTATTAGAATATGTGAAACCAAGAAACCTCAATATCTCTTTCTGGAAAACGTGCAGGGGTTGACCACAGGCAGGTTGCGCCCTACGTTCTTGAAGATTATGTCTGAATTGAAAAGGATTGGTTACGACTGCCAGGCTCGCCTAATCAATTCCAAAGACTACGGCATCCCCCAAAACCGTTTGCGCCTTTGGATATTTGGTACATATGGAAAGCTGCCAGAAGGTTTTGAAATGACACCACCCAAAAAGAAACTCCGTCGCAAGTTGAAGGATTTTTTGGATGCAAACCCAGACGAAAGCCTTTATCGCAGTCCTCAGCAGATGGCCCACATCCACGTAATTCACAATAACGCTCCGTTTGATGTGCCTGTACCACTGTGCTATGACTATTACAATCGCAAGATCAGAACTGACGGTATCTGTATGACTGTCACCCCTCCACAGCACAACGTGGTTCGCATCGTGGAACCAATGGTGAATGGGCAGGAGCGTTTTCGCAAGTTGACTATCGACGAGCATTTCCGTTTGATGGGTTTCAAAATCAACAAAAGAGGTCGCGAAATCAAATATCCTGAAAACCAGACTTATTCTGAACTGGGCTTCAGGGCAGGAAACGGATGGGACATCAATTTGGTGACCATTCTTTTCGAGCATATTTTCTCGCAATTATAGGAAAATCGAAGCGAATTACTGTTCGTCTTAAGCATGTAACACGAACCGCAGTTCGCAAATATACAACAAAACGAACTATGGTTCCTTAACATTAGAATAATTATTCATACCTTTGCGCCATAATCAAATTATATGCGTTATGGACATTAATGAAAAATTTGCAAAGGCCATCTTGGTTTTACGTTACAATAACGATATGAAGTTTACTCAGAAAGATATCGCTGGGGAAGCTGATATGACCTTGAGGGGTTACCAATATTTAGAACTTGGAAAGAGAAAGCCAAAGCTTGAGACCGTGGAAAAGATTGCTCATGCCTTTGGTATGAAACTATCTGAATTCTGTAAGATTATTGAAGAAATGGATTAATAAATATTGAATAGTATGGAACTTAATTTGAAAGATTTCGCAAGAGACTTTACAGACCTTACCAAGCAGACGGCTGTAGAGAATGGCACTTCTGTAGAGCAGCAGTTCACAGAAGACGTGTTGGAGTATATCATGGAGGAAGGCGCTGCCGTCAGTCCTGAATTGTTCTATTGTGTGAACAAGGACTGCACTCGCCCCACCGAGGCAGACTATTACAAGATTAACGCTTTTGACTATTCAGAGTCAGCCGGCATTCTCGACCTCTTTATTACTATATATATAGAAGCTGAAGGTCTGCCTGAACTGACTAAGAACCGCATTGATCAGGCACATAATGCACTGGCTCATTTCCTTACCAAGTGCATCAAGGATGACAAAATGTTCCAAAAATATCTTGCAGAAGACCCAGAGATTGCAGAAGTGGTGGGTACTATCAACGAGGAATTCAAGAATAAGAACATTTCTCTTATCAGATTCTTCGTCCTGTCAAACGGACATTTGAAGGTTGACTACAAATCTTCCTCTGAACTGAAGATTGGTGATACTGAATACGATTTTGAGTTTAACATCTGGGATATCAGTGCTATCCGCAACAGCGAGATAGCAGCCCAGCATGACGGAGCCATCAATATTGATTTTGAGTCAGAATATGCTAACTCTATCGAGTGTCTGGAAATGAATGAGAATGGTGGTGTTAAGTCTTACCTCGCCATCATGCCCGCCGTTATTCTGGCAAGAGTCTATAAGCAATACAAAACCCGACTTCTTAACCAGAACGTGAGAAACTATCTTGGTGGAACCATCAAGGTGAACAAAGGAATGGCCAAGACGCTGAGAGAAAATCCTGCCATGTTCTTTGCCTACAACAACGGCATTTCCAGTACGGCTACTCATGTGGGGTTGCACGAAGATGGTGGTAAGAAGTACATCACAGACGTAACGAACTGGCAGATTGTGAACGGTGGTCAGACGACGAATACTATATATAATATGTATAGCAGGAGCATAGACCTCGAAAACGCTTTTGTCACATTGAAAATCTCAGAGATAAACTTTGAGGATGAGAAAAAGAAGAGTGCTGCAATTTCTGACATTGCACGCTATGCCAACTCGCAAACCCAGATTAAAGAGTCTGATTTGGCTGCCAATATCGATTACATGCTCAGACTCGACGAGATCTCCAAATCTGAGTGGACTCCTGCCAACTCTGCCAGAAGAAATACCCAATGGTTCTTCGAGCGTATGCGTGGCCAGTATGACAATGCGAAGGGCGAGCCTCGTACCAAGAAGGCCAGAGACTTCGTGGCCCAGCATCCTCGCAAGCAGCGTTTCACCAAAACAGATATTGCCAAGTGGGAAATGGCTTGGGACATGCGCCCAGACATTGCCAGCAAGGGTGGTGAGCAGAGCTTTGACTTCTTCCATAAAACACAATTGAAGATAGACAACATTTTAGCAGACAGGAACTATTTTCACCATCTCATAGCAAAGGCCATTATCTACCAAAGCATTGGTGATGTTTGCAAACAGAGTGGCATAAAAGGCTATATTAATATCATCTGCAACTATGTACTGTCAACGCTGGCTTGGAAGTCGCGTGGAAATCTCGACCTTGACTACATCTGGAACCATCAGGAAATACATCCCTCTATGCGACCTATTATTGAAATGGCGGCAGATATTGTCAACAAGTACAACATGAAATTGGGACAGGAAGGTCTGAACCCCTCAGTAAAGGCGAAAAGAGACACTTTCTGGAAAGACATCACGTTGAGAATGGTGGGACTTCCAGAACTTGACAAAGCCTTGCTTGCAGTTAATGAAGAGGAGCTTACGGCTGAAAGTCAGGCCAAGATAGAGCAATTCGAGAAACTTCCTGCTGACACATGGCGACAGTTGGCCATCTGGGGCAAGGATGCCAAGAAACTATCGCTACTTGAACGCAAGAAACTGGATCATGCCTACGCATTGGCGAATGCCGACAAGAAGCTGCCATTCAATATTATAACAGACGTGATGGATATATTCAAGAAGTCGCAGGATTTAGGCTATACGCCGCAAGCAACACTGTTTGATGGTGAATAGTGATTAGCTTCATTTGGACTTGAATAAGGGCCGTGCTAACACAGGGAGTACGGCCTTTATAGTGAAATGAAATTACCTTAATCGATGAATCGTAATCAGCATAAAAGCAAAAGAAAGAGAGGTGTTGAAGCACCTATTTCTGGTGGTGGAGTACTCTCCGCCACCCTTAACCAGATTGTTGATTACGCCAAAGACCTTGAAGATAGAGAAGAGGCAGAACGTATGGAACTGATGTGCTATCGTCTGTTTGGCCGTCGCCTGACTCCAGAGGCAGCAGACAAGATAGCCGAGATTCCCCGAAAGTTCAAGAAGAAAAACAAGCCTGTCCTTAAAAAGTACGTCACCATTAACAAGGGTGATAAGGTTGACAAAAAGACAGTCATCCCTCATGTGGGCAATTATAACGAGAATGTTGATAAGCAGGACAACAACTACTACCTTCCTCAAATGAACACGCGGAAACAATTGAAAATAGCAAATGAGTAACGAAGAGTATCAGCAGTTGGCAGTCCAACAGTTTGCCATGATATGGAACTATAATGCCCATGTGGAGCATCAGCATAATTACTATAACGGTAAGCCTGTGGCCGATGATGCTGAGTTTGGGGGAATAAAAGATTCGCCTCAGACAAAGAATGGTGAAGATTCGCCATTTGAAAAGGATGTGATTGAACCAGCCGTCGTTTTCGTTGAACGGGTAAAGGAAATCATGTTGAAGGCGGAGAAAGACAATGGCAAGCAGAAACAAAACAATTCGAGAAGTTATACCACTACTTATATATATAATGTCGACGGCAAAGGGTTCTGTAAAGTGATAGATGAACTATTGACTAACTATGATTATGTGATAAATAATTATCTGAAAGGAGCTACTGCTGAAACTGCTGGCTCTATAAAATACGTCTGTCCATTTATTGGCTATGTGCTCGACACTCACCTATATAGTGCAGCCAAGATGCCCAAGAATGAATTTAAGAAGGTTATGCAGGTAGTCTATGGAAAGGGAACTTCTGCCGTCTCAAAAATGAGTGATAAAACTCCTTCCGATGAGGCCAAAGTTTTGTACAAAACGGCAAAGGAAATCATGGAAAAACACAAATTAGGCTGAATTACTTGGTGGTAAAAATCAAGTAATTCAACAAACGCTGATTATCAGGAAGTTGCGTACTAAATTACATGCTGAATAACTTGGATATGTGGCAGGTTATTCAGAATCTTTGCACCAGAGATTTCAAGTAAGTCTCTGGTTAGTTTTTTATTCACTAGAAATAATAAAGAATATGGCAAAGATCGAAATGTTGGAAGCTACAACAACTGAAAAATGTAGCAACGAAGAGAATGCTGAACTGAGTAAGGTGCTGCAATACTTGGCTCCTTGGAGAGAGAAAACCAATGGTGAGGAGTCCATCGGTTCTTGGGAAACTACTTTGGCTACCAAGATGATGGTGAAACTCTTGGAGCTAAAGATAACTCAGAATAGCAGAGAGCGCGTAGAAAAGGTGCTAGCGTTCTATCACCCTCTGGATCGTGCAGCGATGGCGTATTCCTTGGTAGTGTATGTGATGACAGGAGAGACCATGACTTTCAAAAGTGCAGTGGCAAACCAACACTATAAGTCCATCTGTAAGCTGTTGAAAGAGGATATAGCACAGTAATAGACATAACCGAGTCGGAGGATGAGCGTGGAAATGTGTACGTACGAATTGAGCTCAAACTAAAACCCCGCTTTCCGATGCTCATAATCTGATAAGTTTATGCGAAAAAATGTATTTGTTTTGAACGCTATCGAGCTGTTGGAACAGCTGATGAATGGCAAGCGAGTGGAAGGTGTTCTGTACATAGATCAGAACACAGGTAAGTTAACCTTCAAGGCGTACAACCGCCAGCCGCGAGTGCGCGAGAAGGACCGCATGGTGAAGAAGCTGCCGTGGGGATGGGTGAAGGAATCGATGGAGCGCATCAAGGTGTTTGGCTCGTTTCCGAAGGACTTCTGTACGGCGCAGGTCATCGAGTTGCTCAACGAGCACAACCAGGATGCCAAGAATGCACTCATCGAGAAGGAACTGGACTTAATTGAATTTTGTTAAACTACGAATCTAACGAAGTATGGGATTTTGTTATCAGAAGAATTTCAGTAATCCAACGTTGCCAGTAGACGAGGCCCAATTCTGGGCCCTCGTCAGGGCGACACAATGGAACGAGAACATCGACAGGTATCGTGAGACTCATGATGCGGCACTCAAGAGAAAACTCCCTGCCTTTATCTTCCAGGCGACATTCGACGAAACAACGTCGAAGACGGGCAAGGTGGGACGCTGGCGCAAGCAGGCGGCAACACGTCTGACGGGACTGGTGGTGATGGATGTGGACCATGTCGAAAACCCACAAGGGGTGTTCGACAATGTAATAATTGAAAAATGTAAAAATGCAAATAACGGTATTCTACTTGTGTACATCACACCATCAGGCAAAGGACTGAAGATTGTCTTCAAGGCTGATGTCCAGATGGGCAACCTGATCGACAATCAGCACGCTATGGCGAAGGTGCTGGGCGTAGAGGTGGACGAAAGTTGCAAGGATGCATCGAGGATGTCGTTTATCTGCAAAGAGAGTGATATACTGTTTATTGACAAGGAACTGTTTACGTATGAGAATAAGGAGTTTGCTGAGCGATATAACGCTCTATATCGAGACGGTCATTCACAGGCTACATGTGAGGATTGCAAGCCGGTTGGTCAATCAAGCCAAGCAGCGAGCACGTCAGAGGGGGTACAGGATGGACTAAAGTGGAAGGGCTATGATGTACAGTCTATTATTGACTTGCGCTATGGTGACAAACTGCCATGCGCTGCCGACAGTAACCGACACAACGAATCGCTCAAGCTGGCCTCAGACTTGCTTGTGCTGTTTGATGGCGACAAGCAGAAGACGCTGGCCATGCTCAAGACGCAAAAGTGGGTGCAGGAAATCATCGACGAGCGCGACGAGAATGTGGAACAGACGGTTTCCAGTGCCGCTCAGCGCATGGCAGAGAGGGAGAAGAAATACCTCAGTCAACTGCCGAGTAAGGCCATGCAGGATGCTATCAAGGAGGCGACAGGCAAGACGTACCAAGAAATTACGCAGGCCAAGATGCAGGCGTCGGCGGCGGAGGGCGATATTGAGCGATGGCTCTGGGAATGGGGTGAGCAGATAGAGGCGCTGATGCCTGACTTCCCTCTGTTGTGCGACATCTGCAAGGGTTTGAAGAGGAACCAATATCCTGCGGCAATGTTTGTGGCTGGTGGTCTGATGATGACGTTGATGACACGCTGCACCTACAGGTTCTATCATCGCCCTGAGGAACTCCGCAGGCTGAACAATTCGACACTGATCATCGGCGACCCTGCCAGTGGTAAATCGTTCGCTACTCGATTGTTCAAACTGTTGGCTGCACCTATCGTCGCTGCCGATAAGGTAGGAAAGGATGCCATCAATGCCTATCGTGAGCAGATGCGCACCAAGGGCGCGAACAAGGAGAAGCCCAAGAAACCGAAGGTCGTTGTGCGCGTGCATCCAGCACGAACCAGTAATGCCCAGTTCATTCAGGACATGGTGAACTCGGTGGAGAATGTGGACGGTGAGGATATGCAACTGCACATGCTGACGTTCGACACAGAGTTGGATAACACCGTGACCATCCAGAAAGGTGGATCATGGATTGACAAGCAGTCGTTGGAGCTGAAGGCCTTCCACAACGAAGAGGACGGCCAGGCTTACTCGAACAACGACAGCATCCTTCAAGACTTCTACGTGACGTGGAACTTCATCTATACAGGCACACCCATCGCCCTTAAGAAGAAGGTGAATGAGCAGAATTTCGGTTCAGGTCTTGCAACCCGTTTGACAGTGATACCACTGCCCTCAACGAACTTTGAGATGATGAGTCGTGAACAGAACGTTGACTTCGAGAGCGACGGCAGGCTCAAAGAGTGGGCTTTCAAACTCGACAGGATGAAGGGCTTGCTGAGTCTCGATAAGATAGTAGATGAACTCTACGACTGGACTGCACGTCGTATGGCTGATGCCAAGGAGAATGACTCTAAGGCCGACGAAATGCTTTGCAAGCGTTGTGCCTATCATGGGCTGAACTTTGCAGCACCGTTTATCGTGATGCGTCATTGGGCAAACATCCATCAGAACGGCCAGTACTGGAGTGGTGAGTTTGAAACTGACGATGTAGACTGGAAACTTACAGAATTGTTAGTGACCATTCAGTATGCCTGTCAGCGCCATTACTTTCTGGCAATGGCTGAGAAATATTTCGACGACCAGTTACGCGATGTGTCAGTAAACACCCATCGTCAGCAAAAGACTATTGATGCCTTCGAGCGTCTGCCTGAGGAGTTCACAGTTGACGAGGCCATGCGCTGTTTCTCGTTGTCGAACGATACTGTGGCACGTGTGAAAATCAGTCGTCTGATGAAGGATCACTTCGTAGAGAAGGCTGGTGACTTCGTGGAAAACGGCACTACTAAGTCCGTTTTCAAGAAGACAGGCAGGGTCATGCGCTAACGCCGTATCACCGTAACACATGAAGTTTTAAGAATTTAGAATTATGTTACCAAGAGGAATCAGAAATAATAATCCACTGAACATCCGTCGTAGCAAGGATCAGTGGCAGGGAATGAGAAGAGAGCAGACAGACCCGGCGTTCTGCCAGTTCGAGAACTTAGCGTATGGGTGGAGAGCAGCATTTAAGCTGCTCACCCGTACCTACTACCACACGTACAGGCTGTTTACCATCCGCGCCATCGTGGGGAAGTGGGCACCACCTAACGAGAACAACACAAGGGCGTATGTGGAGAACGTCAGTAGGCTGACGGGCATAGGTCCTGACGAGCCGCTGGGCATCCCATCAGAAAGCCCCGCCCGCTGGATAGCGCTGGGTGCGGCAATGGCGATTCAGGAGAATGGCATCACCAGCATCGACTGGTTCGCGATGCTGCAGGGTTGGGAGATGGCGAGGAATATGTCAAGGGACAATCCCTGACATAACCTGCAAAGCCCAATAGCTAAAAGTAGATAATACGGGGCTAAAAATGTGGCTAAAAGAAAAGAACTTAACTGAAAATCAATCAGTTAAGTTCCTTCTCTGTCGGGATTACTGGACTCGAACCAGCGACCTCGCGCCCCCCAGACGTGTGCGCTACCAACTGCGCTAAATCCCGATTTGCGGGTGCAAAGGTACGTAGTTTTTTCGAAATACGCAAATTTTCCAAGTACTTTTTGCTGAAAAGATATATAATTAATGTTATTTCCTTGGCTATCTATCAAATAATTCGTACTTTTGTAACGTTATAATGAAGAAGTTAGAAGTATAAAAAGAAGAAATGCAATATAACATCACAGCCCCTGAGGCACTGAACCAGACCATCAAGCTACCTGCATCGAAGAGTATCTCGAACCGTGCAATGATTATCCATGCATTATCGGGGTCTCATATCCTGCCGAACAATCTGTCAGACTGTGACGATACAGAAGTGATCATCAGTGCACTACGAGACAACCCCTATGAGATAAACATCAAGGCTGCAGGTACCGCTATGCGTTTCATGACGGCCTATCTGGCCACACGTGACGGTGAAGAGCACATCCTCACAGGCACTGAACGCATGAAGCACCGCCCCATACATATTCTGGTGGATGCACTGCGCTATCTGGGGGCAGACATCTCGTATGTCGGCGAAGAAGGCTACCCACCATTACGCATCAGAGGTCGCCAGTTGGAAGGCGGTCAATTGGAAGTGCCTAGTAACATCAGCTCACAGTTTATCTCTGCCCTTCTTTTGATAGGGCCTTGTCTGCGCAATGGTCTTACGCTTAGCCTCAAAGGTGACCTTATTTCACGTCCGTATATCGACCTTACGCTATGGATGATGCGCGAATTCGGCGCCAATGCCGATTGGAGTGCCTTCGATACTATTACAGTAAGCGGCACATCTTACTGCCAGCGTCCTTACTATATCGAGAGTGACTGGAGTGCCGCTTCTTATTGGTACGAAATGATGGCGCTGTCAAAGAATACTGATGACGAGATTCGCTTGGAAGGACTGATGGACGGTTCGAAGCAGGGCGACAGCACGGTGCGCTATATTTTCAGTCTGCTTGGTGTAAGGAGTACCTTTGCCACTACTGAGGAAGGCATACCTACCACCGTGACGCTACGCCATAGTGGTCACTGTGTGCCGCGCCTGGAATACGACTTTGTCAATGCGCCCGATATGACACAGACTTTTGTGGTGTGCTGTTGCATGATGAACATACCGTTCCATTTCCGTGGACTGTCAACGCTGAAAATCAAAGAGACGGACCGCATAGAAGCGTTGAAGACGGAAATGCGCAAACTGGGCTTCGTCATCCATGACAAGAACGACAGTGAGCTCTATTGGGATGGTGAACGTTGCGCCAAGAGCGAAGAGACGGTTGGCATTGACACCTACGAGGACCACCGCATGGCACTGGCCTTTGCTCCTACAGCCTTCCGTCTGGACCATCTACGCATCAACAATCCACAGGTGGTCAGCAAGTCGTATCCTAACTTCTGGGAAGACCTCAAAGCCTGTGGCTTTGAAATTAAGAGTTAAGAATTAAGAATTGAGAGATGCAATTTCTGCTGATTGTCGTCATATCACTTGTGGTGCTGGGTGCCATCGCTGCTATCGCCTCTATCGGTAGCACGGATGAACCTATTGTCACAAAGGAGGGCGACTGTGCCTCGTGTAGCAGCAGAAGTGAGTGCAAGTTGGCTGAATTAAAGGAGCGAGGGGCAAGGAGCGAGGGGCAAGAGAAATGCCATGACCACAATCTTACAGCTATCCTCATACTTCTTACATCATCCATCTTACTTCTCAGTGCTTGCTCTACGAAGAACAATACGGCAAAGACTCGCTTCTGGCACTCGTTCCATGCCCGATATAATACCTATTATAACGGCTCGCAGGCCTTCATCGACGGTAGTATAGAAAAGGAGAATGGCAACAAAGACAACTGTACAGAGATGATTCCCCTCTATGCTGTTGCCAACAAGCAGAGTCGCGAGTTGGGAAAGGGCAACTTTGACCGTGCCATTGAGAAAGCCGAGAAGACCATCAAGTTGCACAGCATCAAGAAGCGACCAGAATGGAACAAGGGACGTCGCAAGACCGAAAAGGATATTGAGTGGCTGAACCGTCGCGAGTATAACCCCTTCCTGTGGCACGCTTGGCTGTTGTTAGGAAAATCGCAGTTCCAGCAGGGACAGTTTGAAGAAGCTGCTGCCACATTCTCCTATATGTCGCGCCTCTACCAGACACAACCGGCCATCAGTGGTATCGCCCATGCGTGGCAGGCTAAGAGTTATACCGAACTCGACTGGCTCTACGATGCCGAGGACATCATCAACAAACAGCTACGCGACAGCATCCACTACCGCGCACAGAAAGACTGGGACTACACGTTGGCGAACTATAACATCCGTGCTGGTCGCTACCAAGAGGCCCTACCCTATCTGCGCAAAGTCATCAAGCATGAGAAGCGCCGCAAGCAGAAAGCCCGTGAGTGGTTTCTGATGGGACAGATTCAGTCGCTGTTGGGACAGAAAACGGAAGCCTACCAGTCGTTCAAGCATGTCATTCGACTGAACCCACCCTACGAGTTGGAGTTTAACGCCCGCATCGCTCAGACTGAGGTTATGCCTGCTACGGATGCCAAGAGCAAAATCAGCAAGCTGAAGCGCATGGCCCGTTCTGACAACAACAAGGAATACCTCGACCAGGTGTACTACGCCATAGGAAACGTGTATCTCACCCAGCGCGATACGCTCCACGCCATTGAAGCCTACGAGGAAGGTTGCAAGAAAGCTACACGTAGCGGCATTGAGAAGGGTGTCCTGCTATTGACATTAGGCAATGTCTATTGGGATAAAGAGAAATATGCCGATGCCCAGCGCTGCTATGGTGAGGCTATCGGTCTGTTGGACAAGGACCGCAAGGACTACAAACAACTTGACGAGCGCTCAAAGGTGCTCGACGAACTGGTACCTCATACCAGTGCCGTAGAGTTGCAAGACTCTCTGCAACGTCTGGCTCTCATGCCTGAAGCCCAGCGCAACAAGATTATTGATAAGATTATCGAAGACCTCATCAAGAAGGAGAAAGAAGAAGAGCGAGCCCGTCAGGAAGCTGAAGCCGAGAAGATTCAACAAGCGGAAGAGGCCAAGAACGGTAACAGGAACACCAGACCGACACCCGTCGCTCCACAGCCCACAGCCGGTGGCCAGTCTACTCTTTGGTATTTCTACAATCCACAAGCCGTCAGTCAAGGTAAGCAAACCTTCCAGCGTCAGTGGGGTAAGCGTGAGAATCAGGACCACTGGCAACGCCTCAACAAAACGGTGGTAAACTTTGCCCAAGAAAGTACTGAAGACGGCGAGGGCACAGAAACAAATGAAGGCACAGAAGCCACAGATAGTACAGACGTCGCCACTGCGCCCAGCGATTCAATCGCCGGGGCTAAGAAATCTGACGGAGAAGCCGCCGACAGTTCTGCTCTTGACCCACACAAGCGCGAGTACTACCTGGCACAGATACCCTTCACCGAAGAGCAGAAGGCCGAGAGCGACAACCTCATCAAGGATGGCTTGTTCCATTCAGGCATCATCTTCAAGGACAAGTTAGACAACCTGAGACTCAGCGAGAAGGCGTTAGGTCGCCTGACTACCCAATATGCCGACTACGAAAAGAACGACGAAGCATGGTACCACCTCTTCCTGCTCTATTCACGACTGGGAAGAACCGCTGAAGCGGAACGCTGTCTGGCCATGCTTAAAAGCGACTTCCCAGAAAGCAACTGGACCACACTGTTGTCTGACCCGTACTTTGCTGAGAACCAGCGCTTCGGCGTACATATCGAAGACTCCATCTACGCAGCAACCTACGAAGCTTTCAAGACCGACCGTCATGCAGAGGTAAAGGCTAATGGCGAGATTTCCGAGAAACGCTTCCCCCTGGGATTGCACCGTCCGAAGTTCCTCTTTATAGAAGGTCTTAGTCTGTTGAACGAAGGAAATTCGCAGGGCTGCATAGACCGCATGAAACAGGTGGTTGAAAAATACCCGGAAAGCGAGGTCAGCGAAATGGCTGGTATGATTATTCGTGGTGTGCAGCAGGGCAAGACATTGCGTGGTGGCAAGTTTGATATCAGTGATGTATGGTCACGACGTGCTATCGACATGGCGGCAGACTCTACGCGCAACGACACGCTGACTATAGAACGTAACGCCAACTACGTGTTCCTGCTGGCCTACCAACCCGACTCTGTGAACCACAACCAGTTGCTCTACGAGATGGCGAAGTATAACTTCTCGAACTTCCTCGTACGCAACTTCGACATCACTGTCGATCAGGATGCCCACGGACTGGTGCGCATGGTGATTAGCGGTTTCCTTAACTACGACGAAGCACGCCAGTATGCCCGTCAGTTGTATAATGACAAAGCAATGACTGACATGCTACGCCCCTGCCGGCCTATTATTATCAGTGAGAAGAACTTGCCATTGCTGGGTACCAACTACAGCTACCGTGACTACGAGATATTCTTCGAGAAGGAGCTGGAACCACTGGATGTCTCTGATGAAGACCTGCTGGACGAACCAGAGACCATCATCCAGAACGAAGAGGATGAGGAGCCTGACGCCAACGGCCAAAATCCAAATGGCAATAGCCAAGACCCGAACTACGACCCATTGTTCGACGATGCTCCACAGCAGCAGAACAACAATTATGATGAGTTCGACGATGATTTCTGGAGATGACAATGTCGAAATAACGTAATAACGAAATAACGTAATAACGAAAAGATAATGAATAACGGATTGCTGCTTTGGGCTGACGACGAGATGGAACTGCTCCGCGCCCACCTGCTCTTTTTAGAGAAGAAAGGTTACGAGGTGGTGACGGTAACCAACGGTACCGACGCCATTGAGGAGTGCAAAAAGCGCACCTTCGACCTGGTACTGCTCGACGAGATGATGCCTGGCCTTAGTGGTCTGGAGACACTGCAGCGCATCAAGGAGATAACACCACAAGTGCCTGTCGTCATGGTAACAAAGAGTGAGGAGGAAGACATCATGAACCAGGCTATCGGTCAGCAAATTGCAGATTACCTCATCAAGCCCGTTAACCCCAACCAGATACTGTTGACGCTGAAGAAGAATATCCACCGTAAGGAGATTGTCACCGAGACGGTGCAGACCAACTACCAGCAGCAGTTCCAACAACTGTCCATGCAGATTATGGATTGTCGTACGTGGGAGGACTGGACAGCTGTCTATAAGCGTCTGGTGCGCTGGGAACTGGAGCTTAGTGCCACCGACTCGCAGATGACCGAGATGCTGGAGATGCAAAAGCAGGAGGCTAATCGCGGCTTTGCTAAATACATCAAACAGCATTACATGGACTGGATGCGAGGCGACGAACACCCCATGCTTTCGAATGAACTGTTCAAGACCAAGGTGTTCCCTGCGCTGGGCGATGGAGAAAAGATTTTCCTCATCGTACTCGACAACTTCCGCTACGACCAGTGGAAGACATTAGAGCGTGAGATTGGCGACCTGTTCGACATTGATGAGGATGTCTATTGCAGCATCCTGCCCACCGCTACCCAGTATGCCCGTAACGCAATCTTCTCTGGCCTGATGCCCGTACAAATTGCACAGATGTTTCCTAACCTGTGGGTTGACGAGGATGAGGAGGAAGGCAAGAACCTTAACGAGGAGCCACTCATTAAGACGCAGTTGGAGCGTTATCGCAAGCGCAACACCTTCTCATATCATAAGATTAACACCTCGCAGGAGGCCGACAAGCTGCTACAGCAGTTGAACACGATGGAGAAAAACGACCTCAACGTCGTGGTATTCAACTTCATCGACATGCTTAGTCACGCACGTACCGAGTCGAAGATGGTTCGTGAGTTGGCAAACAATGAGTCGGCATATCGCAGCATCACGCTGTCATGGTTCCGCCACTCAGCAATGGCTGACCTGTTCCGTCAATTGGCACAGAGCGACTATCGCATTCTTATCACCACCGACCACGGCAGTATCCGTGCCACCAATCCTGTGAAGATTATCGGTGACCGCAACACGAATACCAACCTGCGTTACAAGTTGGGCAAGAATCTGGCGTATGACTCGAAAGACTTGTTTGTCATCAAGGATCCACAGAAGGCTCATCTGCCCGCTCCGAATCTCTCGACGAGCTACGTCTTTGCGACAAGCGACGACTTCTTTGCCTACCCCAACAACTACAACTACTATGTCTCGTACTATCGCAACACTTTCCAGCACGGAGGTATCTCGATGGAAGAGATGATAGTGCCTATCATATCATTGAAGGGAAGGAAACGATAGGTTTTCGATATAACGACATAACGATATAACGACAATGAAAATCAGAATTCAAGATATAGAACACATCCACGAAGCTGCTCGCGAGTTTATAGAGCAAATCGGCGACCATCGAGTCTTTGCCTTCTATGGTAAGATGGGTGCCGGCAAGACTACTTTTGTCAAGGCTATCTGTGAAGAGCTGGGCGTTGAGGATGTTATCACCAGTCCCACTTTCGCCATCATCAACGAGTACACGCAACCCGATGGTGAACCACTTTACCACTTCGACTTCTATCGCATCAAGAAGTTAGAAGAGGTTTATGACATGGGCTACGAAGACTACTTCTACTCTGGTGCTCTCTGCTTCATAGAGTGGCCAGAACTGATAGAAGACGTGCTGCCCGACGATGCCGTACGTGTCAACATCGAAGAGCAAGCCGACGGTAGTCGCCTCGTTACCTTTAACGAATAGTAAAATGCTATGCTTCGCCCTGTCGGAATAGGTGGGTGAAGTACTTGCTATACAGTTCGGAAAGCCCCTGGCGATTATCGATAGCCTCACCGACAACGAGCATGGTTGTCAGTGTGAGATTGTTGTCATGAACAATCTTCGCCAGGTCTTTCAGCACTCCACGATAGATTTTCTGGTCTGGCCACGTGAGGTGATAGCAAGCAGCAACTGGCGTGTCTTCAGGGTACTCCTGCAACAGTTCACGTTGCACGTCGTCGACAATAGCAGCAGAAAGGAAAATACACATCGTACTCTGACTTTTAGCCAACAGGTGCAATTGTTCCTTCTCTGGCATCGGCGTCCTACCCTCTCCTCTCGTCAAGATGATAGTCTGTGTACGCTCAGGAATCGTAAACTGACTACGCAGTTCTGCAGCAGCAGCCAGGAACGATGAGATGCCTGGGGTAATATGATAATGCATACCTTGTTGGTCGAAGAAAGCCATCTGCTCCTGAATAGCGCCAAAGATGCAAGGGTCACCGGTATGCAGGCGAACGATGAAATGTCCCTTGTCGTAGTGTTCTTTCATGAGTGCACATTGCTCCTCCAGATTCATGTCAGCAGAGCTACGCACAACGGCACCTGGCTTATGACACTCCGTCAGGGCTTTCGGTACCAAAGAGCCTGCATATAAGATAAGGTCGGCCCTTTCTAACATCTTCCGACCACGGACACTTACTAAATCGGGGTCGCCAGGACCAGCACCGACAATCTCGATATGTCCCTCACGGAGATACTTACGATCAATGGCTACGGCAATTGTAAAGTTTTCACCCTTGACCTTGGGCAACAGCAATTTACCGTGATTGGAAGCTAACAAGGCAGCAGCCTCGCAAACACTGGGTGTCCCCACATGCTTGGCTACCGTTTCGCTGGGCGTCGGGACATCTACCTGAGCTAATTCATCGGCAGTAAAGAAATGCACTTGATAGCCTTGTCGTTCATATTCCTTCATGACAGGCTCATCTGCCTTAATGTCAATCGTACTAATGCTGCGGGGAGTAAAGAAAAATGACTTCTTAGGATTCAGTTCGTAACCCATTAATTCCTCTATTCGCGACATCACATCGTTCACAGGGCCAGCCTGATGAGCCAATCCAATACCAATATCGAGTACTGATGGAACAAAGTTTAATACATCAACGCCCTCAATGGAGTCGTGGGAATAATCATAGGGAGATACAGAGATGAGCAGTTTGAATCTTCCCGACTTAACTTCCTCATATGAGGTAACAAGCGTCACATGATCCGGCATGGTACGCTCTAAATAATCAGTGCCTTCATCACGAATTTCCAGTAATAGGGCAGTTGGTTGTCTGTTGACAAATGCTGTGACAAAGGCAGTCATGTCATCATGATGGCATTCCCAGCAATCCACTCTCGCCCACCATCCATAACGGTCGGCAAGCGTGTCGAGGGCCCAAAGTCCAGCATTGTCGCTCTGGGTGGTGATGACTGGCTCAACACCCAAAGCGCCAGCAATCTGTTTGGTCAGCTCATTAGCCCCTCCTACGTGACCAGAGAGGACAGAGATTACGTGGTTGCCAAAAGAATCTACACAGACAACGGCAGGGTCTTCGTGTTTGTCCTTTACATAAGGGGCAATGGTGCGCACACAAATGCCCATAGCCCCAATGAACACGAAGGCATCGAACTTCTTCCAGTTGGTCGCAATAGAATCGCGACGGACAATTTGGGCACCAAGCGTTTCCTGTAAACGAGCAGCGATGGCAGCTCCTGCCTCGCTGATTTGTATGATTGCTATCTTTTGCATTTTAGTATTGTTATCGGGTGGTGGTCATTCAACTGAATATGAAGAGGCGGTTTCTGTTGGAGGTTAAGCTCTTCGCAGGCCTCGTTCCAAAGTTTCTGGCTATCGGTAAGTACCTTGGGAGCTATGACGCTATTCATCACGATAATGCCATTGGGAGCAAGCACGGTAAGTACCTTCTCCATGATGTCCTTCAGACGGCCACCGTGCCCGCCAATGAAGACGGCATCGGGGGTTGAGTATGTTGCGACACTATCGCAACATAGAAGGAAATCGCCTATGTGGATGTTCATTCCTGGAGCACCAAAGCAGCGAGCATTCTCCTGAATGATGGCTTCACACTCAGGGCGAATTTCGAAGGCTTCCACCTGCAGGTGCGGAAATTGAAGACGTGCCTCAATGGACACGCTACCTGTGCAGGCACCAATATCCCACAGTACATGTCGATGAGACAGGTCAAGCGCCTGTAACGTCAGCAAGCGGATTGGCATTTTTGTAATCATCTTCTCGCGACCATCAAGCAACATGAAGGCACTATCAGGAATACCGTAAGGTTTCGCGTGCTCGTCGGTTTTGCCATCGAGAATTACACAGTTAGGCGTGGAGAATGCAAGCTGGGCAGCCTCTTCAAGGGTAAGCGTCGTCACCTTTTCTAATTGCGGGTTACCCAGATGCTCACCAACATACATATTATAATAGATGTATCCGTAGTCCAGCATGCGTTGGGCAATGGCAGCTGGTGTATGTTGCTTATCGGTAAGGATGCCTATCTTTGGGACTCGCTCAATGAGTGCTCTATCGAATTCCTGCCAAGGTCGACCTGTCAGTGAGACAATATGCATGTCGTGATAGGGCATTACCAGTCGGTGAGCAAGTAACTGCAGGGAATTGAAAATCGGGAAAACCTTCAACTCTGCATCAGGGAATTCACGTTGCAAGGTATTTGCAAAGCCAAAAAACAAAGGATCACCGGAAGCAAAAACAACTACCTCGTCATGGTACTGTTCGAAAACAGCATTTAAAGGGACCGTGATGTCTATCCATTGTGCATTGGCAGGCAAGAACGGAGCCACTATTTCATGGTGACGCTTGCCACCAGAGAAGACCTTACCACTCTTAATGATTTCCAACACTTCTGGTAGGAAGAACGGCTGCGGATTATCGGTAATTCCTATAACGATGAACTTCATAAGTCGCGACCAGGTTTCAGTTGTTCGGCATCATCGAAAGTCAAGATGGCATTGCAGAGCGTAGCGGCGAGGTTACTGCCGCCCTTGCGCCCTTCAACGATTATCTTGGGGATTTGCTTCAACGTCTTGACTGCGTGTTTACTTTCGCAGACATGAACAAACCCCACAGGAGCAGCAATAATACCTGCAGGATGCATTTTTCCCTTACGAACCAAATCACATATCTCAAAGAGTGCAGTAGGTGCATTCCCAACGACATAAAGCGCTTCAGGATATTCCTCTGCCGCCTGTTGCATACATGCCTGACTACGTGTAATACCCTTCTCGTCAGCAATCTGTTTCGTTCTGGGGTCATTGATATAACAATGCACTTGGATGCCGAGTCTTTCTAAAGCGCCCTTACGGATTCCGCTAGCAGCCATCGTGACATCTGTAACGATATGCTTCAGACTCCCATCGACCACCTTATTATACAAAATCTCCGTTGCACATTCGTCCATCCAAAGGCACTGTTCCATGCTGAAATCCACGGTAGTATGTATGGCATGCAACAACGGCCAGAGGCGCCATGTGGGCACATCAGGGTGCTGCATCTCAGAGAGAATGGTGCTGAAAGATTGCATCATAATTGTTTGTCCAGGCTTCTCTCCTTCTTGTTCCTTATTGCGATAATAGCCGCGAGGAGTAATCATTTTACCTTCATAGACATACGACTGGGAGTTACCAATCAATATAACGGTAAACATATCCACCTCCTCTGGATCGAAAGCGCCAAGGGTTGTTATTTTAACTTCCTGCTCCTCACGCCCTGCCTGACGGACATAGCCCACAGGAGTGTCAGCAGCACGTTCTTGCAAGAAAAGCTCCTGCAAGCGATAGAGTTGCCAATAGCGGCCGTGCGACTTGGGATTATAGATAGCCGTGACAAAATCGCCAACAGCGGCGGCCTTTATACGACATTCAATCACTTCCCACGGTGTCATAAGGTCTGAGAGAGAGACAAGGCATAAATCATGGCCTAAAGGAGCACCTAATAAAGAGGCTGCTTTCTGGAAAGCAGAGATGCCAGGAAGAGAGAGAATCTCGATGCTTTGCGACGGGGAAACCGTCGCACACGAGCGCTCGCGCTGCATCTCATAGATAAGTGGAGCCATACCATAGATGCCTGCATCACCAGAGGAGATAACAACAACTGTTTTCCCTTGCTCAGCCAATAGGAAAGCCTGCTCGGCACGTTCACGCTCCTTCTTCATGCCCGTGTCAATGCAATCACAGCCTTCTTTGACGTAAGCCTCAATGAACTGGAAGTAATATTTGTAGCCCACGATAGCGTCTGCTTCACGTACTGCCTCCAATACGGCAGGAGTAACATCCGCTGCACTGCCAGGACCTATTCCTGCAATAATGATTTTTCCCATTTTGTCGTTTTCTCTTGCTACTATAAGTCGCAAAGATACAACTAAAATGGCATATTTGCAAATTTCTGTATGAAAAAATTGTTTATTCAGAAATTATGCTTACCTTTGCGGCCGAGAAAGCTTATTATTTTTATGTATAACTAAAAAGAAATGTTATGAAAAAGATTCTTTTAGCAGTGATGGCTGTTGCTGCCATCGGTTTCACTTCATGTGGTAACAAGACTCAGCAGGCTGAAGCTACTGACAGTACTGAAGTTGCAATCAACGCAGAGGAAGAGGCTAATGCCGTTATTGACAATCTGAAAGCATTTGTTGCTGCAGGTGATGCAGAGAAGGTTTCTGCTGCCCTGGATCAGGTAAAGGAAATGGTTGGCGAGTTCGTGCTCAACGATCCAGACGCTGCCATGACCTACGTTACCACCGTACAGAACTATCTGAAGGAGAATGCTGAGCAGATTAAGGCCGTTGTTGAGAAGAATGCTGACGCTGCGTCTGCTGTTGCCGTCTTCATGGAGACAGAGCCGGAGGTGATGGTTAGCGCTATTGTTGAGACAGTCAGCAACAAGGCTGAGGCTACCAAGGATGCAGCTGTTGATGCTGCCGTTGAGGCCAAGGACGCTGCTGTGGATGCTGCCAAGCAGACCGTTGACGAGGCCAATGCTGCAGCTAAGCAGAAGGTTGAAGAGACCAAGGAAGCTGCTAAGAAGCAGGCCAACGACGCTATCGACGATGCAGCTAAGAATGTCAAGAAAGGCTTAGGCATTTAAGATTTTTCGCTGAATAAAAGAGCCGGTTCGTTGATTATATTTCACGAGCCGGCTTTTTTTTGTCTATCTTTGTAGCAGAAAAAGCAATAATACACTACAAACAAAATGCTAATATGAAGAAGACAAAGATTTTAATGATGCTGACGGCGGTAGTACTGCTGTCTTCCTGTATGTCGGACGATGCCACCGATACATACAAAGATTTTATCAACAACTGGGGCAATAATGGCAATGGAACTATCACTTCTGCCAGTGGTGAATTAAGCACCTTTGAGGTGGCTATTGACAAAGAAACAGCTGAACCTACCGATGTTGCCACCGCCACCTATCCAGAGGCCAGCGATGCCATCAGTACACAACAATTTACGAAGATGGTTACTATCGACATGTCCAATCCTGTAGAAAAGACTGAGAACGGTGTCACGATAACTGTTGTCGATGGCAAGGACATCACAACCGACCACGGTAAGACGGAAGGAGTCTGTTATGTGGTGAGCGGAACAACAGCCGATGGTTCCCTGACTATCACAGGTAGCACAGACTATGAGCTTAACCTCAATGGTGCCAATATTACCAGCAGTCAGTCAACAGCCGTCAATCTGGATAGTAAGAAAGCTGCTTATGTCGTGCTTACAGGTGCAAATAAGTTGACCGATGGTATTAGCGAAGACCACAAGAGTGCTCTTTATAGCAAGGGTAAGATACTCTTTAGCGGAACGGGTTCATTGGAGATACAGGGACTTTACAACAATGGTATTCAATCAAAGAGCTATGTTCTCTTTGAGAAGGGCGTTAACATTTATGTCAATGCTGCCAATCATGGCATTAAAGGGTCCGATGCTATCATCAATGGTGGTATCATCAATGTGGAGACGGCAGGAAAGGGTGCCAAAGGCCTCAACTGCGACGAGGACATCATCATCAACGGTGGACGTACCACGGTGGTAGCCACTGGTGACAGTGAGTGGGACACGGAGGATCTGGAGACCAAAGCAGTCTCTTGCATCAAGTGCGATAGCGTCTTAACCATTAACGGTGGTGAAGTTTATGTGAAAGCTACCGGCAGTGGCGGTAAAGGTCTTAAGGCAGATTGGGAAGCATATATCAATGGTGGCAAGATTCGTGCCATCACAACCGGTGGTCTATACTACAGCAATGGAACCAATGAGAGCCTTGACTACAAAGGCAATACCGACAATCTGGACGATGCCTACACTTCATCTCCAAAGGGTATTAAGATAGGTACAAAGAACGAACATGGAGTTCTGACTATTTCGGGAGGTGACATTATGGTACGCACTTCTGGCACCAATGGCGAAGGCATTGAGAGCAAGGGAACGCTCGACATTACTGGAGGCAGTGTGATGGTAGCCGCCTACGATGATGCTATCAACTCGTCAAGCGACCTGACCATCAGTGGTGGTACTGTAGTGGCTGTAGGATTAAGCAATGACGGTATCGACACAAACGGCAACCTCTATATCAAGGGCGGCAATATCGTGGCTTATGGTGCCAGTGGAGCTGAGGCTGGTATCGATGCCGAAGAGAGTCACGCACTCTACATCACAGGAGGTAGCCTCTTTGCCATTGGCGGTCGTATTGACTGTAAGCTAGGTTCTACATCACAAGGACTGATACAAACCAGCGGTTCAGTGACTGCTAACAGCACCGTCACCATCAGCAACAACAGTAACACACTGGCAAAGTTCACCATGCCTCCCTACTCCAATAGCAATGGTACTATTCTCATCACAGCAGAGGGTATGACGAGTGGCAACAGCTACACAATCGCTATCGGTTCTAACACAGCAAGTGCAACAGCCTCATCAACGATTACAAGTTCCATGGGTGGTGGTCCTGGTGGCAGACGATAAGAAAGAAGTGAAAAATACGAAAAGGTAAAAAATAAAAACTGGAAAATTGCGTTATATGTATTGGATGAAGATACAGTCACGACAAGAGAACGTCATATACTTAGCACTCTGGGGTATGCTCTTTGCAGCTCCAGTGCTAATGATGTATTTGCGTACGGTGAGTAACACTTACCTCTCTTTCAATTGGCTTGAGATATTTTTCGTATGGAAGCTCTTTGCATTTTATCTAGTTATCTTCCTCATCCATAATTTCCTATTGGCACCCCTGCTCATCTATCGCCGTAAGCGTATGCTTTACGTCTCGATGATAGTAGCCATCCTTGCTCTTTTCGTTGCCTATCAATGTAGTCAACGTCCCAAGTTCATGGAACGCAGACCCATCCCAATGGAAAGAAAGATGGACGACAAACACGATCAGCGAGAAAGGGGACCTCAACCTTACATGATGGGCCCACACCGTGATCGTCCACCTCGCGAGTTCCACCAAGGAGAGCACCATGGTGAACCTCGTGGAGAGCATCTTGGAGAGCGCCGTCTGCCAGCATTTATCGGTGTACACAATATTGTGGCAGTGGTTAGCATCATCCTCATGTTCGGTATGAATATCGGTATCAAACTCTTCTTCAAGAATCGTACTGACCAGAAAAAACTGGACGACCTACAGAAGAAGAATCTGGAGCAGCAGCTAGAATATCTGAAATACCAGATTAATCCGCACTTCTTCATGAACACGCTGAACAATATCCACGCTCTTGTAGATATAGACCCAGAGAAGGCAAAGGACACTATTCTTGAACTATCAAAGATGATGCGCTTCATCCTTTATGAAGGTGACAAGAGCGGTGTTCCTCTGGCTCGTGAGTTTGACTTCATCCGCCATTATGTGGCACTCATGCAACTGCGCTATACCAACAAGGTAGAGATTCTCGTAGATTTGCCCAGCGAGGCACCCGACAAGACAGTACCACCCCTGATGCTTATCTCGTTCATCGAGAATGCCTTCAAACACGGCATCAGCTATCAGCAACAGTCGTTTGTACACATCAAGGTGGCTATCGACGGCGACAAGCTACATTTCAACTGTAGCAACTCCAAGGCAGAGACGCCCAATCAGGAGAAAGGCGGTGTTGGTCTGGCCAATGTCAAGCAACGTCTGCGCTTGCTCTACGACAGCAACTTTGAATTGCACATCCAAGACAAACCCGATACTTATATTGTTGAACTAACCATCCCACTCACATGATACGATGCATGGCTGTTGACGACGAGCCTCTGGCACTCCAGCAAATCGTCACTTATATCAGTAAGGTTCCCTTCCTCGAGCTGGCAGCACAATGTCAGAGCGCATTGGAGGCGCGCCAGTTCTTAGAACAAGATACCGTCGATGCTATCTTCTGCGACATTAACATGCCTGACCTCAACGGTATGGACTTTGTCAAGTCATTGGCCACACCACCGCTCATCGTCTTCACCACGGCCTATGCCGAATATGCCGTCGAGGGGTTCAAAGTCAACGCTGTGGACTACCTGCTCAAGCCCTTTGGTTTACAGGACTTCCAGCGGGCAGCCAATAGGCTGAAAGAGAGACTCTCCCCCCAACCCCTCCCGGCAGGAAGGGGAGACGATACTCCTGTGGTCAGCGGTTTAGCCTCTGACACTGCAGACGACACCATCTTCCTCAAGACCGAATATCATATCGTGAAGGTTACTATCAGCGATATCCGCTACGTCGAGGCCATGAGCGAATACCTGAAAGTGCACCTCGTCAGCGATAGTAGACCTATCATCACGCTGTTGTCAATGAAGAAGATGGAAGAGCGCCTACCTGACTACTTTATGCGCATTCACCGCTCATACATCGTTAATCTCAAGAGGATTCAGGAGGTCAACAAGAACCGCATTATTATGGATAAAGACACTTATCTGCCCATTGGCGATATGTATAAAGACACCTTCCAACAGTATCTTGACACTAAATTTCTTGGCAAATAAATTTGCAGGATTGCTTACTTATTCGTACCTTTGCGCCCTGTAAGCATTAAAAATTGAACAAGAGACATGAAAAAACTATTTATTCTGATACTTGCCGCAATGATGGCAGCACCCTCATTCGCACAGTTTAGCAAGAGTCACAACCGTTACGACCACAACAACACAGAAAGCTATTATGGCCTGCGCCTGGGTATGAATATCGCATCACTCAGTAGCGACAATGCCGACTTTGATATGGACAGCCGTGCAGGTCTGGCCTTCGGAGCTGTTTACGGTCTCCAACTGGCTAATTCAACCCCTGTCTGGTTAGAGGCAGGTTTGTTCTACTCAGAGAAGGGTGGTAACATGGAAAGTGTACCTTTCAAGATGGCAGACGACAAAATTGGGTTCCAGAAGGTAAAATGCCGTCTGAGCTACCTGCAGATTCCCCTGGTAGTGAAGTACTCTTTCGACATCGTTGACGACCTGTATATCGACCCGTTCCTCGGTGGTTATCTGGCATTAGGAGTGGGTGGTAAGACGAAGTATTATGGTGAGCAGAGATCTATCAGTTCCTACAACGCTGTTGACCGTTTTGACGGAGGTTTGCGTATTGGCTGTGGCTTGGAATACCAGATGCTCTATGCTGAGGCAGGCTTTGACTTCGGTCTTGCCAACATCGGCGACAGCGACTTCGACGGTGTCCACACTCGTTCATTCTTTATCAATGTTGGTGTGAACTTCTAAACAGATCTTATTTAACAACAATAAAACCGGCTGACAGCAGTGATGCTCTCAGCCGGTTGTGTTTCATAGTATTCTATTTAATTATTTAACAATTTTCTTACCATTGAGAATGTATATGCCTCGTGGCAATTGGTCAGGGTCAGTACCTACATAGCGACCGTCGAGCGTATAGACGCGCATGGTCTGCTGCTTGCGCACATTGACCGTCTGTATAGCAGTGGCATTAGGTTTGGCTACCACAACCTCGTCAAGGAAGAAACGTCCCTTGGCTGAGGTAAAGGTAATCTTCACTTCACCTGAACCGGTAATGGTAGCGGTAAAGTCAGTAAACGCGCCCTTCTCCATCGTGACACTCTCTGGCTCAACGCTTCCACCCTCAACAGAGAGATTCAGCGCAGTTTCATCATTTTTAGAATTCCAGGCACCAGCCTTGAACGTCACAGTCGTTGTGCCGTTAAGTTCGATAGCAGGGGTAGTGGCAGAACCAGCAATCGTACTGGTACCAAACTTAGCACATTGATTGGCACCATAGGACTTTTCACCCTTACTGTCTGAACATGCCGTCCATCCTTCGTTATCGGGAAGGAATTCACCACTGGCTATTGATCCACTCCACAGATTGTCATTTCCACCCTTTCCATCACACTCATCGAACGACTCATAGAACAGAGCGTCACCTATAGGATCATCGCCACCAGCGTCGGCTACAAAATTAAACGAAATGGTTTTGTCGCTATTCTGTGTGATTTCCTCCACAGAGCCATTCATCCAATAGGTGCCATTGCTCGTCTTGGTAAAGAAGCGGGCAACATTCTTTGCCTGTGCGTCTTTCGCCTTGAATTTATAGTTGAAAGCATTCACAGAGCCATAGGGAAAAGGTTCTGCATCGTCGTAAACCTTCTCACCTTGCACATAATAATAAGAATATTCACCATCAGCAGGAACCACGGTAAAACGCTGGTGGCTGGGGTCGTCGTTAGGAGCATTTTGTTCCCACGCGCTTACATCGTAGTCACAGTGAATAATCAGCAAACCAGCACCAGGAGCAGAAGCATCCCAACCTTCCTTCTGGCGGTTCTCCAACAGATAGTACTCATTAGCGTTCTTGTCATTATAGATAATGTAGAACTCACCATCATTCTGCAGTGACTTCATGTTGCGAATCTCCATATCCTCTGCTTTCAGCTCGATGGGTTCCTCCCAACCGGCAAACCAGCGCTCATAGCTGGTATAACCCGCGGGCTGATAGCCATCGCCGTTGTAGGTACCTGCATCCATCAAATCCCAGTAGCCCATACCCTGACCACCGCTGTAGTCGACATCGTAGAAGTCGGGATAGCCCAGACAGTGAGAATACTCATGACACATGGTACCAATACCGTTTATATTACCCGTTCCTTCCAACTCAGGGCCGCAAGCATAGCTGTTGACCTTCAGGTTAGTACCCACTGTCACAGGGCCAGTACCGTCACCATAATACTCGGCAGAATACAGGTCGTAAGCATGAGGCCAGATAGCATTGGCAGGACCACCGTCGGCCGCGCCCTTACCAGCAAACACTACATATACCTGATCTACATAGCCGTCGTTGTCCCAGTCATAAGGAGTCCAGTCAGCAACTTCATTCTTAGCCAATTCAACAGCTTCACAGACCATCTCGCCAGCATATTTATCATTGCCCTGGCTGTCATCTTCACCATAATGGCTATATTCTTTGTTAACCGTAACAGGGCCAACAACGTCGAAGTCCAGTTCGAACTTTCCACGGCTCTGAGCCTTGAAATAGTCAGCCATAGAACCCTTGAAGTTCCCCTCAGAGAATCCTTGCTCATTGGCTATACGATTGAAGAGCGCATTGTTATGATCAGTCTTAAACGACTTATCCTTGAAGTTCACCAAAATCATAATGGCTTTCTTCTGACCCAGAATCGTTGTGGGGTGTCCGAAAGTCCGGCGCTGCACGCGCTTGGCATTGACTTTAGCACGACGCACCTTGGCTCTCTGAATAATCTGCTGGGCATCAACAGCTACATAGGCATCGCCTTGCTCCATGTATGCCTGTCCATCCTCAGCTTTCCAGAAGTGTCCGTGCTCATCGCCGACGAGCGTAGCGCGCACCTCTGTGCCATCCTGCAATTTCAACATCTTCCATTGCCCGCGCCTTGCGGGTACTGCCATCATCGCTATGGTGACAAGCGATAACAATAAAGTAAACAGAAATTTCTTCTTCATATTTAGTATCATAAAATCAATTTCCAATCACCACCTTACGACCATCTAAAATATAGACGCCACGAGTAGGATTCGTCACGCGTTGACCACTCACGTTATAGATAACGCGCTGACCATCGTGCTGTTGCTTCACGGTTTCAATAGATGCCGAACCGCCTCCGTAGTTATCGTAGCTGAATGCCACATCCTGTTTGTCGCCCCAGATGTATTCTTCCAGTCCCGGATAGTCGATAAACGGGTTACGGTTTTGCTGAATACCATACACAGCATTGTTGCGATTGATTTCCTTCTCGCTCACTGGGTCGTTCTTCGCCCACTTCATCAACATCTTCAGTTGCCACTCACTCAAGCCAGGATAGGTGTTGCCGTCGAGGGTAGGCTGTGATTCCGGATAGGCTGTGTACCAGTCGGGCAGTTTCTCCTCGTAGCACGTCACCATATAGAAATAGGTGCGTGCAAAGTCGCCTTTATACTCGTCGTTGGGCTCGAAAACGGTTCCCGTATATCCTTCAACACTACATGGACCTAACTTGCTGAAGTCGTTGGCCGATTTCCAGTTTGGATTAGCCGTCTCGCCAAAGGGGAAGTTGGCGCGTTTGTTGTTCACAATCTTATCTGTGGGATACATGTGATACAAGTCGGTGTACATGGGCATCACCTTGCCTCCAAACCAGCTGTTGGGGAATGAGTGCTCACGATTGTAGTATTGGCCCTCTTGATTGCCACTACCCGTGTCCTGATCTGTGCCGAACTCCATCTCACGCTTGTTCGAGTACATATCCCACACTTTGCCATTCGGCTTTGCATCAGTTGTTCTGAAGTGTGTCCACAAGGCTTTATAGGCGGTACTGAGGTCGCCGCCTTCTTCACGGGCATAAATCACTCCACACAACGCTGTCTTCAGCGCTGCGCCTTTCTTGCCATCGGCATTCTGATAGTACGTACCTGAATCATTGGGACCTTGTGCCCAAGCTGCACAGACACCAGCGATAAATAACGACAACAGTAGTATTCTTGTTTTCATAGGCAGAAATATTAGTTTGTTCCTTTTTAACAAGGCAAAGGTACGCACTATTTTCCTAAAAAACAAGAAAACTACTGTCTTTTTTGCTTAATACTCTATTACGAGTGCCTGACGGGGTTTCAGTGGCAGGTTTTCACGCAGACTGTACTTCTGTCCGGTAATTACATCCTCACCTACTGTCTGGTCGGAATCAAAGAGTTCTGCATAGCGCTTCATCTCCATCGTAGCATTGCGACGCGTACCGTTGATGATGGTAATCACGCCATGACGATGCCAGCGACGAGCCACGACATAGACGCCATTATAGGGAATGAACTGCGTCTGATAGCCACGAATGATGGTCTCATTGCCCTGACGCCAGTGCAACAGCTTCGAGAGCCAGTCAAACATCTCGTTCTCTACCTTCGTGCGGCCCTCACGAGTAAAGGCGGTATGTGCATCGCCTGGGAAACCACCGGGGAAGTCCTTGCGCACATGACCGTCGGTCTGGGCTTTCGTGCCGTTCATCATAATTTCCGTACCATAGTACAACTGTGGAATACGGCGCACCGTCAGCAGCAATGCCAGGCCCTGCTTCAGTGCCGTAATGTCCTGTCCGTCACCGAGGAAACGGTCGGTATCGTGATTGTCGAGGAACGCCATCACGCTCGACGGATTAGGATATAGGTAGTCGTAGCAGAACGAGTTATATAGGCGGTTGAAGCCACGCCACCAGCTATCGGTAATCTCATGCTTCGCAGAGTCGAGCTTCTCCTGAAACGAGAAGTCCATGACAGTCTTCAGATAACTGTTCTCCTCCGACAGCTTCGAGTCTTTCTGCCAAGCGGCAGTATAGGCTGGCTCCGTCACCCACGTCTCACCTACAGTATTGAAGTTTGGATATTCCTCGTCCAGTTCCTTCATCCACTGTGCCATCGGCTTGCGGAAAGCGTATGGATAGGTATCCATGCGGATGCCGTCGATGCCTGCGCTTTCTATCCACCAGATGCTATTCTGAATGAGATAGCGCATCAGGTGCGGATTGTTCTGGTTCAGGTCAGGCATCGTGCTGACAAACCAGCCCTCCGTAGTCTCACGCAGGTCCACCTCTGAGGCGTAGGGGTCCAGCACAGGGGTAAGCTTATAGCTGGTCTGCAGGAAGTCCGTACCACGCGAGTCGCTGGTGCCTCCCGACTGCTCCAGCCATCCTGGCAGGTTCAGCCAGTCTTTTGAGGGCAGGTCGGCCACCCATGGATGCTCAAAGCCGCAGTGGTTGAAAATCATATCCATCACGACCTTCATGCCCTTCTTATGGCAGGCATCAATCAGCTGGCGATATTGCTCATTGGTACCAAAGCGAGGGTCCACACGGTAGTAGTCCGTGCAGGCATAGCCGTGGTAGGTGGACCACTGTCCCTGGTCAGGCGAGTCGTTCTCCAGAATAGGCGTAAACCACAAGGCCGTCACACCCAGGTCTGTAAAGTAGTCCAGGTGCTCCTGCAGTCCTTCCAGGTCGCCACCATGACGCAACGATGGAGCATTGCGGTCTTCCTTATAGGTGCGCATACCTTTTATCTGCTTCTGGTGGTTGGCACCCTGTGCAAAGCGGTCAGGCATCAACAGGTAGAGCACGTCACTGATGTCGAAGCCCTGGCGCTTGTCGCCAGACATTTCGCGCTGTTTCAGCTGGTAGTCCACTACCTCACTCTTCACCTTTCCCTTTTCATTCTTCACCTGAAATGTCAGTTTCATCGTGCCGGGCTTCGCATCCTTCAGATTCAGATACACCAGCAGATAGTTCGGAGAGTCGAGGCGCACAATATTTTCGATGGTAACGCCAGGATAGTCAGTCGTCACCTCCTGAGCATCGCGGATGCCTTTGCCATACACCATCAGTTGCACGGTTGGATTCTTCAGTCCCACATACCAGTCGGTGGGGTCGATACGTGTGATAATCTGTTTGGTCGCTGCATTCATTGCCATCATGTTTGCAATAAAAATGACTGTGAATAAGAATAATCTTTGCATAACTTGTCTTGAGTTAGTATTTCTTCTGCAAAGATAAGGAATTTCTCATTACCTTGTTGCACCTTTGCACAGATTTCTTTCAAAACTGTGCAAAATCGATTGCACAAACCTAATTTCCTTCTTTGACGAAGCCTTTGGTCTTCCACTTACAAGACCGCCAGCGACGCACCAATATGACGCCACGGATATTCTCGTCGAGCGCAAAACCTATCCACATACCCACCAGACCATAGCCCAGCGGAATACCGATGACGTAGCTCACGCCCACGGCTACGCTCCATTGGAAGATGACGCCCACGACAAAGGGATAGACCGTGTCGCCCGTAGCCCTCAGCGTACTGCCTGCAAAGATATTTGCCGTGCGCCCTACCTCCAGGAAGACATCCACGACAAGCACCCATACGCCCATCGCAATGATCTCCTGATTGTCGGTGAAAGCACTCAGTATGCTCTTTCCCGACAACGCCAACAGCACGGAACCCGTCAGCGTGATAATCATCGACCATCGGAAGAAGTAGTTGCCGAGGATATATGCCGCCTGGTGGCGCCGTTGTCCCACGAGGTGACCTACCAGGATGTCGCCGCCCTGCGTAATGCTGAGACAGAACAGATAGACAAACATTATCATGTTGGCACAGTAGGTCCTGGCCGCCAGTGCCTCGTTGCTAATCTGATTAATAAAATAGGTAATCACCACCTGCGAGAGGCTGTACGAGATATTCTCGCTCATGGCAGGGATGCCGATATACAACAGGTTGCGCAGTTCCTCCCACGGCATGGGACGAAAGTAGTGCAACGGGAACTTCGGAATGTGCTTTCTGAAATGGATAACTGCCAACAACACCATCGCAATGGCGCGACTGGTTGCCGTAGCAATAGCGGCACCCTCAACACCCAACTGCGGACAACCCCAATGACCGAAGATGAGGGCATAGTTGCCTAGGATATTCAACACATTGACAATACCCGTTACCACCATCGGATAGACCACCTTGTCGGCACTACGCAACGACGCCGAGAACGTCAGCGACAAGGCCTGGAAGAACGATAGCGCACCCGTCAGCTTCAGGTACACCACGCCGTCGTCCATCAGCTCTGGGCGCAGACCCATCAGTTGCAGCAACTGCTCCGCATAGAGAAACAGCAGAGCGCTCACCACCATGCCCAATGCCAGATTCACTACCAGTGCCATGCCCACCACCTGCACCAGTCGCTTTCTCAGTCCAGCACCGATATACTGTGCACAGAGGATGGCGGCACCCATCGAGAAGAACTGATAGACCAGGAACACGAGCGACATCAGCTGGTTGTCGAGGCCCACCGCCGCCACACTATTGTCGCTATAGCGACTCAGCATCACGGTATCTACGGCACCCAACAACATCACTAGGGCCATCTCGATAAATACCGGGATGGTCAGCACTTTCAGTTGTCTCTTCAGCGATTGTTCAGCCATTATCTATCAAGAATATTTAGTCGGCCAGAGCGTCGAGCCAGCAGAGGAAAGCCACGAGTGAGGCATTCCAGTTGATGGCAATCTCGTTAGAGGCGTACGACTCCGTATCGTCTAGGTACGACTCGTCAGGCACCTTCGACGGATATGGAATCTTTATGTTCTGTCTGTCCTGCTGACCAGGGTTCGGGCCACCCACCAACATACCTGGGAAGGGAGCCTCCACATTGTCTGCAGCTGATGGACGGTGGTGCGGATGCATAGGGTTTTTGTCACCAAAACCCGTCACATAGCAATAGCCTGTAGCATTGCGGCCCAGCAGATAATCTGCATTCTGTAACGCATAGCGACGATACTTTGTGCTACCAGTCAACTTGTCTGCATAAAGCAGGAGCATCGCCTGACAACAGCAGTTCTCACCAAGACAGCCCCATCCGAAGTCGCGTGGCTTGTTGCCATAAGGCGACTGAAACGACGACGTCTCTACATCCTTCACAGCCTCATCGCAGTAAGCTGTCAATTGGCGAAGCATCACTTCACCCAACGGAGAGCCATCTGCCGCAAGCCATTCAAGAGCGCCCAGTGAGGCAACGTTGCCCCAGGCAGGAGTGGTAAACCTGTCGGGCTGCAGACGACGGGCATCATCCAGATACTGCTTGCTACCCGTCAGTCGGTAAAGGGCCGAGGCTGCCCAGAAGAATTCATCGTTGGCACTCCTGTCGCCATACTCGCCCGTTGACACTGCGGGATCCTTCAACTGTCGCTGACGGTAGAAAGCCATAGGGCTAGCCTTTGCCCACTGATAGGCACGTTCAGCCATAGCAACAGCCTGCGCCGAGAAGCCTGGATAGTCCTGCTGGTAGGGTTCGAAAAGTCGGGCGGCATCGGCCATCACGGCGGCAAAATCGAGCGTCGCCGTTACGCTCTTCTGCACCACATAGCGTGTCTGCTTGCAATCTGTCGGCATGATGAAACCCTCAAAGTTGGGAGTCGTCAACTTATGATAGACACCACCGTCGTAGGGATCCTGCATTGTCATCAACCATTTCAGGTTGAACATCATCTCGTCCAGGAAATCGGGAGTAGCATTATTGCTCTCAGGTATATTGGTATTCAACTGGGCAAAGTAGTTGCGCTGTTGCTCATAGACGGCAAACATCAGTCCAATGCTGAATGCTGAGTTCACCACATATTTATTATAGTCGCCAGCGTCATACCATCCCAACGGCGAACTGATTATCGTTCCTGCAGGTCGCAGGGGAGAGGCTGCCGAGTTATGTACCAGCACGTGGGTATCGGCATGTCCCAAAGGACGGTTATATACCCCACCCTGCTCGATAGCAACACCCGAACGAATCAAGTAGAACAAGCGCAATGCTCCTGTTGCGATATCGTGATAAGGTTTCTCGCTGACATGCAGCACACACGATTCCTTACCCAGTGTCACTCGGTAGTCGCCCGTAGCCGACAAGTTACCCAGATCCACCACATAGCGCGTCTTGCCAGAGAGTGGCGACACAGCCCGACGCACACTCTTAGCCTTCACTCCCCTGCCGTCAGGTGTCATGATGCGCATCTTGTTGCCAGGATTCACACCCTCAACAACGACCACCTTCTCTTGATCAGGATAACAGCCCACCTGATTGCGACGCAACTGCACAGCATCTTGTGCCTGCACGCATAAAGTCACATAAGCAAGGGCCATCATGAAAAAACTCTTGTTCATAGTTTAGTACTTTATGTTGGTTCAAATATTATCGTATTTCGTTTGTTTGCTGCAAAGATACAAAAAACATTTGAAAAGATTATGAGTTTTGCGGGGAAAATAGTATTTTTGCCACCGAAATAGAAATACACAATATGAAAACAACTAGATTTCTACTGGCCATACTACTAACGGCCGCATGCTGCGCAAAGCTGTCAGCACAGGGATTCACGCAGAATCCACAAAACGAGAACGAAGGAAAGTACAGCCTGCAGAACAGTCAGGTGACAATGACCATCGACGCACAACGAGGCGCCAAGATTCTCTCCTTCAAATACGGAGAGCAGGAAATCATCTCACAGCTACGTCGCCCAGAGGCCTTCGGAAGCACCTTCTGGACCAGTCCACAGAAGGAGTGGTACTGGCCCCCCATTCCCGAATACGACAAGCAGCCCTATCAGGTAGAAAACGACGGCAAGGTGCTGCGAATGACTAGCGAGATTTCAGCGCGCATGAAGTACAGAATCCGCAAGGAATTCTCCATTGACAAGAAAGACGGAGCATTCGTCATCACCTATTCTATTATCAATGAGAGCGACGAGACGCGAAAAGTTGCACCATGGGAAGTGACCCGCGTGGAAAACAATGGAGGCATCATCTTCTTCGATGCACCCGTCGACAGCATCTGGCCAGCCGGTTTGATGGACTTTAAGCAAGCATATGGTGCCGCATGGTATCAACCCGACGAGACGGGTGAGAACCGTAAAGTCAACGCCGACGGCAAGGGTTGGCTGGCATACTGCAACAAAGGACTGCTGCTGGTGAAGCGCTTCGAGGACATCACGGCCAGTCAGCCTGCACCTGACGAAGCAGAGATACAGGTCTACGTCAACAGAGGCAAGGCCCATATCGAGCTGGAGAGTCAAGGAGCCTACACCACCCTCAAGCCCCAAGAACAGTTGACGTGGACCGTCCGCTGGTATCTCCTACCCTATCAAGGCGAACCTGTCCCCTCAGCAGAGTTGCTACAGAAAGCTCTAAAGAACAACTAACCGTCTGTATCAGGCTGGCCCATCCTTTATTGTTACTTTTGCAGCCGATATTTTAAAATTCCTAATATAACTTCAACAAATTAAAAGGAAAAGGATGAAGAATTTCTATTATCTAGCGGTAGCCTTGATGGCTGCGGTGTTCTTTGTGTCTTGCTCTGACAGCGATGACAATGGTAGCCAAGGTGGCAATGGTGACAAGGCCCGTACGGACGTTGTGGACTACACGGTGATGTTCTACAGCTGTGGTGCAAATCTGGATGGTGACACCGAGTGGAACTGGGGTAGCGCCTTGAATGCTCTTGATGTCGACGACCCCAATGTTCGCTACATGGTGCAGTTCAAATATTCTGGTCAGAAAAATCTGGATAAATACAATTCTTCACGCATTTGGGGTGGTAAAGGCTGCTCAGTGCTACCGCTTCGAGTTGACTCACAACAAATATAACTATCAGGAACAGCACTTTAACTTGAGTGGTTATGAGTATGGTAATCAGGGTGCAAACTGCCAGATTTTCCAGCCCGACTCACTGGCAAACTTCATCAAGTACTGCCAGAAGGTAGCTCCTGCCAAGAATTACATTCTGTTGATTTCTGACCACGGCGGTGCTTATAGCGTTAGTGCTGACTACGATAAGAGTCTCCTCCCCACCCGTGGTGCCATGCAGGATGATACGCAGAATGACGAACTGATGTCGAATAAGGAGTTTCGTACAGTTACTGAGAAGGCTGGCGTACATCTGAAGGCACTCATCTTCGACTGCTGCATCATGAACAACATGGAGTCTATCACCGAATTCCTCGACCTTACCGATTACTATTATGGTTCAGGTCACTCAACCATTGCAACGGACCATGAGGTATTCCTTAAACAGTTGAAAGCAGCAGCAACAGGTGGCGACTTTGTTAAGGCCATGAAGACATGGGCGGAATCATCGGCAAAGAGACACTATGATGCATACCAAAGCAGCAAGAAGAATGACAATTGTAAGTACGTAGACTTCGCGCTGAACGACATGAGCAAGGTGAAGAATATCTATGCCCCGCTGAAGACCTTTGCTGACTATGCGGTGACAAACTGGGACAAGGCCAATCAGGAATCTCTGAAGACGGCTGCCGAAAATACCTATCACTACTTCAACGAGAGTGCTCTTTACGATGTAAAGGATTACTGCTTACACCTTGCCGAAGCTTTCCTAAAGGAGGGCGAGAATGTGGCTGACAATGAGGCTTTTAAACTTGTGAACGCTTTCGACAAGGCCGTAAAAGAAGCACAGTGCTTCCATATATATACCAAGCCCGACGAAAATCAGGACTACGACCTGAGCTATAGCGTCACGCTGGGTGCAAAGATGGCTGATGATAATAAACCGGCTATCCGTACTCGCGGCTACCACAAAAACAATAATAAATTCTACTATCTGTATAATGTCGAAGACGGGGACCAGCTTCTCTATTGGGACGGCGAGACAACTTATGATCCTAAATATAGCGAAAATAAGCCCTACCAGTCGTTCGCCAATACCTACTATAAGACGGAGTTCGACAAGAAGGTGGGCTGGAGCCGTATCTTTAAGCTGAATCCTTACTTCCCCAAGAATAATCCTCCCACAGACGACGAAGATGACCACCTGCGCGGAACATCGTTAATTCATTTTTAACGCCCCTGACTAATCATTATACAACAGGAAAAAGGTGCTTCCGCGGAGGCACCTTTTCTCTTTCATCAGATGTCAATTGGGCTATGCCCCATACAACTCGTGGTCGTGAGCGCCGTGATTGCGGCGGTGGCGGCATTGGGAACTGTGTCTTGTATGGGTTATAACCCTGCATTATAACCGTCCCTTATCATTGCAACGCCACACTCCATACCTTTAGGTTGGAGAAGGGACTCTAAAGGGCCACGGTCCGCTGTTTTTTGATTAGAGTAATACAAGCAAAAAAAGGACTCACGGTAATGAGTCCTTTTTTAAAATGGATATAACCAATCTTTATTTCTTGATGCGATAGATGCGGAACGACATAGGCGCCAGCTGGTCGTTGATGACCGACTGCTTCTTGTCTGCCTCCACCGCGATGGTACCCTTCTTCGGCGTGATGAACTCAGGGCGCTGGATGCTGTTCTCGTCGTCCATACCCTTGTGAGCAAGCGTGATGGTCTGTGCCGTTGTAGCCCCCGTCAGGTCCTTCAGGTTCAGCGTGATGGGCTGTGCCTGCTTCGACGTGTTTGCCACCTTGACGACGACCTCTCCAGCATCCTTGTCGTAACATGCCGAGGCGAAGAGTCCGTTCTGACCCTCTTGTCCTGCTACAGGGATACCCTTTTTCCCAGTGGTCAGCTGTAGCACGTGGGTACCCTTGTTGGTGGCGTAGAGCTGTTGCACGTAGTAGCTGACGGTCTTGAACATCTGCGTCTGGTCGTACCATATCTGGTCAGGACGCCACTGCCAGCCGTCAACGTGGGCGAAGAGCGGAGCAGGTGTAGTCATGTGGACGATGTCGGCATTGCGCTCGAAGCCCGTCATGTGGGCGGCTTCGAGGATGGCGGCCTCGTAGTGGTTCCACTTCTTGCCCTTGCCGTGACAGGCATACTCACCCGCAAACACCTTCGGGCCCTTGCGGTCGTAGGAGTCATAGCGCAGGCCATGGCTCAGGAACCACTGTTCGTCACGATAGTAGTGCTCGTCGTAGAGGTCTACCTTCAGCTCCTTCATGCGGGGCTGCAGGAGGTCGAAGTCCCAGCCCTCACTGTTAGGGCCAGTGGTGCCGATGAGCTTCAAGTCAGGATACTTCTTGCGCAGTGCATCGCTGAACTTCTTCAGGCGCTCTGTAAACACGGGGCCATAGCCACCATGTGCTTCGTCGTAGTCCCACTGCTCGTTGCCCACACCCAGGTATTTCAAGTTGAAGGGTGCGGGGTGCCCCATGTCGGCACGCACCTTACCCCACTTCGTGGTGACGTCGCCATTGGCAAACTCCACAAGGTCGAGGGCATCCTGGATGTAGGGGCCGAGGTCGTCGAGTGCCACATGTACGCCAGGCTTCGTCGGATCAGGGTTCTGGAACTGACACGACAGTCCGCACGAGATGACGGGCAGGGGCTCGGCACCGATGTCCTCAGAGAGTTGGAAGAACTCAAAAAAGCCCAGTCCGTACGACTGGTAGTAGTCGGGGAAGTAGCGGAAGTCGAAGGTGTACTCCCAGCGGTTGTGGTTCAGCGGACGGTTCTCTACAGGACCCACGCTGTTCTTCCACTGGTAGCGCTCATCGAGCGAGCTACCCTCCACGATGCATCCGCCAGGGAAGCGGAAGATGCCTGGGTGCAGGTCTTCCAAGGCCTGGGCGAGGTCGCGACGCATGCCGTTCTCACGATTCTTATAGGTATTGACAGGGAATAGCGAGATGTGCTCCAGTGCTACGCTGTTCGTGCCCTGCAGGAAGATGCGCAACTTGGCATGCTTCATGGTCTTCGTAGAGGTCAGCGTGATGATGTATTTCTTCCACGCTGTAGACGTGATGTCCAGCTTCTTCTCGACAAACTCCTGGTGCTCGTCCATGGAGTTCTCGTCAATGAGCTGTACGCGGATAGCTGCTGTGCCCTTCGGAGCTTTCGCCCACACAGAGAAGCGGTACTGCTCACCCTTCTTGACGCCAATGCCGAAGTAGCCCTCGTTGACCAGTCCTGAACGGCGATCGTTGTGACCAGGGTCGCTGAGCACCACATAGTGCGGACAGCGCTCGAAGGGGCCGTCGTTCTTCACCTCCACACAGCCAAAGCTCTGCCAGCCCATCAGGTGCTGGGGGAATTCGAACGAGCGGTTCTTCACCAGCTCGCCATACAGGCCACCATCAGCGGCATAGTTGATGTCCTCGAAGAAGATACCATACATCGTTGACTGGATGGGGGCCCCCAGTTTCTTCGTGTTCACATCCATCGTCAACTGGGCCCATGAGCTCAGTGCAGTACCCATGACGACAGCCATTGCTAATATTCTTTTCTTCATATAGGTAATAGTTTTATTTAGTATTATTGTTATCTTTATTCCTCCCAATGAAGGACGGCACCATTGCGACGAGCAGGGTCAGCACCCGTAAAGTCCATGGAATAAGGACTACCCGTAGTAGGACTCTTACCCAGGTATTTATGATTTGTCAGCGACAAGAGCATGAAGTCGTGGTCAAGATAGTCCTGCCAGAGAAACACTTCAGCTTCTTCCACATTGTTCGTAAAACGCACGTCGCCAGGCAGGCCGTCACCATAGACTTTCACATAGCGACCATCGGCACATAGCAAGGAGACGCGACCACTGCCTCGGTCTATGACCTTGAACTGTGTCTGCTCACTCCTGTCACCTGCATGGGTGTCGTAAAGCACGCCGTGCTTCAAGGCAACAGCGGGTCGGTTGGTTGCTTTATTGATGATGCGGATAGTCTTGCTGTAAGGGATATTCTGACTGCGATTGGCCTTGGGTTCCTGAACGGTGAAATTGTCAAACTCACCATAGCCACCATTCTTACCTTTTTTATTATAGGCAAAAAGTGCGTGGCGAGACCCTTGGAAGGTGATAAGCTGATAAGAGAGGGGCATCATGCGCCCTAACGTCTGGAAAGTGACACCATCCAGCGAGTAGGCATACTGCGCCTGGTTGTTGTCGTAGTCGCCTACACAACGTAGATAAATCCTGTCAAGCAAAAAAGCAGGATCAGCCACCATATATACATCTGAAGTATCATTAGTCAGCTGTTCGAAGCATCGAAGAGTAAGACTCTTACCTTCTTTTACGATACCTATCCACGTGCAGGGCACATTGATGTTGCCCAGTCCGCAGACATCTCCATCCTTCATGCCCTTGGTATAGAGTTCGACAGTAGTGATAGAAGTAGGACCAATGACACGCTGAGTGAGCGTATTGCGGGCCCACATCAGCTGTTCGGCAGGCATCGACTGCAGGCGCAGGCGACCATTCTTCAGACTCCATTTCTTGTCGTCAGGATTGTGGTTCCATTGCCATACACGCCCCAGTGACTTGCCATTGAAATCCTCGTTGCGATTGTAAGGAGCATGTGCTACAGTTTGTTGCGACTGAGTCGCAACAAACCCGGGCTTGAACCAAGTGCGAGGTGCACGGCCAAGATTGCCCTCAAGGCCAATCATAGGCCATCCGTCCTTCCACGTCACTGGCAACAGACAAACCGTGCGTCCAATGGAATGGAAATCCTGCATGAGCAAAGCCCACCATGAGCCGTCAGTGGCTTGTACAATGCCACCCTGATGGGCATTGTCACAACCCGTAGCGTCGGGACTTGCAGGAATAATGCTAAACTTAGCGCCATCGCTACCGATGCGGTATTTTTCCGTTTTAGGTACTTTTGTGCGACCCACACCAGCATAGCCGAACGTTTCGTCAGCCGTAATGACACGCGTCTCATAGGGTCCCCAAATGTTTTTCGAACGTGAACAGAGCGTACGACCATTGGGTTGATAGTCGGTAGAGATGATATAATACATACCATCAATCTTGTAGATGTGGTGTCCCTCACCTACTCCATTGCCTTCAGGAATGATAACACGGTCGGTACCCTCCACAGGTCCACTCATGTCAGCCTTCAGTTCCGTACAATGCACCTCACCATACTTATGGATGGCGTAGATCTTGCCGTCGTCATCGAAGAGCACACTGAGGTCATAGATATTTCCCTGCATGTTATGATGTTTCCACGGACCTTCTATCTTCTCACTGGTGTAGCACTGCAAGCCCTTCCCATTGATATTGGTAAAGACATAGAACTGTCCGTTGGCATAGCGGATAGCTGGCGCCCAGACACCCTGACCATAGATTTCCTGGTGATTCTTCAGCGAGAACTTGTCGTCGGGGAAATCGAAACGGTCGAAGCAGTAGGAGACATTCTCCCAGTTGACTAAATCCTTGGAATGCAGAATGACGAGACCAGGCACTGAGTGCATCGTGGTACCTGCCAGATAGTAGTCGTCTCCCACCCTCAGGATATCGGGGTCGGAGAACTCATCATAGAACAACGGATTGGTATACGTGCCATTCCCGTTGTCTGCCGTCCAACTCTGGGCAAAAGATGAGAGAGAGAAAACGGATGAGGTAAAAAGTATTAATAGGAACTGTTTCATAGCAATAATCAACTGTCAACTAAAGTGTAGGCCAACCGTCGGCAGTCCAACGTATGGGGCGCTGCATGAGTATGCTGGCGCCCTTGTGTTCGATGCTATAGCCATGACAGATGAAGACATCCTCATCGCCAAAGCGGTAGACAGCACAGTGGCCAGCAGCCTCATACTGCTTCTTGTCGCCCTCGATGAAGAGCGTACCACCACCCTCGCGCATGTCTACACCATTGCGGTCGAGGTAAGGACCGTCGACCGTGCGGGAACGTCCCACCGCTACACGGTAGTTGCTCAGCGAGCCGCGGCAACAGTAGTCCCACGCCACAAAGAGGTAGTACCAGCCTCCATGCTTGTAGATGAAGGGAGCCTCGATGGCATTGGTGCCCGCATACTTGGACGTAGGATTGGCAGGGACATTTTTGGCTGTGGGCGAATAGCGGCGGGCAATGGTGCGCGACTGTTCACCTTTAGCGATATGCATAGTGCTGTCGAGACGTATCAGTTGGATACCGTCCCAAAACGAGCCCCACGCCATCCAGGGTTGGTCATTGTCGTCAATGACAAAACACGGATCAATGGCATTCCAATTATCGCGATGTTCACGAGAGGAGACGATGCAGCCCTCATCATTCCAAACGGGTGCAGAGAGCGACGGCGTACTGAGCAGTCCGATAGCTGAACCGTTCTTGCCGAACGTAGAACAGCTATAGGCCAGCCACCAGCGGTTGTGCCAGCGTATGACGTCGGGCGCCCACACATGGTGCTCGAACCCAGGCACCGAGTCGCGTGTCCACTGTGGCATCACGGTCATAACGGGTGTGGGGTCTATCGTCCATGTGCGACGATCCTTGGAGATCATGTGCTGGATGCCGATGCCTGTACAGTAGAGGTGATAAACATCATCCTCAAAAGCCATCACGGGGTCGTGCACCATAGGATTGTCGGTGGTAATCGGCACAGTGCGGTGTCGATTACCCTGAGCCATTGCCGACTGTCCGACAATTACCAGCATCACAAATAATAGAAGCCTTCTCATGCTGTGTATATTACTTCTTCAAGACCTTGCGGCCAATATTTTAAATACCTCTCTCCTCACCCACTTCATCGAGCAAGGAGAGAGGTGAATAGACTGCTTATTCAGTAACCTTGTAACCCCAAACGGTGATACCTGTTGCCTGGTTCAGACAAGTGAAGGCGGGTACCTGCTTGTTGGTGGGCTCTAAGGTCTGGAGGACCATGACACCCTTGTATTCGTCACCACCCAACTTGATGGTGAAGTAAGACTTGCCCTCGGTGGCGCTCCATGTGCCAGTACCGGTACCAGTGACAGTGCCGTCAGCGTTGAGCGTGATGTCAACAGGAACAGCCACTTCCTTCTTGGTGTGGTCGAGCGCATAGGGGTGAGCCAACAGCTTGTAGTTGCCTGCAATCTGGTCGGTAGCAATCAGCTGCTTAGCAGCAATGTCGGCAGACTTAGCCAACTCGCCAGTGTACTCGAACGGAGCAGCAACGAGCCATCCGTCAACATTCTGGAAGAGCTGGTGTACACGTACTGCATGACCTTCACCCTGCTCCTGGAAGCGAGAGTGGTAAACCAGGTAGGCACGACCGTCAGGAGCGGCAATGACAGAGTTGTGACCCTGTGAGCGCTCTGCCCATGCACCAGAAGCCTGGATATCGCTGCTTGACCAATCGTAGGCACCGAAGATGTTGACGCCACGGTTGCCATCGTTCTCGCCAGGACCGAAGTTCAGTGCATAGCTGGTGAAGATAGCGTTGGCATTCTTGCTGTCAAGGTATGGTCCGTCAGGATTCTCTGAACGGAACACGCGCATCTGGTAACCACCATTGTTGTAGTCTGTGGGAACGCCACCTGCTGCCAGTCCGCCGTAGCTCATGAACAGATAGTAGTAACCACCAATGTACTCAATATAGCTGGCCTCGCCAGAAGCGTAGTGACCACCTGCAATCTTCTTACCGAAGTAAGGATCAGAAGTCTCGCTCTCAGCATAAGTCACGTCGTAGTCGCGCAGACCGGTCTTCTCGTCCAACTCCAACATGAAGATACCACCGCTCCATGAGCCGTAAGACATCCACAACTTACCCTGTTCGTCGTAGAACACGCAGGGGTCGATGGCATTAGGCCAGTGGTTGCCATAGTTGTCGCTGGGAGCATAGCGGCTGGGCAGCGACTCCTGAGCACCAAGAACGATCTCAAGATCGGTCTTCTTGTAGGTATCGCCAGACTTGAAGCCACTGATAACAACAGGAGCCTGATAGGTGTAAGGACCTACGATGAAGTCGGAGGTCAGCATGATGATGCTGGAATACCAGCTGTCACCATTGATGCTGAGGTACATGCACCACTTCTTCATCTCCTTGTTGTAAACCACGTCAGGAGCCCACATGTTGCCGTCAACGCTCCAGTCGGGATTGGCTGTGCCCGACCACTCAAAAGCGTTGAATGCAGGCATGTCGACGTCTGCGCCACCTTTCTTTACCTTGGTGACCTCGGGCTTTACAAAGGCAACGTCGTTGCCAACGCCAGTGACGCCATCAGCACCCCAGGGCACTGATACAGTAGTCCATGTCATCAGGTTGGGTGACTTGGCATAAGCACGGTGTGAACCGAAGATGTAGTATGACCAAGAAGAGGGGTCATAGACTACGCTGGGGTCGTGAACGCTAACGCGCTGCAGGTTGCTGGGCCACAGAACCTGAGTAGTAGGTTCTGTGGGAGCAGTAGCTGCTGGTGGTGTAGGAATAGAGTTGTCAGGGTACTCGTCCTCTTTACAGCTTGTGACTGTGGACAGCATGCCTACACAAGCAATTCCCATCATCCAGTATTTCATATTATTCTTGTTCATAATTACTTGTCTTTTTAGAATGTTCATTCAATTGATTACTCGAATACAAGGTGAGCCTTTTCCATACTTAGTCTGAATCCGAAGTCATTGGCATCAATGTTCTTCAAACCTTTATAATTCTGGGTATAGGTGTTGCCATTAGAGCAAACTGCAACAGCTTTCACGTCAGCAGTACCATCACCGTTATTGGTAATGTAGGTAGTCACCTTTGCTTCATTGATATTGGTCTTAAAGTTCGTCCAATCCCAATCGCATGTCTGACAGCCATCCCAGTAGCAGTCGCCGAGTCCCCAGTTGTCTGCGCGTACGAAACCGTATTCGGTACCATCTGCCTTGTAGAGGGTGATGATGAAGTTGTTCCAGTTTTCTGCACCATTGGTGTAGTTGATGAATCGGTTGACAATTGTCCTTCCGGCAGGAACGGCAATAAAGTCAGTTGCATCTGCACGGAATGCACTGGAGTTGTCTTCAGCACCGATAACCTTATCGAACTCAAGATGTGCTTTCTCCATACTTAAGTTGAAGCAGAAGTCGTTGGCGTCGATGTTCTTCAAGCCAGTATAGCTCTGTGTGTAGGTGTTACCATCAGAACCGAGGACTACAGCCTTCACGTCAGCGGTACCATCACCATTATTGGTAATATAGGTTGTTACCTTTGCACCATTCAAGATGGTCTTAAAGTTTGCCCAGTCCCAATTGCATGACTGACAGCCATCCCAGTAGCAGTCACCTATTCCCCAGTTGTCTGCACGTACGAAACCATACTCAGTGCCATCGGCTTTGCAGAGTGTGATGATGAAGTTGTTCCAGTTTTCTGCACCGTTGGTGTAGTTGGTAAAGAAGTGGACATAAGTCTCACCAGGAGCAACCTTGAAGTTCTCGCTTTTCTCCTCACGGAAGCCACTGCTGTTATCAGTCTTACCAATGCATGTGAACATTTTGTCGACAATGTTGATGGTCGTGGTACCGATAACTGGCTTAACTGCAGCTTCTCCCTTGAAGGTTTTGTTGTAGACAGCCACCAAAGTCTTTGTACCAAGTGTTTCAAAATCGGGAATGACTTGTAGCTCTAACTCATCAATACCGACAGTCTTTGTCATACCATCTTCGAAAGTAATCTCAGCGGTGAGATTGGCTATTGCTTCGTCGAAAGTGGTGCCAAGGAGTGCCTTAGAAGGTAAACCATTCAGCTTCAACGATGCGGGATTGCTATCGGGAATGTCAACAGGTACACCGAAGACAATGTGGCTATGATCAACAGTGAATGACAGATAGAGATCCTCAGGACTGTTGTTGATGTCAACGTTCAGATAGTTTTGCGAGTAGCTTACACCATTGGCACCTACCATTGTAATCTTAACGTCAACGGTAGTAGGATTGGGAATCACTGTTATCATGCACTGTGCTCTGCTCATGGCTTTAGCCCATGCTGCCCAGTCGCGGCTGTCAGACTCCATACTCTTGTCGAAGTGACCTGCACTCTCTTCGCCTGTGTAGCCAGTACCCCAGCCCCAGTTGTCAGCGCGAAGTACAGCATACTCATAGTCTTTTGCAGCATTTCTCAGAATAATGACAAAGTTATTCCAGTTGCTGGCACCACCATAGTTCGTCAAGGGAATCTGGTAGGTCTTACCTTGCTCAAGTTGTACGTCGTCAGTAAAGACAGACCACCAATCCTGTGAATTATCTTCAGCACCAAGTACTTCTGGTGTTGGGATCAGGGTTACTACTTTTGCTGCCTTTGCTGCTGCTATAGAGTCGGCTTTATCAGAAATCCAGTCGGGTGCTCCTATAGAGTACAATTCGCTACCCTCACAGCCAGTCAGCATAACCATGCCTAAAGCTGTGGTGCAGAAAGCAGTTGCTATTTTCTTTAGATTTTTCATAATCTTTTCTGTTTTCAGTTGTTGTAAATAGTCTATTCCTTAGTTATTAGTAGGAACCTGGTGAATGGTCCAACCCTTACTGCTGAAATAGCTGGCATTGCTCGTGCTTTTGTTGGCAGAGTTACCTGTGAGGTTGGGGTTGTCGTTCAGCGTGTTCTGGTAGATAGGCAGGAACTCGTGGCCCTGTACATAAGAGTTGAAAGAGCTCTTGCTGCAAGAAGAAGGATCAACGGGATCTTTCGGTGTGTAGTTGTAGTTGCCTGCATCGTAATCAGCTTTCTTCCATACGTTGAAGGCACCATGAGCTTTCAACTGGTTCAGACGGTCGCCGGCATAGAAGAAGCCCCAGCGGATGAGGTCGAAGCCACGACCAAACTCGCAGCCGAACTCCTTAGGACGCTCCACATTGGCAATCTGCTCGAACAGCAGGTCCTTGGTATTGAACTGGCTCTGGTCCAAGTTGGCCAGCTGGGCACGGTTGCGCACCTTGTCAATCCATTTGAAGGCGTCGGCCGTAGGACCATTGATCTCGTTCTCGCACTCAGCAGCGCGCAGCAGCACGTCAGAGTAGCGCATCAGACGGAGGTTGATACCATCGTGAAGACCTGTAACCACCTTGTCGTACAGACCTGTGCGCAGGTTGGTGTTCTTGGCGATGGGCAGACCACCATTGTCATTGTTGGTAACGACGATATCGGTAGCTGACATTGTTGTAGTGTAGCATACATTGCCGAGGGTCATGGGGTTGTTCTCCCACTCAGGCTCATATGTACCGATTGTCCAATAGAGACGTGGGTCGAGGCTACCGCCAGTGGTACGCTCAGCCTTGAACAGATTGTACAGCCAAGGAGAGGCAGAGAGGTCAGCCCAGCCACCAAAGGCACCAGGACCGTAGTTACTCTCGATAGCAGAACCCTGAGTAGCGTTAGGACTGGTGTTTACTGGTGTCCACTCGTCGTCAACACCCTGTGTGCCATAGTCCAGGAACTGTACCTCGAATAGACTTTCGTCATTGTTCTCATATTGTGAGCCTTCACGGAAGTTGTCACCATAGTTGGTCATGAGTTTGTAGGCGCCGTATTTCTCATTACCACCATCAGCAACACTCATGATGTCCTTCAGAACGGTCAGAGCCTCTGCATACTTGTGGCGAACCATCAGTGTACGAGCATAGTAACCGGCAGCAGCACCTGCTGTAGCGCGCCCCTTGGCCCATTCACCACCTTCAGTCTTTGAAGGCAGCAAAGACATAGCCTCGGCAAAGTCGGCCTCTACCTGATCGAGTACGCGGTCGTACTGGGCATTGCCGTCAGCATCGCCATCAGCATGGTTGCTGGCATAGAGACCATCGAGTGTACCATACTGTGCATAGTCGGTAATCAGAGCAGGGTTCTGATAGTAACCGGCGAGGTTATAGTAGGCCAAGCCACGGATGAAGAGGGCCTGTCCCTTGATGTGTTGCATCTTCGTACTGAGCGAACTGCTGTCACCACTGGTGTGCGACAGGATAAAGTTGCAGACATTGATAGTGTAGTACCAGTCACGCCATGACCACTGGTTAATCTCGTCTGTAACGGGGTCGTTCAAATCGTCAAAAGGCAAGTACCATACCTGTGAGGCATTCCACACCTCGTCACCACGAGTGACGTCGATGTTGTATCCGACACGGGCGTAGGTGCCCTCCATGCGGATGTGGTTGTAGGCAGCAATGACACATTCCTCGAGCTCATCGACAGTGTTGCCGAAGGTCTCTGATGTCTGCTGGTTGGGGTTGCTGATATCCAACTTGTCATTGCAAGAGGTCAACATACCAATGCCCAGAATCAGGGCGAGTGATAATTTATATAGTTTCATAATTCAACTTCGTTTTTTCAGTTAATAATTCTTCAACCTTATTAGAACGAGAAGAGTACACCTGCCATGAAGCTACGAGCGCTGGGGAATGAGCAGAAGTTGTAGCCAGGAGTGAAGGGGTTAGCGGTAGAGTAGTCTACGTTGTAGCCCTTATAGCTGGTAAAGGTGTAAAGGTTCTGGGCTGATACATAGACGCGGGCACCGGTGATGACACCTTTGAAGACCTTGTCGGGAATGTTGTAACCCAGTTCGATATTGGCAATCTTCCAGTAGGCTGCGTTCTGGATCTTACGATCGCTGAACAGGTCGTTCCAGCCTAAAGTAGCATTATTAGTATAATAGGTACGCGGAACATCAGAGAGGTATTGCTTACCGTCTGCAGACCACTGGTTAGCACTGAGAACCTTAACGTCCTTGTTGCCAGGACCATAGCAGGAGTTCAGACTGTTATAAATATCATCTGTAACATGGTAGTTCAAAGCACCATAGGTGGCGATAGCCAGGTCAAAGCCCTTATACTCCAGACGGGCGCTGATACCAAAGTTCACCTTTGGCATACCGCTACCAAGAACAGTCTGGTCTTCTGCATCAACCTTACCATCGTTATTGGTATCGTAGTACCAGCAGTCACCAATGTTGGCACCTTGCTGATAAGTCCACTCACCCTCTGCATAGAGATTGGGAACGTAGGAGGGGTTAGCCTTCTGCTTCTCTATCTCGATATTGTTGTGCGTAACACGACCGGCCTCGTTCAGTGCATTCAGCTGACTCTGGTTACGGATAATGCCACCGTACTCCCAACCATAGAACTTACCGACTTCCTCGCCAACCTCTGTGATGCAGAAGCCCTGGATGAGGCGCTCGGTACCGAAGCCAAGAGAGGTAACCTTGTTCTTCAGAGTGCTCAAGTTACCGCTAACCTGCCACTTCAAGGGGTGGTCGTTGTTACGATAGGTTGCAGAGAACTCGAAACCGCTGTTCTCCATCGATGCAGCGTTCATGGTCACTGAGGTGTTGGCTACACCAGCATTGGCAGGAACGGGAACGTTGTAGTGCAGTTCCTCAGACTTGTTCTTATAATACTCGGCAGTGAACTCCAAGCGGTTGTTGAACATAGCGATATCGATACCAAAGTTGGTTGTCTTCTTCTTCTCCCAAGCAATGTTGGGGTTGACGAAGTTAGAGATTGCAGAACCTGTAACGGCATTGTTGCCAAATGAGTAGGTCATGTTGTTACGGGCAAGTGTTGCCAAATTAGCATAAGGAGCAACAGCCATCACGTTACCCAGCTCACCATAGCTGGCACGCAACTTGAACATGTTGACGATGTCGCGGCTGATGGGGAAGAAATTTTCCTTATCGAAACGCCAACCTACTGATACAGAGGGGAAGGTGTCCCAGCGGATGTCCTTGGAAAGCAGTGAGCTACCATCGCGACGTACGACAACAGAGAACAGGTACTTGCCATCGTAGTCGTAGTTCAAACGACCCAGGAATGACGTGATAGCGGTCTTGTCCTCGTAAGAACTGGAGAAGGTCTCTGCACCATTCTGCAACTGCAGATAGTAAGGCTCAGAGAAGTTGACACCCCAACCGGTAATGTTGTTGGTGTGGTTCTCCTGATAGGTAATACCACCCAAGAGGTTGATGTGGTGCTTACCGATGGTTCCGTCGTAGGTCAGCGTGTTTTCTACCAGGAACTCGGTATATTCACGAGTACCCTTGGTCAGTTTCTCGTTAGACTTGTCCAGATAGACACGGTTTGACTGAATCCATGCAGAAATCCATGTCTTGTCGGTAGCGTGTGTCTTGCTATAAGAAAGGTTCAGACGATAGGTCAGATTATGGTTCTTGTTCTCCAGACCAATCATCTTCAGCAGGTCAACATCAGCAGAACCAGTACCAGTGATACGGTCTACTGTGGTGTTACGGGTAAGCAGGTTGTTGACCAGCAAGGGGTTAGAAGCAGAGATATCACCATGGATGGTATCGTAGTAGACACCATATCCGTAGGCATCGTAGTGGTAGCTGCTGGCAGAACCTACCTTGTCGTCGAGTACCCATGTGTTAGCGTCGTAAGCCTTGATAGTAGGCTGCATCAGCAGAGTACCACGCAGCACGTTGGTGACGTCACCATACAGACCCTGTACATACTCTGAAGCGTTCGACAGACCCATACCGTCCTGGTCAGAGTGCGAGTAGACAAGGCTGGTACGGAACTTGACGAACTTCGTATCCATAGTATTATTCACGCGCGCGGTGAAACGCTGGTAGTTAGGACCTGCACCTTCCAAGGTTCCCTTCTGTTGGAAGTAGTCGAGACCTACGTTGTAGGTGCTTGATGAGCTACCACCACTCAGGTTGATGTTGTGGTTCTGACGAGTACCGGTCTTGAAGACCTCGCTGAACCAGTCGGTATCGGTGTTGTCCTGGAACTGATAGCGGCCTGTGGTAGGATTCAGGCTGTAGCCACCTGCCAGAGCAGTGTTTGAGTTGGCACATGCCTGACCTAAGTACTGGCTGTACTGACTGGCATTCATCACGTCATAGACGTCGCTGGACACCTTGTCAATACCGAAGTAACCCTTATAGTCCACCTTCAGAGGCTGGTCTTTCTTACCGCTCTTGGTGGTAATAATGATCACACCATTAGCAGCACGAGAACCGTAGATGGCACCTGCAGAAGCATCCTTCAGCACCTGGATGGTCTCAATATCGTTTGGTGAGAAGTCGCGGATGGTGGTTCCTACGGGTACACCGTCGACAACATAAAGCGGTGCGGTGCTACCGAATGATCCGACACCACGGATGCGCACCGTCGGGTCTGCACCAGGCTGACCGTCGGAAGTAATCTGTACACCAGCGACCTTACCTTCCAGCATTGAAGAAATGTTGGAGTTAGAGACACGCTTCAGTTCTTCGGCATTCACGATAGATACAGAACCTGTCAGGTCTGCCTTCTTCTGCGTACCGTAACCGACAACGACCACCTGCTCCAGCATGTTGGTGTCGTCTGCCAGTTGAATAGTTTCAAGGTTTGCGCGCCCGCGTACGGCAATTTCGCGATCCTTGTAGCCTACGTAGCTAAAGACAAGAACGCCGTCAGAAGCGACATCGATGGTAAAGTTACCGTCAAAATCAGTAACAACACCAAGTTTCGCGTTCTTTACCTTGACGGTAGCACCAATGAGTGGCTGTCCGTCTTGATCCACAACCTGACCACTCACTTTGATGGTCTTCGATTGTGTCACTGATGCCATAGCCTGAGAAGGGAAGGTTACAAGACCTCCAGCAATACCTGCCATGAACATCATCGAGAATAACATTTTCTTTCTCATGTGTAACGTTTTTAGGTTATGTTAAATTGTTATGTAATTGAATTTTCGCTGCAAATATACGGCTCTTGATATAAATCAAGGTGGACAAAACAATAATAAAGGTGGACAAAAACGTCCACCTTATATTTTGTCTACCTTGTAGATTTATACGTACTCGGAGAAGTCCCGTAAAGAGATGTAAAACAGCGGGTGAAATATTTGGGGTCGTTGAATCCAACTTTATAGGCTATCTCCGTGATATTTCTGTCAGCATAATTCTCCAGAATCAGATCACGGGCAATGTTCAAACGGTAGTTGCGGATAAACTGAGTGGTGCTCTGTCCTGTCTCCTCCTTAATACGCTTGGCCAGCAGACTCTTGCTCATGCCTATCGCATCTGCAAACTCGGTAATATCGAACTGGCTGTCCATATAATGATGCTCCAGTATATCGGTGGCACGCTCCATGAAACTCTTGGCAGGCTTGGTCTGCTGCTTGTCAGTCTCTACACTACGGTGACGACTCTTCTTGATATGTTCCTGATTGTGGAGAATATTTTGAATACGTATCTGCAAGGCCTCAGGCGCATCAGACTCCTCCAGCACCTTCTTGATAGGTATCAGCAGTTTCTCAGCCTCCTGACGGCGCAGGGCCGCCAGATGTTGTTTATAGAAATACAGAAAAGCCACTGTCAGCACGATAAGACACAGCAACATGAACCACCAACTCTTCCAGAAATAGGGGGTTATCTCCACCTTAATACTGATGGTTTCGCCTTCATGACCAGCCTCGGTGCTGCTCTTCACCTCAAAGACATAGGTACCAGGCTTCAGACTGGTATAGCGCACAGAGTGTTCACCGGGCTTCAGGGTTGTCCACTCGTCCTCAAAACCTTTCAGCCTGCAGACGTAATACTGTGCCTGCCCCGCATAGCTCAGTGTAGAGAAACTCAGGGCAAACGATTTGTTGGACTCGTGCAGTCTGATTCTCTCTGCATGCGAGATGTCGCAGTCAAGAATAGCGCTGTTGCTGGAAGTAATCTCCTGATTATCCACCATCAAATCCGTGAAAGAGAGGTGTTCCGGATAGACAGCATCCATATTCTCGCCACGTATCTCGGTCAGTCCCTTCACACTCCCCAGAAAGACTGTGCCATCGGGGCCTTTCACAGCAGAATTCCAGTAGAAGCGTTGACACAGCAAGCCGTCGCGCTCACCATAATTAATAAAAGAGTGCTGGCGAGGGTCATAGACCGACAGCCCGTTATTGGTGGTAATCCATAGGCGTCCCTGATTGTCCTCCACAACACCTTTCACAGCATTGTTAGCCAGTCCGTCGTCGGTGGTCACCACCTCGAAACGTTCTTCCTGTTTTCCTCCACCACCTTTAACCTTTACCCTCTTATATAGTCCGTAGCCGTCACTGCCCAGCCAGAGCGTCCCGTCCTTGGCTTCAATGATGCAGGTAATCTTATCGACCACTGGCGAGTTGGGCTTATCCAACTTATGACGCAAGTGGCGAACGGCGAAGTTTCCCTGCCCCACCCGACCAGAGCGGAGGTCGATGTCACAGACGCCCGTCAAACAGCCCATCCACAAATGGCCGTTGCGGTCCACGCAGGCACCAATGCACCCACGGATATTACGATTGCCGGGGAACGGGTCCTCGATGTTGCCCGTCTTCAAGTCGTACAGGAAGATGCCGTCGTTGGAGCCAATCCATAGCGCATCATGATACTTATCGTACGCCAACGCACCGATATACTCCGTCTGTCGCTGGAAATCAGTAGGAAAGGCAACACCTTTAACCTTTAACCCTTCACCTTTCATCTCCACGTAGTTCACGCCGCCTCCCCACGTACCAATCCACAGCCGACCATGCTTGTCGGGCTCCAGTACCGATACGGAGTTGTGCGACAGCGCCGAGTTGGTAGTCGTCCAATGCTGGAAGTGCCCACCAGCACCCCGTCTGCTGAGTCCTCCTTCCACATTGCCCACCCACAGCGTGCCATCTGCACTGGCGTACATGGCATTCACGGGATTGGGCGACAGCGACTGCGCATTGTTCTGCTGGTGCACGTAGTTCTGCAACAGCAGCGGTTTGGGCAACAGTCGCACGATGCCTGCTGTCTCCGTACCTATCCATAGCTGACCATGATAGTTGAACAGGCATCGGATGAAGTTGCTAGGCAGGGGAAAGCCTGCCGTTGAGGAATTCCAACGGATAAAGTTGGAGCTGCTGGCATCGTACGCACAGATTCCCCTCAGCGTGCCTACCAACAGCGTGCCGTCGGAGGTCAGCGCCAGACAGGTGGCATGATCGTGCGCCAAAGAGCGCTCGTCAGCGGAATGACGGAAGTCGCGAAGCGTATTGTGAAAAAGATGATAGGCATAAAGCCCCTGGTTGGTGGCTATCCATACCGTGCTTCCCTGACGCAGCAAATCAGTGACAAAAAGTCCTTTCAGCTTCTGCAGGACAGTATGGATAGGCGTAAACTTCAGCGTATTTCCCTGAGCTGTCAATCTCGACAGGCCCAGCGACGTGGATATCCATACGTTGCCTGTATTCTCGATGTCACGAATGGTAATGTCAGGCGTATTACCAATATATTTACAACGGCTGATGTTGGTAACATCACCCTCTTCGTCAAACTCATAGCGGTAGATGCTGTCGCGCGCCACCTGCCACATTGCTCCCTTCGAGTCGCAATACACCTTCACCGTAGCGCGTCCCAGCATGCCACCAATGGATCCCTTGCCACACGCAGGTGTCACCCTGCGCATCGTCTTCAGGTCCATGACCACCGTGCCCTCGTCGTAGGCTATCCACAGGCGCTGATGGCGATCTTCAGCAAACCCCAGACACGAGCGACTGTCGCCCTGATGCGGCGCCTGAAAAGTATAGCCGTCGTAGCGCACCGCTCCACCTCCAAAGCTGGACACCCAGACAAATCCCTGACTATCCACAAAGATATGATTCACGTGGTCGTGCGGCAGTCCGCTCGTCAGGTCAAGGCACGACATATTATAGCGTTCAAGCAACGAGCTTGAAAGCTGTGCGCGTGCCGACAACGACAGCATCTGCAGAATGATGGTCAATAGTAATACTCTCATGTCGCTACAAAGGTACAAATAAGTAAGCAAAGCGCCAAAGGAAAACTTGTTTTTCTTTGTGCTTTCGAACGAAAGTACCTACTCGCAAAGCGAAAAGGTACAAATAAATTATAGGAAAAAGAATGTTTTCAGAAAAGAATAATAAAACAAAAGTTAAAACGGAAAATTAGATAGAAGAATCGTATAACACTCGGATTCAGATTTCAGATTTCAGTTTTTATATTGGCCCACACTACTCCATAGCCGAGGATGAAAGTAGTGTATAAATATACTAAAAATATTATATATTAATAATGTATTAATTTTATAATTATTATAATAATTGTAAAATCTATAAACAGCCCGACTCTCCACAGCACCCCTCGTTTTAAAAACTGAAATCTGAAATCTGAATCCACTAAGTGTATTGACAAACAGCGTATTTTACCCGCGTGTCTTTTTGCGTGTCTTTTTTGCGATATTATTTGAAAGTCTCCTATAAATTTCGTAACTTTGCATTGTCAAAATCAAGGTAGTCTCACGGCGCCACGAGACAGCCTGATAGCGATGCGTATTAGCCTGATACGGCGCCATATCAGCCTGGTACGGAGGCCTTACAAGGCTGGTAAATCCAGCGGGAAGGCTGACAAGACAGAGAGTAAACAACCAAATTATTAACCATTAAAAAAATTACTAGTTATGTCAGTATTTTATCGTTTGCATCAGGACCAGTCTACTGGTACCAAGCGTTCTATTCTTTCAACACGCCCGACTTCGCCAGTCGCCAGATTACCCCTCATGCTCGTGAATTAGGGCAGCAGATAGAAAGCGACAAACGGGTGGATACGCAGGTAAAGAGATAAAAACACCACTATCCTGTGTCACATAAACTTTGCCGTATGTTGCATCGGAAGAAAAAAAGTGGCTGACAATATATTGTCAGAGAATAATTCATTACCTTTGCAGCATGAAACGCATCGTACTATACTTAACTATCCTACTAACTGCCACGAACGCAAAGGCACAGAGTTTAGTGATTAACGAACTGATGCAGTCGAACATTGACTGTATCATGGACGACCTGAATGATTTCCCCGACTCATGGGTGGAGTTGTATAATCCCACAGATGCCGCCATCAATCTGGGCGACTACAAGATTGGCACCAAGGACAAGGCCAGCAAGGCGTGGCAATTGCCCAACAAGAGCGTTGCCGCCAAGGGCTACGTGATTATCTATTGCGACAAGGCCGGTGAGGACGAGGGTGTGTCAGCCATGCACACCAACTTCCGTCTGGAGTCTGGCAAGGACGGCAAGCTATACTTGTTTAAGGGTAGCGAGATAGTGGACCAGCTGACAGGTATGGCCAAGCAACCCGCTCCGAATATTGCCTACGGCAGGAAGACCGACGGTGCCGACGACTGGGGCTATCAGGCAATACCTACACCTGGCGAGGCTAACTGCGGCACTACCTACAAGAAAGTGCTGGGCGAGCCCGTTTTCAGCACGAAAGGTCGCGTAAAAATTGCAACAGGCAGTAATACCAAACTGACGCTGTCGTTGCCCGACGATGCTCCTGAGGGGACAACGATTCGCTACACGCTCGACGGTAGTGAGCCTACGGAGAGCAGCCAGGAATATACCTCTCCCCTCTTCTTCAACAGCAACAAGATTGTTCGTGCCAAGCTGTTCTGCGACGGTTATCTGTCGCCACGCTCCACTTGTCACTCCTACATCTTCTTCCCCAACAACCGTGCGTTGACACTGTCGGTGGTGAGTATCATGACGGATAACAAGTATCTGAACGACTCGAAGATTGGCATCTTCGTAGACGGCACCTATAGCAACAACCAGAAGAACTACGAATACAACTGGCGCCGCCCGATGAACATCGAGCTGTTCGAGACATCAGACCAAGAGAGCGTCATCAACCAGTTGGGCGAGATGCGTGTGACGGGTGGTGCTACACGCGAATACGCCAGAAAGTCGCTGGGCATCTATGCCAACAAGCGTTTTGGCGAGAAGCGCCTCAACTACGAGTTCTTCCCCGACCAGAAGCCAGGACTGAAGGACTTCAAGAGCATCATGCTGCGCAATGCCGGCAACGACTTCGACTATCTCTTCATGCGCGATGCCATTATCCAGCGCACCATGGCCCAGCACGTGGATCTGGACTGGCAGGCCTGGAGACCCGTCATCGTCTATATCAACGGCGAATACAAGGGTCTGCTGAACATCCGCGAGCGCTCCAACGAGGACAATATCTACACCAACTACGACGGATTGGAAGATATCGACATGATTGAGAACGACAATGAACTGAAAGAGGGTACGTGGGACAACTTCAATGCCTTCAAGGCTTTCTATAATGAGACGGGGCACACGCTGGCTGAATATGCAGAGTGGATGGACTGGCAGGAGTATATCAACCTGATGATTGAGAACATCTACTTCAACAACCAGGACTTCCCAGGCAACAACAACGTTATCTGGCGTCCACAGGCTGAGGGCGGCAAGTGGCGCTGGATTACCAAGGATACCGACTTCGGACTGGGACTCTACGGTTCGTCGCCCGACTACAACACCATCAAATGGCTCTATAGCAACAACTACGACCCCAACAGAAACTGGGCTAACAAGCCAGAGCACACCATCCTGTTCCGTCACCTGATGGCGGACACTGACTTCAAGACCGAGTTCCTGAATAGGGCTGCTATCTATATGGGCGACTTCCTGAACGAGAACGGTACGCGCGAGGTGTGGGATGCGATGTACGACATGATTAAGACGGAATATCCCTATCACCGTGAACTCATTAATCGCTGGTGGCCTAACTACAACGACGAGCTGAACACCGCCCGCAACTGGCTGAACCAACGCACCTACTACGTCTATAAGCAATTGGCAGACTACTACAACTGGGGTACACTCAGGACACTGACCATCAACAAGCAGACTAAGGGGGACATCACGATAACCGTCAATGGCGTAAAACTGACGGGCAAGGTGTTCGACGGCAAGTACTATCAAAATAGGACATTGACCATCGTCGGCCAGGCAACAGGAGAAGATGAGGTGACAGGATGGAAAGTGACAGGTGCCATGAGCAAGGAGGTGCAGGGCAATGAGCTGACCCTACAGATGCCTAAGGGCAGCATCGCCATCGAGCCTCTGTTCGGCGACATCTCCGGCATTGAGGATGTTCAACATTCAACTTTCAACTCTAAACTTTCAACTATCTACGACCTCATGGGTAACAAGGTGAAGACACCACAGGCCGACAGGATATACATTCAGAACGGAAAGAAAATAATCATTAACAAATAACAACTAACTTCGCTTCGGATGAAGCACGACTAACTAACAAAAGAGATGAAACATTTCTACTTAATCTTAACCTTCCTGGCTATTGCCGCTAACACACAGGCACAGGACTTAGTAATCAACGAGCTGATGCAGTCGAACGTAGAATGCATCATGGATGACATCAAGGAGTTCCCCGACTCTTGGGTAGAGTTGTATAACCCCACGGATGCCGCCATCAATCTGAAAGACTACAAAATCAGCAACAAGAACAAGGAAAAGAAGGCTTACAAGTTGCCTGACCAAGAGGTTCCTGCCAAGGGCTATGTCGTTATCTACTGCGACAAGGAGGAGAAAGGTCTGCACACCAGTTTCCGTCTGGAGTCTGGCAAGGACGGCAACCTCTATCTGTTCAAGGGTGGCGATGTAGTGGAAAAATTGGAAGGCATGGCCAAGATGCCTGCTCCCGACGTGGCCTACGGACGCAAGACCGACGGTGGCGACGAGTGGGGCTATCAGGTTACACCTACCCCAGGTGCAGCCAACTGTGGCGAGACAACGGATAACATCCTCGGTGCAGTCGTATTTGGCAAAAAGGGCTTTGCAACCTCTTCACCTGCCGCCTTCCAATTGGAGTTGAGCCTGCCGGAAGGTGCTCCCGAAGGTACCGTCATCCGATATACGACCGACGGTAGCGAGCCCGTTGCTACCAGCAAGAAATACTCGTCAGCCATCAACATCACCAAGACAACGGTGGTGCGTGCCAAGGCGTTCTGCAACGGCTGGCTGTCACCCATGAGCACCGCCCAGTCGTATGTGTTCCACCCAAGAGAAATAACGCTCCCCATCTTCTCCATCCAGACCAACGACAAATATCTGAATGACAGCGAGATAGGCCTGTTTGCCAACAACAAGAGCAAGGAGGACAAGAAGACGCACGACTGGCGCCGCCCCATGAACATTGAGTTCTTCCCGAAAGAAGGTGAGGAAAGTGCCTTCAATCAACTCGGCGAGCTCCGCATCCAGGGTGGACAGTCGCGTTCCAATGCACTGAAGTCGCTGGCACTCTATGCCAACAAGCGCTTCGACCCCGACCACAAGCAGTTTGTCTATGAGTTCTTCCCCGACCAGAAGCCGGGCATGAAGAAGTTCAAGTCGTTCTCTCTGCGCGACGGTGGTAACGACTTCAGCGACCTCTACTTCCGCGATGCTATCATCCAGCGCACCATGGCCAGCCATACCGACCTCGACTGGCAGGCCTGCCACTCTGCCGTGCTCTATATCAATGGTGAGTATATGGGTATGCTGAATATCCGTGAGCGCTCCAACGAGGATAACATCTACAGCAACTACAACGGTCTGGAGGACATTGACCTCATTGAGATTTCCCATGAGAAAAACGGCAATAGTGACAATTTCATCGAGGAGCTGAAGGAAGGTACCAATGATTTCTACGAAGCCTTCAAAGCGTTCTACAGCGAGAAGGGCCACACCAAGGCACAATATGAAGAATGGATAGACGTCGATGAGTATCTGACTGTCATGGTGATGAACCTCTTCTATGGAAACATCGACTTCCCTGGCAACAACTTCGTATTGTGGCGCCCCAATGATGAAGACACAGAATCAGGTCTGCCCAAGAGATTCCGTGTCATCGTGAAGGATACCGACTTCGGACTGGGACTCTACGGTCGCCAGAATAACTACAACACCATCGACCTGCTCTACAATCCCAGCAAATACCAGAACGACAACTGGGCATTTACCGAGCCGGCAACGCGTCTTATCAAGAACATGCTGGAAAACACTGATCTGCTGAACCTGTTCATCGACAAGTGCTGCGTCTTCATGGGTGACTTCATGAACGGCAAGGGTACTGGCGAGACGATAGAGCTCATCAAGGCCGAGGCGATGAAGGAGTTCGTTGCCCATCGCGACAAGTACAACCCCGGCTGGGGCTGGTTCCCTCCCGACAACCGTAGCGAGATTACCAACAAGTTCAACGATGCAAAGAACTGGGCAGAGGGTCGCCCCAACTATTTCTACCAGCACAT